>Ga0307517_10005237_pt1 | contig 19616 bp, 8 predicted proteins | sample 23_EM_MG_FD_194515 | JGI IMG/M metagenome (GOLD analysis project Ga0307517, IMG submission 194515) | Populus trichocarpa ectomycorrhiza microbial communities from riparian zone in the Pacific Northwest, United States - 23_EM | ecosystem: Host-associated > Plants > Roots > Unclassified | place... | reverse complement strand
TATATAACATCAAGCACTGTTCACCTCTACCATGCTTCTTCTACTTTGTTGTTTTTTTTTTTTCAATTTTTTTTTAATATTGAATTTACTAGGAATTGAGCTTCATAATTAACAAAAACTATACGATAAGATTAAATCATTATTCACCTTCTCACAAAGTGTTTTTTTTTATAATTTATTTCTAATCCTCCGGTATTAGATTTCAGGTTTTATTAGAGATTGAATTTCATAATTTATTTTTATTTTTTATGAGGTTATTATAGTTTCATAACTCGGGTCATGAGTTTGGTGAATTACACTGGCTTAACTCGAGTTTTTTGTCCCTTTTTAATTGATTGTTTTTTAATTACATTCATCAACATTTAGTTGATTAGGAACTGGACTTCATAATTTATTTTAATTTTATTTTTATGAAGTTATCTTGATCTTATGACCTGTTTTGCAAATTAATTTGGGTTGACTCTAGGTTTTTTGTGTTTTTTTAATTGATTATTTTTATAATTTCATATTTCAACATTGGATTGATTATGAATTAGACTTTATAATTTATTTTGATTAACTTTATGAAGTAACTAAGAGAATATCACTAATTACTACTTGAGCACCATAAAATTTCTCATTCAACTATTATTATTATTATTTTTAATTAATACTGTATTCATTCTTCTTTGTTTTTTTAATTTTTAATCTTTAGGTAAAAGAAAAAATACAATGTGCTTCAAGAAACATCTTCGCATGCATGTTTGAGATATAAGCATTAATCAAATAGACACTCAAGGAAATTAGCATTAATCAAATATCAAGATATTTCTTTAAAACTGTAATAGCCTTATAGAAAGTAAACCAAAAAAAATTATGAATATCAATTCAAATTCAATCAAATATTGAAAGATGAAATTAAAAAGAAAAATAGCCAAAAAAGATTCAATTGAAAGAAAAAAAATGAAAAATATTATTTTTGAAAAATTGAAGGAAAAAAAAGCCCCACCTAGCAGGTCAACCTTGAAACTCCCCAACCCGACTCCTTTTCTAACTCAAGTTTAAAATTAATCATCATAAGAGTTCCCCCAACATGACTTAGTCAACTTGACGAATCCAAAAGCAACCTGAACTAGTAAAAAACATGGTCTGACTTTAAAAAAACTTCAAGATAATATCTTTTTTTAATATTAAGATGATGAAATATTGGATCAACTCAGGCTTCACGACTTAACTTGCCAAATACATAACCGAATCGTGAACTCCATTAGGTTTAATAACTTTATTTTTTAAAAATTATTTTTACTTAATGATATAATAAAAAAATAGGAGTTCACATAATTAAGCACCAAAGCAAAATTATATCCAGCTCAGAATACACACACGTATATATCGAACCTTTTACCAAATAAAAAAAACAAAAATAAAGAAGAGAAGAGATAGAAAAGAGAAGAAACCCCAGAGATAAATTAAAAGAATTAATGGATATAGGGTTCAATCAGATATTGCTTTATAAGATTTAATTTGCCAGAGATGCAATATATGAAAAGAAGATTTTGAATGTATTTAACCGTTGGATAAAAGAGATTTGGACAAGTTCGAAATAGAAATTAAAGATGTAACCTCAATATGCACAGCTTGAGAGAAACAAAAGTTCTTTTTTTTTTCACCCCTTTTAATGATAAAAAAGGATCAGTTATGCTGGGCATATAGAAAGAGAGATGATGCCAAGCTTTTGTTTTCTTTAAGGGGCTTTGCGTATGAGCATGGGTGAGCGCTACCATCGCCATGTTAACTTTTTCTTTTGGTTCCCTTTCTCTTTGGGTCATCCATCCTTAACTTTGCTTCTGGATAAGAAATGGTGCCCACTTCTCCTTCATTCACAGATGTCCAAAGCTCTCTTTTAAGACATATCCCTTCGTACTGAGCTCTTAAAAAGGTCCATGCATGGTTCATTCAATATGGTGAAATAACCTTCTGGTTTTTGTTTTTTTTTGTTCAAATAACAATATTCTCTTGGGATCTTAGATAGATTTATGAAAAATGAAAATCTTGGGAGTCAGCCAAGGGATAATTCCTTGTTTTTATTTCTTTTGCAAGAGAGTTGGAAAAAAGAAAAAGCTTCATGAACCCAGGCCCGTGATGAAATAACTTGGCCCAGTATATGAGAATCGTTTGCTTTGGCCCATCTAGCTAGTTTAATATACAAAATAATTGACTGAGATTGTGCCAAATTAACTCACATCAAATCTCAAGCGCATCTAAGATTGAAGGATTTATAAAGGAAAAGAAAAACAATCCTCAAGAATCTAACCAATGCAGGGAGAAAAACCATCTCATATTGAGTTCCAAAATTTTTCCACTAAACAAAATAAGCCTTTCAAGACTATCATATGAGTTAACATGGAGTGCTGAGTTTTTTTTTGTTGGTTTGTGGGTGATGAGGAAGGTCACAAATTGACCTAATTATATGTTTTTTCTTTTCCATCTTTGACTGCATTAAACTAACATCAAGACATCGCCTTATTGTCTATCTTGAGATCAACAAGATACCATGGAGATCTCCAAGGAGAAAAGGACATTTGATCTCTCAAAAACACCCAAGCAAAAACAAAATTGTATAAAACAAAGGAAGAGTATTAATTAAAAGTTATGGCAAAGACAATGACAAATATTGTTAATCTGGTTTTTCCTAGGGTTCCCGACAACATTGGAAGCGATGTACGAAAATTATATTACATTAACTTGTTATTTCGAGTTTGTTTATGTGCATATCTCTAGTTAAGAATTATACTATGCAACTTGTAGTTGCGATCGAGCAGAAATAGAATAGTACTGACATCTTGTTTTCTGCAGAAGCAACCGAGTTTATTACATAATGAAGGTGGGGATTATATTATAACTAAGAATGGGATCAATGTCAACCTCTCCTCGGTAACAAGATATTAGAGTTTTGAGCATTTGCATGTTTTGAGGGATTCTTTTTATGTACATGTGCAGTGTAGAAGCATCTAATTTTGTCAGCACAAAACTTCTAGGCTATAGATGTATTTAGAGGTCAAGGGAGGAATCTTGCATTAATAACTTGATCAATATTATATATACTTTAAGCAGTTGCTTGGTTATCTTATACTGAATGCATGGCGGTTCCATTTTCTTTCCTCAGTACTCCTTACTGTATTAATTACAGAGCAAGATACATGATGTTATACTATTTATAAATGTGTAGCTATTTCCAAGAGTTAAACCATATGAAAAAACCTGCCAACTCAAGATCTTGTATGCTTTCATTTGAATTAGAATGCGCAATGATTTTCTAAAAATTATCAATTCTAGCACTGTTCTTTGGTAAAAGAGTGCTAGAATTTTGTTTTTGAGATATATAGATCTTTTAAAAATTATCATTTGAATTAGAATGCGACCCAATACGAACCCAAATGAACCGTTGTGAATTAACTCTTTTTTGAGATAACGTTGATATTACCGAAATATATATATATATATATATATAGTTAACAGTACACTACTCCTTTGGTAAAGGAGTAATTGTCTCGAGCTCCTCATTGTGCAAATGTGATTGCATCAATATGGAAGTTTGTACAATTTCCCCCAAGATATTAAAGCATAATTACATTATGATCACCGTCTTGACTTCATAAGACATCTCAAGATGTCACAATCTTGAAAATCTCAATCCTCGAAGCCATAAGTCCCAGCAACGATGTGATCATGATTTACCTAGCTAGGCTTTGAATATTTCTCAAGACTAGTTGAAGCCCCGCCCTAATTAACGTGGCTTGTATTGCAATTTAGGTTTTTTTTTTATATATATATATATATATAGATTGGAGGCTAATATTTCATTAATTAGGAAGCCATTATAAATTGGATGAATTGTTACTTAATAATTAAAAAATCTAGGGATATATGTTTTGCAACGTCAATCATTTCATAAGATATATTTGCTTTATGTAGAAAGTATTTTCTTGAATAAAGACACCATGATGCTGGAATTAGGGACGTATTGAAACTTTCGAATTTCTTGCTATAACTATATATTCTAACCAAGCATTTCTTTTCTATTTATACATCGAATATTTGAAGTAGAACTTGAAACAACAAAGATTCTAGCATGCATAAAATCGTTGTAAATGTATATATATATGCACAATATTAGTGAAATATAATTAATTTAGGATATTAAATCCCTAGCTAGGTAGGGCTGCAGCCTAAACCTAGCTAAGTCATGGATTTATTTTCCATGATTAATTATATTGCATGCGACAAATCAACAGGTTGTGCTAAAGTAGTTGATACAACTGGCTATGGTCATTTCAAACTTAATCGACACTAGCTGGCTACTTTCTTGATGAGGTTTTTAAAAAATTTAAAGTGTAATTAGTGGAAGACTTGAATACTATATTCCCAAATATTTAGACCTTTTGAATACCTTGAAAGAGAAATGATTCCTGGTAGCTTTTTCCTTGAATGAACAAGCAAATCTCACAAACTAAGACTTGAAAAGTAGCAAATGCCTCCTTTTCACTATTTGAGTCCCAGCAAAAGGCATAGCTTCCTATTCACACATGAACTATGAGTGGAAACATTTTGAATATTTTGCAGCGACTTGGAGCAAAGGGAAGCTTTGATAAGCTCCCTGCAAATCTAGAGAGATTGATGACGGAAAGAAAATTTCTAGATTTTGACGGGAACCCATCAACTAAAATTTCCTTTGTTCCCCTCACAGTTTTATTCTCTTCAAGAAAGGGGGAAATGATTGTAGGAAAGAGAATGGTACACCTCACAGCCCAATCAAACTGAAATATGGTGGAAATCAAGGTAAAGAAGCATGGAGGTTCCCACCAAACAAGAACTATATATGGCCCCGCATAATTGCAAACAATCTTTTCCTCTTTATATTATGGCAGTTTTAAAGGCTATTTTTTATTTCATATTATATGATAATTAAAATAAATATTTAGAAGAGCTTGAAGTATTTTTAAACTATGGAGGAGACAATATATTTTTTTAATTTTAATTCCTCATTCCTTATTCGTAATTTTTTTTTTGTTTTGATAAAAAAATATCTTTTTTATTAACAATATTGTTTTTTTATAAAAAAAATAATACAAGATGATAAAAATAAATATTCACAGTAATATGAAGTCCAAGTTCAGATTCATTTTTTGAGGCAAAGTTCCTATTTTCTTATTAATTTATTTTGTTGGACAAAAACATTTTTTTTATTAGTAGCATGTTTTTTAAAGAAAAAAATATTATAATTTAAAAGGCAAGTTTTAAATAAAAATAAAAAATTAAAATCTCAATAATTTTATTTGACTGTAACAATCTTTTGGCCACCTCCGTTGGAAAAATTAGGTCCTAGTTTTTTTTACCCTCAAAGCTTAATTTTCACTTTATTTTAACAAGAAAATACCCCTAAAACATTCTAAAACCTAAATCACCCCATTTACCCCCCAAAAAAATCCTAAGATCACTCTAAAAAAAACAACCGAGGAAAGAAAATATAAATTCTTAAAGATGGGAAGATATGTGAAGACAAGGAGGAAGTTACCACAAATACAATTTCCAGCGCTGAAAAAGGACTAGGGATGGACCTACTTGTCTATCCTGGACACAAACTACAGCGAGTTGGATCCAAATTTTATAAAATCTTGATGGGCCATTGACCTCAAAGTAGCTCTTGGCCCACCTAATATAGAGCTCCAGACTCTGGTTACTAGTTAATGCCTGCCTGTACAAGAAATTAACAATGCCATCGTCTTTTTTGATGTTAGTATTAGTATTTTGTTTTTGTGATTTAAAAATATTTTTAAAAAATTAATATTTTTTTTAGTTTTTAAAATTATTTTTATGTATTGATATTAAAATAATTTTTTTAAAAATAAAAAAATATTATTTTAATATATTTCCAAATAAAAAATACTTTAAAAAATAACTGCAACTGCAGTCTCAAATACCTCTTTTATTTTTTATATTTTACTTTTTTTTATGTCTGTAATTCATATTAACTAGCATTCAAATTGCTTTAATTTGTCAAGTATGTATTATGCAAACTGGATTCATTATTTCTGATTTGTAAAAGAGTATATGATTTTATTTAATTACATTAAAAAAATAACTTCCTCGTTTCTTTTAATTTTTAAGAAAATCTTTCTTCTCTTATAAGTATAGTTATTACTGTTTACCACGAATATGATAATATTGTCTTGTTAAATATTTTAATTAGGCATTAAGGACAAAGTGATTTTTTATCCTAACACAATTGTTTTTTTTTTAATTATATAGGTTTAAATTGGTCATTTTGTTTTTTTTTTCACAATAATATTATTAATTTAACCCTAAAATTAATGTCTATGACCAATCGACACTTTTCATACCAATGTTTGGAAGGTTTCAGCGCCCACAACATAATGGGATGGTGTGTGCCTCTAACACGTCTTGGGTTTGACATTGATGATAATTTTTTTCTTTTTCTCTCTCACAACCTCTAATTCAATGTCTACCCTTTCAAGAATTCAAACTAGTCCCTACAATTTATTTATCCTTCACGTTTAGTTCATGTCTTTTTTATTACTGTTTTTTTAATAATTTATAAAATTATAATTTTTTTTTCAATTTCACCCCCTATAATTTTTTAATCTTTCGAATTTGGTTCCTTTTTATTGTTATTTGTTTTGTTTTGGATAATTTTTAAAATCTTTTTTTTACAATTTCATTCTCCTTGGATTTTTTTTCTATCAAATTTTATCCTTATTCTTTTTTTTCTATATTTTTTTTATTTTGAAGTTTTTTTATTAAACTTATACATGATTTCACGAATTGTGAGTTTTAGAGATTAAACCAGGTTTAATAAGTTCGTCCGAATTTGCTTGATTTTTTTTATCTTTTTTTGTAGTTCTTCTTTTGTATCTTTTACAGTTTTCCTTAGGGTTAAAATTGGATTCATAACTAGAATCACAAGTTTTAGGTTGATTTTTTATTTATTTATTTATTTTAATTTCATCATTCAAATTTTTTTCCCTGTTTTTCTTTATATGAGACTATATTAATCTTATATTCATGGTTGCAAAGCTTACGAGTTCACCCAATTAACAAGGTTTTTTTGTGTTTTTTTTTTCAAAAATAATTTTTTTTAGTTTCACCCTTCAACATTGAATTATTTAATAATTCGATGAAGCTCAAGTCTGGTTTTTTTACCTTTAACATTGTTATTTTGTTTTATTAGTTAGTTTTTTTTTATATTATTTAAATTACTAATTTAACCTTTTTGTACCTAATATTCTTTTATTACATAAAAAAAAATTACCTGGCTGGCGATAAAACATGGGCAACAAATCTAGTCTTATCTAATACCAAACCTTGTGCAAATAGACCTTGTGAATTCTTACCAATTAGCCAGATCATCATTGCCTGATAAGAGACTTTCATACCAAATTTCAGCCTTCCATTAATGTACTGGATTAAAGAGCATTTTGAAGAATTATTTACACTTCCTAGTCCATCCTCTTGGATTATCACCCTATAGAGTTGGCAATTCCACCTTACGAAGTGCCACATTGCATCCCACCCTTTGAAAAACATGGTTTCCAATGTTTTCCCATGAACATACCCCCATTTGGTTAGGAATCACCTCATCAGATATTTCATTGATCTGATGATCTCAAAAGAAATCTTTAATAGATAAATATTAAAATAATGTTTCAAAATTGGGCTAATGTAAGATGATTAGAAGCAAAAAAAAGTTCTAGGAATGGAAGCGTATAATTATGTAGAGCCCAAAAATGATTAAATGCTTGTGTTTATGATTGCGGTTCAATGGTGGCTCTGTGCACATTGGTTATCACGTTTCTTACCGGTCCAAAATATAAGGATTGAGATAGAAAAATCGGGAAAAACTGAACTGAACGTGCTTCTTCATCTTGTAATTTGCCCGTCTGGAAAACTTTCCATCTCCTCTCCAATTATTCAAATGACAAGAGGAATTAATTACTTTCCACCCTGTGGCCTCTCTTTTCCGATCTCTTTATTTCCCATCCCAAGTCCCAATCACTATAACTCGTCAACTTCTTTGAAGTCGTCATGGTTTTAATGACGGCAATTACATAATTGTGTGCCCTCGTCGAAACAGATGGACAGGAGATAAGAAATTTCAGGGAATAATAGCTATCAACTTCTCTATTTTCATCATTTGAAATAGACACAACATGAACTGGAGTCGTCAGATCACGGCCAATCGTCACATCATAGCATACACATTCATTCAATTCAATAAGCCTATTGTTACTCGTTAACTCTACAAGCAGGCAGTCCAGGCCGGAAAGGAGGGTTTTCTGCACAACTAGTTCATTTGCTGCCTCTCTGAAAGGAACTTGCAAGCGCCCAAGATTCCCCAGGCATTACCAGCTTTCGTGAACAAACAACATTTTTCCATTTCTTTTTTCTTTTTCTTTTTTGAAAAGACAAGGAACAACATATGACCTTTGTGGCCCACCTGCTTCTGAATAAATTCACATCCAAACGGGTCTGGTTGACACATGCAGCGCTGCCAATTGTCATGTCAGCATGCCCTCAGTCTGCCTTCAGTCTGTTCTTAACATACAAACATGAATACAAGTGGCATAGACAGTAGTAGTAATCAAGATAGTGAGAACCCTGTAATGAATGGTATGGCTATGAGCTGAAAAAATATAACAAATTCAAAACATCAAACAATGTACAAAGCATGACTCGGATCTAGAGAGAGAGAGAGAGAGAGAATACTTCCCTACATTTATTCAAGTTGTCCATTGCTACAAAAAGAATAAAGAACCTGAGGAAGCAGCAGACTTGACTTTAAATTAAGGAGCAGTGGAATACCCACTTTCCTTGCAAGAATTAATTTGACTGTTAAAAACGAATTTACAGTTACTAATCACATTCTACTTTCAGCTAGCAGGTTCGTTCTCCTGCCAAAAGACGGAAAAACACCCAGGCATGAGAACCCGAAGAATCAACATCCGTGCAAAGTACCCCAATTCGAGGCCTGCACAAAGAATGAAAGTGTGTCCTAGAGTTGGTTAATCTTTGCCGCTGCTGCTCCCATAATCAATCTTTTGGATATTCCGTGTTGTTAGAACCCCGTTTAGAGAAAAAAAAAAATGTTAGCGAAGTCAGGCTCTAGATAATACTCCAGAGGCCGGCCAACCAGTTTTCCCATCAATCATGTGATCATAAAGTCAATCTAACCTGCTCTCTGAACCTAGAAATGATGGGCTTCTGACTTTAAGACGCTTTGGTCCAATCTCTATAGGGGGGGGTTTCCTCATAGTCTTTCCCAATTCATCCTGGAACCTGTCCCTTCTGTGTTGTTCTCGCTGTCTACTCATTGCTTCCTCATTGATCAACTTCTTGAACTTGATCGAGATTGGAATAATACTTCCCCTGGCAAACCTGTCCTTTGAAGCACTCTCTGGTGCTTCTTTATAATCTGAACCTGAAGTAGAACTGCGATTTGATTCGTCAGTTCTGCAGCATTCAGATGAAGTTGTTTGCCCATATCTTCCTTCAGGTTGGAGTTTCTTCAGTCTTTTAAGCCCCTGTTTAAATGACCAAAATACGAGCATGAAACAAAATTGGAGCATAATAGTTCAGGAAAACTAATTTTCAGCACGACTAGTTCATCCTTTAACATTTACTTTAACATTTAATTTATGGTTCCATGCTAGGCTAATGAGTGCAAGTTGGGATAAAACACTATGCATTGCCATAGAATTCAAACAATCTAATGTCACTTCCATGATAAACAATAAAGAAAAGGAGTAAACAGTTCCGTGATCATTTGTTTCAAACCATAAGCGAACCTCCAAAATCCTTTTACCTGATAACCCAGATTCAATCAGACACCAGAAAATTATATCAGGGAAAGATACTACTTTAATTCAGACGTTGTTTGCTTTTTAAAGGTAAAGTATATTGGAAAAGGAAAAAAAAAGAATGCAAAAGAGAGAGCAAGAAAAAATTCATAAAATTCAAAAGAAACCACTTGAGAATCCTTAAAACACAAGGATATAAGAGATGAAGTATAAGTATAAAGCATGGGTTAATGGCTCAATCTATCTTTATATAATCCGATAACTCTCCGATGTATGAGTTAATTTTATCTTAAATACATGTTAAGTTCCTAATCTAAACCTGTTGACAAGATGGCTAAACCAATGGGATTAGTTAGTGACTTGAAAGGAATTTACCATATACACAGTGCAAGGTTATATACCACCATACCTGGTGTTCATAATTCTTTGAAGATGAAGCATCATTCACAACTCTTTTTTCCACTTTCAGAGAAGACCGGCGCTTAACCCTAAATATCTCCGAGTCAGAATCATCACTTTGTTCATCAACACTGGGTTTAGCCTCTAACCCACAAATATTACTTTGCTGGGTTCTCAGGAATTCATCATGTGATAGAGAGGATACCGAGGACCCATGTTTGCGGTGCAATCCTTCCTCAAATAACCTTTTAGAATCAAGTTTCCCTGCATTGGAATCAGCCTGCACCTTTCCCTGCAGAAAATAGAAACAAAATCCATTAATCATAATGTTAAAAACACCTCATTTTTCACTACTAGCATCTTAAGTAGGACTTGCCACATTTAGGAATAAGAGAGGTGAATCATACATTGTCAGATGTAGAAAAGCTTTCAACTGGCTCTCCCAGAGAACACAGAGTAGATGCAGCACAAGAAACGGACGCTTCTGAGTATTCAGGTCTAAAATTTTCAGTGCCATATTTGTTTTTGGATTCTCTAAACTCTTGCAAACATTCCCGACTTATCACAGGAGCTTCAGAATTAAAATCAAAGCTTTTACCGCAATAAGGAGTGTACCCATCCTCAGGAACACTATGAAACTTAATGGTTAATGGATAAGAGTACAAATCATCACCAATGTTTGCTTGCCGTCTAATCTCCTCTAATATGCCATTTTCCTTCTCAAACTTCTTGGCTGCAGCTTCCATGTTGGAAATATCATCCCTCAAAAACAGTGTGTAATTTCTCCCACATGAGAAGTCAAGTGAAGAGAAATCTGGACAGTGCAACCAGCACAATTGTAAAGTGATTAAAAGACAATAAAAAATGACTAATCATATAAAGAAGAGATGGCTTATATGTTGTCTATGGAAGATATGAAGCAAATTATACCATGTCGAAGGCACACAGGATGCAAGTCACAGCTGCAGTTAAGGAATGCCACATAGCAATCTCGTTTACATAAGGTGCATAAGATTGTCCCATTCATATTTGGCAAAATGCCAGTGCGTGCTCTCAATTTCATTACAGAGCAGCGAGCAAAATGGTGGAATCGCATCAGTTTCACGAAAGACACCTTAATCCAATTATGGGAAACCAAGTCTGCAGAGGAATAATCTGAATCTTCAAGTTCCAGACTTGTATAAAGAAGCATTGCTTCTTTGCACAAAAGTTCTTCATGAGGAAGTAGAGGAACTTTGTTGAGTAGTGCATAGCGCTGGCTCGCTAAAGCCCCCAAAGGAAACCAATCACCAACTGCAAAGTTCACAGCCTCACCACAGTTGAAACCTACAAATATACAGAAGGAAAAATACAAGAATCATTCTACTGTAAATCGAGTTTGGATGTTATGTTTAAAAAACATTTAAAAATCTTACTATTATCAACTCAGCTGAAAGAAAAAATATCTTACCATGGCTGAATCCCGCATGATAAGCTTTAGGGAAAGTGATTATAAACTCCCCGGGCTTTTGCACAGCCTTGTAAACTGGGATGTCATGTTCTAACAATATATTCGGAGGAAACAGAGTTGTTTTCCCCAAAAGTACATCAAAAGCTCCATCCTCCCCATCAGTGGATAGAATATCATGGCTATACACATGTTCTCTGACCACTTTTTCAAATTTTAAAGCAGCATGACCCGGAATTCCATACCAAGTTTTTGACGCTCCACAATGATGGTAGTTGATGCTGCCACAACAGTAAATAAATTGAAAGGTGAATCAATATTAACAAAACAATTTATCAACACTAGAAATAAAGCAGAGAAAAGGATACAAGAGAATACATTGAAACTCAACAAGCATTGTGTATGAATAATACCTATACAAATAATGATCTTCTACATGCCAAGCAAACACACTAAACAGCATTCCAATGTAAAGCATAGGATCGGTTACCCCCTGAAATAAGTGCAAGCTATGTCAACAAGGGAAATCAAGTACACTAACAAATATGGAAAAGAAAATATTGAGTAGTTACCGGAATAACTGTTCCCAGAAGGCGCAAAATGGACTTCGGCAGCCGGGAAAGATTCTGAAATCACAAACAAAGATGAAATACAATAATTGGTAGTGGCTGTACGTGCAACTCAAGAAACATAAAGAAATGACATTATTCAGAGTCAATTATGGTAACTAGTGAACTATTTTTTCCCAACAAGCAACTTTAGGTCCACGGCAGTAGAATAATAATTTAAAATAGGGAGGAAGGGGGTTTAAGCGGGAAGCTAGAGGGGATGATCTTTCTAGCTATTTTAAAATATTTTCCCTTTTTTTCCCAAATAAAGGAGACATACTGTAAAAAGGAGAACACTGTTTTTAAAATATTTTCCTCTTTATTCACAAAGGAACAAAATATATCGAGTCTACTATAAACTACTGTGTCCCTAGTGGGCACAATTTCTCCAGTCTACAATAAAATAGTCTTATCCTGTGTGGCAACAGACATGTATCAGGCTATCAGCAGAGATCAAGTGTATGGTTCCCACTTTTCAACCCAGGAAGCTCCAAAGGAACCAAAATGCCAGAATTCTGACACCCTTCCAAAGATAAGAACTCCATTCTCTGCTACAATGACATCTGCTGAGAGTAATAGTGAGGGTTTCTCATGCTGCACACTCATGTAAAACAAATTCTCATATTGTGATTTGTGACCTCCAGTTGGATTGATTTTATCCATTAGCTAATGGTATTTTACATTTTACTACCAAACCCCACCCTGAATGCTTTGCGCATTCTCCCGAATCTTTTTGTTTTTGTTTTGCACTCCTGACCAACTCCACTACTTCCAAATTTCCCTTGGCCTAAATTAAGCAGATGAACCTCTATCAGAATAAAGTACAGGAGATGATAAAAGCAAAAGCAAAATCAACACCTTCAAATTCCACTTGCTATTTCCAAGCGGGTCACTGGGAGATGATGAAAAGGCACTACCATCGACATTGCATGCATATTCAACTGTTTCTGTCTTTCCACAAGCAATTTCATGCCAAAATTCTTTTTCCAAGTATGTTGCAGGAAGACAACTGGCACTACAATATCTACGGGCAAAAACCTTGTTCGCCATTTTCTCGAAATCACGAAATGTATAATTTCTGAAAAGTGCCACTCATATTTAAAACCAGAGAGAACATTCAAGTCAAAAACTATATCTCTTTGAAGTAATAAAACTAACCTTCCACTCATAAAAAAGGTGACTCGATCGTCAGTATTCCACTCAGCAAGACGAAGAGGTTGTACTCTAGTTGTAAACTTGAATCCTGCTTTCTCTCTCATTAATACAATCCCTGCAGGAACTGTTGCACTCACAGGAGAAATAATCTTGCATATACCTGTACATTAGAAAAAAAAATGGAAGAAGATATGAATCATATTAATTTGATTGAGAAAAACATGGCTGCAGAAACCTGTCATTGGTGACAACAAAGCAGCAGTGCTCCCTAAGTTTTATAATTTCCACGAGTGTAATTTCACAGAGGATTGTATTATGATGAGAACAAAGAGTGCTTCCACTTGACATTCGGATGACATTGACAAAAAAAAGAAGAAAGAATGTGTCCGTTACATTATTATATGAAGCAGCGAATGCATAAATCAGATGTGCCCAGCTTCTCATTCTGGTAGCTCAACATTGAGAATTCAGGTGTTCTTCAATTCTTAGAAAATAGAACTACTCCGATCCACACAGTTATTAATGCAAAGCCAAGAAGATTGTTCCACCAACAAAAGAAACCAAAAATATTAATAGACACCATGGCCTGCTTGCTTTTATTATAGACATATCCAGGCTTTGCACAGAAAGGATACGCCAACCAAAAACCAATTTTAAGAATTCAGGTGTTCTTCATTTTTTAGAAAATAGAACTATTCCGATCCACACAGTTATTTAAGTAAAGACAAGAAGATTGTTTCACTAAAAAAAGAAACCAAAAAAACTAATAGACAGCATGGCCGGCTTGCTTTTATATTATAGACATATCCAGGCTTTGTACAGAGAAGATATGCCAACCAAAAGCCAATTTTAAGATTTTCACATAAACCTCTATTTAAGCAGGTCTTCTTCCATGCAATTTACAGTGGTAGATGGACCAGCAAGACCACATCAGCATCATTGTAAACAAGGTTTTAAGAAATTGTCTTAAATGACCCTTTTTCATGACCACATTACTTTTTCACATAACAATGTTTAGGAAGAACTATTATAGGACAGCTTTCACCAATTTGGATCAGAAAACAGCAGGATTTTATGGTCTCCAGAAGTTCAATTTTTCATGTTCTTATAATCAAAATTAGAAGAAAAGCTGAACTCAGGAAGAGCCATTACCATATCTTGAAGCTTCTGGAGCTATTTTCTGCAAATACACCAAGGGATCCTCAAACTCCTCCTTTGTCGGACAATAGACAGGGCATTCAGGAATTTTCTCAGTCCATTCTAAATTACTCATGTCAAACTTATCCATCTTTGGCTTTGAAAACACATCCTTCCCACCTGAAGCACCAGCAGACCGAGATAATGATTCTGCATTACCAGGTACCCTAACACCACATGATGCTGAAGCCCTTAAATTATCTCCTCTGCTTCTACTCATCATATTGGGAACACTTACAGTTTCTGTGACACTTTCTGATTTCATTCGCTGAAGCCTTCTATGCTTCAAGTATTCTAGCCCATTTCTAGCTTCTCTGGACAAGCATACCCTTCCTTCCACCTGTCAAAACAAAAAGAAGTAATCTGTGACCAATACAAAAAAAAATAAAAAGGTGCTACATGTATTTTGATAGAAGATGCGAGAATAGATAAACCTCTAATGCATGAATGCAACCAGCATGAAGCACAACTTCATCATGCATTTTCCCAAACATGAAACAAAACATCTGCATTGTTTATCTCAACTGAAATTTGCATTCTGCTATAAAAAAAAGGTTTGTTCAATATAATTCATAACGGGCTACAGCCAATCATCCCTTCATGCAAGATTCAAGAAATCATGTCAAAGTTTAGAAACAAACCACCAATGTATGGGAAAAAAAAAAACACCCGAACAAATAATCCACCTAAACTGAAAATTGCGAAAATGTCACCAATAGGAAATCACCCTGCATTCATGTCAATTGTATAGCTCAAAGAAATTCAATACTCCCTAGTTATTTCCACCCCAAAGAATGTGTTACAGAGTCAACCATTATGGCCGTATCAATTAATCATTTATCGCCCCAATCAAAGATTAAAAAAAAAAAAGTGTATTCACAGGACCCATGTTGAATTGAGAGTCAAAAATAAAATAAAATCAGAGGAATATTTCAAGCTAATAAAAGTACAATTTGACCCAACTAGATCTAGGACCATATCAACTCTTTACAGTCATTTTTTCAACTCAAACTCTTTTTATCTTTATCAGCAGAAAATCAAAGCATGGTCAAAGTTTTCAACAAATACACGCGTACACACTTCATTCACAATTTTTACAGCACCTAAAAAATTAGATTAATTATAAAAAAAGTGGAAGCATCACATCGTCATCTTCGCATGCACAACTTGTTAGCCGCCTAAAATTAAATTGAAATTCAAAAAATAAGGAAGAAATTTTATAAATTATAAAACTCATTTAGAAAAAAAGAAGAAGAAAAAACATTATAACACCCTCGCGCACAAAAAAAATAGCTCTCCTGAAAATTATCAAATAATCTTTGATGCGTAACAGAAAATGCAACAAAAACGAAGCCTCGAAGAATCAAATAACCAGGAAGAACAATTTAACAAATCAATGAAAACTGAGAATCTTAAAAATTCCAGAAAAAATATTCGGGAAATAACAAACATCAGTGCATGCTAGAACAACGTGTAAGATCTGTCCAATAGAAACTGGAATAAGACAATTCCACAACTACTGAACAAAATGTTATGAGCATCAACAAATAAGCAGAAAAGGGTGAAGAAATACTTAGGTTAATAATGTTAATGCAAAGAGAAACCATATACCATTTCATTCCGTAGTCGGTCTCTATTCGCCTCCGTTTTAATCAAATTGTAGCCAACAGAAACGAAACTAAAATCAACAAAATACACCAATTCCAAACCCTAGATCACGATCTTCTCCAACGAAGCCATTAACCCCAATCAAGCACGCCACATTCTCTCAAAACGCGCCAAACATGAACAAACAGAGCCAACCTCAAGAGATCCAGAAAAAAAGTTGTCAATAACCGAGTCAGAGACACGAAACTAAACAAATCAGTCAATCCGAATTCGTGGTTTTCCGGCAAGATACGGGGCTATAGGCCGGAGAGATAAGCGGTTTCCGTCGAGAAACGGTTGTTTTCCGGTGGAAGGTGAGGAGAGAGAAGTAGAGAGAGTGAGTGAAAAGAAAAGGAACAGTTGATAGAGTGAGAAAAGAAAGGTATGGCTTCGAAAACCGAGAAAAGGACTTAAGGACGATAATTTATAGTTTATAGTGGAAAAATAAATTTTACTGGTGATGCTTCTAATGCAATTTTTTTTAATTGAGAAAAGAAATAAAAATGGGAAGGAGTAAAGAAAGAGAGAGAAATGTTGAGGAAAGTAGTGGCGGTTGTTAGGTGGTTCAACCAAACCCCTTGCCGGCCAAAACGCGGGCGTTTTTTCACTTCACTCAATTGTTATCTCCCGTTTCGCTCTTTTGAGAGCTTACCGTTTCAGATTATTTTACCATTTTAGCCCTCATAAACTCCTACCCACAAGCTTATCTCTTCTATTTCCCGAGTATCCATGTTAAAATGTTAGAAATAGAATTTGTATATCATGCAATCAAAATGTTACCTTTATGTCAATTTTTTACGTGTTGTTCAGATAATAATATTAATCTTGCTTAGGAAAAATCGAAAACAAGATTTAACAATTAAATTTATAGCATTCATTTCCAAAATCTACTCAATAAATATCTTAATAAAAATAATTTCATTTATACACAATTCATACATAATCATTATGCTAAAAAGAAAAATATTTGATTCGTATATAAATTTACAAGTATAATTTATTTTATATTGTGAAGGGATTTATAATAGATAAAAGATATTTAAACTTATTGAAGTATAGGTTAAGATATGGTCAAGTATTGTAAAGGGATTTATGATGGATAAAAGATATTTAAACTTATTGTAGTATAGGATAAGATATGGTTAAGTATTGAATGAATTATATGATAAAATCAATTTTTTTTTTTAGTTTAACGTGGGTGTCCGGGTCAGCTTGCGCGTACCTCGACTAATCCCACGAACCTTGAAGTTAACGATTATATAAATATCTAGTAGCTATCATATTAGTAATTACAGTTCTCTTCAATCAAATAATTTGTTAAAAGACGGATTACACTTTAATAAATATTTCAAGATTTCAAAGGGAGGAAGACCTTTTACCCTTTTTCTATCCCACGAACTTGAAAATGGATAGCGCCCGGTATTGTGATGTTCTGTGAGGCTATTTGAGACAATTCGCCTGACGTTGTTATCGGAGAGTTTATGGTTGCTATTCTGGTCAGAGAAAAGAAAGCGGTCAGAGGGACATATAATTATCATGTGTAGAAAGGTACAGTGACTCTATGTTTCCAATGACAAGATCGAACCGTTCATCCAAACGAATAACGTAGGATGAACGGTGACAAAAAAGAAGAATACAGTATATGAAATAAAAGCCGCTTGTACTTTTTCCTTCTAGCGGTCGACTTTGCACAGAATAACGTCACCTACCAGCTCTAAGTTAGCTATTCTACCTTTCACGTGACACTTATGTCCTTGTCTTCGTTCTTCTTTTGACAAGAACACCACGGACACCGTCATCTTTCACACCGGATTCCGTCAATTTAATGAAACTAACCCCGAAGCCCAACTAGTCGTACCTGAAAAACGACATGAACTCGACGCGTGGCGAGATCCTTGTAAATATTGTACATGTGTCGGAAAACAGGAGTGCAGTTTTAAGCTTCTATGTGTCACCGTGTGGCCAGGACGGAATTAGCTCAGCAGGTTTCACGGACCCGTATATGACCGTTCCCTGCTTTTAAGCCGTCTCTGTCACGATAAGTTGAAGATTATGTTTAGAATACTCTGTAAATTAAAAAAAAAATTAAAATTTTTTTTATTTAAATTATTATATTAAAATAATTATAAAGCACTAAAAATATATTAATTTAATATTTTTTTATATAAACACTCCATTAAAACACTTCTAAATAATTTTAACTAAGAAAACAAACGGGCTCTGTTATCACAAAAATTAAATTAAAGTTAAATTTAAATGGGGAAAAAAATGAGAAAACCTACAGCGCCGGTATCCGATAACAATAGTAGTGGAAAAGGAAGTTGTTTTGTTGGTATTTTCTCTCTCCAGCGGGGATTGGTGGGTTGGGTTTTTTTTTTATTTTGTTATGCGGAGGTTTGGTCTAATGATTAGTTTTCAACCGTCAGCGAAAACGAAGAGGTTGATGTATTCTTGGCGGCTCGACTTTAACATTTGATACACTAGTCTCCGGCTCGATGGCTCCTCTACTATGCTTTCTTGAAGTTGATGCTTTTATGCCGATTTATTTGAGTGATTTTCGGCAAACCACGAATTATTGGATGTTTAGAATTATGAAAATATTTATTTTTTAAAATGTTTTTTATTTAAAAATATATTAAAATAAATTTTTTATATTTTTTAAAAATAATTAGTGATATCAGCATATCAAAATAATTTAAAAACACTAAAAAATATTAATTGAAAATAAATAAGAAATTTTCAAATTTTTTAAAAAATACTTTTAAAATATAAAAATAAATAATTCTTGCATCCTATATTTTAATAGATTGCGTTGTTGATTACATTACACTTAATTTATGTATTCTTTAATATGTAAGATTTTCAAATGATTAACGCCATTTTATTCTTAATAATAATCTATTTAAATTTTAATAGGATTTCTTAATTTATCAAATTAATTAATAATTATAATAATTATCAATTAAAATAATTAAGTGTGGTCAATTTAAAATTCAATAATACTATCATAATTATTAATTAACATGATAAGTTAAGAAATCCTATTGAAATATAAATAGATTACTGTTGAGAAAAAATTGACAATAGTTGTTTAAGAGAAAACTTATATATTTAAAAATAATAATTATAGTTGGGTTGTGTTGTGATGTGTTGTAAATAACAATATAAATCTATTGATTGAGTTTTTTTTACAACGCGACCTATAAATATGTACTATTGTTTTCAAAACTTTTTTGAGAGGTTATATTTTTAGAAAAAAAACACACGCATTTTATTTTGTTTAAAGCATGTGATTGAGTGAGCCTTCGC
>Ga0307517_10005236_pt1 | contig 19618 bp, 23 predicted proteins | sample 23_EM_MG_FD_194515 | JGI IMG/M metagenome (GOLD analysis project Ga0307517, IMG submission 194515) | Populus trichocarpa ectomycorrhiza microbial communities from riparian zone in the Pacific Northwest, United States - 23_EM | ecosystem: Host-associated > Plants > Roots > Unclassified | place... | reverse complement strand
TAATTCCAATTGACCCCGTCCGTCGGCGGTTGTTCAGCCCGGTGCTGGGAGGTTCGTAGTTAGTCCGGTAATGGATTGTTTCTATTTTATGTAACCAACATCTTACCTTTTGTAATGATTTTTGCTCCAAGAGTTGCTTGGAGTTATTACATTTGAAAATTAGATGTTATTTATTCCGCCTTGGCGAGTCGAAAAGCTGAAGACAAAGAAAATAGTTATTGCACATCATGAGCATTTAGGGAATCGAGGAGGGAATCGTGAAAGGAAAGTTAGCGTACCCCACCATTGACCCTAAGTCACTGCACTGGCAGTATCAAGATCACAACAGTACGAGACTCGCAGAAAGACTGGTGATGTTCGAATTTAATCTGGAAATTATTAAATTCACTCCTTCCTTGTTACCACTACTACTTGCTACTGACCCTAAAAAATGCAGGGCGAAGACAGCACGAGCGCGAGGCTCCAACTGACTCGCGATGGACCAGCCCCACTGAGGCTTGATTCCATTTCCGAACCGATACATATCACCTCTGTCGTGCCAATTATCCGATCAGTACGGGTGGGGTATTTACTGGACACACACCTACCGGTACACGCTCTCGTCGTCCATGGCAAATACCCACAGAACGCCAATCGGCCATCAAATCACTTTGTCCTCGGCCCCCTAATCTCGGCTCCAAGCTCCAACGCCCTCTTTCCTTCAAGCCAAAGCATCGCCTCTACCCAACCCAACCAAAAATAAAACCGTCAGTATCAAACCAACACCCGAACGAAACGGAACAAATATTTAAAATAAAAATAAACATAGTCCAAAAGAACGCACCCTTATACGTCTTGGGCACCACATGCCTCAACCCGGCACTCTCTTTCCCCCGCTCCTGACACCATGTGAACCGAAAATCATTGGTCGTCTGCTCCGCCCCCGTGCGTACATCCACCACGTCGGCTTTAACGCCTACGTGCTACACAGTCGAGGAGGACGAGGTTGAGATAAATTAGTTTAGAAAGAAATCCAATAAACAGACATACCACGACAATCGGGTACTCGTCCGCACCTCCACCTAACTGTGTATGTAAAATCTGACTGCGCAATCTCAGAATTGAGCCAATGGGCACCGGACGCGCGAATGAGATCCCGTCGAGCGAGAGGAAGCGGACATGTCCGCGCGTGAAGAGGGAGGCGTTGGTGAAGCCAAGCTGTATGGGGGGTGGTTGGGAAGGGAGAGATGAGGGTAGTGGTCGGATGGAGGAGGAGAGGAAGAAGGCCAGGAAGGGGAAAGAGGAAGAATAATTAGCATTTTGGATTTTGAATTTAGAGAATAAGAAGCAAGGGTTCGATATTCGACGTTCAATCCATCATCAACGATCGGTCGATCGGAAGGACAACTCGTAATCGAGACGAAAACACACCTCATACGCCAACCGCATAAGATATCCACCAAAGATCTTCTGATGTACACTGTCCGAGCAAAGTCAGTAACCACCACGAAGAGAGGGGGAAAAAAGGACCCCCAAATAACAACTCACTTCCTTTCCTGCGGGAACATCAACAAACACTTTTCAAGCACGGTATCACCCATCCGCACATAGTCGTAATCCCCGCCGTCTGAATCTTGTTTAAATCGAAGTTGAGCGCCGTATTCCATGTCCTCTTGAACGACATCCCTATACTTTAACCAAAACGCGTGCAGAGAGGCAGCTTCGGCCGAGGTGGGAGGGACTTTGTCGAGGGATTTGGAGGCAGTGGTGAGGCGGCGTTTTTTCATTTCTATGGGGCGGTGGAATAGTTGAGGATGGTAAATGAGAGAACGTTATAAAATAGGGAATAGGAAAAAAAAGGACATACGTTCTCCGAGCGCGAATAACCTCTTCTCCTCTGGCGTGGCTGCTACAAGGGGGTGCACCTCCCTCGCGCGGTTGGTCCGCGCGTCGCGGCATACCATCGAGAATCGGCCTGTGAGCGCGGATTGGTATAACAAACGCGCAAAAAGAGGGCGACGGACCTATCAACACCGTCTCGTCCGCACCCTCTTCAGCCGACGCGACACTCTCCATCTTGACGGCAATCTCCATGGAGCTGCGACCTGTATGGATGACATGGCCGCTGAGGCGGAGATCGCGCCGGGGGTTGAGCGGGTTAAGCATGTCTAGACTGTTTATCATTTTTGGATGAGTGCTGGTTTTTTAGAGTTGGAGATGCTGAACGCACCGGTCGACAGAGGCGGTGACGATGTAGAACCCTCTTTCCTGGATCTTGCCGAGGGTCTGCACGCTGGGCCCGAGCATATGCTTGTATGCGATGGAGCCAGCGAGGGAGTCAAGGTGTTCCATTAGTCTGGTGGAATCGGAAGTGAGCGGAGAGACAGGGTATTCGAAGAAAGAAAAAACGCACTTTCCGGTTCTGATTCCCCCCGACGCGTTGGTGTACTGTTCTAGAAGATGCGAGGACGATCCAAAGGGGAGTATGAGTTCGGCGTACGAGTCGGACATGGTGCGCGGTGTCAACTCTGCGGACGCCCGTGGTGGAGAGTCGGAAACGACATTGGTGGCGCGGGCCTGGTCGAGGAGGGCTTCGGACCAGAGAATGGGTGTTCGCAATGGCAGGACACTGGGTTGGGCATCAGTAGGATGCGACATAGGGAAGAAGGACGGACGGACTTGTGATAGGTTGGATCAGATTTCTGACCTACGATCACCGTCAATAACACGACTCGGAGTAGGGATTGGACTCACGGACGACCTTTAACAACCGATCCATCTCATTTACGCCCCTTTTCTCTTCGACGACAACATTGGATGAGATGGATCTGACCGAGAGGCGCTTTGAGAGGCGTTTGATGGCGAACATGGGTAAAGAGCAAAGGCCGAGAAAACCGAAATTAGGTAAGAAGATCAAACAAGTTTAGCAACTTCCCAAGACGAAACGTTGGTTCTTTCTATCGCCCTCAGGCTGCATGGCAGAGGGGATATATCAGAACGCCATTCTTGGGTTTTAAAAAAGGCTTACTAATTCGAAATTGATATGATGTATGTTGATCTCAAGAGTCAAGTTCTCTGGAAACCTTGTTCTCACTGGCAATCTCTAGTATTCTACCCTTGTCATGGTCTCCGATGATCTCCGAGGCATTGCTTATGCACATTGTTCAAGAGGTGTCTAGGGCTGCAAGGAGTGAACCTTTGGTTCACGACGAGCAGCACTAGGGCATTTATTAAATTTGCCATGTTTATAATTTATAATTTATTAGGGACTCTATAGTAAGGTAGTGGGCTTTGCCGTGAAGTCGGCCCTACAGTACTTATGTTCTAGTGAACATTGTGTTAAAATTTGAGGAGATAAAAATTGGGAGAGTTAGGGAACTGGTTGTGCCAAGGCTGATGATCATGTGATGACATCCTCCTGTCAAACCCACTGCCGTGAAATGGACAACGAGATCTCCTCTTCTCGATGTAATTTTTTTAATTAGTGCCCCTTGAACTAACTGTATGCACTTGGTCTCCAATAACTTACTTCGTCGGCGCATCGAATGGACGCGACGGTAATTGAAACTTCGATGATTACATAACAATTTTCGTGGTAAAAACAGGACGCGTTGATCACCTGCCACCACCGTAAGAAATCACCGTTGTCGTAAGTTATCTTCCAATCCACTCCAAATCCACTTACCCAAACCTTCTTTTAGCCAGGCATTTGAACGTCCTCCGTTCACACTTGTATTTTGGCTGCAGTTGATGACACTGTTATCACAAAGTCACCGTCGCCTCCACCTTCCAATTCTGATCTTCATCGATGGATTTTGAACATCCTTTTCAAGATCCATACTTTCTGTCAACCAATGGCTTCCTCTTCTCCACACTCGTTTCAGTCTATATTTGTCAACCTATCGGTTTGCTCATCTTCGAGTGTGTAGACTTCCATGCCACCGATAAGTGACATCCAATCCTATAAGCATACCGCTTGGACACCAGATCATCATCAAAGACCGTCCACGCCTCCATGCGGCCGAAGCGATTTCAACACACACGATCTCAGACGTCTGCCACAACTTCAAATCATGAGTTCCATAATGGCCAAATCTGGCCCACCCATTCTGTTCTTTCCACAGAACCGAGCCGTGTCTGAACTCTCGGGGTTCGGGTGTATTTGTGATCAGATAACCCAAAGGCTATATAATACACCTAGCCGTAAGACCGACTGCCAACCTTCATCTCAAAGAACAATGCCGCAGCTACCTGCCATCGCCACTTTTACAGGGAAGGATGTCACAGTCGAAACAAGAAACACCAGCAATCAAGTGGTTAGCACATTCTATGGCCAGACTACCCGGGAGCGTAGTGGTGCGAATCCTTTTCTCGAGTGACTGGTGTACATAGCCGTGATAGCTGACGTTGTTGACAGGAATTAGTGACGGACATTTGACGTACCAAGTGTTACCTAAGGGGGAACACAAGATGGACCTGTCGATCGTCCCGGAGACGCGAACACTACCCCTACCCCCGCCGGGGGTTGAGATCAACTTCTCCCTGGTCAACCAAGGACCTTTTAATCGCCCTTTTCAGTTTAAGGGTGAGCCTCACCACCGACTCTTGTAATATAACATTCAACTAATACGTTTTCTTCCAGGTGAGCCATTTGGCAACGTTAAAGAAGGCGATAACGGGCTGGGAATTTGGAAATCGGTCGACAACTTCGATCTCTGGCAGCAAATCTTCCTGCTTTCGCTCTTCTCGAACGCGATCCAAAACGAGAAGGGTTCCGTCGACGAACTTGCAGCCCGTGCGCGGACACAGATCACTGCCGCCGTCAGTGGATTGGGATGGGATATTGTCTGGGGACCGACAGTGTGGAAAAACGACCCCGACAACAAGCTTACTGGTCCCGATCACGTGTGGTTTGTCGCAAAAAAGCGCGAGGAGAACATATACGCGATTTCTGTTGCTGCCACTGCCACGATCTATAATCACGTAGTCAACAACGCCGGGGTCACTCAAGTTGTCGACTTCAAAGGGTGGCCCGCTGGTCAGAGACCGATTCCAACCTCGAGCAGCCTCAGCAAAGATTCTAAACCCTACATCGCATACGGCACGGCGCAGGGTGTGCATACTCTTCTCTCTCTCCCCGACCATTATGGCGCCAACCAGACACTCCCTGAGTTCCTGAAGACCGCACGTAGGTCTGCGCCGCAGTTTATATTCACCGGTTTCAGCCTCGGGGGTGCACTGTCGCCCACACTTGCTCTTAGGCTGGTGAATATAGGTGTATTCACAGACAATGACAACGTTCTGACCTATCCTATCGCGGGCGCTTCCCCTGGAAACGCTCACTTTGCCGATTCTTTCGCCGATAAGTTCCCCAAGAAAACCACGAACGGCGACTCGGCGTATCAGGTCTGGAACGGCAATGTCGCCAACTCCTTAGATGTGGTGCCGAATGGGTGGAGCGCTGTAACTGATACCAAGCAGCCCCTACGCCTTCAGAGGATTCCCACTGAGATCTACGGTAATAATCCCATCCCGAGTGTCAGTTGGAAGATCGGTCGAGCGGTGGACGCCGCCAACAAGTCGGGCATCATTTACATGCCCTTACAGAGCACCCTTTTCAATGGTCCTAAGCCGACGCCGCCGTCAAACGAGGATGAATTCATCGCGATCGCTAGGAAGCAGCACAGTGAAGCGTATCTGGAATATTTTGGCGTCAAGTTGCCACAGAGAACCCACCATCTCAGTTCGCAGGAGGCTGAAGTCGCTTCAGTCAAGGTGGGAGCCAGCTGGGCGGTTGACGCAGAGGAAGAGAATCTTTTCCCCGACGTTGTCCTCGGCATTTAACTATGGCTGACCAGAGTGGAACGGGAAGAAGGCTTGTGTTATGCTTGAAGCGATTGAGATTTATGCAGCATTGAATAAATGGGAGTTTTGTACGATATAGTGACTGTAGTATCTTGTGCATCTCGGTGGAAATTTTGTATGGTGTATATCTGTATACTTGGCCGTTTGACGAGAAAATCATGTGTCGGAAATATAAGAACCTGTTCATTAATATTAACAAATTGATTGCTGGATTCTCAGCGCAATCGCAACACAGATTTGTTCAGCGCCGAGCGGCAACAGCTCCACTTTTCGCCATTAGGATCAGCTGGCAGCTATTCCTCTATGTACAGTACCTGGTGATGTCCGCTTCAATACATTTTGAATTCCGGTGTTTTTTTTCCAGCGGATTGCTCTCGTCACGCAAGCACCTGACGATAGGGGGTAACATTCTTCTGATATTGAGTTGTGTACGCGCTGGGAGGTTCAGGGATGAAGGAGGGCCATGCGGCGCCGTAGTAGTATGTTCAGACATTTGCCCTCAATAACACACTGAATCTCGACATTATTGGATTCATTATGATCCAAATTTTCAACACTGATCCAACAGTAACTACGAGAATAGAAGAAAGGCAAGCAACTAGAAAAACGAAAATGAGAGATTCGTTCAATCCCGATTAGCAATAGATCTCGCCTACACCTCTTGATCCCGGGGCACTGTTTATTCATCAAAACATATCAAAACATATCATTGGATAGTGACGGTACGTAGATACGTACATGGCTCGTAAATTTTGTACAAAGGCAGAGGAATCACCATCGATTCTCATTCCCTCTTCCTTCCTCTTCCCCCCACAGCTCTTCCGCTCTTGATAAGGCTCCGCATTTCGCAGCTCATCGAGCTCATTGTTCGTTAACGTCCCATCCTTCGCTAGGTTCCTTCCTGTCGCAGCGATCTACCTAGTTCGCGTTGTCACCAACCCCGTCATCGAAGTACCCAGTCGTGATGCTCTTCGAGCCCGAGTCGTCGAGCCGCCCTCGTTCTTCTGGTAAGTCCTCACCTCGCGGTTCATCGACCACACCCCCGACTGACACGGGAATCCCATGGAAGGATCGATTTCGCGGCAGCGTTTCGAGTGGGCTATCAATGACTCGCGATATCCTTTTCTTTCTTCTCTTGTTTCTGTTGCGAACTAACATGAACCTACAGCAAAGATAAAAACTGGTTAGCCAATGACATCTTATTTGACTACGGACCTTGGGAGGTAAGTTTTGCTCTTCGGGTGGGTGCTTATTGTCTTGCTGATAGACTGGAATCTTGGAACCTCGTTCCGCAGTGAAACTGAAGCCCAAATATTAGCGGGTTCACCCATTCGAAATGACGAGCTGCAGCTCCAATGTGCGTACAACGTACCTCTCATCGTTCCTGAGTCCCCTGTTCATCACCGCCGCCTAGCCCACCTTTCGCTGTAATCGCCACCACGATTCGTTATTCGTGCGTCGTCGTACACGAACACGAACCCTGTCGACCTTTCGTTGGCATAGTATCTCACATCAGGATCGGTAAGTTCAAACGCACCTCGTACACGAAGACCTGCCCTAATATTCGTTGTTCTGGGCATCCTGCAGCCACCCGCTGATTCCTGGTTCCGTGTCGGCTGGTGGAGCTACCCACCAATGCCTTCTCCGATCGCACACGCGTACGTGCAGCTGCCCGCCACATTTGTCCCAATCGAACAACCATAGCAGCCACTAAGACGGACCGATGCTCGTGCCCAAGTTTCACGATAGGGAAGCTATTGAGAAGGGTGTTAACAGGGGGTCGGGGAAGGAGAGTACAACAGTACCTGCTCATCACACCCAGCCATCGTTATATCCCATTTGCACACGCTCGCTACTCATCGTTCCTCTGGGCTCGCATGACTCATCGACCGACGGTTTGTGTTCGACGTACTCGCATCCAACGAGAAAACTCTGTTCAAAGGTTGATTAGCAAGATCAACGGCACAGGAGACAGGAAAGCACATGCCTACAAATTACCCACACGTATCCCCGCTGATTACAGCCACAGTAATATCCCCTTTGCAATATGCCGCCTCCTCTCCCAAATGAATGGCCATTATCGCTCGTACGACTGATCAATAGACCCCGTTCGAAGTAGTATGTTGAACTCGGATCACGGGCTGTTCGTAAGGAGGGTTAGGAGGACAGTCGAGGAGGGAAAAAGTGAGTACATACCCATCCACATACGCGATAAATCTCCTCAACGATAATCTTGATCAAGTCCCTCGCTGGCCGCAATTATCGATCGCAGCTTTCGAGCGGGGAATAACTGGTCGCGAACTCGCAGGTGGTGTGTTGAGTTGAATTGAGGAGGCTATAGGAGGGGTTAACGAATGAATTGGTGAGTTTCTGCGAGTTTGAACATACCTAGTATATTCTAGCATTGTTCATTCGACCGTCGTCAGTGCTCGATCGTTGAGCCGCACTAAACTCTTAGATACGCGTCGATTTGTTGAATCTCGACCCAGCGAGCAGACGACATGGCATTGGAGATAGGTCTGCAGGCCGTGGCATCTCTAAACGACCATTGAGAGCGGATGACATGCGCGTCGCTGAAGAGTATCGCCGCATATATGTGAGCGGCAGCTACGTTGGACCTGATTTCAGATGGCTAACTTCATTGTCGCGCCTCGCGTCTAACTCGGATGTCTCTAGTTCGGCAGTAGTACTTTTCTGGGTGTTCGTTTGGAGGTCAGTACACAAGACAGTACCGTTGAGAAAATGAAACTAACAAGGGTTATTTTCACAGCTGCCCTACGGTACGAGAAAGAAAAGACTATAAGGGAGGAACGCGAAGGGGAGGAAAGATGCGGGCCGTAGGTGATGGTTGTGGTTCAAGTAGTGGGCGTGGGAGTATACACGCGTCACAGCGGTGGAAAGTCGGGTATAAGGGAGCGGTGGCGCGAGCGATTAGTCTGGGAGTGTCGTACGTGAGCAGAGAGACGAGCGTTGGCAGGAGTGAAAACCGCAGTTTCCGGTTCTGGTGCCCCCCCGACACGTTGGTGTACTGTTCGAGCACCTGGTGGATCCAAAGGCGCGCGAGGAGGGCTTAGGACCAGAGAATGGGTATTCGCAGTGGCAGGGCACTGGGTTGACTATCAGTAGAACACGAAGTAGGGAAGGAGACGGACAGACTTGTGCAATGTAACCAACGGGGCGGTCACGTGTCTATTTTGCTTCGTGCAGGGCCCCTACTAACTCTTTCCCCAACAACCTCCGACGTGAGGATATCACCTGGGTCTCCCTCCAATTTTGGCTTTCGCCATCTCCTCGCCATCTCCTTCCTGGCCATCATCAACGACTCGGTCCCTCACATCCCAGCCGTCCTTATGACCCGCACCATATCTGCTGCATGGGCATCTGGCGTGGGTCGCTCTTCAAAGCAAATGAGCTCTTCACTGAGCCCCTGGATACCTTTACTGAGTACTGGAGCAAACGCCTGGGCTACAAAATTGGAGACCTCGTTCTCAGCTCTACCGGCCTCGTCTTTTTTTTTTTTTCATTCCTATCCTGGACATTATTAAAGGGCTGATACGCTATCCGACATGAACTCAAACGCACCATGATTGTGTTCCTCGCTAGTGGCTTCGTCAATATCACAGGCTTGGCTATCATGTTTTATTCTGTCGTTTTTCGATGGTACGTTTTTCCGTTCGTTTTATTCTCACTCCTATCCATAGGTCCTTGATGCAATGGCCCCACCTCGGCTGTTTCACCGTCGCCTCTTTCATCCTCGGCGTCGTATGTCGCATGAATTTTGGCAAGGAATCGAAACAGTATTGTGAGTGTTTTTATTTAGTTTTTCTTTGCGATAGATACTCAACCCAATCACAGTCCACGCCGAAGAAACACTCGAAACACTCAACTTTGCCCCCGACGCATTCGCACACCGCTCCCGAAACGCAAATCCACACGGACGCCTCGTCCATGCGCAAAGACACGCAGTCCTATTACGACATGGACACTAAGAGTCCGCCCCCGCCGCCTGTAATTCGGGACAAGGAAGTGAATGAAAGTGCATGCTAGTGAGCTTGGGATATGCCGTGCACGCTGGGTAGGGATGCTCTGCGAGGCGTGCAAGTGCGCTATGGAGAGTCATCGGGGAGCGGAAGCAGCGGAGCGAAGTTGAGTGTGGGAACGCCAAAGTATCCGAGTGTCACTTGGTTCTATTCGGTTCAATCACATACGTGCTGTTTCTCGATTTGTCGATTCCATGAGGCTGCCTTGCTGCCGCTGTTCTCGCTAACCCTTGCACACTGCCCCTTTGACCTCCTCCTCTTTTACCAGTGGTTGCTTTTCTCTCACATAATGAGTTTCCTGGGCAAAGTCATACCCGTTCGCCTCCTGAAACGGTCTAATGGTGATCGTACACCGAAACACTCCATTGCCGCGGGCCTCTCTACCGTACTGACAATCCTGCCTGCCTCGATGAGTCGGGCCCCTGTTACGGTGAAAAAACAGTCAGACTTTCCTGGCCATCTGCTAACCTTGACAATCCAGGACGATTCTGTCATGCATAGAGCCAGCAATGTCCTCCGAGAAGGTCTCAACGTCCTCTCCCCAATCGCTGGGGGGATTCCCGTGGCCGGCACTCCATTGAAGGCGTCCATCGACGCCTTACTGGTTGTGTTGAATAGCATCAATGTAAGTCAGCGCATTCCAGAATATCCTCCATGTGTAATCGAACATTCTGGCAGACAAGGGGCCAGAATAGAGAAAATGCTGCCCACCTGACACGACGCCTTTACCGTTTAGCGGCCGCCATCTCAGCAGTGCCGCCTGCCACACCTTCCTCGCAGGCTCAAATGGATGAATTGGCCCGGTATGTTTCGCCATCCAAAATGTGATCCAACGCGCTTAATTTGGGTTGCACCTTCAGGAAGCTGGACGCAGTTTCGGACCGGCTGAGGCAACTGCGTGTCAACAGCGTCGTTGGGAGTAGAGACATCGCGCAAGCTATTCTTGATTGCCTCAGAGAAATCGACGAACAAGAGCAAGATTACACCGTGAGTCAACTCTCGGACAGATATGGTTGTGTTCCATCGACCAACTTCATGTTCAGGTACTCTCCCTGATGCGAATAGAATACAGTGTGCACAATCAGGAACGGTTGCCTCGGTCTGTTGCACAGGAGATGGTCTTCGTAAGGGATGCGACAGGTCGTGAATATAAGTTATTGGTTGACCAATGCCGGTCGCGTAAGGTCAGTTGCGTTCATCAAACTTGAATTGTTTATGGGACCCAGGTTCACTCATTCCTCAGCAATTCATGGGTATACTAGAATGTTACTTTGGAGAGACAGACAGGGATGGAATTTTGCGTGACTTTATAGTCCGAGGCGCATATGATCTTTATATCGAAGCTGAAACAGGCACTACCCAAATGGTTGGATGGTCTGGAGTCCGACCAGGGACGAGGATTGTCATGAGCGCTGTCTTCGAACAGTCACGCTATGCAGAAGAATACAGGTGTCCACGACCACAATGCAAGGCGTGGAATGACTGCAAGGAGGCGAACGATGATTGGATTGACTGGTAACTATTTGTTTATATTCTTGTGCAATGTTGACAAGTGACAGTGTTGGCTGTCCGGGACGGTTTCAAATTACCAATGCAGACAGAAGAAGGAACGAAAGAAGCTCGGAATTGGGTCAAGATGCCCAAGGTTCTACGGCTGGGGGGGCTGGTGATGATCGTTTGGACCTGATCCAGATTTTCCACCTCAGGCAACAGGTACGTAGACTGAACGTGCGATTTGTATCACAAGCTTACATCGGGGACCGGTTGCAACTGTCAGCTGGTGCGTGAATTCAGCCTCTGAGCTATTCTGGCCAAACTGACCATCATGTGTTGCTATTTGTACTGTCAGTTTGTATGTAAATTCATCTTTTGAGCCATTCTCGCCAAACTGACCCTGGCATCTGGCGGTTTCTACTCAGGACGTGCGTGAATCCATCCTCTGAGCTATTGTTACCAAACTGACCATCGCGCGTGGTGATTTTTACTCTCAGTTGGTGCGTGAATTCATTCTCGGTGCTACTCTTCTCAAACTGATCATCGTATGTGGTGATTTCTACTCTCAGCTAGTGCGTGAATTTATCCTCTGAGCTGTTCTCGCCAAACTGACCTTTGCATGTGCTCATTTCTACTCCCAGGCCGTGAGTAAATCTATTCTGTGAGCTGTTCTTGCCCAAATGACCACTGCGCATGGCAATTTCTACTCTCAGCCTGTGCGTGAATCCATCCTCTGAGCTCTTCTTACCAAACTGACCATTGTGGATGGTGATTTCTAGTCTCAATGGGTGCGTGAATCTATTCTGAGTTGTTCTCGCCAAACTGACCTTTGCATGCGCTGATTTCTACTCGCAGGGTGTGCGTAAATCTATTCTCTGAGCTGTTCTTGCCAAACTGACCATTGCGCATGGCAATTTCTACTCTCAGTCCGTGCGTGAATCCATCATCTGAGCTATTCTTGCCAACCTGATCATCGTGCACGGTGATTTTTACTCTCGATGGGTGCGTGAATCTATTCTCTGAGCTAGTCTTGCCAAACTGACCTTTCCATGTGCTGATTTCTACTCTCAGACCGTGCGTAAACCTATTCTTTGAGCCATTCTTGCCAAATTGACCATCATATGTGGTGGTTTCTACTCTCAGCTCGTGAGTACATTCATCCTCTGAGCTATTCTGGCCAAACTGACCATCGTGCATGGTGATTTCTAGCCTCAGCCTGTGCGTGAATCCATCCTCTGATCTATTCTTGCGAATCTGACCATCGCACGTGGCAATTTCTACTCTCAGGCCGTGCGTGAATCCATCCTCTGAGCCATTCTTGCCAAACTGACCATTGTGCATGGCAATTTCTACTTTCAGACTGTGCGTGAATCCATCCTCTGAGCTATTCTTGCCAACTCGACCATGATGTGTGGCAATTTCTACTCTCAGCCCGTGCGTGAATCCATCTTCTAAGCCGTTCTCGCCAAACTGACCATGGCTTCCGGTGATTCTACTCTCAGGACGTGCGTGAATCCACCCTCTGAGCTATTCTTGCCAGACTGACCATTGTGCATGGCAATTCCTACTCTCAGACTGTGCGTGAATCCATCCTCTGAGCTATTCTTGCCAACCCGACCATGATGTGTGGCAATTTCTACTCTCAGCCCGTGCGTGAACCCATCTTCTAAGCCGTTCTCGCCAAACTGACCATGGCGTCTGGTGATTTCTGCTCTCAGTCCGTGCGTGAATCCATCCTCTGAGCTATTCTTGCCAACCTGATCTCTGCATGTGCTGATTTCTATCCTCAGCCCGTGCGTAAATATATTCTCTGAGCTGTTCTTTCCAAAATGACCATCACGTGTGGCAATTTCTACTCTCAGTCTGTGCGTAAATTCATCCGCTGAGCTATTCTCGCCAAACTGACCATCGCATATGGCTATTTCTACTCTCAGTTCGTGTGTGAATCCATCCTCTGATCTATTCTTGCCAAATTGACCTTTGCGCATGGCGTTTTCTACTCTTAGTCCGTTCGTAAATTCATTCTCTGAGCTGTTCTGGCCGAACTCACCATTGTGCATGGCGGTTTCTACTCTCAGGGAGTACGTGAATCCATTCTCTGGTCTATTGTTGCCCAACTTACCATCACATCTACCGATTTGTACTCTCAGCAGGTGAGTAAATCCGTTCTCTGATCTGTTCATGCTAAACTGACCATCACACATGGCGATTTTTACTCTCAGGATGTGAGTGAATCCATTTTCCAAGCTATTCTTGCTAAACTGAGCAATGTGCACTGCGGTTTCTCCTCTCAGTCCGTGCGTAAATCCATCCTCTCAGCTATTCCTGCCAAACTGACCATCGCCTGTGGCAATTTCTACTCTCAGCCCGTGTGTGAATCTGTTCTCTGAGCTGTTCTTACCAAACTAACCATCATATGTGGTGGTTTCCACTCTCAGCCCGTAAGTACATTCGTCCTCTGAGCTATTCTGGCCAAACTGACCATCGTGCACGGTGACTTTTGTCTCAGTCTGTGCGTGAATCCACCCTCTGATCTATTCTTGCCAACCTGACCATCGCCCGTGGCAATTTCTACTCTCAGGCTGTGCGTGAATCCATCCTCTGATTTATTCTTGCCAATCTGACCACCGCACGTGGCAATTTCTACTCTCAGGGCGTGCGTGAATCCATCCTCTGAGCTATTCTTGCCAACCTGACCATCGCACGTGGCAATTTCTACTCTCAGGGCGTGCGTGAATTCATCCTCTGAGCTACTCTTGCCAAACTGACCATTGTGCATGGCAATTTCTACTTTCAGGCTGTGCGTGAATCCATCCTCTGATTTATTCTTGCCAACCTGACCACCGCACGTGGCAATTTCTACTCTCAGCCTGTGCGTGAATCCATCCTCTGAGCTATTCTTGCCAAACTGACCATTGTGCATGGCAATTTCTACTCTTAGACTGTGCGTGAATACATCCTCTGATCTATTTTTGCTAACCCGACCATCCTGTCTGGCAATTTCTACTCTTAGCCCGTGCGTAAATCTATTCTCTGAGCTGTTCTTGCCAAACTGACCATTTTGTGTGGCCGTTTCTACTCTCAGGTCGTGAGTAAATTCATCCATCCTCTGAGCTATCCCATTCTCTGATCTGTTCATGCCAAACTGACCATCGCACATGGCGATTTTTACTTTCAGGGCGTGAGTGAATCCATTTTCCGAGCTATTCTTCCCAAACTCAGCATTGTGCATGGTGGTTTCTACTCTCAGTGGGTGTGTGAATCTATTCTCTGAGCTAGTCTCGCCAAACTGACCATCACCTGTGGCAATTTTAACTCTCAGCCCGTGTGTGAACCTATTCTTTGAGCTGTTCTTGCCAAACTGACCATCATATGTGGTGGTTTCTACTCTCAGGACGTGCGTGAATCCATCCTCTGAACTATTCTTGCCAGACTGACCATTGTGCATGGCAATTTCTACTCTCAGCCTGTGCGTGAATCCATCCTCTGATCTATTCTTGCCAACCTGACCATGGCACATGGCTATTTCTACTCTCAGTCCGTACGTCAATCAATTCTCTGATCTACCCCGACCAACCTAACCATTTCATGTGGTGATTTCTACTCTTAGGAAGTGTGTACATCCATTCTCTGATCTATTCTGGCCCAACTGACCCTCACATATGGCGATTTCTACTCAGTCCGTACGTAAATCCATTCCCTGATCTATTCTTGCCAAACTGACCCTCGTGCGTGGCGATTTCTGCTCTCAGTCTGTGCGTGAATTCATCCTCTGATCTATTCTTGCCAACCTGACCATTGCGTATGACGCTTTCTACATTCAGGACGTGCGTGAATCCATCCTCAGAGCTGTTTGTGTTACACTGACCGTCGCATGTGACAATTTTGACTCTCAGTTGAATGTATGTAAAATAATCCTCTGAAGTTTATACTAAGCTGACCCTCGCATGTGGCCGCTTGCACCTCAGAGAGTGTGTCAAACTTTCTTTGGAGCCGCCGGTGCAAAGCTGAACACTGCTTGTGCCGTCTGCTTGAAACCTCTCTCATACTGCCTTGCCCCACTCACCTAGGGAAACTTCGATGAAGACTCCATCTTGCCGCCGCCCTTGGTGGGAAGCATCGACGAGCACCCCGTGTTCGCTTCCCATTCCCCACCAGTCGCGTATTTTTGCCCATCGTTGGCCTACTCCTGCTTACCTTTTCACAGCAGACATTCATGAATACCAGTGCATCTGCCCAGGGGCGAAGTTACAGTTTGCATTCGGCTGATTGATGAATTGACGTCCTTATCTTCTTGCGTCAGGTCAGATTGAGTCCCCCCTCTGATACAGTACCTTTAATGGGTTGCTTTATTTTAGGTGCACACCTGTCGGATGCAAATCAACTGGAACGTCTATCAACTAGAAGGGGAACGAAGATGGCTTTCGTTCATCCGTTTTTGAAGTAGGAACATCTTTGTGGATAAGCTTCCTGGTCTGTTAGTGATCGCAGTTTGTAATGCGTACGAAGTTGGTCGGCAGAAGACAATAAAACGAAAAGTTCCTCAAATGACAAGTAATATATCGACGGTATATGCACAGAACCAAAATTTTCAGAGACTAATGCGGATAGGGATGGTAAATTATATTATGCAGTATAGGCGCCATTCTTGCAAATGTGTTCATAACGCCAGGTAGGAGTGTATGTTATAAACATCACCTGCGACCAAACGGCGGACAGGCATCCACAATGGTATGTCCAACCGCCAGTGAGCCGAGCTTCGAAGGCGGAAGCCATACAGTACTTACCTACTAAATTGATACCATGCAGAGGTCCGAATTTCCATATGCCCGGACGACTAGCCGAGCTTAAACAAGACTCGGACACCAACAATTGGGAGTTTGGGGCGGAGAAAGTCGCAAAGAAGAATGATTTAATTCAATTTCTATTGACGGGGCTGTTACAGAAGAATAAAGATTAACCAGGTATGGCATTAGACGCCAGAGGAGTGCCAAAGGACGAAGGCGGGGAAGGAGTGGATAGAGAGCTGTACAACGATTAAGTACACGCAGTCAACGCGACCTATTGAAGAGAGATGAAGGTAAACCGGGTATATTGTTTACCAATTAAAAAGTGGGAGATGATAGATACAACAAAAAACGAAAGCGGCTGGAGGCCGGAAACTGGGCGATCGCGGTGCCGACCTATAGAACTGACCAGAAAAAACAACCATGTGAATACCTATTCAAAGCTAAAATTCAGCCCATGCCACTCGCGGATGTGGAAAATGATGTTTAAATCCACTGGACTGACGAACCAACACCCCTCAGACCTCAGACCTCGACGGCGACCCACCGATTGGTCTCGAGGTTCCATCCAATTATGTAAACACTCCATCAGATTTCCTTGCTCCAATATAGGCATGGGCTACATTTGGGTCGTGGATTACATGGCACGTTCTCCTCGTCGCCGTCTGTGTGGAGGTTCCTAAAGGTGAGGTGGTGATGCTGCGACTAAGTATGGGTACACTGCTCTGGAGTGTTGAAGAAAGGCGTGTTGCAGCTGGCGGGTCGTGACGACGCAGATGTTCGTGCCTAACGTGAGGGAGGAGTCCTAGACTGATGACACGACGCCACATCAAATAAAAGCGATGAGGGAGACGAGAGTAGAGACGACTTGCGATCAAAAAGAATACCCTTTTTGGACCATGATTTCCAGGCCCGGCGGCAGCTTCTCCAGTCCGTCCTTCGAGCAGTAATCTAAGGTTGATCATCACTTGGGTCAGCGTCAGTTTAGGTTCGTAGAAACCGTTACCGGTGTGCATACTTAATATCCCCGCCACCTCAGCACAAGCAACGACGCGAACGGCAGTGGGTCGGTGTAGCTCTACAACCCTCAGCGGGAACACCGCGCCGGTCTGCCGCTCCGACTGGTTATGGTGTACAGGTGGATCCGCAGTCCCAGGATACACCCATACACGAAGTTGACTAGTGAACCCATGAGGTTCCTCAGGCAGAGGCATGATGACGTCCAGCTCGCGCCGAGGGTCGAGCCGCCAGCGGTGCAACGCATATCTCGAAGCTCTACGGAGGAGAGTCAGAAATAACATTGGTGGCGCGGGCCTGGTCGAGGAAGGCTTCGGACCAGAGAACGCCCATTCGTAATGGCAGGACACTGGATTGACCATCAGTTGAACACGAAGTAGAGAACTTGGAGACGAACGGATTTCTGATAGGTGGGATCAGACATCTGTGCAACGATCACCGTGAATAACACGAGTGGGGATTGAGGGGGCTGGACTCACTGCCTCTAACAGCCGGTCCATCTCGTTTTCGCCCCTTTTATCTTCAACGACGACCATATTGAATGATGACGAGGTGATGGATCTGAGGGTGTGCGCTTGGGGAGGAGGCGTTTGATCGCGGCGAGCGTGGAAAAGATAAACAGGCCGGTATAACCGAAATTAAAATCAAAACAAGTAAGCGGTTTATAATAACGTTATATATAGGACTTGCCTTCTCTTCCTTCCCTCCCTCCCTCAGGCAGGGCCATTTCATGTATTTCTCATTCTTCTCTCGCCAAGGGCTCAAAACAAAGGCAAGATCAACAAAAAAAGTGATACTGACTCGCACTGATCTAGTACAAACAGTATGCGCGCATCACGTTGAACCGGTTCACGACCTCTTTTTTCCTGTTCAGTTTCATCTACTGCTTCGTGCAGGGCATCGTGCAGTCTCTTTTATTTTCCCTCGACCTTGAATACAGCACTCTCACCGATGGCATTGTCAATGGTGGCCAGATCCCCGCCGAAAACATGACCTTTCTCGAAGGCTCTCTTGGGCACCTGCATCTGCAGATGTGCAACGATGTTCCCCACGGCCAGTCTCCGTATCCCTGCATCACCATCTTCAACTCGACAGCTCCTCCACCTGAGCAGCAGCAGGGCGTCCACTTCCTCCCAGGATGGGATTCCGGCGTCTCCGTTATTCCCCAGGGTGTTTCTGTCAACATCACCACCCGATCCCAGTCACTCGTTCTCTCTGAGCAATGCATACAAACTATGCTATACCCTTCCCAAATGTCCGTCTCATCCTCTTTCCCATCTTTCCCTACTAACTCCCCCCAAACAGCCTCCGAAATCTCCGACGTGAAGATATCACCTGGATCTCCCTCCAATTTTGGCTTCTCGCCATCTCCTTCCTCGCCATCATCAATGGCTCTGTCCCACACATCCTAGCCGTCCTCATGACACGCACGATATCTTCCGCCTGGGCAATGTACGCAATCTGGCGCGGGCCGTACTTTAAGGCAAACTTTCATGAGCTCTTCGCCGAGCGCAACACACACTGCGCCCTCGATCTCTTTAATGAGTATTGGAACAAGCGACGGGGCTACGAAATTGGCGACCTCGTTCTCAGCTCTACAGGCCTCGTCTTTTTTTCGTTCCTGTCTTGGACATTGTTGAAGATATATAGTGCCCAATCCTTCAAATGCGTCGGCGCACCCGATCACATCATGCGTATCCACAAGTTCCTAATGGCCCTCCTCGCCTCCCTCCAACTTGAGATATTCGTTCTCATCGCCGGCATGGGCCTCTGGATCAATATTCTCACCGATACCGCCATGTCCCGCATCTCCGCACACACCCTCGTCTACAAAGCCCTCTACATCTCCACCGTCATCCTCCTGCTTCCCTGGATCGCGATGGGCTGGTACGCCATCCGACACGAACTCAAACGCACCATGATCGTGTTCCTCGCTATTGGCTTCGTCATCACTACAGGTTGGGCTATCATGTTTTATTCCATCATCTTCCGATGGTACGTCGCGGTGATCTTTCTGTTCGTTTTATTCTCACTCCTATCCGTCAGGTCCTTCATGCAATGGCCCTACCTCGGCTGCTTCACCGTCGCCTCTTTCCTCCTCCTCATCGCCAGCATCATCCTCGGCGTCGTATGTCGCGTGAATTTCGGCAAGGGATTAAAACAGTACCTACACGCCGAAGAAACACTCGAATCGCTCAACTTTGCCCCCGACGCATTCGCACACCGCCCCGCATCGGTCTCGAAACACAAATCCACCACGTCAAAGTACTCTACCCGCACACGGAGCGAGTCGCAGTCATATTACGACGTGAAAAGTGACTACGAGCCTGACTTTATGGATACTGCAAATAGTCCGCCGACGCCGGCACCCGTGTATTTCGTCATGCAGGAGAAAGAATTCGCGATCGGAGATGAAGCTGCACTGCCGCCGATAAG
>Ga0307517_10005234_pt1 | contig 19623 bp, 24 predicted proteins | sample 23_EM_MG_FD_194515 | JGI IMG/M metagenome (GOLD analysis project Ga0307517, IMG submission 194515) | Populus trichocarpa ectomycorrhiza microbial communities from riparian zone in the Pacific Northwest, United States - 23_EM | ecosystem: Host-associated > Plants > Roots > Unclassified | place... | reverse complement strand
AAATCCAGGATGCGATACATCCCCTTGACGGAGTGCATCAAATCGTTTGGGTCAATCGGCGACGCGCAGTCGGTAGCGGCTTCCGCATCGCCACTGGCCGTGCCTCTGTTCTCGGGGATGATGTCGTACTAACAGGCGAGGTTAACGAAATTAACACTTGCGACCAATCTTTAGTGGATATACCTCGTTGGCGCCGCGGGGTTGGTCATCGTCTTGCGCCGTGGTTGATGCGGGCTGGGGATCCTGTCGACGTATGGGTAAGAACGAGAGATGGTGGATCGACAAGAAAGTTCGAGGGTCATACAGTTTGCGCTGGTTTGCTGTCTGCGGTACCATTATCGTCGTTCAATACAGGTGCTGGATCGGAATCCGAAGTGGAATCTGGCCCGATGTCCTGCGGCTGTGGGCGAAAAAATCAGGGAACCGGTTGTGGTTGGAGAGAGGAAGTGGTAGTCATACCGATTTTTTCTCGTGACCAGGCAGAGGCGGACTTGTAGCGTTCGTCGCGTCAGGACCGGGGTCTATGCGGAGTTGAACATGGCAAGGATCCACCGCTGGGCATGAAATCTCACCATGGGTTATGATAACGCCTTCAGTGTCTGCGGCATCGCTTTCGGTGTTCGTAGGAGAAAATAACGGGGGAGGATTGAGATTTGCCATGGCGTAGAGAGCGAAGAGGCAACGAAGCGATAAGACGTGAACCTCGAAAAACCCCTAACCAGCCACACCTGCCTTTTTCGATTTCGCGACGCAATGTCAGCCGCGCGTCCAGGGACCCAGCCACACTTTGTCGATTGAATTATTCGGCGAAGGATAGCCTGGTAAGGATCCTCGAAGCCGGAAAGTGTATCTCTGGTTGAAACAGTCATCCTCGCAGCCACACTCCCAGCACCACCGAAGGGCGGATCCGCATCATTCAAGATCAATGGACGATGGTACAGAATCCCAGGCCACTCCTGTCGTTAATGGGACCAAGGAGAACGGCAAGAGCTCTGGCACAGACACGATCATTCTTAGGATCCTCTCAGGCGAACGAACTGTGATCTCTCACGGCACCAGCCAGTACCAGGTCGGCGGTGTCTCAGCTTGCGGGCTCGCAGCGTTGAACTGCACACGTATCGTTCTTGCAGCTGAGCAGGATGGCCCAAAGGGGAGAGATCTCCTCAAATTCGTGACGAAAGCTAGGACTGCCCAGGTGAGGGGTCCCAGGTCTCGTTCGTGATCTCCCCCTAATCACCTACCTTTTCCAGGAGATCACATCAATTTGCGCTCAGTGGTCAAACACCTCTCATCTTGAGGTCGAGGATATATACAAGGTCCCACTCTTTTCGAAGTCGCTGAAGCTTGAGTCCTCCGAATTTGGCCTCCCGAGCTTCGAGAAGTTCAGATCCGTTCTCTCGTGAGCAATACTCTCTCCGCTGTGCAGACATGTCCTTATCGACCTCGAACTCATACAGGCGTCTCGTGACGAGCGGGAAGAGATCCGCTGCGATCGTCATCACACGCCCCCCAGAAATAGTCACCTGTGTCAAAATATCGATCCCCGACGACGCAGATGTGTTTATGGTCTTCGACTCGCATCCGCGCCCGGAGCACCCAGATGGCCCAGGGTACATCTTCAGCACTTCCATAGATATCACAGCTCGCTATCTCGACAATCTTCTGGCGATCGACGAGAGCATTCTATCCGACCACAGTCTGCAATGGCAGACGCAGCTCCTGGCCAACTTCTCAGGCCTCTTGTTTGCTGCGAAGCCGACCCGGTTCGATTCCAATGCTATCGAAGCCGAGAGAGCTATGATCGAGTCGAGTCTTACTATCCTTGCATTGCAAGCCGAGGTTGCAGAGCTCAAGTTCCAAAACGTTGCATTACAGAAGGACCTACTGGCTGCCGAGTCCAAGGTCGAAGAGGAACGCCGGTACTTGTACGGCTCACCAAGTTCACCTAAATCGTCAAGAAAGTCTTCTGAGTCGGGGTGGATACCCGCACCTACAAGGAAAAAACACCGCAAGAGAAAGAACAACAACAGTTCTTCAAGTCCCACAGACTATCGTCCGAGTACGCTCAGCGTCATTTAAACAGCTTCTGCCCGTACTTATGGTCCGGTTTTTAGGCCCTCCAGCTCCACTTATCTACTACAGTGGTGAACTCCAGCTGGACGCTGAGTGGCCCCCACTGCCATCGCACAGTCACGAACGGCCAGCCGAATCGTCCGCCCCACCGAGGAGCCGTTCTACATCCTCATCGCGAGCTCCGTCCCCTCCTCTCGTAGCCGATGACGAAATCTTGATTTTAACGGAACTGCAACATAAATTCGATGACGAGAATTCCCGTTTACAGAGTGAGCGAGAGGCACTTGCACACGTTCAACCGTCAACGTTTACGTGCGCGGTGTGCACTGTCGAGTATCCCGAGGATTACGTCGCCCGTGTACCAGGCTGCGGTCATGGGTTCTGCAGGGAGTGTCTCAAGACATACGCGGTCTCAAAGTTGGAGGAACACCGGTTCCCGATCATGTGCCCGAGCTGTGTTGCGGACAACACTGGAAAAGAGCCTGGAAGTGAGTCGTGTGTCCTCTGTTGTTGACGTAGTTGACGCTGAGTGAAAACCTATCCACTTGAAGCTATAACTGGCTCCCTTATTGTCAATGTTGGCATCACTCAACACTACTTCCAGATTTTTGAGGAACTGCAGTTGTCTTGTTTTTCGATCCTTCTCCACTGCAGAAAGTAGTATGCTGCTGGCTCGTTGATCCCTCGTGCACTCTGACCACCATCCCCGTTAGATGCAAGAGATCTGTGTTCGTTGATAGGTCGGAGTACCAAGAATCCCGCACCCTAGCCTGCCCTCTCCCGAGGTGCAATTACGTCTGGTGCAAATCATGCCAGATGCCGATCGACATCGGTGGTTCACAGCATTCTTGCGATGGTTCATCAGAACTCCGCCACTTGATGAAAGAGAAAGGCTGGAAGCATTGTCCAGGTGAACTGCTTCGTTCTGCCACTCGATTCACCGGCTAACCACCCCCGTAGGCTGTGATACACCAATTCAAAAAGAATCGGGATGCCACCATATGACGGTAAGGGAATAAGTGATGGTTCTCCCTCCAGCGATGCTGACGCTAGACCTCTCAGTGTATGGCACCTGCGTGTAACACGTAAGCGACTTCCTCCTTTCTGGATGCCGTATTTCTCACCTGTTATCTGCAGCCACTTCTGTTATGTTTGCGGGGAACTCATCGTCAAATCTGCTCTCCGTGGGGAGATTCAGAAAGCCGTCTCTAAGCACTACCGTCATTGCCGACTGTTCGACGATATACCGAATATGCCGACACAGCGAAGGAGGTGACCTCGTCGGGCGCACATTCTTGGGTGGCGCAGATCGTGTGTATTTACGTAGTTGACATAATGCGAGGAACGCGGCCGGGGTGGCAATCATCGTCGGCATGTAGATGTACAAGGTCAAGCATCTGACCTCTCCTTCTTGTGTATTGAACCCGTTTCGGCATTATCTAGACTATGTCCGACGTCGTAGTGTTCTTTGAGAGGTTTCTCTTCTTGGGGTAAAATCAGGTTCAGTACCATTGCCACCAAACCCGCGAGCAAGACTATTGCACCGGTCAGTCAATTGTTGGCGCGGGACGGCAGGACGAACGGGGGGATCGGAACTCACATGGTGTCGCTAATACAATCTGAATTGCATCCAAAAGCCCCCTCAATCCCGAGGAGGGGTTGTTGACCCCATCGAACAAGTGGGTAAAGATTTCGGGGACGAGGAGATTTCCAAATCCAAAACATAACGCAGCAGCGATAATGAATCGATCCCGGCGGGTATACTCGGCATACGCCAACACCCTGACACCAGAAGTTGCCACGCTCGCGAAAAGGAACGTTGTGACCCCACCGAGGACGGAATTTGGGACTTTACGACTCGATCAATTCGGAGAACAGACGAGATAAAAACCAAACGAACTTGCGAGGAAGACGCCAGAAATCTTTCCTAGGACTCCGAAGAGGATGAGAAAGAAACAACACCACCGACCGGCGGCACGGTTAGCGCATCTGGTAATGACGATAACTCCATTATTCTGCCCTCTCGTTCAGGTGGTCCCCAGATAGAACGTTACGCAAGGGCTCACCTGGGCGAACACGGACAATGGGGTAACCGTAAAAAGTGCCGAGAAGAAACCGCCCAAACCATCGGCCTACATCGCAATGTCAGTGGAAGTATCAGCGAGTCAGACCGGGGGTACTCACGAGAATACCGCCTTGGATTCTGGTGTCGAATTCTTCACCATGGACGGGAAGTTGAGATGCTTCTGCTGATGCAGTGATATCGCCGATGGCCTCCATGGCCAAAGATACTTTTACTCCGCGTTCAGGACAGACAGAGACGATAGATCTGTGCGAAGACCCTACCGTAAACAGCCAACATCGGGAGAATCGCCGGAGCATACACTCGGATCCTGAACGTATGAACCCTGCGTACGAGCTTCGTCAGGCAGGTTTGGAGCTTCTCGCCGAAAACCTCACCAGAGGAAAGTGACGGCCGGGGCGGCCTTGATGCTACTGTCGTCGATATAACCGGTAGCACCTGCGACGATACATCCTACGACCAAACCCACTATGATGCTGATGTTTTTGAGGAATGGGGATCCAAAAATTTCCGTCAAGATGATCGAAACGAAGGATACGAATCCGAGACCGATGAACTCAGGAGATCCCCACCTACAGGATTGTGAACGATCGATTAGGTTGTGTTTGGATGCGGACATACAGTTTAGCATTGGGCGCGGCGATATTAGGACAAAGTTGGAAGAATCCGGTCTCTGGGCGGCTGTGGCAAGCGTTGGACCCTCCTCCCCAATTTGGAATCCCTGACTCGCCGACGAGAGAAGCACCAATCACCAGGATGACGGTTCCGGTCACCATCGGCGGGAATATACGTTGGAGGACCTTTGGAGGGACAAAAGACATGAAAATTTCGAGGAAAGCACAGACGAGGGACGTCCCTGTTAAATTGTTAGACGCTTATCCTGCAACAAAGATAAGAATCGTACCAAGGACGTATCCATAGGCATCGGGACAGGGGAGTCGTGCAACAGTACCATCCTGCCCTGTTGTTGAGGGACATGTGCCGTTGGAGTACAGGACATTGAAGATCTTTGGAGACGTCAGTATGTTTGGCTCAACGAGATGTAGAATGACACATACTCCGTTAGCGGTACTAAGGGTCGCGAAACTTGTGCCTACTACGCTTAACATCCCGGTTCCCAAGTAATAATTCCGCCATATCCTAAGCCTCGACAATTGCACGAGGCTGAGTATACCTGGCAAAGCATGTTAGAACGCGAGTGTAACACGGAGGAACGCCGTATCCTTACCGCAGCCTATCAGTGAAGCCGAGATCATATATGCGGAGGTACTTGGATCCAAACTGAGGGAACTTGCAAAGATGATGGGCGGGGTGATCAAGCCAGCAAGCATAGCCAATGCGTGTTGCAAACCGCAAGTGATTGCAACCAATAGTGGGATTTCGGTTTCCAGGCCGTAGAATGGTGGGGAAACGTGACGCTTGCGAAAAAATGGGATAGATGGCATGCATAACCAAGCGTAGTCGTAATCTCCAACCCATCCGTGTCGTGTGGTGACCTTTCTCCGGACGGCGGCGGCATTGCGGGAGAGGAGCTGGAGCCTGGGGGTCCTTAACGGCGCGGGTTGTTCAACAGTCGGTGGGGCGGACATGGAGGAGTGCCTCCGAAGAGATAGCGGGGCTTTATATAGTGCACCAGAGGGAAGGCATTCCGTAAGGCGTCTGCGGACGCGTTGGCTTTCGGATGTGAAAAGATTTCACATCCTTATCTCCAGCCGCATGCAGCTTCGGCTATTTACATCACCTTCTACCGAGCCTTTGTACCAGCCGAGACCAAGCAGTCATGGGACAGATACAGACAAGAGGCCACAAGAGGATGCCCGGGAGTGAAGAACTTGAAGATCGCGGGCACACGACCGGGTCGTAGGAGACCGACGATAAGGGCCGCCCGGTGATCTCCTTCCACAATAAGTACAACGATGGATCATACAATTAGTTCAGCACAGTAACACCGCGCGGAATCGAGATACAGTCAGGTCTGTCTACAATACAGGGAGCGTGGGGTCATTTCGCTTCCGTCTCTCCTCACCGCTGATGACGGCGTCGGCCAAACTATGTCTCTTTCTGGGCTCGACCCTTTCGGGGAGGCCGGGGAACGCCTGACGGATGACAGCATCCAACTGGGGCCAAACCTCGTCCGAAGTCAATCCTTTGAGGGTGACTAGCTTCGTGCCCGTCGAGGGTTGGGACGCGTAGTAGTCGAGGAGGGGAGAGGTAGCCTCGTAAAACTTGTTCAGTCTGAGTGCGAACGTTTCCTGTGAAAATGTGATTGATGAATATTGAATACTCGTGGGGCGTGTGGGGATGTCGCACGACTTACGGGGTTGTCGTCGGGACGCTTGGTCAAAGGCTCGCCGGTGATATCATCGAATCCAGGGATTTTGGGCTTGTTGTATGACATGTTGTATACCCTTCCTGATGGAAGGTGGACGTATCTATCCGAAATGCGAGAGAGGATAACCTCATCCGGTACTTCCAGATTGACAATCAAGGTCAGCGGGATTGACTTGGTCCTATATCTGAGTCATATGTCTGCGCAGCGAGAGAAGCCATGGGGTACGTACTGCAAGTGCTCATCCAACACCTTTCCCTGACCGAGAGTCCTTGGAAAGCCGTCGAGGATCCACGACTGCGGTACTCAGTTGAGCTTGCCTGTCGATAAGTTCAGACGAGAAGTACCTGATCATGTAGAGTGTCTAATTTATTCGTGAGGATCTTGAGCATTATGTCGTCGGAAACCAGCTCTCCCCGCTTCACGAGATCCTCGGCCATTACCCCGACCTCGGTCCTGTAAGGATTCACGTAAGTCGGCCGATAACACCTTCCCGGTGGAGGAGCCCCTACCTCTCGAGAATGTTTTGCCGGAGGATGTCCCCCGTCGACAAGGACATGATATCATACTTTTTGACGAGCCTAGAGGACAGGGTGCCTTTTCCAGCCCCGGGTTTCCCAAACATGACCATCCTTAACACCTTTCCGCCCCTCCCGGCCTTTCCGGGTTCATCCTTGGCCCTTGTGGCATTGAGGAATAGGTTACGCGAGGGAACGATTGGAGAGGTCGACCCGCCGACTCTAAATACCGCGGAACCGCAGTGCTTGGATGACCATTGCAGAGGGGATATCAGCATGGGCAGGGGAGAGGAGGGAGAGGGCCGGGGCGGTTGGAGAGAGAGGGTGTCTCGGAGTCGGTCCACTTGAGCTTATATATACACGGGGAAACATTGATGGGGATTGGGGAACAGAGTTGGAAAAGCCGCGTTGATTGCTACCGTGATGCTTTGCCGGCAAATCATCTGACCAAGTACATGGAATAGTCTATCTCGTCCCGGAGGTTCAGTGCGCATATACTGGTGAAACACCACGCCAGCCTATCAAATCTCTCATCTCTCGCACCCCATATACACCCCTGATATCATCTCTATCAACATCGACCGTAACTGCAATCGTTTCACCAACGTGATCCACATGAATCGGTGGGATAGTCAACGCGTTTGCTACCGCATCAAAAGCTGGGGGAAGTGGGGACGAGGGCGATCGGCTCATGGAGGCAAGGGCTCGGATGAGTCCCGACGGCGTAGGAATCCCCTGGGGTATTTTGGAGTGGAGCATGGACGAAATGTCCAAGGCAGCCGCGAGTGGGGATGTCAGTGGTCGGTAGTGTGGATGATAAATCAGACCTGTTTCAGAAAAGGTGAGGGGGTCACGGAGCGCTCGATGCGGCTTTATACTGACTGGGTCTGATGTGCACAACTCTCAAATCCGGGCGGTCAGACACCAGCTTGTTAATTCCAAACTCTGCCTCCCGCTTCATCTCGATGTAGTTTGCGGGTATCCAGGGCCGGAAAACATCTTCCGCTGAGACGTGCACGAAAACCCGAGGTTTGGTCAACGATGTAGATGGTTTGGTCGAGATGTACGTCTCGCACACTCGTAACGCGGAGTCCCGGTTAAGTGTGACATATGACGTCTTCGGATCCGCCGCACCCAGCGGGTTCGAAGATCCCAACGAACTTGTGAGGGAAGAAATCAAGCCAGGCAGGTTCCCTTCCTTTAAGGCTTCCTTGTACTTCGCCCCCTCAATCAGGGTACCGAGTGTATGGACGACGGCTGTCGCGTCGGACAAGTGGTGCGCATAAGAGTCGGGATCAAGCGCATCTCCCTTCTGCCAATCAACCTGAGTGTGGTTACGATTCTGGTCAGCAGCCTCGGAATGAGGTACACAGAAAATCAGTCACACATTGGAAGTCCAAGCCGGCAAGTACCCTTTCGGCGTGGTGAATGGCTTTCCATTTGAGCTGTAACATTGGGAGTGAGAGGTCCGGCCGGCTCAACTCCGGGAGCCCTCACCTAACACTCGTGACCCTCATCCCCTTCGCGAGGATAGCCTTGCACACGGCGGAGCCTAGGGGGGGTTGTATGGGAGACCGCCACTGCAGAGACTCCGAGAACGTACCGACGAAGCCATTGCCTCCGAGGACCACGACCTTCTGCAACACGCCCATTCTGTGGTGATGATTCCGCAGTGATTCCGGATCGTGGGATCAACGGGACAAAAGGGTCCCTCGTCGACTCAGGCGAGTTGTTCCGGCCCGGCCTCCCTGCGGACACGACGACCCCGAACCTGGCTGCACCTACCAGACGGTCTGCCTTGCGTCTCGTCAATCCCCTCTCTCTTGCGCCTCTGCAGCCATGAACCTGACGGACGCGACCAAGATGTATCCCTTCGATGGGGTACACTTCCTCCACAATCTTCCCCCCGTGCACCATCCCGACGAAAAACCCGGCCTAGTGCGCCGCAAGACCCACAACCTCTATAGAAAGGCTGTACATGCTGGGAAGTGGCAGAATTTTGCAGCTGGTATTGGGACTGGAGCTGCGTACGTGTCCCTGCACGGCTTACACTGGCACCCTCATTGGATCACTATCATCGAGTATGTCCGCCACGACGAACAGTCCCAACAGCATCTTTATATCTGTATTTCTCACAGACTCGTCCTTTTTTTCATAAACGTTGGCATATTCTCCATCAATCTAATACTGTTGACTATCAACACACTGTGTGCGTTCCCTCCTGGACTCATAAGTACTGAACGCTCGAGATCTCATATATCGGTCAGCGCACCTGAGAAAGGACATAGTTCGAAACCAGTTGATTGACCCGATGACACCTCTATTTGCACCCCTCATCGTCCTTGACTACGGTACGATATGTATCGGCGCGATGCTGTACGCTGAAGAGCTAGGTGCAACACGAATGAATTCCTTCCAAGCGCTATTCTGGTAATTCACCGAAAACCTCTTCCGAGGGCGCTGTCTGAACGCCCTTCAGGTCGTATCTCGCGCTCGCAGTCCTCACTTGCGGTTCTATGACATTCGTTTGGTTCGGTTGGGGGAAATCATTTCACCTTCGCTCCTTTGCCATGACTGGGGCGTTCCTGGTTTTCCCTTTGGTATGCACGATTCTGGAAGGATATTACGTGTCAGAGCTGAGCTCCCTTCAGATGCTTGTAGGAACTGTGGCTTTCAATACTCTTAGAATTATCGAGCCTTCAGACTCGAATGCGCTTTCGATTTGGGTCTTGGGATATATGTTTCAAGGGCTTGGGATGGCTATTGCTTTTATCGTGAGTCTTGGACCCCTTTCACGTTATAACCCCCTACCCACAATCGTACAGTTCATAACCGTACATTTTTACCGGGAAATTCGGTATGGTTTCCATCGGTGCGTGGATCGTGTTTGCTGCGCACTTGGAACCCCATTCATTTGAGCACGTAGAGGTGCCGCTGCGAACTCTACCTTCATTTCCGTTGGCCCGCCAGGTAACTTCGATTGCACGCCACAACGCTACAAGGCTAAATTCCCTACTAGGATTTACTGCCTTGGCCGTACTGCAACTCGGTTCTTACGGGAGGAAGATGTGAGTAAAGGCCTAAGGGTTAGAGAGATACAAAGTTGACGATGGGATACAGATTACCTATTCACACGCCCCTGCCCCGAGAGGCGGCGGATGTCATGTATTATGCGAGCATCCCAATGGCTTTGTGCCTCCTGGGCGTGGCGATGTACTGCTGGGTATTCGCCATGTTCCCTTGGATGTAAGTGGCCCTATGATGCTGAGCCTGGGCACATGGCTAAACAAACGTAGTTTCACTTCCACGAAACACATAATGTACAACCCTGCTGGTGCTTGGCCGCTAACCTTTCCTTGCAGTAAGTATAGGACATTTCTTCACGCCCGCACAAGTACATTAATACCCACGTCCCAGCTGGTTTCATCATGACTCTCGGTGTTCTCGGCGATATATTTGGTTCTCGCGCGTTCTGGATTCTTCAAGCTGTTTTTACGGGATATATTTGCCTCGTATTCTCGATTCTTCTCCCGTCCTGGTTGTACCGCATCGTGGTACCTCCGGACCCTGGGCTTCTTGCCGCAAGGAGCAAGTACTTCGAAGAAGCGTATGATCACTTGAACTTCTGGAGCTCGGTTCGTTTGGCTGAAGAAGCAGAGCGACAATACTTTACGACTGTTGCGAATAACCATCACGAGGACGATAACCCCGTGGGTTCGAGTGCGTTCATGTAATCAATTCAACCCCTGGTAGTGGGCTGGATGTTCTATAGCCGCTGGTACGGAGGATACTATGTAGATTTTAGAACCCACCTGGACATTTTATTATAGTGAAACGTAGACGGGTAATTGGGCAATCACGCTCACATTTTCACCTCGAATAGCCCTTCGGGGAAACCTTCCTGTGTCCTCTCCAGATACAAGGACAGGCTCGCCTCCGTGAACAGCTCTTTGAACGTCCGATTGGAACTTTTGAGTGCGTCAACGCCGAGCCTATGAGGAAAATTACACCGCTCACGCACCGTGTAAGGCTTGAGTCTTGATTATCGAAGACTACACCGCCGTTCGTGGATCCTTCGATCTCCGCACATACGTTTTCCTTGACGATGATAACGCTTTCTGGGCCTCGTAATGCTTGTTTGGCTCGTACAAGGAAAAGGACGAGATCGGGGTTGGAGAGGTGTCCTAGACTCCATTGGCACCATATCACATCAAACTTTGAGTTGGCGTCCTCGAGCTCGTTAGGGGTGGGTTTGTACCCGACCCGTCCAACGCGTTTCGTCGACGAGAGCAGGTTCGAGGGGTCCAGAGATTGATGTGTCGACTGAATGAGAGTAACACTCGTCGCCTTTTCTCGAATACCCTTCCAGGGGACACGAAAGTCGATTTCCTCCAATGTTTCGTCCTCCGCATCGATCGAGTCTTGGTCTAGCACGGGGTTCTCTTGGAATTGCGCGCGAGACCATGCCTCCCGAATGTACTTGTCAACGGGCTCTACGAGCACGATATCCTGTACGAGGTGGAGGAGAACATCTCGGGTGACACGGCCGATACCTGCACCGACGTCTAGAGCCCGGAACCTGACAGATCTTTCTCGGACGGTAGCTGGTTTAAGCGGAGATGGGACCGTGCATAGCTCCGGGAACAGTTCGAGGAGGAGTTGACGAGATCCTAAAGCATCAATTCGAGGGAGAGACTTCGAATGCGCGCGTGAACTCCCGTGGTAGCGATCCTGTAAATTGGAGAAATTTGACCTACACCGGTCCCGAATCCACCTTGAGCTCCTTAGAAATCGAAAATCCCCGAAAACAATTGGAAAAAATGCGTACCTAAGACGCCATTCAAGCTAGCTGGTTGCGATTCCCAATATTCGATGCCATCCTCGACGACGGGCTCTTGATCTGCCAGGTGGGCGAAACGATTAGATGAGCCAGACATTGATTTATGAGGTGCACGTGACTGATGAAAACGCGCGAAGTCACGTCTCAGTCTGATCCTCGGCGGAGGCTCCAAGATCCCTTCAATCTACAGATGACAACGACAATCGACGACCTCTGGGACGAACCTGTCGAATCCGAGCCCGCTCCTCATCTCACTACAAACCCTGTGACTTCCGAGGACCCACTCTTTCTTCAGTCGGATTCTGACAACGAAGGAGGGACGGGAGCTGTTGGACTGCCACCGTCGAAAGCCCCGGACAATATTGGGGCCCTCTTTGAGGTCGATGATGATGACGAAAACAGACAGCTATCGAACGTCACGTACGAACAGCTTCGAAAGGATGCTCAGTCTGGTGGCAAGGTGCCTGATGATGGACCCTTGAACGAAGGAAACCAGGGAGCTGGGGAGGGCCCTTCGAAAGGCGCTTCGGCCGCCAAGTCCAAGTCGAACAAGAAGGGTGAAGGCGGAGACGGTGAAGCTACCAAGCGCACGGTGCCGAAACTAGACGAGGAGCTACTATTAGGTGACAAGGGCATTCCGGCTCTCATCAAAGATGCAAAGCAGTGGCGACCAAAGGGAAAGGGACACGAGGTGAGTCCTAACCAGTTATTTCGATTGTACTTTTGTAGCTCATCGGAAATCTCAGATTTCGGACCTCAATCGTCTCATTAGGATGTACCAATATTGGGCTCACCAGATGTACCCACGGCATACATTCAACGACAGCATTGAGAGGGTCGAGAAACTAACACATAGCCGGAGGATGCACGTATGGCTCTGCATTTCTTGTCGATCTCCGTTCCTTGATCTCACAACTTTCCGCGAGCAGGTCGCTCTAAGTGTATGGCACGATGAGGCCAGGGGAATATCGCGACACCACGCGCCCCCTGAGGAGTCAATTGACATCGACGGGATCAACTCCGACGAAGAAGAGGGTCAAGCGGAACCTTCAGGTTCCAAAAAAACCTCTGGACCGCCCACGCGACCGCCATCCTCCGCTTCGGAGTGGACGTCAGGTCCAGACGACGACCTTCGCATGAACAGTGCCCCTGGAACAGGGTCCACTGGGATGCAAGGAGCTGGGGATGAGTTCGATTTCGAGGTGGAGATGTGGGACGACATCCCCTTTACTGATGGCCCTACATCCACTTCCGCCAACCCAGCCGGGTCCACTACCAATCCACCGAGACATTTTACAAAACCACCAGCACCGCCCTCCAATCAAGATGAGGATCAGGATATGTGGGACCTCGTGGATGAGCTGCAAGCTCGGGCGAAACCAAATGAGAACACCTTCCCTCCCGGGAAACCGCCCGCGCCTGTAGACGACGATGACTGGGACAGCATGTACGCGTAGATTAATATCTCATCAACCCTGCATAATACTCTGGACTAATAGGTATATGAAACTACACGTATTCGTACAGTCCGAACGCAAGAACACTCGTGATCTTCCACACGTTCACGAAGCATCACCGCCTTCTAGCGCATCCTCATCTTCTGGTTCGAGGTCTTCAGGGGGGGCCCAAAGTACACATCTCCCGGAGGCATTCCCGCTGGCGACGCGTTCCGCGATGCTGGGGTGAGAGCAAGTGACGGCTTGGACGGCGGTGATCCTGTCGGGTTTAGGTGAGTTAGAAGGTCAACACCGTGATGGCGGATGAGATCTACTTTGAGCCATCCGAGAGTTTTGCAAGCAAGTCTCCCTTCGCAGAGAATATATTCAGGGAATGGTTCATGTTGCCTATTGTGAAGTGCGGGTAGACATCCGGGTTCTGCGCCCACTGTGCTTTGAGTATCGTCAACCATTTGCCCTGTTGTCTGCACGTTAAGATCGTCGCGGATGGGGTAGATTCAAGTGCCCTCACGGTTTGACAATCGTGTGAAATTTGTTTGAATGGCCGTGAGGATGCAAACTTATCATCGCCATCCAACGCCGAGGAATTTATATCCCACACTGCCATCCTAATCAACACGATAGCTCGAAGAGCGCAAGGAGAAGACCCACGCCTGATGGTATCATCGTAACTCGTGCTGACGATAGACCTTCCCCGCGGGTCCCAGTAGGCAGAAGAAACGGACTTCTTGTGCGTCCATTCGGCCCTCAACAGCGTAGATCCATCCGTACTCTTGCAGAACTCTTCCACTGCTGCGCTATCGTACTCAAGGATGTCGGGTGAGGAAGGCTTCGAGCCTCTGGCGAGTCCCGCTAGCTTCCGAGTGTCCCAAATCCTGCGAACACCAGGTCAACGAACCCGGGGAATCCGGATGCAAAATCAATAAACCTCAAAACCCGCGAATTGGACGCGGTTAACAGGAAGTGGGGTCTTGTTGGATTTACGCTGACGCTCCCCACCTTTTCCCCTGAAAGGCCGTACCAAATGGCCTTGGACTGGTCCGTTCGCATATCAAAGTGTGTGATCCCTCCTGCAGCATCGGAAATCCACATGACGTGCCCCATGGGGTCAAGGTCGATGGAATTAATGAGGATGTCCCCTGATGAGAAGATCTCTCTGGAGATTCCAGAACCTATCGAGAGGTTCCGAATCGTGCAATCATAAGAGCTTGTGTAGATCTGCAGCACGAGAGTTTGGTAAGCCAGAAACAGCCGATAGTTAAACTTGGGCAACTTGCGCTATGGCAGTTTGTGGGTTCAAAGCGGATGCACGAGATCGACGACCGGGAGGTGGCGGGCCAGTGCACTTGCAATCTCCAGTACTTTCCACCTTCCTGCACCTCCGGGTCGGCCTCCTCGCCGTCTCCAACCTCATCCGCGGGTGCTCTAGGGTCCCAGATACCCAACTGCCCGTGTTTATCTGTGCGACGGATCGGTGGAGTTGGCGGAGAGGATGCATGGGTCAGAACAGGAAACTTTACCTCCGAAAAATATTAAATCCTTGGACTTCTCCGGGTGGTATTGTGCACAGTAAACCCTATTCATCGTGACTTTGGCTCTTGCGACGATCTTCAGTTTTGTCAGCTTCTTCCTGAGTTCCGCAACCTCACGTTCCTCTTCCTTCGTATCTTCGTAAGTGAAAGAGTCATGCGTGCTTGACGGCTGGAGCCTTGGCCACACGTTGACCATGGTGTCTTTCAACCGCCAGAGGTCCTTCTGGTCGTCCTTGTCTTCGGTGTTCTCGATGCCGAGTAGAGTCTCGAGCTCAAGGTCTTGGTGACGAGGTTTCCTTGCCTGCCTCTCACGTTCCTCGGCTTCGAGGCGTTCATCTTCAGCATTTCGTCTTTGCTCCTCCTCTGCTTGCTACAAGAGTTGTCCCAAGGAGTCAAAGATGGAATGACTGCAGCGGAGTTGAGCAGAGTGCGCACCAATCTTGCCCTCTTCTTCTCTGGACCTTCGTTGGGATCATCGGCAGGCCTCTTTAACCGCGCACTCTGCCTCCGCGGGCCGGGGCCCTCAACGATCTCACGTTTCGGCCGCTTTGCAGGTTGTACGGGTTTGGCTTTTGGTTTCGCCTTGGGAGGGGGAGGCGGCGGTTTCTTTGAGAATCCGATGTCGTTCACGGCATCTGCCAGCTCTAACTCCTCGAGTAACGCCTTGTTCCTAGCGATATTCGCCTGCCTCTCGAGCTCGCTAAGATGTTGGAACAGCACCGGAATGAGGTATTCAGGTCAGCGAACGTTCGGTCCAATATGTGAAGTAGGGGCGACTGTGAGCAAAGTGCACTCACTATGCAGTTGGCATGATTGTCGGTGGGTGAAGTCTAACAGGCGACGAAGGTCAAAAATGGATGTGCCGGGAGTCAGGAGAGCGTTGGCCGCGACGCGATCAGATTCATTAGTGGATTCGTCACATTCACGTGATCAACGGTCACGCCTCCACCACATGCGGAAGTGCAAGGGGATGATGTGGACTTGGTTTTGATTGGACGACCAACGTATAGACTATCTAGCAGTCTACTACAAGTGAGAGCAAAGACAGTGAAATGATCGGGAGCAGAGTTGATAGAGGGGAGAAGAACAAGAAGGAGGGTCATTGAATGAACCGCCGATGTTTGAGAGGTTACCGTCAGGCCCATGGGCGTTAAACGTTTCATCTCATGTATCGAGGGCTTGCTTCGCTGTCAAACACGATGACTGAAGCTCGAAAGAGCAGGACTGGCATGCTCTGGGATGGGGGAAAAGGGAGGAAAAAATGGAAATATTAGGGCGCTAAGGAGGCCGCTTCAATTGATCTGTTCCCAAGTCACTAGACGACAGAAGACGATCTTTAGAGGACGCAAAGGAAGTGATCGCTGGGGGTACTCACTCGGACCGAAGGACCCGGTATCATCCCCGGTGATAGCCTTGAAGGCGGCCGTGGAGAGGTCAATCGAGTCGGGTCCGCAGGCTTCGCACGCGTCCTGGATGGTAACTTCGACGGACTTGTCTTTCCAGGAAACCCTGATTTTCATGCCACAGTAGCTGGAATGGGTTCCTGTGTTTCCGTAGAGGCTGAAGGGGATGGCAGCGATATAGTCGTTGTCAGAGTGAGATTCGCCACAGGCACCAGCTCTGCCTTCCTGAAAATACGTAGTGATCCTGAGGTTGGCGTGAGAAAATGGTAAACAGAACAAGCGAAAGATGTGCTTACTGTCCGCCGGTGTGATAGTACCCGGATGAATGGTTCTCAACGGGAGTCGGCGTGTCCACGGGACTGGGTATCTCGCTAGTAGGGGTGGGTTCGGTAGTAGTAGTAGGAATCGAAGTGGGTTCGGGACTCGGGCGGGGTCGGCACTTGGCCGCCTGACGGGGGATAACCGCAACTGCGTTGACTGCAGAGACGGCAGCGAGGGCGACGAGAGCAAGAGAAACCAACTTGAACATGGCGATAATCCGAGGGAGAGGGAAAAAGAGCGGAGGATTAGAGGGAATGAAACGCTTGAAGGAGTGTAGCGTTCAGAGGAGGTGAGCGATAGCCTGAGGACAGGAGACGTGGATGGAGGAAGATTTCGTTGCTCTCCCTCGCCTGCCTTTTATACATTTTCCGCACAGCCCAGCCTCTTTGGTTTTTCCGTGACCGCCTGGTGAATTGTCTGGCTGGCAACCGGCAGGATCGAGAGGGGGGTGGCGGGATATGCTAAGCGACCGCTTGGCTATTAGTATGTCAGACCAAGTCCAAGATAGAGTCCTGCTAACCCCTGCTCTACGATACGCATACACCTCAGATGACAGCTGGCCAAAAACTCGAAAAAATTGTCGCCCAACACTTCTCGAAAATGGGGACGGTGAACCCCTGGACAAATAGGTGGAAAACGAAATACAACCACTGCGTAGCGGGCATCACCGCTGGCGGCAACGGCTCTTGATCTTGACCTCAAACTTGATCTCAAACCACTACCGACCGACCAACCGAGATGTGTACGTCCGCTGCAAAATATAATATCATTCCGTTTCTCACTCATTTTCCTCAGCTCGCTACACAGAGAATCCATTTTCCTCAACCCACTCTCTTGACGCAAATCCCTTCGATGACCCAACCCAAGACCCTGCCCACGCCGCACGGATGGAGGAGCTCGCGCAGCGTGAGCGCGATCTTGAGAGGAGAGAGACCGAGCTCGCCCAAAAAGCCGATCACATAAAGAAACACGGCAGAAACAACTTTCCTCCATGCAAGTCCCCTCGCCAGAATCTCCACAGGTCCACGTCTAACACCTCCAACAGTTTACCCGCTCATATATCATTCAATCGCGGATGAGATTCCGGAAGCATCTCGTCCTCTGATCACTCGTCTCTTTCAGCTGTGGCTGGTCCTAGCCGCCACACTACTCTTCAACATGGTCGCTTGCATCGTAAACTTTGCCATTGGTGTCAAAGATGGTGGCGGGGATATGGGTTCCAGCATCGGGTACGCTCCTCACAACCCAACCCATCCCCCCTATCGTTCTCATTCCCATTCAAGGTACTTCGTCTTCATCACACCGCTCTCCTTCTTGCTGTGGTACAGGTAAACATATTTCGCCGTTGTCGTTAACGGCCTCCTATAACTCCGTTTGCAGACCCATCTACAATGGTTACATGAAGGTGTGTCTGTTCCGTGTTTGGTTCGGTCCTCCCGGCGGCTTACCGCACTCCCATCAAGGAGCAAGCGTTGTATTATTGTGCGCCCGACCCGCGTTGCTCCAATCCCTGGCCCTGAACGCTTTCCCAGACATTTATTTCTTTTTCTGTGGATGGCACCTGCTTTTCTCTGTTTACATGTGCGACTCGTCTCCCGGCCTCTTTCGACCCAGGACCTAATCTTCTCTTTTTAGGATCCTCGGTATCCCAAGGTAAATTTGCGATGCCGCCTGCCCAAACTCTGACCAAGCTTCCAACAATCCTCGTTTTAGTACTGGATCCGCGGGCATAATCCAGACGATCCGCATCTTCCGTAGCGGTAATTGGGTCGCAGGTATCTTCTGTATCATTGCTTCCGTAGGTTGGACCCTCCAAGGCGTTGGAAATGGCTGGTACTATCGTCAGGTAACGCTTTACGACCCCTTGACTGGACTTTTTCATGAGCCTTTCCTCAGATATGGCAACATCACAATGCCGCTGGACACTCCGTAGACAAGGTACGGGAACCCTTGCCCAGGTCGGTCCACCCTTTGCTGACTTCTATTCCGCAGGCCAAAGCAGAGCTGGCGACCCACGGTGCCAAATCATATTTCAGTCGTGGATGAGCGTTGTTTGAGATGCCAGTGTTGCCCATCTCTTTTGTTCCTTGGTATATCTACTGTTTTGTATACTGCACGAATGGCCTTTCGCTAGGCAAACGCGAATTAGGTTTGTTTCCGTCCGACAACCACCCTCCGATCAGGCGGAGTTTGAAAGGAATAAAATGCGATAATCAGCCATTTCACGTCCCTCGTTCTACCACCCCCATTTTAAAGGTCGGTCTCCTCGTCCCCCCCTCCTCCTCACCCCATGCTGAGCGCAACGTCGCTGACGATTCTCCTCTTCAAAGCCGAAAATCCTCTTTAAATCATAAAATATAAAATCCCAAACCGGCAGTCGCGGTGTTGCCTTCTGTGTGCGTGTCATCTTCTCTGTTCTAATTTTTCCTTGCGCACTTATTGTGATTACGCCTTGCACAGTCATAAAAAAGTTTACCAGCAGTAACGACCTTACCGAATAAGAAAAAAGCCAAACGAAAAACCCCAGCAAGATGTCGACCGCCGCTGTTCCCGAGGTCCCCACGCAGCCTGCCCCAGAGGCAACGGTTCCTGCTCCTGCTCCTGCTCCCGCTCCTCCCCCGGTTACCTCCTACCATCCTCCCGCTACATCTGGCTCTTCCCCTTCTGCTTCCCTCTATGTCGGTGAACTCGATCCCACCGTCACTGAGGCAATGCTCTTTGAGATTTTCAATATGATCGGACCTGTGGCGAGGTTGGTGGTCGTTTGTTGTCATTCTCCTGCGACTCGGCTGAGTTGAGACCATCTTAGCATTCGTGTTTGCCGTGATGCCGTGACCCGCCGTTCCCTGGGCTATGCCTACGTCAACTACCTCAACACCGCAGATGGTAAGCAGTCACCTATATACGGTGTATTCGCTCGTGTGGCTCATACGCTCTGGTCACAGGTGAACGTGCGTTGGAACAACTCAACTACTCTCTCATCAAGGGCAGAGCCTGGTACGTGGCCGCCACCGATGAGCATTAGCGACGCCTGGACCCATACATTAATGTCTAGCCGTATCATGTG
>Ga0307517_10005233_pt1 | contig 19625 bp, 16 predicted proteins | sample 23_EM_MG_FD_194515 | JGI IMG/M metagenome (GOLD analysis project Ga0307517, IMG submission 194515) | Populus trichocarpa ectomycorrhiza microbial communities from riparian zone in the Pacific Northwest, United States - 23_EM | ecosystem: Host-associated > Plants > Roots > Unclassified | place... | reverse complement strand
ATTAGACACAACAAGCACGGAGAAGAGATCTTATCAATATAATAAGTTATTCTACACTTTTATATCGTTACCAATACTTCGACGATCTATATCGAAGCAAGTTATTATATCTAGCCTACATTACTCGTGTCTTCTTAACGAGTTCTCCGATATAATCACGATTAAGGTCCTAGCTGTCGGAATACCTCACGCCGAAGCTACCACCTAACAACACCCTCGCCCCTTTATGTGGTTGAGCCAGTTCATAGCAGGGCGGACCCACCAAATGCGAGCTGGGAAGAGCTACCTGGCGGCACACCCCTCGTAGCAAGCCCCAGAGGCCGATACCTCCTGCCCCCGCTGCGGTTTGGAGCCTGAATCCTTCAAACACGCTATCATCACATGCCCCTCTAGACAAGGCGCCCGCGCACGTCTTCTCCACGGCGTAACCGATGTCGGTCATGAGGCCCCCCTTTGCTCCTCTCTCCCCCTGCCAAAAAGGCTCGCTACCTACCTCAGCGTTACCTCCACAGGTTTCCCTCCAACAATGTTCCCGCCCACCACTCCCCCCTCCTCCCCGCTCACAACTCCCCCCTCCTCCCCGCCCTTCCCTCTCTCTCCCTCCAACCCGCCGCCCCCCGTGTTCCGAGTGTTTTCCTTGGCCGAGGCTTAGTAGTGTAGCGAGTTGAGGTTTTCTTTCCTGTTGCTCATGTAGGCTTTCCGTTCGTATAAGTTGTATGACTATTCTTTCCACACTGTTAGAGTGGCCTTAGGCCCTGCGGAGGAGGACCCCCCTTTAGTGTTGATATTTACCGGTGCCGTACCTTTCTTTTGTTATTTGATTGGATTTATCGGTTTTGTTCTCTCCATAGCTCGCGCTGCATGAGGCTTTTTGTACCTAAAACAATGAACGCCTGATTACAAAACCAAAAAAAAAGAAAGAAAAAAAGAACTACGGGATAATCACGAACCATGCGCTCTCAACCTCCGGCGATTGAAATCTCAACACCTCGAGAAATAATCGTCAATTTCCCCCACCCACCTCTCTTCTCCCATGATGGCTACTGCCTAGGGCTTGACGTTAAGCCACCTTCCCGCCTGTTCTGAGGCCTGACAGCCTCCCCTCCTTGGGGTTCTCGTTCTCGTCTGTCGTTGACTTGCTCATGATGTTCGGTTCTCCCCCTTACCCCGCATTTGCTTTGCACCTCGCATAGCATTTTGCGCGGTCAGAGAACTTCTCACTTCGTTCACGGTCGGCGTTACGGTGTCGGAATCTCGGTCGAAGTAGGCCTCAGCTTGCCGGGCTTTTACCTCTGTTGGGGAAAGCCTCGCTTAGTAACATCTCAGTCTCGCCTCAGTCTTGTCGTCGTGCCAAAAGCCCTTGCTATGGCCCGTTTGTCGGTTATAGCTAGCCTGCTCGCGATCCTTCCTTCTCCCACCTCCCGGGTCTGTCCGCTTGCATTGTTACAGCTATAGCAGCTGGCACCATACTGCCTGCTCATCCTCCCCAATTGTTCGTCCACTCCTCGGTTACGCCCAGTCGTGGTATTGCACTACCTCCGTGCCTGGTGTCCAACATCTTGGATCAATGTAATTACCGGCGCGACGGTATGTAAATGGTTACAATGTCAGCCCACAAGTCGAGTGGTTTTCCCTCGTAACGGCGATCACACATCCTCCCCCTCGGGGGCTACCCGCCCTTCGTGAGCCAATCCTTTCTTTTGTTTTTGGGGAGCCTGTGGAAGGGTTTGGGTTTCTCTCCTGTATGTCTCTATGAATTGTTTCCTTACTTGTCTGAGGTATTATTGTCTTAGGTGCTAGGCGAGGGGGATTTTTCCTATGGATTCGGGGTGTTTGATTTTCCCCATGAAGAGATGAAGCGGGCGGTTGTTGGAATTAAGGTTTTCTTTACGGCATATCTCACGATGCATGCGAGTTCTTCTACCTTAACAATGAATATATGATTTTAAAAGAAAGAAAAAGAAAAAAGAAAATGGACCATGGGATAATCCACGCTTCTTGCAAACTTTCGCCCCCCCCCTACATTTCACATACAATCTCATCTTTACCCCGCTTTGCGTCCAGATCAAACCCCTCTCCCACTTTGCAGCACCCCGCCCGTGCCTAATGGCAAACCCTCACCAACTCCCCCCCGGCAACACTGCCTTTGGCAGAGTGTGGCCAGCAACCTCCCTCTACCAACGCGCTCGTCTACACCGGCCGTTGACTACCCTCAAGCCTTCACTGTAGAACAACTCGCCTCTGCCAGATCCTCCCTTCGCCTGAACCCCCGGGACTTCCCCGATTTCTCCCAGGACACCTTGTCAGGTCTTATCCCGTCAGAGACAGCGACTCTCATTCTCCTTTCTCAGATCATAAGAGGGCTGGTCACAATCTCACAGGAACATTCCGGAGTTACCCAGAAACTCAGATCCCTTGCCGAGGAAAATGACGCACTGAAGGAGGAGGTCCACGACCTCTCCTCACAAATCGCAAACCTCCCGCTCCCCCATACCCCGCCCCCCCACAAGGATCTCTGTCTACTCCAATCAGCGATCAGGGACCTGTCAAATCGTGTGACAGCCCCTGCACCCCGCCTCCCCCAAGCGCCCGCCCCCACGCCCCAGTCCCGGCCCACGGCATGCCGCCTCCCCACCAGTAAGGGGAAGGAAAAGGCCCGAGCACCCCCCTCCCCTCCCCCGAATCCCAAACGAGGATCCTAAATACGACATCCCTTAATACGACACGAAGCTTGGCAGGGCTTTTGGTGATCCGGAGCGCTACGCACAGCTCTTCCGCCACTCCTACGAAGCCGGCGAGCTCCGAAGAGGGGCTTATGACCTAGCCTCCTTCACCCCCGGCCACCTCCACCCCGACTACACCTCCTCATCCTCGTATCCTCTGGCTACCTCTGGCTCCGGCTTGGGCGGCAAGACAAAGAAAGCCTCCAAGCCCCCTTCACCCCAACAAGTTGCAAGCTCGGCAGCCCCCCCATTAGCAAGGGGCCGGCCTCCCTCCCTGGGGCCCAAGGTCGTTTCTTCGCTCCCAGCCTCTCCCCAGTCCCTCACCCAGACGCTCCAGCAATCGCTGCAACCTTCCCTGACATCACTGCCGGCCTCCTTCCCGAATCCAATTGCCTTCTCCACCTGACTTTCTATGGCTCAGTTAATATCGGGGGGGCAAGCTCCCTCACCGTCACCGACAAAGCAACACCAGCCGCGTCCTACGCCCCATACTTCGACTCCCTCACTAGGGCACTCAACCAGTCCTCCCCAGTGGGCAAAACCCCTGGGCTCTTCTTATCCTTGCCCCCACCGCCGTACAATTGGCAATACATGCCGTCCCGCTCCGTTTCCTCCCCCAAGATGAAGAGGAACTCTTCCCATATCTCTGGCAGGCAATTCTCAACGACCAAGGGACCCCGATTGTCTCAGCCCGGTACCTTAACCCGAGCAGAGATTCTAGGGGCACCAAGCAGGCCACTTCAGTGGTTGTCACCGGCGACCCCCAGGACGTTGCTGCCCTAACTTCAGGCGTCGTCATCCACTCCCAGAAGCGCAAGATCGAACTTGCCTTCTCGGCAAGCCGCTCCTCCCAGGGGCGAAGCTGTTGGAGATACGGACAGGCTACTCAGCGATTCCCCGCCTCCCACCCAACGTGCCCCATTTGTGCGCTTCACCATACTCTGGCAGCTCACAGATGTCAGAATCGAACCTCCCACCGGAGCGGGAACAATAAGCCAGGCCAGTCCTGTTTTCCGACCTCGGCCCCCCATTGCTGCAACTGTGGTAATGACGACACTGCCACATTCAAAGAGTGTTCGGCTCGACCTCGACCTGCTGTCCCCTCCCCACCTACCGCCCCCAAACCCCAGGGTCAAGACCCCATCAATGTGGCCGTAGATGGCGACCAAGCACTCTCTTGTCCCCCGAGCGGGGCAGGTCCCTGTCGGATAGACTTCGTGACCCCAAGACAACCCCCTCTGGCAGGCCCACCACACCCCGGTTCCACTCAAGGCTTTGGCAGTCCTCTCACCTGGAGGAACCAAGCCCGTCCCCCGCTCCCTCTGCTCGTCGGGTACATCCCGGAAATGAGTAACTCACCCCCCCAATCCAGCAGGAGGCAGGCCTCCTCCCGCTCCCTCCTTTCCGTCATCCAACATAACTGCCTTGGGAGCTGGGATGTTTTTCTTTCCTTATTTGAATTGTTCAAAGAGACGCGCTCATACCCGTAGGTGGTCCTTCTACAGGACCCTCCTGTTAGTCAGGCCTGCCTTCCCTGATTTAATCGCTTTTTGCCTTTCTTTCCACCGGTCAGGAAGCCCAGGGTGGCTTCCTACATACATGATTCCTTTCTTGCTCGTTTTTCGGTGTTGCCAAGGTTCACAGATAGGGTCGATGTCATGTCCCTCGACATCTCTTCCGAGAAATCTGTGTTTGGTTCACACTTACACTCCTTTAGGCTGGTCAACTCCTACTTAATGAACACGGCGAACCGCAGGGTCCACTCTGTCCCCCCAGAATGCCTGCTTCCAGACACCGGAGTCCCGCTCTTGCTGGTGGGAGACCTGAACATCCACAGGGCCCTGGCTGACGCGCGGCGCTCCTTTTCATCCCAGGAAGTCTCCTGCTCTGCCCCATACCTCGAGTTGGCGGAGCTGGGCGGTTTCGCCCTACTAAACTCCCCAGGCGTGTACACTAGGTTCCCTCTCTCGGGAAAGGCACACCCCTCCGTTATCAACCTTGCTTTTGCCAACTCCATGCTCCGGCCTTTGGTCAAAAGCTGGGAGACCTCCCTCCCCTCGACGGGCTCGGACCACGTCCCCATCACCATAATACTCGCATCTGCGTCCTGGGATGCGGCCTCCCCACGTCTCATGTGGGACAACACGGACTGGGAGCCACTCTCCCCTATCGGCAAACACTTGATAGTCTCCTCTCCTCCACCGTACCCCTCGCCGAAATTCCTAGACGACTGGCTCACTGGGGCGCTTGACCGCCTCACAGCCCTTCTTAAAGACCACACCCCAAGCTCACGCCCTTCCCACCACTCCAAATCTTGGCGGACCCCCCACCTCACGATCCTATGCCCCAAATATGACATGGGGGCACTGCTGGCCCACAAACAAGGTACGATGGCCCTGAGAGAAACGGCAAACATCTCGAGAACTGGCCATTTCAAGGCCATCAAGGTCGTGAAGAACAAACACTGGTCCTCATTGCTACTCTCAGCCACCCCCCAGAACATGTGGACGGCAAAGGGTTTCGCCTTAGGCCGGGCTCCCCCCCGGTTTCCTTCCCTCCCCGGGGCTGAAACCCAGCAGCATATAAATGAGGCCCTATTGGGCCATTTCTTTCCTTCTAAAGCAGCCTACTCGCCCCCCCCCTAGACTGAGGCCTCACAACTCAACTCCCCCCCTCACCAAGGAAGAGATCGCCCATGCGCTCTCCAAGTCCGCTGTTAGGAGGTAGCTTCGGCGTGAGGTATTCCGACAGCTAGGACCTTGGTCGTAATTATATCGGAGAACTCGTTAAGAAGACACGGGTAATGTAGGCTAGATACAACGATTCGCTTTGGTATAGATCGTCGAAGTATTGGTAAATATATAAAAGTGTAGTATAACTTATTATATTGATAAAATCTCTTCTCCGTGCTTCTTGTTCTTAATAGCAGCGAAGATGCTTCGATAATTATATTCCGCGTCTGAGCAATCGCGGTATACATGCTAACTCTATACTAACTAAGTACCTTGCCCGCAACTCTGCGAACTTTACCCGAGTGCGAACACACGCAGACCCTGAAAACTCTCTGCCACACCTTTTGCTCCCATGGCCAACTTATCGGTCTGCGCTTCAATTATTCCTGATGGTGTGGAGACCACGTCAGGTGTCAGCTCATCCGTTTATCCGTTGACAACAATGGTTACGAATTATCTGGCCCTCGTGCTCGTCGAAGGTAGTCTAACCAGCTGGACAGAAGATGGCCATTCTTCTTTGGTTGGTTCCGTCAAGAATTCGGTATGCAACTGCATCTCGTATTCTAGTCTTCAGGCATGACACGACTGGTCCTCGGGATCGTACCTATAGGCTTTTTCCCTCGGACTCCATCTTTTACCAACTAGTCCTCTGTGGATGCACCCGATCCACTTACTGGGCATAGTTACCTCCTTCATACTCTACACAACTTTGTAGGTACGAGGGGACTAACTTTCGTGCAAAACGTCCCGTCACCTTCGACCCACTCTTCAGACTGCCTGTCTTCAAGTGTCTGTAACCTTATGCGCCGTAGTCCGATTCACCTGCATCCACTTGCATAAGGTGCCCGGAGGTCTCCCCTCATATAACCTGGAACAGGATCCGGTCGGACAGACGGCCGGGACGTATACGGTGTTATAAGATGTGTTCCATTGATAGTGGTCTTTGGTGTTGGGACGCAACTACCCAGGTGGCCAGTGATCACGCGCCGTCCCAACGCCGGGGCTGGAGGGGGGTGTTATCATTTTCCTTCGAAGTTGGAATGCGTCAAGGTAGGGTAACTTTGCCCTGTAAATCCTTACAGGGAGTCCGTGCGCCTAACACGAGCTCCCCTCTTCAAAGTGTTCGTCCCGAATACTTTATGTCTATTATACAATTTATCTTCCATCTCGAGCTCCACATAGTAGGGGTAAAAACCACCAGCGTTTACTTGTCCACTGATGGAAAACCTTTCTTATGTTACTCGACCTATCTCGGGCCCGGTATCTCCGGGTTCTCTCTATGAAACCTTTCCACCTCTTCCTGCGCATTCATCATACTTTCGGCTGGCTCCCATGTATTCTCGTCCTCTGCGCAGCCCTTCCATTTCACAAAATACCGTGGCTCTTTCATGGGTTTGTTCCTTCCTCGAACCTTTCGCGTGTAGGAAATGATCACACTCTTGACGATCCTTTCTATCTCCGACTCTAAATCTCCCTCGATCTCTTCGGGGTCTCGTGGGGGTTGTCTGCGATTCGGTCGGTTCGAGGCTCGGTAGGGTTCCAACAGCAAAAGGTGAAACACGGGAGGAATTTTCCACCTAGGCGATATTTCTAGCTTGTATGCCCGACTTCCTTTCTTTTCTAAGACTTTGAACGGGCCATACAGCTTTGGACTCAACTTCTTCGATGGTCATTTGGTACGCATATTTTTTGCATTCAACATTACCAAGTCGCCGACCTCGATGCTGGGTTGTTCCGTCGCTTTTCGGTCATAATATTTTTTCATCGATTCCCGTGTATTTTCTAGGGTTTGCTTTGCTTGTTGGTGTATGTCCTGCATCCAGTGAGCATACAATGTCGCCCCGGGGTTCTGAGCTTCTCTCTCTTTCATCCACTCCGTTTGTGGGTGAAAACGGTAGTTGGCGAAGAATGGGGTCATTTTGTGCGCATTGGCAGCCGAGTTGTTGTAGGCGTGTTCTGCTAACGGCAATAGTTGGTACCAGTCGTTCTGATCGTAGTTGACAAATGTTCGTAAGTAACCTTCCAGCACTTGGTTGGTCCTCTCCGTTTGTCCGTCTGTTTGAGGGTGGTAAGCCGTTGACATGCGCCTCTTAACTCCTAGCATTTTGGACACTGATTCTCAGAATTCGCCGGAAAACTTCGCGTCCATGTCCGATATGATTTCGGTCGGCAATCCGTGCAGTTTCCATACTTCCCGAAGGAAGGTATCCGCAATGTCTTTTGCGGTCGCTTTGTCGTGGAGGCTGATAAAATGAGCCATCTTCGTGAACCGGTCTACTACTTCCATGATCTGGGTCTTACCCTGCGATTCCCGTAGTTGGGTGATGAAGTCTGTTGATATGGAGGACCAGGCGGCATAAGGCACTTCTAAATGTTGAAGTAATCCGTACTTAGCATGCCGTGGGGATTTACTGTGTTGACATTCGTCGCAGGATCGTACATAGTCTCTGATCCAATCTGCGAGTTTTTTCCAGTAGAAATCCCTTGTTACTATCTCAATCGTTTTTTCCTGTCCGAAGTGCCCTGCTACTAGCGCGTCGTGACAGCCTTGGGCTATCTCGGTCTGAAGCGCTTCGTTTTCCGGAATATATAACCGATTTTTGTAGTATAGCAACCCGTCCTTTTCCATCCATTCGTCCGGCATCTTGTTCCCACTTTCTCTTAACCTAACCAGTTCACGGCCTCGGTCCTGCCACTTCTCATCCTCCTTCCCAGCCGCTTTAATCTTGTTCACAAACGTATCGTTCATTGTCCGCGTCAGGGCAGCATTGACGTGAGCACTTGATAACCTTTCTCTTTCTCTCATTAACCGAGAGTGATAGCCGATATCAGCTGTGCTAAAGAATTCATTTTCGCTTATGTCCGCGTGAAGGAAACATATTTTGATTTTTTCTTCTTTAGCCGTGATGGATCGCTTGGGGTTCATGTCACTTGATCCGAAGCCCATTTTTCCTCGCTCGGTTATTCCCAAATTGTCTACTTCCATCGCGTCGGCATTGGCAACTTCCTCAATTATGAGTTGTGCTATCCGATCTCCTGCTTTGAATACGCAGTCCGCTTTACCATGATTTTGAAGTATGATCTTGACTTCTCCGGTGTAATCTGCATCTATTACACCACCCCCCACAGCTATTCCCATCTTCCTAGCCATACCACTTCTTGCGGCTAGCCTTCCGTAGGTTCCTTCCGGCAGTCCTATCGCAATACCCATTTCTACCATTGTCTGTCCTTTAGCTGGTACAACGCCGTTTGTCAGGGCGTAGATGTCATGACCGGCCGCAAACCGTGATCCTTTCGTTGGGATTATAGCCTTGTCCGAAAGCTTCATTATCCTGAGGCTTGTAGGTTCGCGTTTTTCTGGAACGAGGGCAGTCTCTGCGTTTAGCTTTTGATGAATTACGGAAATTTGAAAATGTTCCGATTTCAAAATCGATTGTTCACTGTGACGAGCTCCCTCCTCAGGACGGTACTCCGGCTGTCCACTTAACGCGTTGGGTTTTCCGCCCCTCCTCCCCGGTCGATAGAGTATTTTGAAGTTGTAGTTCGTCAACTCCTGTGCCCATCGAATCTGTCGCTGGTTCCAGACTTTTTTGGTCAAAAACGACTGCAGGTTTTGGTGGTCCGCGTATACCGTCACGGGTTCTTCTTCCCCCCAGAGGTATCTTTTCCATTCTTTGAACGCTTCCATTATTGCGAGTAATTCCTTGTCATGTATCTCGTAATTTCTTTCCGCGCTGTTCAACTTTCAAGAATGAAAAGCCACTGGGTGAAGCTGTCTCCCTTAGTACTGAGACAATACGAATCCAAGCGCAAAGTCGCTTGCGTCCGTCTCAACCACCGTTTTTCTTCCTGGGTAAAAGTGCGATATAATTGGTGCTCTTGTGAACCTTCTTTTCAATTCCTCAAATGCCTCTTCCTGCTCTCTTCCCCAGTGAAAATCCTTTGGGTTTCCCTTCCACGTCTCGGTTATTGGCTTGCAAACTTTTGAGAAGTCTTTAATGAATCGCCGGTAAATGTTTGCGAATCCAATAAAGACTTGAACTTCTTTAACCGACCTCGGGTGTGCCCAGTTTTGGACGCTTTTCACTTTTCTATCACTCATGGTGACTCCGGTGGTCTTGAGAATATATCCTAGGAATTCAACTTCCTCTTGGTGGAACCCGACTTTTTCAACGAAACCCCTAAGTCGTGTTGCTCGAGCCGGTCAAGGACCTTTTGGACTAATTTGATATGGTCGTCCATATTTTCGGAGTATATTAGGATATCATCTAGATAGACGACCACCCCGTGGTCCAAGAATTCCCTTAGGATTTCGTTCATCATTGTCTGAAATGTTGCGGGAGCATTAACGAGCCCAAAAGGCCTGACTTTGTATTCGTACTGTCCGTATCGTGTACGAAAAGCAGTCTTGTGCTTATCGCCTTTCCTCATTCGAATAAGATGATATCCCTCGTTTAGGTGGAGCTTCGTGAACACTTGTGCGCCCGCAACGCGGTCTCGGAGTTCGTCCATGAGTGGTAGGGGATATCTATTCAGGATCGTCAACTTGTTGAGGTTCCTATAATCTACGCATAATCGCAGACTTCCATCTGGTTTTGGAACGAAGAGAATTGGAGCGCCGTAAGGGGATTCGCTGTCAGCTATTTTTCCCTTAGCCATCATCTTCTTGAGGTACTTATCGAGTTCGTTCAACTGGTGCGCCGACATTGGATAGATCGGACCCCACGGGGGTTCGGCCCCTTCGTTAAGATTGATGGCGTGATCGAAAGTCTTTCGAGGCGCCAGCAATTTAGCTTTTTTCTCTTCAAAAAGCTCGTTGTACTGCCAATACGGTTTTGGCAGCGTCTCCAACTGTACTCCTCCTTCCTCTTCTCGTTCTATCCTTCCTACGTACTGTGCTTCTTCATCGTAAGCCACAGTTTCATCCCATTCAAACATATCCGCCATCGCCTCATCTTCTATATGAGTGTGGCACTTGGCTTCCCCAAAGACCCATTTATGTGGGTCCACGATATTTTTAAGAGGGTGCTCGTTATGCCACCACCCCAAGGGTATGATTAAATCATATCTTCCTGCGTTAGCTATTTCACAGGATATCATGCTTCGGTGACCATTGGCACCGATTTCCAAGAGAATAGGGTGGGTATAGAATATTCCTCCGGTAGGTGCGGTTTCGCCATCGAAGGATGCGATTTTTAAAGGTGAATCCCTAGCTTCGGTCGGGATTTCGAGCCATTGTGCGGTTTTTTGGTTCATAAGAAAGATGTTTGAACCGGAGTCTAAGAGTACGTTTATCGCGTGTTTTCGTCCTTTTAATTCAATAAATGGCTTCCCCTCAGGGCAGGCGTAATGCTTGGGTTTTTTAATGGGTCTAGAGCTTTCGCTCGGTTCTTGATGAAATCTTTTCATTGTTGCGGTTTCAAGTAATGTGGGGGTTTGTTACCGCGCCCGCGCAGTTTCGGCTCTTAAAGCCTCCTCAGACAAACTTTTACAATATGTGTCTAACATTTGGATATCGGGCAGCCTACTACTAGCGGTCTTTACCTCCTGCCGAGGTGTTCCCATATCACAGGAGTGGTGGTTCACTAGAGTACCTCTCGAGTTCGCGACTAGGATGCGCGGTCCTTTATCGTCGTCTTAGCCCTCATATGAGACTGTCCCCTGTGACGAGTCCACCGTACCTCCGCCTTCGAGTTTGGTCTCACTCCCAAGAACCTCCACGGACACCATTCGTCGGGCATGAACCTTGTGCCCAATAGTGGCGCCCCCAGCTTCAATTTGCCCGGCTTTTTTACTCGGAGGGAAAGTCCAGTTGCCCTGGATTTCGACCCTCCTCACGCGTGTCGTGCAACTCAAGTTCCGTTCCAATGAATGGTAATCTTCTTTTTCCCTTTTAGTCTCTTCGACCGCTTTCTTCACTTGTAGTTTTTTATGGCTCCCGTGATAAGCACGAACTACCCAATTTTGAACGTAAATTGGCAACCGCGATACTTTGGTCTTTTAGCCTTCCGGTGGGATCTCGTCACCGACTACGCCGCAGGTCTTTCGATTCGAGGCGGCAACCTCACTACCCGATCACCGTGGTTGTTGGTACCTGGATGACTTTTTTATAAAATGTCGTCATCTTCAAAAGCCCATGCTGGGGGCCTTTGCACCGCTCGCTTTGAGCTTTCTCCCTTGCCATCAACGGCAACAGTGGCTACCTGGGGGCGTCGTTTTGGCGCGAATGGCGATGGTCGTTTGGGCTTTGATGGCCTTCGATACACCGCCGATACTTGTATCGGTTTTCGACCGTGTTTCCAAAGATGGTTCCTCATCCCTCATCGCGTGCATTCGTTGTCAGATTTCCCTTTATCGACAACTTTCTGGTCGACGCCCTGGTGTGCTTCCGACCACACAGTATGTCTAACCTCCCCCGTCGGTGCCACCGACCCTTCTTTCTTCACCTTTCTCTCCCCCGCCTTTTTCTTTTGATAGGCCGCCTTTTCCGTAGCTGTGTACTGCTTTTTTACACGCTTGGCAGCAACCGTCGGCTTCGAATCCTCAAATTTCCGTTTTTCGCCTCGTGTCGTGCCGGAGGGACCGCCTCCTCAAAGATCTTTTCTTTCCTTGAAATCTTCTTCCGCTCGGGTTACGGTCCTGACTGCTTCTAACCATTCCCCATCGTCGACATATTCTCGGTGTGAGAGCCGTCGCAATGCTTCAATGGGAAGTTCCTCCTCAATCATTTTTCTCCAGGCTATCCCGGTGACTCTTGCATGGATATTGAGATTTTCCATCTCCATCAAGAATTTGGCGACATCACCGCGATATTTGACCGATCCCATTTCTCTGAGGAATTTTCCCGCTTGATGGGTGGGTCCCAAGCGTCGCAGGACTTGTTCTGCAAAAACATGCCAGAACTGGTATCCTTCTTGTCTCGTATAACCTATTTCCCTGGTCATTTGTCCTCGGTAGGTCAACGCGAATGGTGCGACTTCTTTCCCGTCCATGCGGCATATGGCGAATCGGATTCGTTGTCCCTCGTCGTCCCACTTCCAACTGTTTCGACCAAAGTAATCCGTGCATGTCATTAACCACATGCGGATATCTTGGTGTTTCTCGTTCCTGAACATGGCAGGGGGTTCCGCTGGGACTCTCGTCCGTTGTCCCAAGGCATTGGCAATGACCCGTGAGAACAGGTTGAACTGTTCGTAGTTTTCGGCGTCATAACCATCTTCCTCAGGCTGGGGTGCGGGTCTCTCGTCCCGTCTTCCTTTCCTACCCTCATCTGGCTTCCTACCAGATCCTTCTCCATCATCATCGGGGTCTCCTCCCCCGCCTCCGCCTGGAGCTCCTGTTGCTCCGTGTCGTGGTGGTGGTGGTGGTCTTCCTCCACCTGCCCCAGAAGCCTCTGGTGTCGGGTCTGACACCTTCCCCTTTCCTTTGACCTGTCCCAACAATTGTTCCACCAGAGCCTTAAGCGCCGCGATCTCACCATCTTGGGCTTCTCTAGACTCCTGTTGTCGTTGTAGCTCATCCCTTACGAGGTTAATGCTTATCTCGTGAGTTTCCATTTCCCGTGTGTGCTGCTCGTTTATCCGCACACTTTCCTGGTCTAGGAGCAGGTCCCGGCGCATGGACTGCTCTCCAGTCCCTTGCACTGCTTCGTGGAGATGGGACGTGACAGCCTCATGTCTAGTCTGTCGCTCATCTGTTTCACCAAGTCGTTCCGCGACTTGGGTGGCGAATCTTTCTTGGACCTTCAGAGATTCCACGTCCAACAGCTGAACTTGCTCGGCTATTCGGGTGAGTTCTCGACCAACTATCTGGACCCCGGATTTCAACTGGTTTTTCACGGTTACCAGTTCTTGGGCCATTAATAAGATATTGGTGGGGAGGGAGCTGAACGCAAGATGTTCTCTATCTTGGCTGGTGGTGAGTTTTGGGTCAAAGCGGCCGAGGATTTGGTCTAATTTTCTGATCCGAACGGTCATGAGGGATTCGCCGGTAGGTTCGGGGGTTTGACGAGCGGGTTTCTGCACTCTGCCCCCGTATTTCGCCATGAAGCCTAGGCCGACTGGGGATCGAGGGGTCCGATCCGCCGAATGTGATCGAACGAGGTGGGTGACAGTGGTTTCCATGCTTGGAGCTTCGACGGAGGAGAGCTCATCACCTCCTTCGCTTCCTTCGCCTCCTTCTGGCTGTCGCCAGTCCATGACTTCAGGCGCTTTGGGGTCAGAAGCCATCTTTGTCGTTTGTATAAGGAAAACTTATCTTTTGTTTCCACCCCAGACTATCGGTATCTCAAAACACTGACTTGAGTGTTGGTCGCTTTTTGGGTACGGGGTGTACCAAATGGAGTTTGATTTCTCCGAGGGTGTGTGGTAGGTAAAGTCTTCACCGTACTGGTATTGGTATAGTGCGGTGATATCTTCGAGTGTAACGGGGTTTTCTGGGTTTGTCCACCAGAAATAAGATTCGTAGTAGGGCTCTTGAGTCCCTAATTCAGGTGTAAAAGTGAGGGTTTCTTGTATTGAGATAGTCCTCAGGGGTCTTGGTTCGAAAGGTTTGGTGGGTTTGGGAGTATGAGTGTCTCTGCCAAACATTCGTCTCGGTAACGATGAGAAGTATCAATATACTGTTAGGTGGTAGCTTCGGCGTGAGGTATTCCGACAGCTAGGACCTTGGTCGTAATTATATCGGAGAACTCGTTAAGAAGACACGAGTAATGTAGGCTAGATATAACGATTCGCTTTGGTATAGATCGTCGAAGTATTGGTAACTATATAAAAGTGTATTATAACTTATTATATTGATAAAATCTCTTCTCCGTGCTTCTTGTTCTTAATAGCAGCGAAGATGCTTCGATATTTATATTCCGCGTCTGAGCAATCGCGGTATACTTGCTAACTCTATACTAACTAAGTACCTTGCCTGCAACTCTCCGAACTTTACCCAAGTGCGAACACTCGTAGACCCTGAAAACTCTCGGCCACACCTTTTGTTCCCATGGCCTACTTATCGGTCTGCGCTTCAATTATTCCTGATGGTGTGGAGACCACGTCAGGTGTCAGCTCATCCGTTTATCCGTTGACAACAATGGTTACGCATTATCTTGCCCTCGTGCTCGTCGAAGGTAGTCTAACTCGCTGGACAGAAGATGGCCATTCTTCTTTGGTTGGTTCCGTCAAGAATTCGGTATGCAACTACATCTCGTATTCTAGGCTTCCGGCACGACACGACTTGTCCTCGGGATCGTACCTATAGGCTTTTTCCCTCGGACTCCATCTTTTACCAACTTGTCCTCTGTGGATGCACCCAATCCACTTACTGGGCATAGTTACCTCCTTCATACTCCACACGACTTTGTAGGTACGAGGGGACTAACTTTCGTGCAAAACGTCCCGTTACCTTCGACCCACTCTTCAGACTGCCTGTCTTCAAGTGTCTGTAACCTTATGCGCCGTCGTCCGATTCACCTGCTTCCACCTGCATAAGGTGCCCGGAGGTCCCCCCTCATATATCCTGGAACAGGATCCGGTCGGACGGACAGCCGCGACGTATACGGTGTTATAAGATGTGTTCCGTTGATAGTGGTCTTTGGTGTTGGGACGCAACTACCCAGGGGGCCAGTGATGACGCGCCGTCCCAACGCCGGGGCTGGAGGGGGGTGTTATCTTTTTCCTTCGAAGTTGGAATGCGTCAAGGTAGGGTAACTTTGCCCTGTAAATCCTTACAGGGAGTCCGTGCGCCTAACACTTGCAGACCGACAGTCAGAAGAGTCGGTCAAAGACAACTGGACGTATTGCATGCAAGTTAGGCCCCTCCTACCTACAAAGAGGCGTAGGGTATGAAGGAGGTCACTATGTCCAGTAAGCGGATCGGGTGAATAGACAAAGGACAGGTTGGCAACACATGGAGGCCGAGGGAAAAAACCCATAGTTGTGATCCCGAGTACAAGTCATCTAATGCCAGAAGACAAGAATATGACATGTGGTTGCATGACAAATTATGAATGGAGCCAACCAAAGAAGCATGGCCCTCTTCTGTGTAGTGAGTGAGACCCCCTTCGTGAAGCACGCAGGCAAGACAATTCGTAAACATTGCGGTCAACGGATAAACGGATGAGCTGACACGTGACATGGTTTGCCCGCCATCAGCAATAACTGAAGCCTAGATCGATAAGTTGATCATGGGAGCAAGAAGGTGTGGTAGAGAGTTTTCAGGGTCTACGAGTGTTTGCACTCGAGAAGTGTTCGCAGAAAGACCAGTGAGATACTTAGTTACTATAGAGATAACATGTATACAGGGATTGCTCACATGCAGAATATAAATATCAAAGCATCTTCGCTGGTATTAGATACAACAAGCACGGAGACGAGATCTTATCAATATAATAAGTTTTTACTTGATTGCTACTCATCCGTTCATGATCTACACCAAAGTCCTCTATTGTAGTTGGCCTACATTACTCATGTCTCCCCAACGAGCTTTCTCATACAAGACGATCCAGGTGCTAGCTGTCGGAATACCTCATGCTGAAGCTATGACCTAACACTCCCCTCACCTCTCTCACCGTCTAGCAATTTCACTGCTCCTCCCCACCCTCTTGTATGGGGCCGACATGATGGTCCCCAGCTGAGGTATCCTCACCAAGATTGACGTTTACTGGCACCAAGTCCAGCGCTGGGTGTCAAACTGCTTCACATCGCCCCCAATACCCATCCTAGCAGCAGAGGCCTGCATTCCCCCCCTTCCATCCATTATCCCTCATAAGTGCCATATGGCTGCCCTGAGTCTGGTCTGTGCTGCACCCACCATCAACCCTGTGGCAGGGCGTCTCTGGCTGACCTTTTCCTCCCTACTTCAGTACAGGGTCCTGAAGTCCTACAGACCTCTCTGCACCCGCCTTCATCATAATGTGATGCCACTCTCATGGAGAACCAACCGCCCCCCCTTGAAGGTCATGTCACATCTCCCTGTAGATGAGCTCGCTAACCTGGCATGCTCCATACTTGGATCACTCTCCTTTACCCCCCTTGCCAATGCTACCTGCATCCCAGGGCAGTCTTCTCTCCCTCCCCATGACACTATGACAAACACCTACAGCGCCCTGAAGGGGCGAACAAGACTCCTACTCCTTGAGGGATGGAGATGCCTGGAACCACTCCACCCGTACTATACATTACCATTGTCGTTAACCCCCCAGCCGTGTATGGGACTGGCCAAGTTTATTGCCGGCCGCATCTACCAGCTGAGAGCACGGAAGAGCTACTTCGCCACCCACCCCGCATCATCAAAGGTAAGCGAGCCCAAACACTGCCCCAGGTGCGGTGAAGAGCAGGAAATGCTTAGCCATGCCATACTACGCTGACAGTGAACGTCCTATCACAGAGAACGCCTCCTCCAAGGCCTCTCGATATGGGCCCCGACTCCCCCCTCTGGACTGCCAAAGACCTTCTCCTAGCCCTGGTGGCCTTCATAAGAGCCACAATGACCAATTACCCACCGGACATGTTCCTGTCCCTCCCTCCCTTACTGGCTTCAATTGTCTTCTCTTCCTCACCGACTTCGTGTCCCCTGCGGCTTTTTTCTTCCTCCCCAGTACGCACTATCGAGGTGGTACGCTGTGGTAACTGTTTGTAATTTCCGATTATAAGTAGGGAGTTATAAGTTTTTACGATTATCCTTTCTTTTGTTAGCCGTGAGATGGCGATGTGTCGAGTACTTGACATGATTTGGACATGGGTTTTATATTTTGGTTTGTGTTTCGTCTTGTCTGATTGAGGTTTTGTTTACGCCAAGGCTAGCGCTGCATGCGAGTTCTTGTACCGTAACAATGAATACATCATACAAAATAAAAAATGAAACAGAAAAAATGTACTAAAGTATAATGGCTGCCCTGAGGCTGGTTTGTGCTGCACCTACCATCAATCCTGCAGCAGGCCATCTCGGCAGCACCTTTTGCTCCATACTTAAGCCAAGGGTCCCGGACTCCCACAGAGCTCTCTGCACCCGCCTTTCACCCAATCTGATGCCACTCTCCTGGAAGACGGATCTGTTAGGTGGTAGCTTCTGCGTGAGGTATTCCGACAGCTAGGACCTTAATCGTAATTATATCGGAGAACTCGTTAAGAAGACACGAGTAATGTAGGCTAGATATAATTGTTCGCTTCGGTATAGATCGTCGAAGTAGTGGTAACGATGTAAAAGTGTAGAATAACTTATTATATTGATAAGATCTCGTCTCCGTGCTCCTTCTTCTTTTAATAGTAGCGAAGATGCTTCGATATTTATATTCCGCGTCTGAGCAATCACGGTATACATGCTAACTCTATACTAACTAAGTACCTTCCCCGCAACTCTGCGAACTTCACCTGAGTGCGAACACTCGTAGACCCTGAAAAACTCTCTCCCACATTTCTTGCTCCCATAGCCAACTTATCGGTCTGCGCTTCCATTATTCCTGATGGTGTGGAGACCACGTCAGGTGTCAGCTCATCCGTTTATCCGTTGACAACAATAGTTACGAATTAACTTGCCCTCGTGTTCATCGAAGGTGGTCTAACTCGCTGGACAGAAGATGGCCATTCTTCTTTGGTTGGTTCCGTCGCGAATTCGGTATGCAACTGCATCTCGTATTCTGGTCTTCCGGCATTACACGACTTGTCCTCGGGATCGTACCTATACGCATTTTCCCTCGGACTCCATCTTTTACCAACTTGTCCTCTGTGGATGCACCCGATCCACTTACTGGGCATAGTTACCGCCTTCATACTCTACATGACTTTGTAGGTACGAGGGGACTAACTTTCGTGCAAAACGTCCCGTTACCTGCGACCCACTCTTCTGACTGCCTGTCTTGAAGTGTCTGTAACCTTATGCGCCGTCGTCCGATTCACCTGCCTCCACTTGCATAAGGTGCCCAAAGGCCTCCCCTCATATATCCTGCGAACAGGATCCGGTCGGCCGGACGGCCGCGACGTATACAGTGTTATAAGATGTGTTCCATTGATAGTGGTCTTTGGTGTTGGGACGCAACTACCCAGGCGGCAAGTGATGACGCGCCGTCCCAACGCCGGGGCTGGAGGGGGGTGTTATCTTTTTCCTTCCAAGTTCGTGTGCGTCAAGGTAGACTAACCTTACCCCGTAAATCCTTTCGGGGAGTCCGTGCGCCTACCACGATCGTCCACCCTTGAAGCTCAGGTCCCATCTCCCTGTAGATGAGCTTGCCAACCTGGCACGCCCCATGCTCGGATCCCTCTCCTTTGCCCCCCGCGCCAATCCTTCCCTCCTCCCAGAGCAAGCCGCACCCCCTTCCTATGACCCCATGACAAATGCCCACAGCGCCCTCAAAGAGAGAACAGAACTCCTACTCCTTGAGGACTAGAGACGCCTGGAACCACCTACCCCTTACTATACCTTCCCATTGTCGTGAACCCCCCACCCATTTATCAGTCAGGGAAAGTTTATGGCCGGTTGCATCCACCAGATGAGAGCACAGAAGAGCTACCTCACCACCAACCCCTCATAGTCCAAAGGGAAATGAACCCAAACACTGTCCCAGGTGCGGTGAAGAAGAAGAAACCTTTAGCCATACCATACTCCACTGCCAGTCAATGGCCCATCACAGGGAATGCCTCCTTCAAGGCCTCTCTGATGTGGGCCCCGACTCCCCCCTCTGGACCGCCAAAGACCTCCTCCTGGCCCTGGCGGCCTTCATAAGAGCCACCGCGACCAACTACCCACCCGACATGTTTCCGTCGCTTCCTCCCTCCCCCGCCTGAATGGTTTTCCAGTCCTCACTGACTTCGTGCCCCCGGGGCCTTTTTTCTTCCGCCCCAAAACGCGCTATCTAGGTTTTACCCTGTGCTGGATGTTTGTAATTGCTGGTTATAAGTAGAGAGTTGTTAGGAGTTCTTACGATTATCTTTTCATTTTTTATCTGTGAGATGGCGATGCATCAGCAAAAATAATACCCTGCGTCCTATGCGTCCTGTGCGTCTGACGCACCTGACGCCCGAACGCTAATCGCGAATCAGGACGCGACGTCGATCCGAGGTTGCGTCCTGATTTTGCGTTACTTAGCGCCGTCCGTCCTGACGCCATCCCGACACGGACCCCTACGTCCTGTGCGTCCTGACTGCGTCTGGTGCACCGCCTTTGCGTTCTGACGTCGCCTGATCTA
>Ga0307517_10005232_pt1 | contig 19628 bp, 16 predicted proteins | sample 23_EM_MG_FD_194515 | JGI IMG/M metagenome (GOLD analysis project Ga0307517, IMG submission 194515) | Populus trichocarpa ectomycorrhiza microbial communities from riparian zone in the Pacific Northwest, United States - 23_EM | ecosystem: Host-associated > Plants > Roots > Unclassified | place... | reverse complement strand
CCCTAAGTTCCCTAATCTGGAAAAACCCATACCCTTAGGAAGGGTAAGGGTTTTCCTGGGGTGCAGGTGCAGGTAGCCCTGGAATGACCCCAGGGTTACCTGTGACAATCCTTTCAAGTAATAGTTAATAAGGAATGCCAAAGCAACAAAAATAAAATGCAGTAATTAAGACAAGAAAGAAAAGAGAAAAAAGTATTGGAAGGAGTTTCAGGATCAACAGTGCCAAAGAAGTGAAAAAGGCAAGGGGCACTGGGCTGATAATCCCGGACGGGGTCCTGGTTAGTTAGTCCAGCAGTGGGCCATGAAAAAAAAATTGTGACCCCCTATATTTTGGGCTCAGAACAACATGCCCAAGTCAAAGAGAAGTAATAGTCAATAAGGATGCCAAAGCAACAAAAAGAAAATGCAGTAATTAAGACACAAAAGAACAACAGCAGAAAAGAAGCAAAATTAACAGAAGTGCCAACAGATAAATAGAAGAAAAATGATAAAGAAGAAAAAGTTGAGAAAAAGGCAGGAAAAAGGTGTCTGAGTTGTACAGTTGGCAGTAGTGGGCAACAGTTTCTATTTCACTTCTTCATCTTATTCACTCTTTTCCATTACTTATTTATCTCTTCCTACTTTATTGCCTTCTGTGGTTTCTGCGAAAGGAAAAAAAAAGCAGAAAAAGGACAAAAGGTAGAAAAAGGAAATTCCTGTTTTCCTGATGCTGATGGTAATGCCGCAGAGACTTGCAGAAGATATGAGGATGTGAACTCCGGTGTCCTCTTGTATTTGACTCGGACAAGAGAGGACTCAGAGGAGTCTCCCTAATATATTTTATATTGTTCTCCACCATGAAACTTCTTCACTTTTACATAAACCAAACCTGTCCGTCACAGAATATTTGGGGCCGAGCATGAAACATCACTTGGTAATAAATCTGGATAGACAAATTTGACAGGCCTCCTTGGGTCTCGAGCTTTGGGATGACCAATGGCTGACTTCCGAGACAAGAGGTGTGCCTTTCTGGCATACAGAACACGAAGTCGCGCCCGCATCTGCACTCGAGCATACGTAATCCGATAGGACCTATGGGTCCAACACAACGTCGGACGGGAATAGAAAAAGTTCTTTGTATAAAAGACAGAGAGGGAAGGCTGGCAGCATTTCGTTGATCGCACTCTGCTGCTATGGCCTTGAATGCAGCAAGAAGCCATGACAGCAACCTTACAGCAACCTTGAATGTGATGGTTTGTGACTCGGTGTTCATCTTCGCTGTCTTCCAGACCATCATCCTTAATAATTCTCATCTTCAAGTTTTATCCCTCGCTGCGGCTGCTCCTCTGTTGTCAATTGTGCACTTGGTTACGTTAACAGAGACGGTAACATAGATGAAAGCCAGGTCGAAACGAATGGTCTGGATTGCCTGTCGGATAGTGGGTCGTTTCCTAGGATTCATTGAGACCTGGATCACAGTGCATGTTTGCGGACTTGATCTTCGGGCAGACCGATAAAATCCATACTTTTAATTTATTATATTAAAATTTACTGTCTTCGAAGCCGGCAGCAGCGCTTGAGCTAGATGTTTGTAAATACTAGAAGAAATGAGACAAAATTAACAGAGTAAAACAAGAAACCTCACCGAACTCCTGCCCTTATCATGATCTTGCTCCTCATCCATGAAATCGGTTACAAATTCTTCGGTGGTATTAATCATAATCGATATATTGGCTGCGTCACGCCGCTACGTTGTGCAATAAAGAGATTAGCGTTAGCCTAGGAGTCCACATTTGAAGCACATGAGCTCAAACTGACTCTGTTCTTCGGGAGTTCACCCAATGACAGAGTCATATTGTCATTTGTGTTGTGGACGTCTAAACGCCCACGATGCATTTTCCGTGCGTTCATATTCGCCAGAAGCACGTTGGTATATACTGGATCGATGCATGAGAGACTTTCAATTTAGGTTGGTGAATTACCTACGATTGCCAATACAGAAGTAGAACGCGACGTATAGGAGAGTATTTGGGGCGGCCATGTACTATGCGGAATAAGCTGAACGTTTGAAGGACAGAAGAAAGGTCATACCGAGATGAACGAGGCAACCGCAAAAATGCTATCGTTAAGAAAACAATCAGAAACTCCACTGGTAGAGGTACCGTATAAGAATAGCCAACCCTGTTAGAAGACCTGTATTGACTGCGAACAAAATCTGAAGGTGTAAATAGTTATATTCGGCTCAGGGAAGAGAAAGAAAATCACTCACGAGTTTGTTGATCAGGGTATCTGATCTGGGGGAATCGCGGTCATGGGCCAGTATAGAGGAAAAAGTAATTATTGAGTACTACCTTTGTACACCTGTTCGAGAAAGATGAAGCACGGTGCACAACGCTCCGGCAATAAGGACATCAACAACTGCCGTGAGAGCAGTTACAGTGAGGGCAAGAGACTGCCGTTGAATCATCAGTTTCTTTCTCTGGGATGGACTCGGAGTAAACTCACCTTCAGGACGTGCAGCTCATCAAATTTTTCGATTTGAAGCCTGAAACACATTGGCATCAAGCATAATGGTATCAGGGGGTATAATCGCACACCAAGACAACGAAAGCTTGATCGTAGGTTATGACATGATCAGGACATCAATAGGAATACAAACATACCAAGCGAGGTAGCTTAAAGACAAATCGTAAGCAGAACCAAGTCATAAGTGACACAAGGCGTACAGAATTCAGCCAGTACAATCATGGTCTATACAAATTCCAACGGTTCGTCAATGGAACTGATCTCAATAGCCATCGTACTCACTGTGAGAGCCGTTAATAAGATGTGATTGCTGACTGTCAACAAAAGTGTTCAGAGGAAGGGAAGAAAACTGGAATTCATACATCGCCACAGTCGCAAGGTGAGAAAGCTATTTGATTTAGGAAAGCCAAAGAAGGATAACTGATGGTGTTACCTTTGGACGAAAAGCGCCAAGAGAGCCTATTGGGATGACGGTTCAGTCAGTTAAAGAAGGAATACAATATCACGTACATTGAACAGCACCTCAACCTGAAATATTTGAGTTTATTCTACATGACGATAAAAATTTCCACACACACCACGAGACTCCTGACAGCAAATTACCACCCTTGAGTAATCTTACATCTTATGCAAAGACAAATACCATACCGAACTATTATACTGAGTTGTCCTGGGTTCCCCCAGCTTGTGATTGTATAAGAGTATACTAGGAAGTAATAAGCAATGCGATATGGAACAACAGTGGTCATACCCGAATAGATGATCATTGCTTGGTGGACTGTATCACAAGCCATGACGAAGGCAACCTGGATGAATGAATAAACTTTTCAATGGGGTTTAAGATTACATTGGAGCGCACCAATGATTTCAAGGGCCACTTGTCGTTCTGATGTGTATAGTAATACCATGCCTGGACGATAGAGACTAATTGAACCAAGACTTTCATCTCACGATCTGGATTCGAAGGAAAGTTACGGACTACCGTGCAATCTAGGGAAATCAACCTTCCTTTCATTACATAGTACAAAGAGGTGACTCACAACGATCCTAAAACCATGCCTATAAACATGGCACCCAGGCTGGATATCACTCGAATCAGTTACGACCACAACACCCGAAATTTGCGTACGTATTATGGAGAACGTAAGGAGGAGACATGCCGAACCTTGCAGGGCCAAAGGTTTGGGGTAAGGGGAAAATGTCCGTCGAGCAAAACAGAAACTACGGACCTTATATACGCCACTGACAGGTCTGTTGACATCGATCACTCTTGAACCGAGAGGTTGGATCCCATTCCACAATGGTATCGATACACTCTTTCGATGATGTGGAATTGTTGATGAGTGGTAGAAGGCAGGTAAGGGGGAAACAGTTCTATTACTTCTACCTTTTTGACTCGATATCGACCAAATGTCTTGGGTGCTGTTTAGTTAGTGTGCACGTGAAGAGAATGCAGAGGACGATTATGTTCCAGCGTCATTCTTGCCTAAATTAAATTGACTCACCGATCGGTCCCAAAGTATTTATGCACATCCAAAGTCGTTTGCGGTTCCCAAGCTAGTAATAAGATCAGGCTGGCGTGTATTTTAAAGCGTCCGGTGCCAGCGCTGCATGCAGACTTGGACACGACGATAAACGACTGGGTTTAACAACCCAGTCCAGGAAATTCAGGAATCGAGTGGAATATTCCAATACATAAATAAGTATATGGTTCTACGTTGAATCTTTCTGTCACTACTATTGCCATGGCGCTGTCTATCATGATTGAGCTATGCGATCCGCATCACTTTTCATTGCGCATGATCATGAAGTACCTAATCTTTTTTGGTATACTATCTCGTCGTGTTCAATAAGAATCCCACCCATAGAGCGGCTACTTCAAGTTTAAATGGATTGGAACTATTATATTTCGAACAAATTTCGAAAATAAAACTCGAATTGAAGAGGTAGCCTTTTTGACGTTAACTGCAACGTTGCCAAGTCGCAACTCGCTTTCAGATGAGTCAACTCCTTACTAGGAGATCCGTGGAGATCCTCAGTCACTTAAAAATCGTTTGCAACTGTCAACACTACGTAGGAGCCCCTATTCTCACGTGATCGCGTTCTCATCGACTCGGACTCTATTGATTCTAACTTTGATCTCGTTGAATGTCTGGCAACTCTGGACCATTTATGTTCCCTTACAACTCTAAGAACACTCTGAATCGGTTAATATTTGATAGCAACAGGAAACGGAGGGAAGGGGTTGAGAATGCGAGCGCGTCTCCACCGAAATCCAATCCAACGCCAAAGAGACCTGCTGCATCGTCTCTTCTGGGAAGGCAGACACCACTACAGACAAGGGAATTTCAAAGCAGTTTCTGTCATGATGCCGATGAGGTCCAGCAAATTCGTGAGTTTCGTTCCTTTCTGATCCATGCCTTACTCACGTACATCATCCAATCAGTTACCTCCTCTCCGATGGCCGCGAATGGCGCATACATGCGTCAAAATGAATCAATCGTGGTATCTCCTGGTGGCAAAGATATGTTGCAAGCAGGTTGGCATGCTGCAGATCAACTACTCGCTTCGCCGCCAATCGAAATGGTGCGTGTTTCCCTTCCATTCGTTGACCATGTGATTGTATTTTCTAGATTTTTGACGACTGTATGGTCCAACTGAAGAACCAACTCAAGGGCAAGTACGCAGAGTCGTCGCGCAAACTTTCCGATTTGCATCAGAAACACGAAGAATTTTCCCAACGACTACTCACCACAGAAACCGAACTCAAGGAATCACGTCAAGTTGCTACATCTGCGCTTGTAGAAGCCAAGGCGAAAGAGGCTCAGATGAAATTGTCGGACAATCTCGTCGCAGAAACGAAGTCACAACTGGCCACGCTGATGCAAGAGAATGATCGTTTGAAAACTGAATTGGTGTCTGTGAAATCAGAAGCTGAGAGATTGAAGGCTGGCTTAGATTCGTATAAAACACGTTTCGCGAAACTCTCCGAATCGTAAGAGCACATTTTGTTAAGACCTCTTTTCTTACCTTTTTGTTCATTTACAGACTTGCAGCTGTCGGAAGCGGTTTACGCGAGTTGGGTCAGGCCCACAAATCTTCTCGAGAACGACTACAGTTATTACGAATGGATTTTGAAGACACTAAAAGAAAGGCTTCAAGCGGCCTAGAAGGTATTAGGGTTTATCTTTCGGTATAGGGCTGACCATATGTCATCAGCCTTGCAGCCGATTCTAGATGACGGGACACAGCCCCGTTCCCATGAAATGAAAGTTCTGCTCAATGATCTTCAGGAGAGCCTAGTATCATGTGAGTTTGTTTTTCTCGCCGACAATGTCAATTATAAAGATTCCATTCAGCCCACCAGGTCACCGATATCTTACGAGCAAAAAATTTGCATCAAGCATCTCAGCTCGCGGATGCCCGGGCACGCGTGAAGGAATTGGAGGAGCAGTCTTTAGCCAAATTGTTCGTTACCGCCGAGGACAATAAACAACACATCGCGCTTCTAGTTGAGATGGGTAAGTACGAATCTTGGCCAGAAATACGTCACCTCTACATCCGTTCCAGGCAAAAATGTCGAAGAAGTTACGGCAAAACTGATCGTGCGGGAAAAGGAGGCTCTTGATGCCCTTGTCGCATCCGCTTCTCTGGGAGCAAACCTTGAAACACTTTCGAAAGAGTATGTTTGTATCTGCCGTCAACAGCGCAAATGGAATTACTTATACCTCTCGGCTTTAAGGATAGAGACCTACAAGGCAACCAGTGCGGCTCACGCGATAGAGAGGGAAGAGCAAGTGTCCTCCACCTTGAATCGTTCTTCATGAACTTACCTGATCGAATGCAGGAACATTTCCAAGCTTCTTTCGTTACAAAACACGATCAACAGTCGTGACAAGGAGATCGCAACATTGAAATCGGACACGAGAGCCTTGAAGGAATCCAAGGAAGACCTGCGAGTCCTGTAAGAATTTCTAGTTCTATGATGTGCATATGAGACTCACTACCCATGCAGGCTTTCTGAAGCGAAGAAAGATCTGGCGGAGAAGGAATTGGAAATTAGAGCAAGAGATCCGTAAGTTTATCATTCTTTTCAATAAAGCTGAGCCACTACTGCAGTATTACATAGAAACATTGAGTTCCAATTGAAAATTGGAGATCTCACGGAAGAAGTCCGTTCGTTGAAAATTCAATTAAAGGAGTAAATGCACCCCTTTTCCAAGTTCTCCGCCTGATAAGTTTCTCCAGGGCGGATGAAAAAAAAAAGACCTCTCTCGATGATTGTCTGGTGCAGGAAAACGAGCTGAAGAAATTGCTCTATGGGTCCGAAGGGGAAAAAACTGCATTGTAAGAAGTGTATGTTACGCTTGACATTCATCCTCACCTATTGGTTTCTACAGACGCATGTCCAGTGAACAATTACAAACGAATCTATTAAACATTCGGGCCGAATTGGCGACATTGGTTGTTGAACACCAGGGCCGTCGTGAAGAATTGCGGAAGGCGACAGATGTGGTCTCGAAGCTGCAGGTGATATATTCCCTCATCACCTTACAATAACACTTGACTCCCACTTGATAGGAACGCTTGGATGCCCAAGATGTTGAATTGTCTCGATCCAAGGAAGACTACAACGAGTTGAATTTACAATACCGCAAGTTGGAGGTATGGCGACGCACATAGATATCGTTTAATCTGATTTATCAACTCCGTTAGGCTCGGATGGTAAGCAATTTGTAATGGCAATCTCGATGAATCACGCCAGGTCCACAGGATGAGAAAGATAAGGCCTTTCAAGTCCAGGAGACGAGAGCTTCCGTCGCGGAGGATAATCTTGCGTGGGCAAAGGAACAGGTTGCTGTCGCGAATCTCAAGAACGAGGAGCTTGAGACACGCCTTGCAGCTTCGATTCGTAAAGTCCCCTTGGCCAAGGAAGCTGCTGAACAAGCTGTTTCGTCCCTCAAAAATGACTTTCATACACAACTTACCACTCTTCAGAAGAGAATTTTACAGTTGGAAAGCATTAACGCACAGGTGACTGGCCGTGCTGAGAAGTTGTTTGAATTATATAGAACGGGGAAATTGGTAAGGATTTCTGATTCAAGTGTTTGATTAGGGGGTTGATGGAACTTTCAGACCGATGCCGAGAAATCGTTTGTATCCCGCATCGTCAACGAAACAGAAGCAGCCCAGGAAGAGAGACTCGTCAAGAAGGACAATGAACTACGATTGGTGAAAACTTTGCTCTCAACGTTCCATTGAGTAACGTTAACTACGAATATAATTTCAGCGAGAGCTTTCTTTGGGGGATGCGCAGTCCAGATTGGCAATAGCGCAAGAGGCGGTATGCCGACTGCTAGCCGAGAAGAACAGTAAAGGGAATGGCGGGGACAAGTCGATGGTCGACTTGGGAATGACATCTTCCGAGGTAACTTGAAACCAGATAACACGGGTATAGAACGCTGTTTATCCGTGAGCACAGGCAAACAAACAAATGGCTGGATTCAATTCGATGGCCGACGTTTCAGATGATGATATCCCGCTCGCGCAATTACAGAATGAGGCTGGAGTCGAGTCGGACACTAAGCATGGAATCAAGCGATCTCGCTCTCCGTCACCTCTTTCACTCCAGGGAGAATTGCAGAAGCGGTCGAAGCAGAAGGTATGTGAACCCTTGAAATTTGGACACGGCTACTTTTCTTTTCCTCAAGCAGGCGCCTATGGAGGCTGTCAGCAAAAAGACCAAGGGCAGAAAGAAGAAATAATTAAGTGTTTTTCTACCGTTCCGAAGTTGCTATTGTTCCATATTCATTCTTGCATGTTTTCGCTCATTCGTGTTGTACAAGTTAGATATTGCATCGCTGTGAATTGTTGTACTTCTACCAATTAGACAAGCTCAATGATGAGGTTATTCAATGGAATTCCCGAGTTCAAACGTTCAGGGGGAGTGTTACACATCGATGCTGGAAACCCTCTTCAGGAGGGGTGGGGGGCCCGAACCACAATTCGCGAAAGCCAGCCCTTCAGATGGATGGGCTCAAGTTGCACACTCCGTTATGCTAGACCATTCACGCGATCCGAATGTGCAGAGAAATTGTTGTACGGTGCTTGAATAAAATAATAATATATGGAGAGGAATGGCACCTACCTTGGAGGTAGAGTATTGCCGTCCTGGGGGTAAGACGTAAACGTTTAAAAGGTAATGCCCTCCACTGCTCCTCCGATGACTCGATGACTGAGCAAGTGCCCATCTCGCTCATCAATTTCTGGGATACAATCTCGGCAGGTCTCGGGCAACGGAGGAGCTGTGTTGCTTACTCCGACTCCCCCATACAAGCGCCATGTATTCTGGTGATACTGGATTTAATACATCGCACCTACGACAAGGCGGGCTGTAGAATCCCATAGTCCCGAGCAGCAAGTGAACATCACTGACTATATCCAATGTGAACAAGAAGGGGATAATACCTTTTGGTATCGGGGTGGGCGACCGGTCTCATGGGTGATTTCAAATCATTATGAAAGTAGAAGCAATCCCCTCAGGCTTGCAATTATAATGCGGGTGCCAAGGAGGATCAGAAAGGCCGAGAAAGAAAAGCGAAAAGCCTGGAAGAAAAAAGGTGGACATAGTAATAAAGCAGATGTTGAAGAACCAGCTGATATGAAGGCGAGAAGGAGTGGACTCGGTTCAAAGTGCCAGATGGATGTGGGGACTTGGCCTTGAACTTGATCTCAATGCAACTGCTTCAGGTCCCCATCTATATGAGAGGAAAGACAAAGGTCTGGTGGCATTATTTGCGGATGCCATTGCCGTCCCTCACATCAGCAGGCTGAGCTCACCGTTGCCGAAGCGGTCCCACATGTTTGGAATCTATTTAAGTGAAGACGTCGGGACATATGGCATTCGCGCAGCATGCCGAGCTGAGATTGAAAATGTATTCTTATTCAGAATTCCACTTCTTATAAGACCAAGTCCGTCGCGAATCTGGTATCGCGATGCTCCGACTGCTCTTCCTCTTTGGCGCCGGCACGCTCGTTGCGTACGCTTCTCACTATGACACCCTGGCCTTCCAGAAGCAGACCCTCCACCCCAGGGCGTACATTTCTTCGGGCCAGAGGTCATCATCCTACGACTTTGTCATTGCTGGTGGCGGTCTAGCAGGGCTAGTTGTCGCTGCTCGTCTTTCCGACGATCCAAATTTGTCTGTGCTCGTATTAGAGGCCGGTCCTTCCGGAGATGAAGTTGCCGACAAAATAAGTAAATATCATGTTCAAACTTTCCTGTGTCGTAATCTAACAATATTTGTAGACACCCCCTCTGGGACATACTACCAATCTATAGTATCTACTACACCTTATGATTGGATGTTCACGTCAACCCCCCAAACGAACATGGGCGGGAGGTTAATAAGTCAACCACGCGGAAGGGTGCGTTACCTCATCCTTCTACCCTCGTGTTCCCATGTCTATTCTATTTAGGTGATTGGGGGCTCTACTGCAATTAACGGCATGTACTACGTACGCCCTTCTCAACAGGAAATAAACGCATGGCACGATCTCATTGCACCTGCCAACACTTCTGCTGCGGATGTATGGACACGGGACTCCTTCTTCACCGCTATCAAAAATACAGAAACTTTCACCCCTCCTTCCGCAGATCTCCAATCCCAGATGGGTATCAAGTTTTCACAGAACTCTCGTGGAAGTTCGGGAAAATTACATGCGTCGTACCCTGGCTAGTGAGCGAATTTTTAGATCTCCAGTTTCAGGAATTCAACTTCTAAAATAGTATGGTCCCTCTCAATGGGCTCTGGCTCCCTACTTTGCAAACCGCTGGAATTCCATCTAACCCCGACCCCGACTCTGGTTCAAATCTTGGCGGATTTATCACGACGTCCACAATCAATCCGTCGAATTGGACCCGCTCTTATTCAAGAACTGCCTACATCGACAATCTTCCCCCTCGTCAAAATCTTCACATCATACCCAACGTGACAGTCTCGCGCGTCTTGTTTGCTGACAACAACGATTCGTCTGGGAATAAAGTTGTCAAAGCCATTGAATTTTCCTCCGGCAGAGGAACTGATGTGCAAACAGTTTCGGTAAACAAGGAGGCTATCCTCGCTAGTGGCGCTTATGGATCCCCACAGATCCTACAAGTCAGTGGTGTAGGTCCCCAAGATATCCTTCAGGCAGCCAATGTCACAGTACAACTAGGACTCCCAGGAGTTGGCCAACACCTTCTAGACCATCTCGCCGTGCCTGTTTTCTTCAACACGAGTGCAGACACTGCAGGCGCAATTCACGATTCCAATTCGGATTTTTCCAAAACGCCCTTATTTAACGCCTTCGTCAACGACGCTCTTGCGTACATCAACGGAAGTAAACTTTTTGATGGAGAGGCTTCATTTGCTACTTTCCGTGCGCAAATAAGCGCGGATTTCAACGACTCTATTGTTGCAACGCGTGTCCCGTCGAATTATTCGGAGGTCCTCGAAGGTTACAAGGCGATTCAGTTGGCCACCATTCAGAATATCTATCCAACGGCAGGGATTGTCGAGCTGATCTTCAGCATTAACTCCCCTGGGGTCTTGGGGATACAAATAGCCCTTCAACAAGGCCTTTCGCAGGGCAGGACTTACATTACGTCTCCAAGTATTTATGACCCTCCCACGATCGATCCTGCGTACCTCTCCAATCCAGCGGATATTATCGTTCTCCGTCAAGGCATCAAGCTTGCCCGAGTCATCGCGTCCTTACCTCCACTCTCTGCCAACATCACTGCTGAATTCCTACCCGGTGTCCAAGTCCAAGCCGACGGTGATATCGAGACTTACATTCGAGCTCAAGCCGCGTCAGAGTTTCATCCAGCCGGGACATGTGCGATGCTTCCGAAGGACAAGGGCGGTGTTGTTGATGCACGATTTAAAGTGTATGGTATTAAGAATCTACGAGTGGTGGATTCGTCTGTTTTCCCTGTTTCTCTGTGTGCCCATTTGATGTCTTCGACTTATGCGCTTGCGGAGGTGGGAGCAAATTTGATTTTGAACGAGTGGAAGTCACCGGCGACGACAACATCGACAACGACGACGAAGAAGGGATGGAGTAGAAGAGGTATGAATGCTGATTTGGTTGGCATATCCGTCATTTTCGCTTTTGTCCTGGCGGGCTTGGCTGCCACTTGAACACTGATTTTGTTCTATCATCTTTCATCTTCCATCAATTAGACACCCTATAGAACCATTCTTATTTTATCATTTATTCTTATTCTTATCATTATATTTGTACTTTTTTTTTCGAATTTGTTCACACATTTTTTTATGCCTTCTTCAAGTACATTTAAGGAACTGGTTATTTCACGATCTGAGTACGAACTTTACTGCAATGACAATTTCTAGGCTATCTTAACTTGTGTACGTACAACTTTACCATCCTAGATTCAGAAATTCCGGCTTAAAGATTTTAGCTTTCCGCTAGCGTCGCTCCATCAGATAGACCCTTTGCGAAAAATGTTAGTCGGAAAGCTGAGTGTTCGAACTTCGATGTCAACGAAAGCAAGGAGAGTGACGAATTTAGAAATCCCATACTGCCTGAAATACTCTTTCAAAAAATGCACGTATTTTGTATATTCATTAACCTAGATAGAAAATATGAAGCCAGTTGAAACAGTGGGTAAGCGAGAATTTCGAAGTGGAGGTGCTGGTTACATAGTACAGTGGTAGACACCAGTCTAATACAGATATGTTTCGGGATGGCGCTGCGCATAGGGAGAATAGCAGGGTTCGAACGTGAACCTTCGGCAGCGGCCTACCAGGAGTCGTCGTCGTTCAAAGTCTACAGCAGAGCGGCTACAGCATATAAAGGTGCGAAGATGTTCTGCAGAAATTTCACTACGAAAAATTTCAGCTATTTTATCTTTTAGAGTTTGAGGAGTTACAGCCTCAGTTGGCCAGTTGTCCGAAGAGGGGATTGGTGAGTCGTCCATGTCAGTAGTTCGGTTTTCGAGCTACAGGACATATTTTTTTCAGAATGGTTCGAAGATGTTTGCTTCCTTGTGAAGGGTCGTGCGGTATGTTTTTACAACGTAAGAAGCGAAGAAGAGTTCTTGCGTGACGCGACTTTGCGCAAGATAATGATGACTATTTTGATCTCAGTTTCAGTATTGTCTTCCTGCCTGCTTAAAGGGGTGCCGCGCACAAAGTCTTGACAAGAGGCATCGTATGTAATGTCAACATTCAATGAGGCACGAGCTATTCGCATGCTGTCCATGACACAGGGTCGAGGTTTACCGATGGACTGCACGCAATGTCCAGCAGCAATGTGAGAGACAATACTGTCACGCATTTCATCCTTTGAAAGTTTAGTTTCAGAAGCTACGATGAGACCGTGATGGTTCATTACCGACTGCAAAACTGAACAGCTCTTTTCTTCGAAACCAACGAACAAATCACCGTACGGATCATTCGTGAAGTGTAGTAGTCGACAACGGCATAGTCTTACAAATTTATCAAGAGAGTTGCAAAGCTGACGACGGAGATTAATTCGATTCCGGTCAGGGCCTTGTATTCCGGTGCTAAGATCATCAGTCGGAATCACTGAAGGCAGAGAAGATGGACAATAAACTGTGTAATAGCCAACGAAGAAGGAAACTGCTGCAATGGAAAGACATGCTGATCTGTCAGGTGAAGGACTGGAATGCTGACAGCGATCAGCGTAACAATCACCGTTGATGACATGGTACAACAAACGATGCTTAATGTCTCTCAGGTTGGAACATCCAAACCGGGTAAAGAGGATACAAAGCGAACATGCTCTTCTGAACAATGAAAAACGGAAGCTCTTATTCCAGTGACACGTTGGGAAAGAAACATGTCGGTCAAGATAGCATGTCCAGAAACAGGCAATTGTTGCTTTTGTGAAACATAAGTCGAAGTGTTAGGCGGACCGACAGTAGGCGCTTTTTTAGAATGAACAATATGTGAGGGAGGCTCCGCCGATAGTCAACTATAAATGATTGAGCAAAGGTGTGAGAAGAACGCAAACTTGGAAGTGCGACAGTCACAGACATCTGGGCGTCACCAATTTCATGAACAGCAGAGCAGGAGGTCCCAATTACGAAGCAAGATAACGTGACAAGAATGGAGTGGGAAGATCGTTTTTCTCTGCCAAAAATGATCGGAGTCTGCATCTAAGACCTAGAAACCTAAAGGTTGTGGGAATTTTCAGGTCTCGAGATCTATGCGCACCGGCTTCCGCCTGTCAGGATATAAAGTTTGTCCCAAACACTTTGGCCTGGCATGTCTCCTCCCTTTGTTCTCCATAATACGTGCGTAATTTTCGGGCGTCGTGGTCGTATTGACTCAAGCGAAGTCCAGCTTGGGTGCCTTGTTTATGGGCATGGTTTCAGGATTGTCGTGAGTTCATCATCCATTGGTATATTTCAAATGAATTGTGAGGTTGATATCATCAGATTATACGGTAGTCAGTTACTCCAGTTATGAGATGAGGGTTGAATGTTGAACTTCGGACCTCCGTTCCTTAGTCTTTGTCGTCCAAGCATGGTATTACTTCACACATCAGAACGACATGTGGCCTTTGAAATCACTGGTGCGGTCAAGAGCTCCAACTAATGATGTTTAATTACTTATTTATCCAGGTCGCAGCCGTCATGGTTTGTGATACACTCCATCAAGTTATGGTAGTACGTACAGGTATGGTCACCCTCGTTGGTTGTATCACTTTGATTATTAGATCGCCTATCCCTAGTGTATTTCTATGCAATCACGAACTGGGGGAATCCAGAACAACTCGGTAACATAGTTTGGTAAGGGTTCTTGTCTTGCAAGATTACTTAAGGATTGTAACTTTCTATCAGGAGTCTGGTGGTGTGTATGGAAACTCTTATCGTATGGAAATAATCATATTTTTTTTAGGTTGAAGTGCTGTTCAGCGTACGTGACATTGTGGCCCTTTCTTGAACTATCATCCCATTCCCTCCAATAGGCTCTCGTAACGCTTTTCGTTCAAAGGTAATATCATCTACAGACTACCGTCCTCGCTGGCATTTCGAGTTCTAATGCAATCCCAATAGCTTCCTGACTGTACGATTGTGGCGATGTACGAAATTTCAACATTCTTCCCTTTTCACTTAGAAACATTCTCTTTTGTTGCCAGTCAGCAATCACATTTTTCTAACGACCGTCACGGTGTGTAAAGTTATAGCTATTAAGACTAGTCCCATTGACAAAATTCCCATTAGTCTATGGTTGTGCTGGCACAATTCGGTAAGCATGTATCATTATCCCGTGGTGATTCCGCTTACGATTTATCCTAAGCCACTTCGCTTGGTACGTCTGTGTTCCCTACTGCTAATAACATCCTAACATGACCCGCTATCAAGCTTTCGTTGTGTTGACGTAAGTTTACCCTCACACCATTATGCATTATGCCTGATACTAATGCATTACAGACTTCAACTGCAAAAATTTGCTCAGCTGGACGTCGTAAAGGTGGACACTATTCATTGCCCCAGAAAAAGGAACTAATGGTCAACTCTAGTCTGTTGCTCTCAGTGTGATTGCTCTAACAGCGATTGGCGATGTTCTTGTTGCCGGGGCGTTGTGCATCACGCTTCATGTGTCTCGAACAGGCACACAAAGGTACTCAATTACTACATTATTTTTCTCTACTGAACTATGACTGCGATTCTCTCAGATCGGATACTGTGATCAACAAACTCGTGAGTGACCTTTCCTGTACTACATTTTCGTCTAATCTTTTTACTTTTAGATGTTGTTCGCAATCAATACGGGTTTTCTGACAAGGTTGGGGAGTCTTTTACGATACCCTTACCAACGTGGATTCTGACTGTTCTCTTAATGATAGCCTTTTTGCGGTTGCTTCGTTCGTCTCGGTAGGACCCCTCTTCTGACCTCAACTGTATAGCCAATTTTTTTATGACTTAGTACGTGGTCTCCCCTAACACTTACCTATACGCCACGTTCTATGCCTGCCTCGCTGGTCGTAAGTGCTTCACAGCCTAAACTGGATTTTTCTCATACACACCCCATGAAGTATATTCCAACGCGCTCCTGGCAAACCTAAATGCTCGCAGGATGTTTAGTAGCAACTTGAATTTACAGGTTCACCACTTGAACACGTACGACAATGTGACCCTGCCGTTATCTGAGTTTTCGACGAACATCTCCACTCCCAAAGTCGGTTTGAGCTCTTATTCCGATTTTGTCTTAACGTGACCTTTCTCAATAGAGTGGCACATCCAATAATATATCGATTACGATTAATACCACCCGAGATTTTGTAACTCAGGAGCAGGATCATGAAAATGACAAGGTTGCGGTAACGTTTTCCAAATTTACTTTCCGGTCAAGTTTTCTTATTCTCGTCCTAGGATTTACAGACGTCTAGTTCGATTGCCGGCGACGACCCGGAAGTAAAAATTAATAATATATAGTAGGATTATTGTTGATAAAGCAGTTGGACTCGTCTTAAACTCCATTGTATATATATTACATCAATACTTTCGTGCTGCGGAGGTATATTTCACAGCTGCTTCTTGTATGGGCAAGAAACTCTAACATCATTTTAATATTTAACTCTACTTTTTTGTCAGGACAATTGATTCTAGGACTACCTTTGGAAATTGTTGATTAAAGGCTAACCCTTCCAATAATGAAGGGTAAAAGGGACACGTCCTATCACGTTTGAACCTGGGGATCCTCACTATCGGTAATTTTGGGTTTTTCCGACATTTGTATTAATATTAAGATGTTGGGCGTCTGTCTGAAAAGCTGGCATGAAAGCCGGGATTGGTCATATCTAAATTTTCTAAATCAATCAATTGGCCTTCTATGGTATATTCGCCGAATTCGTCAACGATTCAGAGAGTTGACAACGAGTTGAGATTCAAGAGCCTTCGGGAATTCCCGAGAGACAAGATTGCGAAAGTAATCAAACCAAAGGAGAGGAACCAATGTCTCCAAGGGAAAGTAAATCACCAAGCTTGGATATTGCTTGATTCTGTTGTCGGACAATGATCAGTGGATGTACACTAACTTCTAAGCGATCACAAAAGTAATGCAAAATATAATAACCCAAAAGCATAGACATGTGCTTGTCAAATAAAAGGAATTTCATCCATGTCATCAAACGAAAGTAAATCATCAAACAAGATTGGCTATAGACTTATATTACATAAATTAGTTGAGAAGTAAACGTTCTTCAAGAAAACATCATGATCCCCAAGCTAGGCAACGAAAACAAAAGTCAGGTTAACCAGTCACCTTCAAACAAAGAAAGAGATGAGTTTCACAAGCCACTCGCCGCCGGGTCAATGGCAAAATTTCGACCACCAAAAGTGAAGGAGACTTCAGTTGTTGTGTTACATGAGATGGCGAACGTTGAGCCCTGACTTCGATCAAACCTCGAGCCAGGGAATTCGACTATGGATAGTCCTAGCGTCTCTTTCAGGTATGAGGGAGTTGTTCCAGTATTAAGACCTGGAGACGAATGAAAGAGAGGTAGATTTTCATGGGGTTATTCTGGTTGGAGAGTTAATGGGATCAGCGACGCACAGATCCACAAGTTCAAATCCAGCATTGCTAAATTCTTGGGTTTCAACATTTGCAACCCCAAAAGAGAATCCAGTGAGCTCAAGGCCGGCAATGGAGACATTGTCTTCAACGATAGCTCCGGAATTTGGAAATGCTGCCTGAAACGTAGTAGATTGACATGGTACACCTTTGTCGACGAAAGACGTGCTAGAGATCTGAGGAAAACATGGTTACCCTATAATAGAGTTGAATAGGGTCAGTCCGACCCTTTACGAACGAATGCGAAAAACTTGACGGAATAAGGAATCATAAATTTCGAACTTCAAGTTCAATTCCTTGATGACTTCAATAGCACAGTTTCTGATGGCAACAGCTTCTCGAGGCGAAGAAGCTAACCAAAAGTAAGCATGTCACCCACAGGATCGATGTCGCGATGTCAAGATAGCAAGGAAAGTGAAGCATTTAGAAATCTCATACTGCCAATCGTCGGAGGATCCCTCAAACCATCGATTTAGACACTTCCTTTGACATCCTTCCAGCCCGGCCTGGGGCTTACAGATATATTTCGAGTACAGGAATTTAATCGCAAGGGATGTAGTCGAAGAGAAGACTGTAGAGCGCCGAAAGTCGCCGCCCATGTGGGCAGGGAGAATAGTAACAGGTCCCGAACTGCTGGTAGCAATTCGGTAGCCGGTTGGCCAGAGCCAGAAAGGGAGAAGGGGGTCCACTGATCCGATCGGAAATCAAGATGCACCTTGTGCAAACGACGAATGATAAGCGGAGCCTCTTCTTTCATCACTTGTTAGTTTGGCGAAGGGCGTATATACCATTCGTCGAATGATTACAGTCTCAGAGTGGAGCCAAGAGTTCGATTGCATCAAACACTAGTTATGCAAGTTTGATGCGGCTGCAAATTTAGTGTCCGCAACTGTATACTTGCAAATTTCCAGAATATATTTCATCAGGCACATCAAAAAAAAGTACACAAGCCTCTGACATGCAAACTCTAGCGGCGTCTAAGACAGTCATTTTATGTAAATGGTATTCTGTTTGTCCGTGGACAATATGACTTACTACTAACGCAATAGGCTCACAACAGTAGATGAATAACGCTTCTTAGTGATCCTCACTACCGTCTGCTGGATGGATGTTAACGGTGAATTGAATTTGCCCATCGGATCAGGATCTTTGCGCACCGGCTTTCCGCCTGTCAGGATATAAAGTTTCAATCTTTCAACAGTTTCCCCCCCGCTCATTTGGATATTTTCTTTTGTCCCAAACATTTGGCCTGGCATGTCTCCCCCCTTTGTTCTCCATAATACGTGCGTAATTTTTGGGCGTCGTGGTCGTATTGTCTCAAGCGAAGTCCAGCGTGGGGGCCTTGTTTGTAGGCATGTCTTTAGGATTGTCGTGAGTTCATCCATTATTTCAAATGGAATGTGGGGTTGATATCATCAGATTATACGGTAGTCAGTTACTTCAGTTATGAGATGAGAGTCGAACGTTGAACTTCGGACCTCCGTTCCTTAGTCTCTGTCATCCAGGCATGGTATTACTACACACATCAGAACGACAAGTGGCCTTTGAAATCACTGGTGCGGTCAAGAGCTCCAACTAAGCCTGGATGTTTACTAATTACTTATTTATCCAGGTCGCAGCCATCATGGTTTGTGGTACACTCCATCAAGTTATGATATCATATTCAGGTTTGGTCACCTCGTTGATTGTATCACATTGATTATTAGATCGTCTATCCCTAGTGTATTTCTATGCAATCACGAACTGGGGGAATCCAGAACAACTCGGTAACATAGTTTGGTAAGGGTTCTTGTCTTGCAAGATTACTTAAGGATTGTAACTCTGCTATCAGGAGTCTGGTGGTGTGTATGGAAACTCTTATCGTCATATAGAAATAATCGTATCTTTCAGGTTGAAGTGCTGTTCAATGTACGTGACATTGCAGTATTTTTTTGAACCATCATCACATCCCTCCAATAGGCTCTCGTAACGCTTTTAGTTCAAAGGTAATATCATCTACAGACTACCGTCCTCGCTGGCATTTCGAGTTCTAATGCAAATACAATAGCTTCCTGACCATACGATTATGGCGATGTACGAAATTTTCAGCATTCTTCCCTTTTCACTTAGAAACATTTTCCTTTGTTGCCAGTCAGCAATCACATTTTTCTAACGACCGTCACGGTGTGTAGAGTTATAGCTGTTGAGACTAGTCCCATTGACGAAACGAATTCCCATTAGACTATAGTTGTGCTGGCACAGTTCGGTAAGCATGTGTCATTTAACCCCGTGGTGATTCCGCTTACGATTTATCCTAAGCCACTTCGCTTGGTACGTCTGTGTTCCCTACTGCTAATAACATCCTAACATGACCCGCTATCAAGCTTTCGTTGTGTTGACGTAAGTTTACCCTCACACCATCATGCATTATGTATGATACTAATGGATTACAGACTTCAACGGCAAAAATTTGCTGAGTTGGTCGCCGTAAAGGTGGACACACTCTAATTCACCATCCCAGAGAAAGGAACT
>Ga0307517_10005231_pt1 | contig 19629 bp, 14 predicted proteins | sample 23_EM_MG_FD_194515 | JGI IMG/M metagenome (GOLD analysis project Ga0307517, IMG submission 194515) | Populus trichocarpa ectomycorrhiza microbial communities from riparian zone in the Pacific Northwest, United States - 23_EM | ecosystem: Host-associated > Plants > Roots > Unclassified | place... | reverse complement strand
GCGGGCGGTGTAGCGCGCGCCGGTGGTGGTGGTCGCGTAGACGTCGATGGTGAAGTGGCCGCGCGCCCGCGCCTTCTCGCCGGGGCCCTCGCCGGGCTTGGGCAGGATCCGGTCGAGCAGGAAACGAGTGGGCGGCAGGGCCAGGCCCACGACCAGTCCGGCGAGCCCGGCCGCCATGCCGGCGGCCAGCAGCGGCGACAGGGGGGAGCCGCCGACGCTCATCACCTCCCGGTAGCGAAAGCCCCGGCCGTACGCGTATCCGCGCAGCGCGTTGCTCCGCCGTACGATCCGGGTGTTGTACGCGGCCATGCCGAAGGGCGCCAAGGTGCCGCGCAGTCCCGGGCTGACGGCACGGCCACGGGCGAGCACGATGTCGGACTGCCGGCCCAGATCCGGCTCGCCGGGCCGGTCGGGGCTGAGGGTGTACGGATCCAGGGCCAGCTTCCGGAGCGCCGGATCACGCTTGAGGGTGTCGACCTGGGTCCGCACAGAGTCGATCGTGCCGCCGCTGACCCCGCCCCTGACGGAGGAGAGCACCAGCGTCGTATCGGCCAGCTCGCCGGCCCCGTCCGCCCGCACCCGCTCGAAGAGCACATGCACCCCGATGTCCGACGGAATCGCGTCGAATCCGCAGCCGTGCACGATGCGGGCGCCGGTGGCCGCGGCCCGTTCGTGGTGCGCGTCGATGCTGTCGCGTACGAACAGCGCCTCCCCGCACAGGTCGACGTAGTCCGTACCGGCGTCGGCGCAGGCCGCCACCAGGGCGCGGCCGTACTTCACGTAAGGGCCGACGGTGGTGGCGACCACCCGCGTGCGCTCCGCGATCGCCCGGATCGCCGCGCCGTCACCGGCCTCGGCCACCACCAGCGGCCACTTCTGCGCCCGTTCGCCCAACCGCCCCCGCGTCAGGGCCAGTTTCTCCTCCGAGCGTCCCGCGAGCGCGATCCGCGTCCCTTCGGGGGCGGTCTCGGCCAGGTGCGCGGCCACCAGCTCGCCCACGAAACCGGTCGCCCCGTAGACGACGATGTCGAATTCGCGGTCCCGGCTGTCCGGACCGGCGCCTTGCGCACTTTCGTCGACCACAGTGATGCCCTACTTCGTCGGAGGTTCCCGAGCTTACTTGTGCGGCAGCGCGCCGTGCCGTAGTACGCCGCGTACGAACGCGGCTTGGCCGGCGTGCTGAAGGGCGTCGGCGATGACGCTGACGAGCCGGACGCCGAGGGTGACGGGCGGGGTCCAGGCGTCGTCGACGACGCGGTCGAAGTCGGAGTCGGCGAGCCCGGTGAGGTACTGGACGGTGGTGTCGTGGACGGCGTCCTGGTAGCCGGTGAGCAGCTCGGGGGTCAGGCCCTGTACGGCGGCCACGTCCTTGGGGGAGTGGCCGTAGCCGGTGGCGGCGGAGGAGAAGGGCAGGGAGAAGCGTTCGAACCAGCCCTGGGAGGTCCAGAGCTGCTCGGCGCCGGCGGCGTCGGCGAGGTGGTCGTCCTGGATCCGGGTGAGGTGCCAGACGAGCCAGGAGACGGAGTTGGCGCGGTCGTCGAGACGCGCGGTGAGCTCGTCGGGGCGCAGGCCGGTGACGACCTCGTGGACGGTCTCCCGGACACGTCCGAAGGCGTCGATGAGCAGGTCGGAGGCGGCGGTCATGCGGGCACGCTCCTTCGCGGGCGCAGACAGATGGGACAGATGGGACTGACTAGCGACTATGGCATCGGTCCGGCTCCGGCCCGGGTAGCGGCGACGTAGGTGTCGTCCGCTCGGTGTCGCAGCCACAGGTGCACCGGTGAGAATGGATGATGGCCCTGCCGGCACGGGCGCGGCGGACACGGGCGGACACGGATGGAGAGTCGGACATGGTGCACGAACGGGCGGGACAGCCGGCGGGGCCGGCGGATCTGATCGATGTCGCCCGGTTGGTGACGGCGTATTACACCCTGCACCCGGACCCCTCGGAGCCGGGCCAGCGGGTGGCCTTCGGCACCTCCGGGCACCGCGGCTCGTCGCTCGCGACGGCCTTCAACGAGGACCACATCGCCGCCACCAGCCAGGCGATCTGCGACTACCGCACCGCTCAGGGCACCGACGGTCCGCTCTTCCTCGGCGCCGACACCCACGCCCTGTCCGAGCCCGCCCGCGCCACGGCGCTGGAGGTCTTCGCGGCCAACGGCGTGACCGTGCTCATTGACAGCGAGGACGGCTACACCCCGACCCCCGCCGTCTCGCACGCCATCCTCACCCACAACCGGGGCCGGGGCCGCACCGGCGGCTTCGCGGACGGCGTCGTCGTCACGCCCTCCCACAACCCGCCCGCCGACGGCGGCTTCAAGTACAACCCGCCCAACGGCGGTCCGGCCGCCTCCGACGCCACCGGCTGGATCCAGGACCGGGCCAACGAGCTGATCGCGGGCGGCCTGACGGGCGTACGCCGGGTGCCCTACGCGCGGGCGCTCGCCGCGCCGACGACCGAGCGCTACGACTTCATGGGCCGCTACGTGGACGACCTGCCCGCCGTCCTGGACCTGGACGCCGTCCGTTCGGCGGGCGTGCGGATCGGCGCGGATCCGCTGGGCGGCGCCTCGGTGGCGTACTGGGGGCGCATCGCCGAACGGCACCGGCTGGACCTGACGGTGGTCAATCCGCTGACGGATCCGACGTGGCGGTTCATGACCCTGGACTGGGACGGCAAGATCCGGATGGACTGCTCGTCGCCGTACGCCATGGCCTCGCTGATCGCTCAGCGCGATGCGTACCAGGTGGCCACCGGCAACGACGCGGACGCCGACCGGCACGGCATCGTCACCCCCGACGCCGGGCTGATGAACCCCAACCACTATCTCGCGGTGGCGATTTCGTACCTGTACGCGCACCGGGAGGGCTGGCCGTCCGGCGCGGGGGTCGGCAAGACGCTGGTCTCGTCGGGAATGATCGACAGGGTGGCGGGTGAGCTGGGACGCAAGCTGGTCGAAGTGCCCGTCGGCTTCAAGTGGTTCGTGGACGGCCTGCTCGACGGGACGCTGGGCTTCGGCGGTGAGGAGTCGGCGGGCGCGTCGTTCCTGCGGCGGGACGGCTCGACCTGGACGACGGACAAGGACGGCATCGTGCTGGCGCTGCTCGCCGCCGAGATCATCGCGGTGACGGGGCGCTCGCCCTCCGAGCACTACGCGGGGCTGACCGAGCGGTTCGGGGAGCCCGCCTACGCACGGATCGACGCCCCCGCGACGCGGGACCAGAAGGCCGTCCTCGCCCGGCTCACGCCGGCCCAGGTCGCGGCCGATGAGCTGGCGGGGGAGCGGGTCACCGCCGTCCTCACCGAGGCGCCGGGCAACGGGGCCGCGATCGGCGGCCTGAAGGTGCAGACGGAGAACGCCTGGTTCGCGGCCCGTCCCTCGGGCACGGAGGACGTCTACAAGATCTACGCCGAGTCCTTCCGGGGGGCCGATCATCTGGCGCTGGTGCAGGAGGAGGCCAAGGCGGTCGTTGCGTCCGCGCTCGGCGGGTAGGTGGGTACGGTCCGGGGCCTCCGGGGTGGGGGTCCTGGACCGACATATTTACGTGCATGGCGGGCAGTTCGCTGCCTTGCCCGGCATGCCGCACACAAATATGCGGAGCGTCCAGGACCCCCACCCCTGCGACCCCGGCCCTTCCGCGTCTATTTGTTCTTCCCGGCCGTTGCGGGTCGGCGGACCCAGTCCCGAGTCTAGGATCCCGCGATGCCTGCCCAGGGCCGGGCAGCGGAAAGCGCGCAGCGCCCGTGCATGGGCCTTCCAGGTTTCTGCAACGTGTTCTAGTCTGTGCGCCGCAGACCCGGACCTCTGGAGGGGCCGTGCACCTGGACTACACGCCCGAACAGCAGCGGCTGCGCACCGAACTGCGCTCGTACTTCGCCGCGCTGGTGCCCGAGAACGCGTACGCACGCCACACCGACTCCGCCGCGCAGAAGCGGTTCTACCGCGAGACCATCCGCCGCCTCGGTGCGGACGGGCGGCTGGGGGCGGGGTGGCCGAAGGAGTACGGCGGCCAGGGGCTCAGCCCCATGGAGCAGTTCATCTTCTTCGACGAGGCCGCGCAGGCGGGGGTGCCGCTGCCGCTGATGGCGCTGAACACGGTCGGCCCCACGATCATGCAGTTCGGGACGGAGGAGCAGAAGGCCTATTTCCTGCCCCGGATCCTGTCCGGGGAGCTGGACTTCGCGATCGGCTACTCGGAACCGGACGCGGGGACGGACCTCGCCTCGCTGCGGACCCGCGCGGTGCGGGACGGGGACTCGTACCTGGTCAACGGGCAGAAGATCTGGACCACGAACGGCGACACCGCCGACTGGGTCTGGCTCGCGGTGCGTACGGATCCCGACGCGCCGCCGCACAAGGGCATCAGCATCCTGTTGGTGCCGACCACGGACCCCGGCTACTCCTGCACGGTCATCACCACCCTGGCCTCGCACGACACGACCGCCAGCTACTACGAGGACGTACGCGTCCCCGTCACCCGCCGGGTCGGCGAGGAGAACCAGGGCTGGCGGCTGATCACCACCCAGCTCAACCACGAGCGGGTCACCCTCGCCGCCCACGGCACCATGGCGATCCGCGCCTACCACGACGTCCGCCGCTGGGCCGCAGCCACCAAGCTCGCCGACGGCCGCCGCGTCATCGACCTGGGATGGGTGCGCGGCCGGCTGGCCAGGACCCATGCGCGCCTGGACGCCATGAAACTGCTCAACTGGCAGATGGTCGACGCCCTCCAGCGGGGGACCCTGACCCCGCACGACGCCTCCGCCGTCAAGGTGTACGGCTCCGAGGCGCGGCGCGAGGCCTTCGCCTGGCTCATGGAGATCGTCGGCGCCGCCGCACCCATGAAGGAGGGCTCCGCGGGAGCCGTCCTCCACGGCGAGCTGGAGCGGGGCTACCGCAGCGCGGTCATCTTCACCTTCGGTGGGGGCAACAACGAGATCCAGCGCGAGATCATCTCCTGGCTGGGCCTCGGTATGCCGAGGGTGCGGCGTTAGGCGGCTGTGACGAGGATTTTTAGTTGGCACAAAAGAGGGATAGTTGGCACCAAGATCACGCTTGCCCTCGGCCTGTATTGAGCCGGGACACGATAGGTGGAACCTGGCCAAGTATGTTGGAACTACTAGAGACGTGCCGCAGTCCGGATGAGGTCGGCGACAGCTATGGACCGGCTGTGCGGTGGCCAGGCGATCACGGTGGTGACTGTCGGCGCGTCCAGCACGGGCACGGCGGCGAGGTCACCGTGCAGTTGGGCTCGGCACGACTCCGGTGAGACCGCGCAGGCACGGCCGAGCGCGACGAGCTGCAACAACTGCGCGTGGTCGCGGACCTGCGGGCCGGGGCCGGGCGGGTAGGTGCCGTCGGGGTCGGGCCAGCGTGGCAGGGGCAGGCCCGGCAGCCCGGTGATGTCGGCCATGTGCACATGGGCCCGGACGGTGAGCGGATGCCCGGCCGGCAGGACCACAACCTGGCTCTCCGTGCTGAGTTCTTCGGTGTGGAACCCGGCCGTCGAGTCGAACGGCCGGTGCAGCAGCGCCACGTCGGCCCGGCCCTCGCGCAGGAGTCGTTCCTGCTCGGCCGGACCGCACAGGATGACGTCGACGGGGACCGCGCCGGGTTCGGCGGCGTACGCGTCGAGCAGTTTCGCCAGCAGTTCTCTGGACGCGCTGGCCTTCGTGACCAGGACCAGGCCGGGACGGCCGGTCACGGAAAGGGCGGCGCGGCGGGTCCGGCGCTCGGCGGCGTCGACCGCGTCGAGCGCCGCCCGGCCCTCGACCAACAGCACCGAACCGGCCTCGGTCAGCGTGACGGTGCGGCTGGTCCGATCCAGCAGCACTGCCCCGAGCCGGCGTTCGAGCTGCTGGATCGCCCGGGACAAGGGCGGCTGTGCGATCCCGAGCCGCTGCGCGGCGCGCCCGAAGTGCAGCTCTTCAGCGACGGCGACGAAATATCGCAGTTCCCGGGTCTCCATACAGCCACGCTCCAGATCCATACCCTGACGGTATCGTTGCTCACCCTATCGGTCTTGGACCCCCGCCGGGGTCCGAGGGCAGCATGGTTCCTATGAGTGAACGAACGATTGCGCTGGTCACCGGCGCGAACAAGGGAATCGGCTACGAGATCGCCGCGGGCCTGGGCGCCCTCGGCTGGAGCGTCGGCGTCGGCGCCCGCGACGATCAGCGCCGTAAGGCCGCGGTGGAGAAACTGCGCGCCGCCGGCGTCGACGCGTTCGGCGTACCACTGGACGTGACCGACGACGCGAGCGCGACCGCCGCCGCACGGCTGATCGAGGAACAGGCCGGGCGCCTCGACGTGCTCGTCAACAACGCCGCCATCACCGGCGGCATGCCGCAGGAGCCAACCAGGGTCGATCCCGCCACCATCCGGACAGTCGTGGAGACGAACGTGATCGGCGTCATCCGCGTCAGCAACGCGATGATGCCGCTGCTACGCCGCTCGGCCTCACCACGGATCGTGAACATGTCCAGCAGTGTCGGCTCCCTCACCCGGCAGTCAGGAACCGCTGCTGAGCAGACGACGGGTCCGGTGGCCGTGGCGTACGCGCCGTCGAAGACGTTCCTGAACGCTGTCACGCTTCAGTACGCCCGGGAGCTGAGCGGCACGAACATCCTGATCAACGCCGGCTGCCCCGGCTACGTCGCGACCGACCTCAACGGCTTCCGCGGCGTGCGCACCCCCGAACAGGGCGCGGCGATCGCCATCAAACTCGCGACCCTGCCCGACGACGGCCCGACCGGCAAGTTCTACGAAGACGCCGGCGTAGTGCCCTGGTGATGTCCACGGCGGTCATCACCCGCCGGGTGAGGCGGCTTCGTCCGCGCGTCTCGAACAGGTTTATCGACACTGGTTCCAACATCAATGGCAATTCACCGCAGGTTGCAAGCAGCGTGACCATTTGGTTCCAACAAGCGTGACCCGCGGGGTCCGAATCGCAAGGTCACCACACCCTCATGGTTCCAACTACCGCGTCCCGTCACATGTATCCGCCTTGAACTCAAAGCTGAGTGGCCACCGGCTGCCGGTCGCCGGGTAGCAGCGCTACGCGACCTGCGCCCCAGGCCGTTTGAAGACCTGTAGCCCGTGCCACACCACGAAATCGGGACCGACGGCAGGCCGCCCGGGCCGGGGCAGGGCCAACTGCTCCCCGTGCAGTGCGTCGATCGCCTTCGCTGCCTGGCTACGGGCCACGTACATCTGCGAGACCTGGATGTGTAGATCCGGCATCAAGCCGAGAACGCCGAGGTCGAAGAGCGTGTGGTGCAGGGAGCACAACGCGAGGCCGTTGTTCACCTCGTCCGGACCGTCCTGGCTGTGCCACCGCACGTGCGCGGCCTCCAGCCCGACGGGATTCCGGCCCAGCGCCCCGTCGTACCCGCACATCGCGCACGCGTACCCGTAGGCTTGCAACACCTCCTCCGCGAACCCGGCCCGCCGGGTGCGGCGCTTCTTCGTTTGCGTTCGGTAGACCGCTTCCTCCCAGGACGTAAGGTCCAGGCCCACGGCATCACAGATGACGGCCTCCAAGGCCGGAGTGAAGTGCCGGTCGAGTAGCAGCCGGGCAGCCGCGGCGAGTGCGCCCGGTGCCGCCAGCACGTTCTCGACCCCTGGACGCAGACGGCCGTGCGCTCCCCGCGCACGCAGCCAGCCCCCGCGCTCCGGCACGTCCGGCCCGATGACGTTGCCGTCCCGGTCCCACAGATCCCACAGGTCGCGCTCCAGATGAACGAACGGCATCGCCGCCCGCTGCAGCGCCGTGGACCGGCTCGTCACCGCCGGCCCGAATTCATTGATCAGCAGGCTGACCGGCTCCTCCGCCGCGTCATACGTAACCGCCGTGCTGCCGGAAGCAGCAAACCGCCCCAGCAACCACAGCACGAACAGCGGCTTGTGCGGGGCTCGGCGGTTGCCTACCTGTGCGCGCCGCAGCGTCGCCAGGGCGCTCATCAGTTCGTTAGGCGTCACCTGCCTCACTCTGCCATCCGACTGGCAGCAAGATGACCATGAGCACGGGGTAGGTGCAGCAGGTTGGCTGGATTTCGCGAGGAGTTTCGAAGGTGGGTGCAGCGGACAGCGATGTGCTCTTGACCATGAGTCATGCCTGCTGATGCGCTTGGATAGTTAGGTCGTCAACTTGGGGGGTTCCCGACGTGTCTCGGTCGGATCTGCGTGCACTGTTCCGGTCCAATGGCCGTGATGTGGGGGCCGTCGACTGCTGTGTCGAAGTGGCGGCCGATGTTGTGGGCGAGGCACCATCGCGATGGCCACGACTCGGCGGCTTCGGGACAGTTGGTGCGCAGCGTTCGAGGGAGATCTTCACCGAATCGTGCGGCTACACCGGCACCGCCCCGGCACCTGACTTGGTGGCCACTGCCGAGGCAGTAAGTTTCACAGCAGCGGGGTCCGTGAGTAGTGATTACTCGGGTCTCCTCCCTGACCAGGTACTCGCGCACTGGCAGCGATCGTGGAACCGCAGCGGGCCGCACGTGGTCGGTGGTGACGGCCAGACCACCGGCGGCCGGGCAGCCAAGTTGTTGGCGAACATGCCCATCCGCACGGCGAATCATGAGCGAGTCACGTGCAGAGCGAAGGCGCGCTCATGAGGTTGAGGCGGGGCATGGCGATCGCCATCGTCGCCGGTGGCGGTGCTGCGACCACGATGCTGGTGGGGCTGGTAACGAACGCGGTGTCGGAGCAGTCGCATTGGCCATCGTGGCTCGGCTGGATGCAGCGGCACGCATGGCTGTCGTTCGCCGTGCTGGGAATGACATTGGTCGGCTTTACGGCGCTGCTCGCTGCCCTGGCGGATCCCCGGACACCGGAGAACAGCCCGGAGCCACCCGTCCGCCCGAACGATGAGTCGGGACCGCCAGGTGCGGCCCTGGTCCTGCGCTCGCTGCCGCGGGATTCCGCAGCGTTCACCGATCGTTCCGCAGAGCTTGAGCGGTTGATGCGTTCGGTGGAAGTCTCGCAGGAGAACGGGGAGTCATTGCCGGTGCATGTGATCGACGGGATGCCAGGCGTCGGGAAGACGACATTCGCGGTGCATGCCGGACACGCGCTCTCCTCGCAGTTTCCGGATGGACAGCTCTTTGTGAACCTGAACGGGCACACCCCGGGCCGGAACCCGCTGCAGGCGTCTGACGCGCTGGCCTCGCTGCTGGCGGCCACCGGGGTGCCCACGCAGCGGATACCGGTCGGGGATGATATCGGGGCGGTCACGGAGGCGCGGGCTGCCATGTGGCGGAGCCAGCTGGCCGACAAGAAGGCGCTGCTCATCCTCGACAACGCGGCCAGCTACCGACAGTTGGAGCCGCTGCTTCCCGGCGGAATCGGCTGTCTCGTCCTGGTGACCAGTCGCAAGCGGCTGGCCGCGCACGAGGAGGTGGTCCTGCCGGTCGAGGCACTGCCCGCGGATCACGCAATCTCGCTGTTCACGCAGCTCAGCAGACGTCCGGCAGAGAACCTTGACGGAGCCGTACTGGAGGAGTTGGTGCGGCTCTGCGGCTACCTGCCGCTGGGAGTCTCACTGCTCGCAGCCCGGCTGCGGCACCACCCTTCCTGGAGCCCCGAGGATCTCCGGGGGCGGCTGCTCGTGACACGGGATCGGCTGGGCGAAATGCGCGCAGGCGAACGTGCCGTCGCGGCGACGTTCGATCTGTCCTACGCCGATCTTCCACCGGGACGGCAGCGGTTCTTCCGGCGGCTCGGCTTCTTCCCGGGTACGGACATTGACGCACATATCGGCGCCGCACTTGACTCGGTCACAGTGACGCAGGCACGCCAGTACCTCGACGACCTCTATGACGATCATCTGATCGACGAGAACCCGGGGAGCCGCTACCGGCTTCACGATCTCTTACGCGACTACGCCCGCGGTCTCGCCGACGAGGGAGACAGTATGGATCAGGCTCAGGCCGTCCAACACGTGTGCACCTACTACCTGACCGCTCTCGCCAGCGCCAACAGGCACCTCGCCCGCAGCGGAGCGGCCATGGCCGCTCCGCTTCCGCCCGAGGCGTTCATGGAGATTCCGGCCATGGAGACGCGGGCTGTCGCCCTGAGATGGCTGGAGAGCCAGCGGCCCAATGTGCTGGCCTGCATCGAGCAAGCGAACACACTGGCAATGCACTCGGTGGTCATCCAACTTGCCGCGGCCATGGCCCCCTATCTGCGGCAGGCAGGCCCCTGGGATCAGGCCGTCGACCTGCACCGCGCGGCCGCAGAAGCCGCTCGCCGCACTGGTGCACGGCAGGCGCTGGCCGATGCGCTGGCCGAGCTCGGCGTCGTACGCCGCTTCATGGCCAGCTATGCGAAGGCTGCCGAGATCCTGATCGAGGCAGTGTCGCTTTACGACGAAGTCGGTGACCTGCGCGGCAAGGCCGATGCCCTCAACCAGGTGGGCATCGTCTGGTTGATGACGGCGGACAACGAAGCGTCCGCCCAGGCCCAGACGGAGGCGCTGGCCTTGTACCGGGAGGTGGGCGACCGGCTCGGGCAGGCCAACGCGCTGGCGGATCTTGGCATGGTGCGCCGGCAGACCAGCAAGTTCGATGCTGCGGTAGAGACTCAGACTGAGGCGTTGTCGATTTACCGTGAGTTGAACGACCAGTATGGGGAGGCCAATTCTCTGCGAGACCTCGGCGTCGTGCACCGCCTCAAGGGGGAATACATCCTGGCAGCCCAGAGGCATGGCGAGGCATTCGACATCTACCGGGACCTCGACGATCGGGTCCACCAGGCCTATGCCCTAAATGAGACGGGCGCGGTGCGCCGACTCACCGGCGACATTGCCGGCGCTCGGGAAGCCCACACCCAGGCGCTCGCGTATTACACCGAACTCGGTGACCAATTCGGCCGGGCCAACAGCATCCGGCACCTGGGCGTACTCGACCGACTGGTGGGGCACGCACCCGAGGCGATCCGCGCTCAGGAGGAGGCTCTTGCCCTCTACCGTGAGCTCGGCAGCCGCGGTGGTGAGGCCGCTGCACTGAGCGAACTGGGAGCCGCGCGAGGGGCCGTCGGCGATTCGACCGCGGCCACCGACGCGTTCACACGGAGCCTGGAGATCCTGCGCGAGTTGGGTGACCGATGCGCAGAGGCAGAGGTTCTGAACCACTGGGGCATGCTGCTGCATTCCTCCGGGGAGCCGGTCGCCGGACGACCACACTTCAGTCAGGCAGTGGGCATCGCGCAGGAGATCGGGTGCCCGCTGGAGGAAGCGCGGGCGCTTGAAGGGATCGGCCGCTGCGACGTGGCCACCGGCGCGCGCGGCCCTGCCGATGTTTCGCTCCGCGCAGCACTGGCTGTCTACGGCCGACTGGGCGCGACTGACGCGGCAGCCGAGGTCGAGCGGCTGCTCATGGCGCAGGCCGGATGAGCTGGATCCACGCGTGGATAACCACGTCGGCCGTCTCAGCAAGCCAGGTCACATGACCGATTTCGGTATGCCGCCACGCCCGGCGGGACTGATACGTTGCCACCCGGCCAGTCGCACCAACCATCCCCTGCTCCGTGCCGGTAGTCCGGCACGCACACCACGAGGAGCGTTGAATGCATCCACCCAAGACTGTTCCCTCCCCGCCCGACACGGCGGGCCCCAGCACGGCGACCTCGCAGATGGCGCAAGGCTCGGCAGTCCTGGACCGGATCGCCGCCCGCGTGCAGATCCGCTTGGCGGCTGAACGGACCGCCTCGAACAGTTCCGCCGACGGCAGCCACGCGGCATCGCTCATCTGGCCATTGCCACTGTGATCGCTTCCGCTTGATGACGCCGCACCACACGCCCTTCCGGACGTTCATCCTCAAGGTCGCGAACCGCTGCAACATCGACTGCGACTACTGCTACGTCTTCAACTCCAAGGACCAGGCGTGGCGGAACCTACCCGCGCGGATGAGCGTGGACGTGGCGCGAGCGGCGGCCCGCAGAATCGCCGAGCACGTTTCGACGTACGGCCTGCGGACCGTCCATGTCGTGCTGCACGGCGGCGAGCCGCTGCTCGCCGGCCCCCGACACCTGGCGGACCTTCTTTGTATCCTCCGGGACGGGATTCCGCCGGACACGGAGATCCGCTTTGAGCTCCAGACCAACGGGACGCTCCTCTCGGAAGCATGGCTCGATCTCTTCGAGCAATACGCGGTGACGGTGGGCGTCAGCCTCGACGGCCCGCCTGCCGCCAACGACCGCCACCGCCTGAGCCACAGTTCCCGGTCCAGCGCTGCCTCGGCTGTGCGGGGTGTCGAGCTCCTGCGGTCCAGACCCCACCTGTTCGCGGGTCTCCTCGCCGTTGTGGACCTGGCCAACGACCCGGTCGAAGTCCACGACTACCTGGCGTCCTTCGAGCCGCCGGTGATCGACTTCGGTCTGCCACACGGCACCCACGACACTCCGCCGCACCGCAACGATCACTCGGCCCCCGAATACGGCCTGTGGATGAGCCGCGTCTACGACACCTGGCTCGCCCGGCCCCAGTACCGCCACAGTGTCCGGATGCTGGAGGACATTGCGGCGCTCAGCTCCGGCGTCCGTGGCGCGGTCGAAACCCTCGGCTTGGCCCCGCCCGCCAGCGTCGTGATCGAATCCGACGGCACCATCGAGGGCGTGGACACCCTGCGCTCCGTCGAGACCGGGGCCTCGTGGCTGGGACTGGACGTCTTCGATGAATCCTTCGACGCAGCTATCCACCACCCCAAACTCCTGCACCGGCAGCATGGCAGAGCCGCTCTCGCCGACCAGTGCCAGTCCTGCCCGCTGGTGGAGGTGTGCGGCGGAGGCTACCTCCCGCACCGCTTCAGTGCCGCGCGCGGCTACCGGAACCCTTCCGTCTACTGCGCGGACCTGGAGTACCTCATTCGACACGTCCAGACCTCACTCCAGCAGCATGGCTGGAACCCAGGCACGCCTGCTCCATCCCCATAACCCCCTCCACGCCTCGACGATGAAAGCGCTCACCGGCGCAAACGAACGATGAACGACAGGAGACGCCGATGAGCGTGACAATCCGCCCCGCCGAGAAGAGTGATGTCCGGGCTGTTGCCGAACTGATCGAAGAGATCGAGCGCTTCTACGGATCAACCAAGATCCAGCCCTTCGACGAGCGCCAGTCCCAGGTAGAGGAAGCGCTCTTCGGCTCACCACCGCTGGCCTCCGCCCTCCTAGTCCAGGATGAGATCGGCGACATCGTGGGCCTTGCCGCCTACTCCTTCCTCTGGCCGGCAGCAGGGGCATCCCATTCCCTCTTCCTCAAGGAGCTCTACGTGCGCGGCACCATCCGCAGGCAAGGCATCGGCGCTCGCCTCATGAATGAACTCCGCGACATCGCCGCCGCGCGGCCCGGGTGCAGCCGCGTCGAGTGGATGACGGACCGCGACAACCCGATCGCGCGCTCCTTTTATCAGACCCTCGGGTTTGCGGAGTTCGATGGGAAGATCGTCTACCGGGTCGACAGTCTCACGATCTGAATCGCGCGGGCCACGGTGCGAGCTGCGGTAGCTGTGCCATAGGGGGTTCGCCGAGCTCGAAGAAGCGGGTCCCGCTGCACGTTCGGACGAGGGTGCGAACCAGGTGGAGAAACTGCGCGGGCGACGACTCGGCAATGCCAGAGACCTGCGCTAGATCCGTACTTCGCAGGTGACTGAATCGGCTGGTTCGGGGCCTGTGGGAGTATCTGTTGGGGCCGTGGCCGCGTTGGTGGAGTGTGACGAAGTCTTCCCGGTCCCCGCGGCCACGGACGGTGCGTCCGCGCATGGAATGCGTGGTCAGCGCCGTGGTGGAAAAGCGTCTGGGCGCTCTGCCTGTCGCTGCCGAGTTTCTGCGCCGGCTGGGTCTGGCCGGGACCGTCGACCGGTTGTGCCCGGGCCGCGACATCGCTCACCTGACGCACGGCCAGGTCATCGAGACGCTGGTGGCCAACCGACTGACCGCGCCCGCCCCGCTGTGGCGGGTGGATGACTGGGCACGTGAGTGGGCGGTGGAAGAGGTCTTCGGTATCGAGCCGGAGTTACTGACCTCCATGTCGCTGCATGGCGCCTACCCGGCCGATGACCAGGACGAGGACTATCCCCAGGTCAAACACGGGCATCCCAAGGACCGCCGATACGACCTCAAGCAGATCCAGACCGGCCTCGCGGTGACCGGCGACGGCGGCATCCCGCTACTGTCCCGCGTCATCGACGGCGGAGCCGCGGAGATCTCCCAGATCACCGGCGCCATGAAGGCCCTGCGCGCGATAGCCGGGCCGAAGGAGTTCCTGCTGATCGCGGACTCCAAGCTCGTCTCGTACCGCAACATCACCACCCTGATCAAGGCCGGGACCGGTTTCATCGCCCCGGCCCCGGCTTCCACGGTCGACGACGCGGGCTACGCTGCCCTCGACCTGGACGCGGCCACCGTCGTGGACTACACCCCGCCCGGGACGAGAACACCCCGGCCGAGCGGCGCGAGACCTACCGCGTGCTGGAGGACACCCACGTCCTGTCCGGACCACGCAAGCGCGATCCGCAGGTGGAAGTGCGCCGGATCCTGGTGCACTCCACCGGCAACGCCAAAGGTCAGCAGCGGGCCCGGGACAAACGCCTGGCCAAGGCCCGGGAAGAGCTCGACAAGCTGCAGCGCGGGGCTGGCGGCCGCTACTACAACACTGCCGAGAAGATCGCCGCCCGCATCGGCGTGATCGCCAAAACCCGCCGCGTCACTGGCTGCCTGCGTACCTCCATCACCACCGACGCCACCGGACGGCCCACCCTCGACTGGCACTTCGACCAGGACGTCCTCCAGGCCGAAGCCGCCGTCGACGGCTGGTACGCGCTGCTGACCACCCTCACCCCCGAACAGGCCGACGCCGCCGAGGTACTGCGGCGCCACAAGGGCCGGGGCACCGTCGAGCACCGCTACGGCGACTTCAAGGGCCCCTGGCCGTCACCCCCGTCTTCGTGCAGGACAACAAGAGGGTCGCCGCACTGGTGACGGTGATCTGCCTGGCCCTGCTCGTGTTCTGCCTGATCGAGCGCCAGGTCCGCCGGGCCCTCGGGAGCGACCAGAAGATGCCCGGGCTCTATTCCGGCAACCAGCAGGTCCGGCCCACCGGCCGGATGATCCTCTACCATCTCTCCGGCCTGCGGCTACGCGTCGGTCGGCGCCACCGACCCGCCGATCATCGTCATCAGCCGCGGCGTCCAGCTCCATCTCCTCGACCTCCTCGGCCTGGAACCGACGCATCCCCGCTGGCCAGAGACCTGAACGAGCTACCCGTGGCGCGCCATGGGCCCTCCTGGGAGCGTTGACGGCATAGCCCACAACCAGCGGGCGCGCACGCCCGTAAGGGCGCGTCCTTCCCTCAGCGTCGGTGGGCGTACGGAGGATGACCAAGTGGTCGCCGGAGGCACGTGACCTGTGGCAAGCTCATCTCCCTGGGGGAGAGGAACGACTGATGATCCATTACCAATGCGGATCGTGCTCGTATCAGAGCGACCATCTCGGCGAGGCTCAACAGCACTCGCACCAGACGGGCCACGTTTGCATCGGCAAGGACGGTGCCGGGCCAGCCGGAGGTAAGTTCGGCAAAGCCAGGGTCGTTAAGGTCGGCGCCAGCGTTCTGGCCGCCACGGCCGCCACCACCATCGGGGTCCTCGCCTGGAAGTACAAGGGGCTTCAGGAAGAGCACGAGGAGTGCCAGACGAAGCACGAGGGGCTCCTGTCCATGGCTGCCGGACTGGTCGTGCAGTTGGCGGAGTCGACGGCGGAGAACGAGAGCCTGAAGTCGGAGAACGACTACCTGAAGTCGGCCACCGGTGCCTCGAAGACGCTCAAGAGCTACGACTGCTGAGTGAGGGCGTACTGCGGGTAGTGCCACTGGTGGACGGGTGCCCCGGCGCTCGATGCCGTTGGAAGGTCGAGCGGGTGCCGGCCCAGCCCGGCGCTAGATCCGTTCTCCGCAGGTCATCCATTCGGGAAGATCAACTGATCGCAGCGGGTCAGCCACCGATCAGCGCAGCGGTCCGAGTTGCAGAACCCGCCGAAGCACGATCACCTGAGGACCGTGATCAAGCTCGGAGGCTGTGCAAAAGAGCGACCCGCGAAGTACGGAGCTAGAAGGGCGGCCGAGTCGGCTGTCAGGTCGAGGGTGAGCACAAAGCGATGCCCTGGGCCCACTTGATCTGGTGAGTTGAGGAGCGGGCAGGACTGGATTGCATCAACCCCGCTGGCCCGGCCGCCGCGTGTTCGCCCATGCGCGCACCGGTCGCGCGTCCGGTCCCATCGGGTGCCGGAAGGGGCGCAGTGGGTCGACCTCAACCCAGGGGACGAGTGCCGCGGCCGGGTCGCCGCGCCCGGGCAGCCAGGGGGCGAGTCGCTGCCACACCTCGCCCGCGTGGGCTGGGCGGTCGCGAGGGTCCTTGGCAAGGAGTTGGAGGACGAGTGCTTCCAGGTCGCTGGGGGCGTCGGGGCGCAGTTCGCGCAGTGGGGTGGGCGGCCGATCGAGGATGAGACCGGGGAGCATCAGCTCCGAGCGGTGCTCGAAGACAGGCTCGCCAGTGAGCATCTTGTGCAGCAGGCAGCCGAGTGCGTACAGATCGGTGCGGTGGTCGACCTGTTTTCCCTTTACCTGTTCGGGTGCCATGCATTCCAGGCTGCCCGGCCGCTCGCCGGTGGTGGTGAGTTTGGCGGTGTCGGCGTCGAGGAAGGCGGCGACGCCGAAATCGAGGACTTTGACCACTCCGTCGGTGCGGATGATGACATTCCTGCCCTTGAGGTCGCGGTGGACGACGTCGCGGGCGTGTACGGAGCCGAGGACGGATGAGATCTGCACGCCGACCGACGCGGTCTCCTCGAGGGTCAGCCGCTCCTGCTCGGCGATCCGGTCGTCGAGGTCGATTCCGGTCACGTACTGCATGACGAGGAAGCGGGTGCCCTTCTCCTCGCCGAGGTCGTAGACCGTGGCGATGCCGATGTGGTCGAGGCGGGCGGCGGCCCTGGCCTCGCGCTGGAACCGCTCCGCGTCCCGGGTGCGCTGGTCCTCGGTCAGGCCGGGGGTCAGGTTCATGGTCTTGACCGCGACGTCACGGCCGAGGTGTTCGTCGTGGGCGAGCCAGACAACGCCCATTCCGCCCGAGCCGATCTCCTGCTTGATCCGGTAGCGCTTGGCGATCACAGGTCCGATGTCCATCCGCAGTGCGACTCCGTCTGATCCGTGGCCCGATGCCCGCGTGGCGGGCGCCCAGGGGAGAGTGTGGCATGGGCACGGCGCGAATGTGCCTGACATGACCACACTGAATCTATATTGACTGAGTTCACAGTCGCATGGTGTCATGTGCGTCGTACGATCAGTGCGAGTACGGCGCGCTGTGGCCCACGGGTGACTACCGTGACGCGCAGACCGTGTCAGGAGCGAGTGAGGATCACGTGGACGTCTTCGAGGTGCACCGCCGGCTCATCCGGGACTACAAGGAGTACACCTCCGGCTCGGTGGTGATCGACGACCGGCGGATCGACGAGAAGGTGTCGAAGTCGTTCGCCGATGGAGACCAGTGGCCCGATCCCTATCTCTCCCTCAACCCGAGCTTCGCGCCCGGCGGGTCGGTCGAGGATCTCGCGCACCCGGCCGGGTTGCTGCACCCGGCGTGCGCGGACATCTTCCTTACGGGCAAGGATGATCCGGGCGAGAGTGTCCGCCCGATCCGCTTCCACCAGCACCAGCGGGAAGCGATCGAGGCGGCCGCCTCGAGGTCCTCGTTCGTGCTGACCACCGGCACTGGCTCAGGCAAGAGCCTCGGCTACATCGTGCCCATCGTCGACAGGGTGCTGCGCGAGAAGGAGGCCGGTGCCGCGCCCAGCATCAAGGCGATCATCGTTTACCCCATGAACGCGCTCGCCAACAGCCAGGAGCGCGAACTGCGGAAGTTCCTCACCGCCGGATACGGAAAGGGCAACGAGCCGGTCACCTACGCCCGCTACACCGGCCAGGAGAAGAAGGCCGAGAAGGACGCCATCCGCAAATCGCCGCCCGACATCCTGCTCACCAACTACGTGATGCTGGAGCTCATGCTCACCCGGCCCGACGAGCGCAAGGACCTCATCGGGAAGGCCAAGGGGCTGCGCTTCCTCGTCCTCGACGAACTGCACACCTACCGAGGGCGGCAGGGCGCCGATGTCGCCATGCTGGTGCGGCGGGTGCGCGAGGCCTGCCAGTCACCCGGCCTGCAGTGCGTGGGCACGTCCGCAACGATGGCCACTGGCGGCACGCCCGCCTCGCGGCGCCGTGAGGCCGCCCGGGTTGCCTCGACCCTCTTCGACACGGAGATCTCCCCGGAGCGGGTCGTCGGCGAGACCCTGGTGCGGGCGACCGGTGACGCCGCGCCCACGCCGGCCGAACTCGCCGCGTGCGTAACGGAGGGCGACCCGCCGACGGAGTACGGGCAGCTGGCCGCCGATCCGCTGGCCCGGTGGATCGAGACGACGTTTGGCCTGGTCGAGACCGAGGACGAGGACGGCAGCACGCTTCTGGTGCGCGCCGACCCGCTCACGGTGGAGGACGCCGCCCGGCTGCTGCGCTCCGAAGCGTTCGACATCGAGGACGGCGACCCCGAGGAGCGGTGGTACGACGCCTGTGTGGAGGCCATCCGGGCCACCCTTCAGGCGGGTTCGCGCGCCCGCAGCCCCGAGGACGACCGCCCGCTGTTCGCCTTCCGGCTGCACCAGTTCCTGTCCAAGGGCGGCTCCGTCTACGTCTCCCTGGAGCGGGAAAGCGACCGCCACATCACCCGCACCTATCAGCAGCGAGTCCCGAACGCCCCTGAGAAGCTGCTCCTTCCGCTCTCCTTCTGCCGTGAGTGCGGGCAGGAGTACCTGACGGTGGCCCGCGAGCATCGCGACGACGGCAGCATGTCCTTCCGCACGCGGGAGGACGAGGATGACGAGCAGGGATATCTGTACGTCTCGGCCGTCAACCCGTGGCCGGAGCAGGTCGGGGACGCCATCGAGCAGCGGCGCTTCCCCGACAGTTGGCTCACCTTCGACGAGCGCAAGGGCGCCCCGGTGCTCACCGCGAGCCGCCGCAAGCGGGCGCCGCAGCCGGTGTGGGTGCGCCCGGACGGTATCGGCGGGGGTAAGGCGAACGGCGGTGTGTACGCGGCCTACCTGCCAGCCCCGTTTCTCTTCTGCCTGGAGTGCGGGACCAGCTACGAGCAGGTCAGGGAACGGGACTTCGCCAAGCTGATGACCCTCGACCAGGAGGGCCGCTCAACCGCCACCTCGGTCGTCAGCGCCTCGATCGTGCGTCACCTGAAGAGCATTCCCGCCTCAGAACTCAAGAAGGACGCACGCAAGCTGCTCACCTTCGTCGACAACCGCCAGGACGCGAGCCTTCAGTCGGGGCACTTCAACGACTTCGTCATGGTGAGCCAGCTGCGCGGCGCCCTCTACCGGGCGATGGTCGCAGCAGGCGACAAGGGACTGCGTTGGAAGCGGCTCGGCGAGGAGGTGGTGGCGGCGATGGGGCTCTCCCCGCACGAATACGCGGCCAAGCCCACCGAGATCGAGGAGCTGGCCGAGGGCACGCTCGAAGCGCTAGCCGCGATCGCCGAGTACCGCCTCTTCCTGGATCTGGAGCGCGGC
>Ga0307517_10005230_pt1 | contig 19630 bp, 13 predicted proteins | sample 23_EM_MG_FD_194515 | JGI IMG/M metagenome (GOLD analysis project Ga0307517, IMG submission 194515) | Populus trichocarpa ectomycorrhiza microbial communities from riparian zone in the Pacific Northwest, United States - 23_EM | ecosystem: Host-associated > Plants > Roots > Unclassified | place... | reverse complement strand
TTGAACGAGTCGATGTGGGACACCCGGCTGGCGGTGATGCTGGACGGCGCTGCGGTGTCACCCATCGACTCGTTCAATCCGACGTTCAACGTTCCCGTCCAGCCGGTCCATTCGCTGGAGGCCGACAACGTCGCCTACGTCGTTCAGCCGAAGGCGTTTACCTTCACCATGGCGATCAAGGCGATCGGCACGGCCGTAGCCAAGCTGACCGGGCTCGCGCTGAGCCGCACCGGGTTCAGCATCGGCGTCCAGGAGCTGACGGGGACCGACTGGACGTTCCAGCAGATCACCTTCCACGACTGCTACATCACGTCCGTCGCCAACACCATCGTGATCGACGGCGTGCCCACCACCACGTTCAACTGCATCTGCCTGCAGGTCAGCCCCAACACCTGAGCCGCACAAGGAGGTTGTGATGACGGATCCGGCACCGGGATCGGGGGAGGAGCCCCCGGCCCCCGAGGAGACCGTGCTGCCCGTGGCCAGCGATGGGCTGGTGGCGGTGAGTGCGGGGGAGGAAATCGTCGTGGCGCCCGGCTCCGAGGCTGCGGTGGCCGCCGCTGCCGCCCGCGCGGGCGGCGAGGTCCACTACTGGTTCCCCGTCAAGGTGGTGCTGGCCGGCGGTGGGGCGCAGGCCGACGACGACGTGGTGGACGCCATCTGCGACTCGCTGTACCAGGCGCTGAGCTGAACCTGCCGGGCCGACCTGAGGAGCGGGCATGCCACGGATATCGTGCCACTTCCCGATCACGGTGTCGCTGGGCCCGGATACGTCGGCGGCGGATCTGGAACGGCTCGGGCAGGCCGTCACCGAGCGGCTCACCGAGCGGCTGGGCGAGGCGCGCCAGCAGCTGGAGCGGCTGCTGCTCGCCGCGTCGGAGCCGCCGGTCAGCTCGGTCGGCCCGCTCGGCCGCCGTCCGCAGGAACCCGCGGACCCGGGCCGGATCACCGAGGACGGCACGGTCTACCGGGTGCCCTGGTACGACGCCGGCGGCGCGCTTCGGCCCGTCGAGCTGCGCGCCGCCGCGTCGCCGCCCCCGTCCGGCGCGGGCCAGGCCGGCGCCCAACCGGCCGCGGACCAGCCGTTCGACATCACCGCCGCGCATGCCGGGGGCATGTACGGCGAGCACGACCTGCCGTTCGAGCTCGGTCGGCGCGGGATGCGGCTGCTGGTCACGTCGTCCGGCCCGGGCGCCCACCAGCTCACCGGACACGGTGTCGACGCCGTGGCCTTCAACCCCTCGAACGGCGAAATCTGGCTGATCGACAACAAGGCCACCGGGCGGCGAGGCAAGCTGGAGGGCAAGAGCGCCACGGCCCTCGGCGAGAACCTTGGCACCAGCCTGAAGGAGGCCGTCACTCAGGTCCGGGGCATGCCGGACTTCCCCGAGAAGGCCAGCATCGTCCGGCGGCTGGAGAGCGCACTGGAGGCCGTCCGGGCCGGAAAGCTGATCCCCAAGGGGTTGGGGATCAGGCTGAAGCTCACCAACGCGGGCGGGTACGGCCAGGGCGCGCGAAACCTGCCGCCCCAGGTGGAGCCGGAGGACGTGGTCGGACCGGAGGTCCGGGCTCAGCGTAGGAAGGACGAGGCCGGGGCAAGGAAAGAGGACGTGCGGACCGACCGGCCGGCCGGTCACGAGGAGACCGCAGTTATGCGGGAACGAGCCGGCGGCACCCGCTCGCGGAAGCCGGTACCGGGCGGGCAGCCGGCGCCGGAGCCGACGCACCCACCAGCCGCACCGCAGATCCACGTACCGGAGGCGCCCGCGCCGACGAGGCCCGCCCGCCCGCAGCTCGGCCGCCGCCTGCGGGTGATCGGCGGCGAGGTGCTCGTGCTGGCCGCCCTATTGGCCTGGGAAAGGCTGATCTCCAAGTTGGAACAGGCCATCGAGAGCGCCTGGCTCCGAGCACAGACCGACCGCCGGATGCGGGAGCTCGAACCGGTCATCACCGCCCGCCTCGACGCCCTGGCCGACGACCTCGCCGAGGTGCAGCTCGCCCACCCCGGCGCACCGCTGTTCGGGTTGATCGGCCTGCTTACCACGGTGTACCGGGCGCCTGGCGAGGGCGAGGAGGCAGTGGGCTGCTCGATCGAGCTCACCGCGGTCTCGGTGGGCACGGACAGGGTTGAACGCACCGAGCACGCGCGAATCTGGGTGGGCAGCTGGGTGACCGCACGGGCACCTCGGGACCTCACCCGGTGGGTCTTCCCGGTCGCGCTGGAACCGCTGAGCAGAGCCGAGCTGCGTGACTATCTGCTGCGCCGGATCGCCGCCGAGGAGTCCGCGGCCGGCGCCTCATCGACCAACCCCGAAGAGCAGCTGGCCTCACAGCACCGGCGGGACGAACTGCTCCGTCGGCTGGGCGAATCGGGGACGCCGTGAACACGGGCGGCGACACCGTGTGGATCCGGCCGCACCCGCCGGAGCGGGTGGTCTTCCACGGCGGCAGCGGAGGCGGGCCGGACCCAGAGCTGCGCCGGGCGCTCGAGGACGTGCTGCTGCGGGCAGTCGCCACCGCGCTGGAGCGGCTGCAGCCGACGGACCTGCGGATCGACCTGCCGCCGGTCGCGAGCCAGGAGCCGGCGCCGCTGCCAGCCGTCGGGTCACCGGGCCCGCCGGCAGCCCTCCGGTGGCCCGCCCCGACGTCGGCCGCACCGGCACCGCCCGTCGAGGAACCCGCCGCCCCCGAGCCCACCGCTCCCGAACCCGGGCCGTCCGAACCGGTTCCCACGGCTCGGCTTACGCTCGCGATGTCGCTGCCCGCCGACCTGGTGGAGGGCCCGCCCGAGCCGGCCACCCCCGCGCCCGCACCACCCCCTGAGCCGACCGCCGGGCAGCCCGCCGAGCCCGCCGACCGGCTGGTCGAGGGCCCCAGCCCCATCGACGGCCGGGTGGTCATGATCCTGGCCGGATCCCACACGGTGACCCTCGGCGCCGAGCGCTACGTCCGGGCCTCCAACATCATGCGGGTACTCGAACTGGGCCGGGCGGCCTTCGGCCGCGGCTCGTTCGCCATCCTGCGCGGGCCACTGGGCGAGGCGGACAGCGGGCTGTGGGCCGTCGCCACCGACCGCTCGGTCTCGGTGCGGGATCTGGTGCAGGGCGCCCAGCGCTGGACCGTCGGCAAGACCGGCCAGACTGTGGCCACCTACCAGGGCGAGGTCCTCCGGGCCGTGACGGACTCGGCCGGTCACGACTACCAAGTGCTCGCGGTCACCTCCACCGAGGGGGAGTACCTGACCCAGCTGGGCATTGCCGCGCAGAACCTGCAGGAGCTCATCGAGGCCGCCCCGCCGGCGCTCGAACCGGAGGAGGTCGGGCGGCTCGTGTTCGCGGGAATCGACCGGCTGGTCGAGCAGGTCCTGGCCGGCCGGGCGGACCTCCTACGGGAGGCCGCCGACCGCCTGGCCCGGCTCGACCGGGTGTCCTTCGGACTGACCGACTGGGCCGCCAAGCGGCGCTACCTGCGGGTCCTGCTCGAGGCCGGGTCGGACGAGAAGTACCAGCGGGCGATCGTCGAGCTCCTCTGCTCGCTCCGGAGCCTGACCGAACTGCACACTCTCCTCGCCGAGAAGGGCCTGGTCGAGCGGCTCTACCGCGACCTCGACGAGAACCTCTGGGAGCTGTTGACCAGCGTCGGCAAACGATTCGGCAAGGCCGGGAAGCTAACCGCTGAGGACATCGTCGAGTTGATCGAGCGGTCCCTCGGCATCGGTGCGAACGTGCGGGAGTCGCTCTGGGAGATAGCGCAGGGCGCACCCGAGCACGCGGCGTGGTCGGCGCTGGCCGAGATCCAGACGGCCCTGGTCGCGGTCTGGGACTTCGTGGTGGGGCTGGCCAAGGGATTGCACTTCATGCTGACGAAACCTCTGGACGTCATCAGCGGGCTGGGGCAACTGGTCCGGCTGGTGGTCTCCTTCCAGCTGGCGTACGTCGGCTATCCGCCCGCGCAGGCCGAGTGCGCGGCGCTGCTTCGGAAGGTGGGCGATGCGATCCTCGACGGCCTGAAGGGCGTGGCCGTACTCCAGGAGGCCGAGCAGTCCGCGTCCGTGCCCCCGCTCGGCGAGCAGGTGCTGCGAAAGATCAAGTGGGCCGTGCTGATCGAGCTCGCCTCCTGGTTCGTCGGCGCGGGGGAGCTGAAGGCGGCGGCCAGGGCCGTCGGCCTGACCGAGAAGACGGTGGCGATGCTGCGCATCCTGGGCGTGACCGGGAGGCTCAGGAACCTGCTCGAGGCCGATCTGATCGCCGTCCGGCTGACCAGGGTGGCCCGGGCGATGCGTCAAGGCAGCGCGGTGCTGCGCTCGCTGCGCAGCGACGCCGAGGTGCTGCGGCTGATCTCCGAACTGCCGGTGGCGGACGAACTGCGGCTGACCGAGGCGCTGGCGCGGGCTGAGGTGCGCGAGGGCCACGCCCTGTCCGTCCTGGTGACGGACCGGGAGATCGGGGAGGCGGTCACCGAGGCCGTCGCCAAGGTCGAGGCGCTGCAGATCCTGGCCCGCAAGTCCGGTGGCCTGACCGAGGAGCTGGGCGAGGTGTTCCGGCGGCTGGCCGGACCGGAGGGCTTCACCACCGACGAAGTCCGCACGCTGGTCAAGGAGTTGGCGCCCGATGAGGGGGCCCGACTGCTCGCCGTGCTGGAGCACATCGGACTGGAGCGGGTCGGTCCGCACTCGGCCGTCGGCGCCGAGTTCCTGACGCTGCTGGCGGCCGAGCCCCGTCGGATGAACGCCGTTCGGGAGTTCGGCCACCCGGTCCTGCTGGCGGTGTTCGACCGTGCCGCGGGCAAGGCGGAGGCCTTCGACTCGTTGCTGGTGGAGTTGGCCCGGCTGAAGCTCAAGGCCCGTCAGGAGCACGCTCTCGCCAAGTATGTGGACCTACTGGACCGGCTGACGGCGGGCGACGCCGAAGCCTGGGCCCTCCTCACCCACCGCGGCGTGGAGGCCGCGGAAATGGACACTGGTGCGCTGCTGCAGCGGATCAGCCGGCTGCGCCTGCGCTACCTGCGCCGGGCGAAGGACCCGCGTGTCGTGGAGAACCAGATCCGCGCGCTGCGCAGGCTCGCCCGGGACGACCGGGAGAAGGCGCTGGCGGAGCTGGAGAAGTTCGAGGCCCACCGCCCTGACCGGCCCGGCGCGCCCAGCATCGAACAGCAGGTGGCCGCCGACGTCGAGGAGGCCGGGAAGCGGGCGACGCAGGACGAGAAGCTGCTGCACCACGAGCCCGGGGAGGCGCCGCGGGAGGCGCCGGGCGTGCACGACGAGAGGCACCCGAAGGCCGGCCGGGACCGGGCCTCCTCGGACCTCGGCGACGGGCTGGAGGCGGCGGGCGAGCCCCGGCTGGAGGGCCACGAGCCGCACCACATCGCGCCGGACGCGGACCCGCGCGGCGAGCTTCCCCGGCAGATCCTGCGGGAGGCCGGCATCGACCCCCGTAACTCGCCGCTGAACGGCGTCTGGCTGCCTCGTACCTCGGCGGACCCGTCGATCGTCCCGGAGGCCCTGACCCGCCACCCGCTGGTGCACACCAATGCGTACTACCGGGAGCTGACCCTCCGGCTGCTGAAGGCCCGCCGCGAGGGCAGGGTCCACGAGGTGCTCGCGCAGATCAAGTTCGAGCTGAAGAACGGCGTACCGGTCGAGGACCTGGCCGGTGCCCGGCGCGGGGAGACGTTCGCGCAGTGGATGGAGTCGATCCGGGGCGAGGCCGGGTGGCTGACCGACGAGGAGTTCGACGAGGTGGTGGAGGCCACCCGGCGTGCAGCGCCCGACCCGCCGCCCGCCCCGCCCGTGGCACCGCCGGCCGCGCCCGGCCCTGGTCCCGCGCCCGGCCCGCAGCCGCCCCCCGAGGAGCCCCCGGTCCGTCAGCGCGTGGCACCCGAGGAGCCGGCCGGCCCACCGCCCGAGCAGCTGCCCGAGGAACTGCCTGAGGAGCTGCCTGAGGAGCTTCCCCCGGCCCCCGCCCGGCGACGTCTGCGGCGCCCCGGTGACGACAGCGAAAGGTAGGTGCACACCATGGTCGCGGGCCAGAACGTCCCCGTACTGATCGGCGCGGTACCGCTGTTCACCGTCACCAGCCTGAGCCTGGACGAGGGCTACCAGGTGGCCCGGATCGCGGGCAGCCGGCTCGCCCAGCTGGTGTCCCCGACCACCCGGACGATCTCGGTCGAGGCGGTCCTGGTCGGCCGCACCCGGCTGCTCGTCAAGAAGAGCCTTGAGGCGCTGGCCCTCACCTCGCGGGTGCTGGCCGCGGCCACCGCGCCCGCGATGAGCCTGGCCGGGATCCCGGTGGTCTGCGGGATGACCGTCAGCCTCGACATGCAGATCACCAACCTGAGGTTCACCCAGTCCAACCAGAAGCGTGACGCCATCGACGTCTCCATCACCTTGGAACAGGTGCCCCGCTCCAGCGTGTCGGCGATCACGGGCGAGGCCCTGGACATGGCGCTGGCCGCCGGCATGGCCGCCGCCCCGAGCCTCAGCGGGAACATCTCGGTCGAACGCGAGCTCGGAGGCGCCCTGTGAACACCCCTCAGCTCCCTGCCGCCCTCGACTACCACCGGCTGCCCGTGGAACCCGACGAGGGCCTGCCGCAGGTGTTCAGCTGCCGGATCGGCGGCACCTCCTACGAGTTCGGCCTGTACGCCGCCATTGACACCGGCTCCGACGACCCGCTGGACACCCTCTACGACCTGGGCCCGGGCCCAGGCGCCCGTCCCCCGGACACACCCCCCGGCTATCTGGTGCTCCGGGTGGTCCGTCAGGGTCCCGGCGGGCCGCAGACCGTCCTGCTGCGCAAACTCGTCGCCGAGCCGGACCTCGTACACCTCGCCGACCGGCTGGCCGTCCGCCTGCTGGAGGCCCGGGTGGCCCGCGGCAACCTCAACGGGCGGGGCCACTACGGCAGCAGCATCGTGATCGGGGTGGCGCAGCGATGGGCGTGATCATCTCCTACCTGGTGGAGTTCCCGGCGCTCGGCCTCAAGGTCTCCAACGACGCCTTGTCCGGCGGGCTGCTGCTGGACGCGGAGATCAGCGTCGGCTACGGCATCGGACTGCCCGGCGAGTTCGAGATCCACCTGGCGGACCTGCCGATGGCCGAGCACCGGAAGCTGGTCGCCGCGCTCGCCACGGCCGGCACCGGCTCCGAGGGCGGGGTGAAGGTGACGATCCGGCTCGGCTACCTGGACGCCCCCGGTGCCCGTCGCACGGTGGTGACCGGCCGGGTGGTCGGGCTCACCTCCTCGACGCGGTTCCCCCCGCTGGGCATCACGCTCAAGGGCTACGAGGAGGCCGCCTTCAAACTGCTGGCCACCGTCGCCGTCAACCTGGAGAAGGACGTCACCCGGACCGCCCGGATCATGCTGCGCCACCTGACGCCCACCGGGGCGGCCGAGCGGGTCGCGGCGTCGGCCGGCGTCGAACTGACCGGCCGGCGCGACGAGGAGGACGAGCTCGACAGCATCAACGCCGAGGACCGGCACGCCTTCGGGCTGCTGCGGCGGCTCGCCGACAAGTACGGCGCCGAACTGCTGGTACAGGAGGGCGCGGTGCAGTTCGGCAAGGCCGTCAGCTACCCGCCGGAGAGCGGCCTGCCGGCGGTGCCCGACCCGGCCTCGGTGCTGGCCCTGCTCACCGCCGAGGACAGTCTGATCACGGTCAAGGGGATGAGCAGCGCCCGGCTGGCTGAGTTCCGCCCGGCCCACCTCGGCCCGGTCAGCGCTCTCGGGGTCGACAGCGACCTGCCGAAGGGCGACGTCTCCGCCTTCGACTTCACCGTGCTCGGCGTGCCCGACCTGCGGGCCGGGCAGCTGGTCACGGCCAGTGTCCAGGGCTACCAGAACCCGCTGCAGGGCTTCCGCATCGTGCAGCTCACCCACCGGCTGTCCCCGCGGACCGGCTACGTCTGCACCGGCCGGGCGGCGGTCCTCAGCGAGGACGGCAACCGGCAGGCCACCGACCGGGTGCGCAGGGGCAGCCCGGCGGCCGTGGCCGACGCGATCGCCGGCCGGATCAGGGACGAGCTGGCGCTCGCGCCCTCCGTCGATGTCGGCCAGGTGCGTACCGGCGACCCGGCAGCCCGCACGGTGAGCCTCGACTACGGGCAGGACTGCGGCGACCGGGCGGTCTCGCCCAGTGTCGACCTGCCTGTCCCCGGCGAGGACCGGTTCCTGCCGGACAAGCCGCTCGTGGCGCCGTTCGCCTGGCACCGGGTGGGCCTGTCAGTCCCCGTCTACGCGGGCATGCGGGCGCTGCTCAACGACGTCCGGGCGGACCGCGACGACACGGTGGTGACGGGTTTCCTGTGGGCGAACGACAGCGCGGGGCGGATGGACCGGCCGCGGGCCGAGGACGGCGACTGGTGGCTCTGCCTGCCCACCGAACTCTCCGCCGGAGACAGCCCGCGCCCCACCGGCAAGGGCGTCAACGACCTCACCGCCGCCGACGGCCGCCGGGTGGTCGAGGCGGTCGGGCTGAAGATCTCCGTCGGCAAGGACGCCTGCTCCCCGGTCGGAGAGCGCCCCGCCGAGGGCACCGCGGACGAGTTCCTGCTGACCCACAAGTCCGGTACCGGCGTGCGGATCGACGCGGACGGCAATGTCACGGTGGCGGCCGACGGCGGCCAGGTCACCGTCTCGGCGGATGGCGCCGAGGTGAGCCTCGGGGACAAGAAAGTGACCGTGTCGGCCGGCGGCGTGACGCTGACGGTCGGAGAGGGAAAGGTGGCGATCAGCTGATGCCACTCGTACTGATCGAAGGCGCCGTGATCGGCTGCCCGCACGGCGGGCAGTGCAAGCTCACGGGCGGCAACCCCAACGCCACCGTCAAGGGTCAGGGTGTGCTCACGGCGGGCAAGGAAGGCGGATTCACCTTCGGCTCGGCCGCCACCCCGGTGCCCGGCATGGTCTCGCCCTGCTCGGCGGTCACCCCCGCCGGTGCGCCCCAGCCGTGCGTCACCACACCGACCGTGCCAGCGGGCCTGGCCGTCAGCCTGACCGTCGGCGGGCAGCCCGTCCTGCTGGCGACCGCGAGCGGCATCACCGCCAGCGGCGCCGGGCCGGGCACCTGGCAGGTCGTCGATCCGGGCCAGACGATCCTGGAGGCCTCCTGATGACCGACACCTTCGCCCCGGGCGCGCCCGCCCTCGGGCCGCCCAGCCCCGCTGCCGGGGCACCTGCCCTGGGCCGCAGCCTCGCCGTCGACGAGGGAGACCTCGTCATCGACCGCGTCACCCACGGGCCCGCAGAGGTCGAGGGGGTCCCGGCCCTCGTCCAGGCCCTTGTCCTGACCATCCGGACCCAGCTCGGCAGCGACCTCCTCAACAGCGGCTTCGGATTCGACCGGCTCGCCATCGGCCGCTACGCCGAAGGCGTCGCTGCCCGCAAGGAGCACATCCGGATGGAGTTGGTCCGTTGCCTCGACACCGACCGCCGGGTCACCGGCGTCCGGGAGGTCTTCTTCGAGGACGACTCGCGCTTCGCCGAACCCGTCCCCGACCGGGTGACGGCCGGCGGCACCGCCGACACCGCGCGCACCGGCCGCGGCTACACCGTCTGCGCCGTGGTGGACACCGTCGCCGGCTCGGCGCTGACGCTCGAAACGGGAGGACGCCTTGAGTGACCAAGACCAGTACGGTGTGACCCCAGACGGCTTCGTGCTCAAGGGGCTCGACCGGATCGTCGCCGACCAGCAGGCCCGCGCCCGCGCCATGTTCGGCAGCGACGTCGACCTCGGCTCCGGCAGCGCCCTGCGCAAGGTGCTCGACGCCGCCGCGGTGCACGTCCACGAACTGTGGCGTGCCCTGGAGAACCAGTACTACGCCAACTTTGCCACCACCGCCCAGGGCGCGGGCCTCGACCTGCTCGGCACCGATCTCGGACTGGAACGTCAGTTCCTGCCCGCCACCGGAGAGGTCACCCTCACCCTCACCGGCGCCGACTCGCAACACCGCTTCACCCTGCCGCAAGGGACCGTCGTCGAGACCCCCGACCCGCCGCACATCAGCCTGCGGACTACCGCACCCGCCACGCTCACGGCCGGCGCCCCGCCGCTGTCCGTCGGCGTCCGGGCTGTCCGGCGCGGCCCGGCCAGCAACCTCCCGGCGGGCCAGGCGCTCCGGCTGGAGCCCAACTGGGCCAGATTCCACCTCAATCTGGGACCGGCCACCGTCACCGTCGTGACGCCCGCCCCCGTCACCGGAGGCGAACTGCTGGAACCCGACGACACTTACCGCGCCCGGCTGCTCGGAGTCCCCCGCACCCTGTGGACCAAGGACGCGCTCCTTGCTCGGATCCTCGACGTCCCCGGCGTCCGGGACGCCGCCGTCTTCGACCCGCTCGGCGGTGTCGACACCTCCCACGGCGACTTCCACACCTACCGCTTCGGCCAGCACACCTTCACCGCCGGGCGCCGCACCGGCTCCCCCTACTTCTTCGACATCGTCGTCGCCGTCGAACCCGGCTGGCCCTGGCGCCAGGGCGAGAGCTCCGTCCCGCCCGTGTACGACGGCGTGCTGGACGTCGTTCGGCAGTGGCGGCCCGTGTCCGTTTTCCCCGATGTCAAACCCGCCGACCAAGTCGACGTCGGCATCCGCGGCACCCTGGTCGTCCAGGCCGGCCACGACCCCGAGGCCATCCGCGGCGAGATCCTCACCGCCGTCCAGGCCGGGGTGGACCGGCTGCGCCTCGGGCGAGGCGTGCTCCACTCCGACATCGTGCTCACCGCACGGTCCGTCGCCGGCGTGGTCGACGTGCAGAACCTCCGGCTGCGCCGCGGCGCACCCGCCTTCGGCGATGTCGGCCTCGGCAACGCCGTATTCGGCAGCGCGGCAGAGCTGTCGGTGGGCGAGAACCTGACCCTCGCCGCCGAGGAGATCGCCCGCTTCGCGCTCGACAGCCCACTGATCGACCTCCAGGTGGCCGGGCCATGAGCAGCGACTTCCTCGACGTGCTGCGCGGCGGCCTCACTCCCGTCTACGACCGGGGCATGGAACGCGTCACCCTCCCGCTGCGCTCCGACGACAGTGGCGGACTGCGGCCCGCCGACGACGGCTCCCGGGCCTACCGGGACCGCTGGGGCCGCGCCCCCGACGCCCCCCGCTACCTGCTCGCTCCCACCCGGGACACCGCCGAACCGCTCACTGTCCGGGTCGCCTTCCGGCGCAGGATCGGGAGCCCCGAGGAGGAAACCGAGGTCCGGTTTCCGGCCGGCTGGCCCGGCGGCGACACCGTCGCCGTTGAACTGCCCGGCCGCGCGGACGAGTTCACCGACGAACTGCGGATCACCGCACTGCGCCCGCATCCCCCCGCGCCCCGCGCGGCCGACGACTGGCAGCTCACCGCGCTGCTCGGCAACCTCGCCAAACTGCTCTGGGTGATCGGCCGGGACTACCAGGACTTCACCCGGCAGCTCACCGACGTCGCCGCCCAGCGCAACGCCACCACCGCCCGAGGCGCCGGCCTCGACCTGCTCGGCGAGGACCTCGGTGCGCCGCGGTTCCCGGCCCGGCCGTACTCCTGGGACGCCGACACCGTCGCCCTCTACCACCTCGACGACATCCCGCCCGACGGGACGACGACCACGCCGAACGTAGCCGACATCGGTGCCCGGTTCGGTGCTCCCGACCACCACGGGGTCAACCACGGCGCCGAACCGGGCCGCACCGGCCGGTTCTCGTTCGCATTCGGCTTCACCGCGCCGAACAGCAGCATCACCGTCTCCGACCACTCCGACTTCGCGGTCGCCCCCGGCGCCGACCTCACCGCCGAGGCCGTCGTCCGCCCCGACCGCACCACCACCGACACCGGCGCCGTCCTCACCAAACGGGCGGGGCTCGATGACGACACCGCCCCCGGCTGGTCCTTGGCCATCGGCACCTTCCGCGGCATCGACCACAACCTGCGGCTCTCCCTCGGAGACGGCACCGCCCACATCCGGCTCTTCGCGGACCGGGACCTCGGCGACGGGCGCTTCCACCACCTCGCCGCGGTAGTCCGCCGCACCCCGGACGGCACCGCCGTTGGCCTCCACCTCGACGGTACCCAGGTCGCCCGGGCCGTGCTGCCCGGGCTGGGTGCCCTCACCAGCCCCGAGCCGCTGGTGATCGGCCACGGCCAAGAGACCGGCCCTGACGGGCCCGCCCCCGCCCAATACCACGGCCTGGTCGAGGAGGTCCGGATCTCCCGCACCGCCCGCACCACCTTCGACCCGGTCACCGGAGAAGGCGACGACCACTACCGGCGGCGGCTGCACATCTTCCAGCGCTGGCTGGTGCCCACCCCCGACGCACTTCAGGACGTGCTCAACCGCACCGCCGGCCGCGTCAGCGGCGACAACACGCCGGATACCGGCCCCGGCTCGTTCGAGATCGATGAGACCACCGGCCGGATCGCCACCGGCTCACTCGACCTGCGGGTCCTCCCGCCGCCGCTCACCACCGGCCAGTGCATCGCCGCCGACGGCGACCGGCTGCGCACCGAGGCGCAGGCCGTCGGCACCGCGGCCGGCGAACCCGACTTCGACCCCGGGTGGCTCTGCCACCACCCGGGTGCCGACGGGCTCGCCTTCGCCGACGACCGCTGCCGTCTGATGCAACTCGGCGTCCGCCGGGCGCTCGACACCCTGCTCACCCGGCTCGGCGCGCAGCCCCTCCCGCCCCGAACCCTCACCGTCGTGCGGGCCTACGACCCCACCGCCACCGGCCTGTTCTCGGTCGGCCGGGCCCTGTTGCTGCGCCTCGACGGACCGGGCGGCCCGGCCGGCCCCGGCCCGACCGCGGAGCTTGGCGTCCACGCGCACGCCGCCGGCTTCGGCTGGGTCTGCCACACCGCCGACGGCCTGCTCCGCGTCGTCCAGCCGCCGACCGACGCTTTCGCGATCACCCTTCGGCCCGACGTGCCGCCCGTTCGCGGCACCGACACCACGGCCGGCCGCTCCGCCGCCCTCGGCCTTGACCCCGACCCGGGCACGCTCACCGAAGTTGAGGTCCGCTGGTCTGTGACCCGTGGCGGACCGGGCTCCGCCACGGTGGTGCCCGGCAGCTCCGGCGAGGCCGCCGCCCTGCTCGCCGCCACTGCCGGGGACGTCACCGTCACCGTCGAGGTCAGCCGCGCCGGACACACCCGAAGCGGCCGCCGGACGGTCCGCATCGGTCTGCCGGACACCGCACTCGGCGCCACCGGATCCGTCGGCCGGGACGGCCGGCTGGGGGCCACCGAGGCCCAGGCGGCCGGCCCGCCCGCCGACGACTTTGACCCTACCTACCTCCAACTGCGCACCGACGATGTGCGCACCGCGGCCCGCGCGGTGGTCTTCGGACCGGACCTGGCCGCGCGCCGGATGCAGCCGGCCGCCGGCGCCGCGCTGGAGCGGCTGCTCGACGTGCTCGGTCCGGCCGTCGGCAAACTCCACGTGCTCAGCGCCTTCGACCAGGCCGACCACGGCCTGGCCGGGCAGGGCCGGGTGCTGGTGCTAGCCCACGACACCCTGTCCGCACCCGCTCTTGCCGCCCGCGCCTTTGCAGCCGGCCTCGACCACATCGCACTCCAGGCCCCGGCCGCAGCAGGCGCCCCAGCCACCGTGCGGGTCGCGGTCGCGGCGGGCGAACACCTGCGGGCGGAGGTAGTTGGCGCCGACGTGGCCCCTTCCGGGGCCGACGGGAACAACGCGACCGAGGTCCGGGTGGACGGGACCGTCACCGTCACCGTCATCCCGCGCACCGTGCCGGTCGCCGCCTGCCTGTCCTCCGACGGCGCCCGGCTCTTCCTGGCCGACTCGGGCCGGCACCGGGTGCTGGCACTCCGGCTGGCGGCCCCCACGGCCACCGCCCTGCCTGTCCCGGCCCTAGCCGCCGCCCGACAGGTGGACCCGCTGCCCGGCGCGCTCGCCTTCGCGGCCGACCGGCTGTTCGTAGCCCACCGAGGCGTCGGCATGCTGGCCGTTCTCGACCCCGCCACCCTGGGGCCCACCATCCCGCCCATCGCGCTGCCGGGCCCGGCGGCCCTGGCCACCGACAACACCAGGCTCTTCGTCGCCTGCGCCGGCGACCACACCCTGCGCGCGTTCGACCCGCGAACCCTGCAACCGAACGGCAGTGTCAACCTACCTGCCACACCCACCGCGATCGTCTCCGCTCCGAACAGCCCGCTGCTCGCCGTCCTGCTGGAGGGCGGCGGGTTCTGCCTGGTGATCCGGGCCGCCTTCCAGCTCCAGGGCGGCGTCATCGGCGCGGGCACCCCGGCGCTCTGCGCGGCCTTCGCCCCGGACGGCACCAAGCTGTATGTGGGCACCGGCCCCGCCACGCCCGGAGCCGGGAGCGCTTCCGTCCAGGTCTACCCGACCGGCGGCACCACAGCGATCGCCACCGTCGGCGGCCTCCCGTCCGGCACAGTTCCGGTCACGATGTGCGCCGCCACTGACCAACGGCACCTGTACGTCGCCACCGCCGGATCGGAGACGGCCGCCGGGCGCGTCCACGTCCTCGACCCGGCCGCCGGCACGCTGCTGCCGACGGCCTTCAGCCCGGGCGGCGACTGCCGAGTGCTGGCCGCCTCCCCGGCTGGCGCGGCGTACCGGCCCTGCCTGCTGGCCGCGGTGGAGTCAGCCGGTACGCTGCTGCTCGCCGATCAGACCCCCCTCGCGGGGGACCCGCCGCTGCCGCCGCTGCTGGCGTTCCGTCAGGTCCTGGCCTTGGAACCCGACGCACAACTCACCTGGTCCGCGGCCCCGGCGGGCCCCGGCCGGGCCGAACCGTACTCGCCCGGCAGCCCCGTCACCCAGGTCACCGGCCTGGCCCCGGGCGTGGTCTGTCTGCGCGCCGACTACCTCCGGGGCAGCCCGGTGCTGCCCTACCAGTGCGAGGTGCGGCTACGGGCCGACCTCGACACCCGGCCCGAGGTCGTGGTCAGTAAGGACCAGTACGACCTGGTGCTCAACATCCTCAACTGGTTTCAGCCCATCGGCGTGGAGTTCCGGACCGGACGGCTCCGCGGTCATGTGCGCGAACTCGACAACGCGGAGCCGGGGTTGCCGCCCGCGTACACCTTCCCGGCCTACCGGGCCGGAGACCAGCGCCGGCCTGCCCGTTTCGCCCGCCCTGGACGGGACGACGACCCGGGCGCCGACGGCGGTGCCGCCGCCGGCCCCGACCAAGGACGATGACCATGATCCCTCCCTATGCGCCCAAGTTCACCCATACCGACTGGATCGACAACGAGGACCGGGTCCAGGCGGGCGGCGAGAACGGATTCAACCTCCGCTTCCACAAGCTGGAGGCCGAGTTCGCCACCCTGGCCGACGAGCACCTCAACCCGCTGATCCAGTCACTGGCCCGGGCGGATTCCTTCCTCTCGCTGGTTCCGATCCTCACTCCGACCCGGGTGCCCGATACCGGTACGCAGCCCCCGCTGCCCTGGTTGGTGGGCACCGACGTGGCGCAGAAAGCACCGGGGGCCGCGGAGGCACACGGGATCATGAACGTCGTCCTGCCGGAGGGTGTCGAGCTCAAGTCGTTCCAGGTGTTCGGCACCAAACCGAACGACGGCAGCACCATCACGGTGACCCTGCGCCGCAAAGACTTCTCGGGCGCCGGGGCGGAGGACCTCTGCAGGGTCACGGTGCTGAACACGCCGGCCAATCCGCTGACTCCGGCGAAAGTAACCAACAAGACACACCGGTACTTCATCACGGCGGACCTCAGCGCGGCACCGACCGCGGCCGGTGCGGACTCGGTCAAGCTGTCCTGCTTCCAGATCTCCTACCAGTGATCGCCCGTCAACCACCGAGAAGAGGTACCGAGATGTCACTCGGACCGCCGCAGACACAGGGAGGAAGCCCCAGCACCTTCGACCCGGGGCAGGAGACTCCGCCGCTCAACTTCGGCGTGCACGGGGACAATGGGGAAGGAGCGGGGGTCATCGGTAGCAGCAGCAGTCCGGCCACCACCAGTTTGGGCCCCGACGACGCGATCGACAGCGGAGCGGGGGTCCTGGGCGTCAACATCGCCGCGCAGGGCATCGGCGTCCACGGCTTCTGCCGCCGGGGCATCGGGGTCCTGGGGAAGGGCGGTGCAGGCGCCCCCGGCGTGCTGGGCCAGGCGACCGTCGGCCCGGGGCTGGTCGGCGTGAGCGCAGACGGGCCCGGTGTGTCGGGCAGCAGTCGTCAGGGGGTGGGCGTCCGGGGGATGGGTGTCGGTCCCGCCGCAGGTGTGTCCGGGACCGCGGAAAGCGGCCCTGGGCTGCTGGGCACGAGCCTTCAGGGGGTCGGTGTCTCCGGTGCGGGTGGTGGCTCCAGCGCCGGCGTGACCGGTACCGGAACCGACGGTCCGGGCGTGCTCGGCACCAGTATCAGCGGTCCCGGCGTGATGGCTGTCAGTCAACAGGGGCACGCGGTGTCGGCGAGCAGCGTCACCAGTGCCGCGGTCAGTGCCTTCTGCACTGACCACGACGGCGTCAGTGGCCAAAGCATGAACGGCGTCGGAGTCCGAGCTCGCGGCGCCACGGCACTCGTCGCGTTGGGCAACGACGTCGGCGCGATTATCGAGGGCAATGTCGTCATCACCGGAAGCCTGAGCAAGGGCGGTAGCGGGTTCCGGATCGATCACCCATTGGATCCAGAGAACCGTGTTCTCTCCCACGCCTCGGTGGAGTCGCCGGAGATGAAGAACGTCTACGACGGTGTGGTGGTCTTGGGCGCCGGAGGGCAGGCGACGGTGGGTCTGCCGGAATGGTTCGAGGCGCTCAACGAGTCCTTCCGGTACCAGCTGACGCCGGTGGGCGCGGCGGCGCCCGGATTGCATGTGAGCCGGAAACTTGCCGGCAGCAGCTTCTCGATCGCGGGCGGTGACGCGGGCCTTGAGGTGTGCTGGCAGGTCACCGGGGTCCGCTGTGACGCCTGGGCCCAAGCCAACCCGATCGGCGGGGAGGAGGACAAGACGCCGGACGAGCGCGGGCTCTTCCTGTACCCAGAGGCTTACGGCGAGCCGCCGGAGCGGGCACTGATGGCGCTCTACCACCCGCAGTTGCCACCAGGGGCGGCGACGGCGTCCGGGGCGACGGGCAGCAGGCCCGGAAGAACCGATGCAGGAGAGGTGAGTTGACGATGCCGATCCAACCTCCATCCTCGCAGGATGAGCCGAGTGGTTTCGATCCTGGGCAGGAGAGTCCGCCGATCAGGTTCGGTGTGTTCGGGGACAGCAATGTCGGCCCGGGGCTGCTGGGGTGCAGTGGCCTGGCGGCCGGTGACGGTGAACTCCAGAGCGGGGTGGGTGTGCTGGGTGTGAACATCGCCGCGCAGGGCGTGGGCGTTCATGGTGTCTGCCGCCGGGGCACTGGTGTCACCGGTCGGGGCGGTGGCGAAGGGGCGGGTGTCTCCGGCACCGCCGACCGGGGGCCGGGCGTGTCGGGGACGAGCAGACAGGGGCCGGGGGTGAGCGGTTCGGGCGTTGGTTCGGCGGCCGGCGTGGCCGGTGCGGCCGACGCGGGGCCGGGCGTCTCCGGGACGAGCAGACAGGGGCCGGGGGTCTCGGGGACGGGTACCCAGGGCCCTGGTGTCCAGGGACAGGGCGGAGAGTCGTCCGCCGGGGTGTCCGGTACGGGCACGGCCGGTCCCGGTGTGGCCGGCCGGAGCGCCCAGGGGCCGGGCGTGTCGGGGACGGGCACCGCCGGGCCAGGGGTCTCCGGGACGAGCGTCCAGGGGCCCGGATTGACCGGCGAGAGCACGCTGGGCGTCGGCGTTCAGGGGAAGGGCGGTCCGACCGAGGCGGGGGTGGTGGGGACGAGTGACGAAACAACCCCCGACGACGAGGGGGGGGTCGGCATCGGCACGGGGGTCCTCGGCACCGTCACCTTGGGCGACGGTGTGGCCGGGTTCTCTACCGAGGGCCACGGGGTGACAGGACGCAGTACTGACGGCACGGGTCTCGTCGGGAGCAGCGTGACGGGCGTCGGGGTCTACGGCGAGAGCGGCGACGACGCATTCGAGCTCGGTCTCGGCCTCCCCCCGGGGAGGTTCGGCGTGGTCGCGGTGGGGGATGTGGGCCTGCTTGCCACCGGAGTGTCCATGGCGGCCGATTTCATCGGCGATGTTCATGTGTCCGGCACCATCAACAAGTCGGCCTGCAGCTTCCGTATCGATCATCCCCTCGACCCGGAGAACCGCGTTCTCTCGCACTGTTCTGTCGAGTCATCGGAGCGGAAGAACGTCTACGACGGCACGGTGACGCTTGATGCGGACGGTCGGGCAGCGGTCGAACTGCCTGATTGGTTCGAGGCATTGAACGAGGACTTCTGCTACCAGCTCACGGCGCTGGGCGCCCCGGCGCCGGAGTTGCACGTCAGCAGGGAGGTCAGTGACAACAGTTTCGCGGTGGCAGGCGGCGGGCCGGGCCAGCGGGTGAGTTGGCTGGTAACCGGTGTCCGTTCGGATGCGTGGGCGCGAGGTCACCCGCTGGTCACCGAGGAGGAGAAGTCGCCCGCCGAGCAGGGCTTCTTCCTGCACCCCGGTGAGCACGGGGAGCCACCCGAGCGTGGGATCGCCGCGGCCCGTCGCCAGGTTCAGCTGTCCAGGTGAGGGGACTGCTCTTACGACCTCGTGCGTGGTTGCTCTTGGGCCGTGCTTGATTGACGGGTGCCTCTGGTTGATCACGATGCCCTGGCTGGCGGGAGGGTGAGCATGATGGGCCGGTCGGCTGCCTGTTGGTCGGACAGGAGACTGGCGACGGCCTGGACGGTGTCGGGCAGGTGATCGCGGTGGCTGTGGTGTCGTGCCAGTGATCTCCAGTTCTTGAGGTGGGCGATGCCGTGCTCGACGGGCATGCGCCGGGAGGAATGTGCGAAGCGGGCTTGTTCGTGGTGGGCCATCAGCCATTGCAGTTGCTCCAGGTGCTTGCCGCGGCGCTTGCGCGGGGGCGTGACGACCTGACCGCAGGTCTGCGCGGCCAGGCCCTGATAGCCGGCATCAGCGAGGACCTCCAGGTGGATGGTGTCGGCGAGCAGATCGACCAAGCCAGCGTCCCTGACCTGGGTGATGTCGGCGACCGCCCCGGCCCTGACCTCGCCGCAGAACAGCATCCTGCCGACGGCATCGGTGACGACCAGGGCCTTCATGGCGTTCATCCGGCTCTTGCCGGACACGAACCGGTTGCGTCCGGGCTGGTGGACGGCAGGTCGTCGGACACGGATCTCGGTGGCGTCGATGATCCCGGGGGTGGACGACTGGGGCTGGGCGGCGGGGTTGCGCAGCATCGGTGCCCACCGGTCAGGGTTGGCGCGGTACCACTCCACGGTCTGCGCCAGACCCTCCTCCAGCCCGTGGCGGGGCTGGTAACCGATGTCGCGGACAGCTTTGGAGCAGTCCATCGAGTACCGCAGGTCGTTGGCGGGCCGGTCAGGTACATAGGTGACCGCGTCCCAGCCGGCGCCGCAGGCGTCCAGGATTCTCCCGGTGAGTTCGCGGCCGGTCAGGTCCGTACCGCCGCCGAGGTTGTAGACCTCGCCGGGCGTGCCATGGCGCAGGACCAGCTCGATCCCAGCGCAGTTGTCGGCGACGTGCAGCCAGTTGCGCACGTGCTGGCCCTGCCCGTGCAGGGTGACCGGCTCGCCCTTGAGGAGCCGGGTCAGGAACAGCGGGATGATCT
>Ga0307517_10005228_pt1 | contig 19638 bp, 12 predicted proteins | sample 23_EM_MG_FD_194515 | JGI IMG/M metagenome (GOLD analysis project Ga0307517, IMG submission 194515) | Populus trichocarpa ectomycorrhiza microbial communities from riparian zone in the Pacific Northwest, United States - 23_EM | ecosystem: Host-associated > Plants > Roots > Unclassified | place... | reverse complement strand
TAATATTTTCGTAAATATGGAGAGGGTTTGTCTCATATCTTCAAACTTCTTAATACAATTTCTTTATTCCACCACCGTCATTTTCTGTTCAATAATAATAAAATTTATTTCATTAAATTAATTAAAAATTCATTTCTTAGATTAAGCTTTTTTGGGGTTTGTTTGCATAAATTTGATTTGTTTGGAGGAAATTACAGGTATAGGAGATTATTCATATTCACAGTAGTATACATACAAAACTGCCAACAAAGGACATGAAGATGTGTGAATGCTATGCAGATGATGATCTGAGCCCCCTTGATACTCAAGCCTCAACACATAACGTTCTACCAAAGCTGATATTGCTCTCCTCCAAATCATTACCTAAATGCGGGTGGGCGTTAGAAGTGTACTTACAGAAGTACAACTAACTTCACAAGCTTTTTAGGGCCGTGTATGCAGAAACATGAACGTCACAGCACTCTGCATTCCATGAGAAGTCCTTAGCCATGGCATCTACCATCTTCTGCTTCCATTTTGATGGGCTGTTCTTCTGCAGAAAAGCATGGCATCATTAAAATAAATTAAAAAATAATAATAAAAATAGAAGAAGAATTCCGTGACCATGCAAGTACTCACAATTTCATCTACAGCCTGGCTCAAAGACAAATATCCAAAGGTAGAGCTAATGAACCGTGAAAATCTAGTGGTCTCTTGTTCACGATCTACAAAATGTCTGTAAAAGAGCTAAAGAGAGTCATTCTTGCTTTATGAGGGAGGAGTGGAAAAAGGGAGAACAAAACGTACAGATGTGAAGTTGCTTAAAATTTTCTACAGAATAGATTACCTGAATTTGTTCTCATTGGATGTTACTGCAACCGGAGCTGCTCCATATTTCAAAGCTTTCAGCTACAAATTTCATATTACACAGATAATGCTAAGTCAATGGAACAGCTTTTGATACAGACACGCGTACGCATATAAATATATGTTCATTGAGCAGCAACACGAGGAAAGAAACGGAAGGGGAACTTAAGAGATGAAGCAAATTTGATGAAATGTACAAAGGTGACCAAGACATTTTAGCCCATGCCCCCCAAGCCCATATGAATCATATGAAGTTAGCGACACTGAAAGGAAAAAGATCGGTAAAAGAACAAGAGTGGAAATCAGTATAAAGAAAAGAACTTTTCATTCAATTATAAGCACCATGGACCCTCAGGAATACAGAGCTAAAAAGGATGGACTAGCAAATTCCAGCAGCTTGATGCAGGGTCAGAAGCAGTTTATGCAATTCAACACTTATTAGACATAGGTGGGCTTGTATGGAGTGTTTCTGCAAACAAATGTATGTGTGATTGATCTCTTTAGGCCTTCCCAGGTTTTACTTCGTGTAGGTGATGACTTGGATTTCAGATCTTCCAGACAAGAAGCAGATGCACTGGAGATTTTGTTTTGATGAAAATAATTCTCTACTTACAGGCACTTGGAGTAGAGGATCATGAAAAGATTGGCACAAGATTATGTCTGAACCTGCAAAGATCAGATGCAATAGAGCCTCATCATATTTGTTTATGAATCTCACAGTTTCATCCTGTGGACATTGGAGAACAGAAACCAAAGATTAGAGCCTCAGCAGATAACAATGAGGAAAGTTGGGGATAGGGTACAAAGTAGCGTGATAGATACTTCTTCACAGACAGAGAAACTTTTGAGTGAAAGAGCATGCAGAGAAAGATTGCATGAGATGATAGAATATCCCAAAGCATTACCACAATATATACCTTGTTGGAGGTTTTTTTTTTTTCTTCTTCATCGGCTCAGAATGCCCTCATATGCACACACAACAAAGTGTTTGGTACTGAGTTTATACTGCGTTTGGACTGTAAAAGCATCAATTTGATGCTTTTTAGGTGCTTTAAGATGATTTTGAAAAAAAAACACTTGAAAAACTTTGATTTGATGTTTTTTCAGTCCAAACACACTTGCAAAAGCACCCACACCACATTACCAAACACACACACAGTACAGAGTAGCTATGATTGTACCCTCTACCTTTAGTTCTTTCTTAAGATATTCCAGTGCTCCATCTGCACTTGTCGCTTTGCTTCCCATGAAGATGAACTGAGTGGGAAACAACTAAACAAATCAAATTCATGTATATTTCTGTATAAGACTAAAAATGAAAAATGACAACAGTAGTTTTTACTGATTCATGCGGCTGCCAAGGAAAATTGAGAATCACTGTTCTTGTCACTTTCTTAAGTACCCTCATTTCACCAGCTAGTAAGGAGTTTCTCCAATAATCAGCACTAAGCCCTGTATTCTCTTCAAAGAAATAAAGATCCCAAAAACATGTACAAACCTGGACACTCTTTGGTGTAGCATTCCAAACTGCCTTCTGGTTATTCAGATCAAAATCCAAAGATTCTGTGGAGATGCATCCTACCTGATTAGAAAGCATTTGAACTTTTCAGTTTGATGGTCTAATATATCCTGAGAAGTTTATTATGTTTCATGCACCTTAGAATCACTTATTATGAAAATAAATGCACCTGCTCCAGGATATTTTAATTGTTATCATACATATATTGGAGATGCTAAAGTTAAGAATCAAAATGTGCAGAATAATTTTAAGCCAGGGAACAAGAAGCTTAAGAGCTAAAACATGCCCCTAGGTACAAAATATTGACCTAGGAACCATATGTGGAACCTGTGCTATGTGCACAACACAAAGCTACCACATTTTGAACACTTAGCTGTTAGCCCTTTTTTTAAATGGATCCTTGAAAGCATTTGGCTTTCTGATTTTTCACATCAAAATGAGTAGAAAAGGGTGCATTTTGACAATACATACTGGCAAGTCCAAATGGTTTAATATGCAAATGATTCTTACTAGGATTTTATTCAGTAGATTTATTTTCGTTGTTAGTATAAAAGATTCTAACTAGGATTTTCTATGTTTAGATTGGTCCTAAATAGTATAGAATATCCTATTTTCTATATTTCCTACTGTATATACTTTAGTATAGAAGTATCTATGCAGGAGAGTTAGGGATGGTGGAGAGTTTTGAAAATTATGGTTTGAGAGTCAAACTCAGGTTCTAAAGTATTACTTGCTTTTACCACTTTTTCGATCTAATCCTCACAACTCTCCACCATCCCTAGCTGCTGCATAGATTCCTCTATACTACAATACATTCAATAGGAAATATATAAAATATCTACATTAAACATGACCAATATAAACAAAGAAAAATCCTAATTAGGATCTTTCACACTTGGAAGAAAATAAACCTAATGAATAATTCTACATTCTTCTTATTTTGACTTTTTGCGTGCATCAACAAAGCTCTACCTGCATACATGAGCTTCATGTAATGACTAGTGCCTGTATGTATTGCAGGCTTTCTAATCAACAGCCACCATGTGTCTCCTTGGCACTGTCCCATTGCGCAATATTACAATATCTTCCCTACAAACTACAACTCACACCAAAAACATGGACACCCTTTTAGGCAGGACACCCAGGTTCCCCACTATAAAGGTTGTATTTGAAGGATACTAATGAGTAATGATACAATCAAAAGGCTCACTTTGATAGTTAGGTCTATGGTGGTGATGTAAGTTTAGGGTTCAACACCATTATCCATTCCTGGGTACACATCCACACAACCATTGTGCCTGATCTCTATTGCTCACTTCATCCAGTTCCTAATGTTTCCCTAAGGTCTTTACTTTGACTGCTCCCATTCATTGGTAAACATATAACATGCCTCATCTCACCAATCAAATGCGTCCAGATTGTAAGAGAGTAAATCACATAATAAGGTTAAAAATTCAGATTCTCTTGACAGTACCTTTCCCAACACAGCCGGATAACATAATTAAAAATTTAGATTCATTTGATATGTCATAACATGAAGGACAAATCGAAATCATTATTTCAAGGTCCTATATGCAACACTTACAAGAACAGTTGATGAATTTTTGGATAACCCCAGCAGCTGCTGCAATGCAACTTTGCAAATGGATTTCCCCTTTAGGTCATCTGCACTATAATTTTTTGGAAGAAATTTGTCCTTTGAAGGATCCCAGGTGGAGTTATCAAACCCACAAGGAGAAACAAGCAACTTGTCCCTAAAACCAAGAATGTACCAGGAAATTTATTTTATCACACAAAAAAAAAGGAAAAAAAAAAACATGTCCTGTTATGGGAAGTTTCTGAAAAAGGCTACCCAGTGAGGTATTAAAATAACAACATTGCCAACAAATTAATGAGTTGCAGCAAGAATGGAATCTAAAAGCTGGAAACGCCATGTAACTTACTTGTGAATCGCTAAGGTCGGTTCTAATCCGTGACTGAAACTATTAATGATCCTTTCTTTTGAATAAATAGATTGCACCATAACAACTTTATTTGAGTACACAAGTCCACCCTGCATATTAGTAACAGATAAAATATTCAGGTAATGGAAGATGGAAAAAGAAGCTAGAACTTCAATACATGAGAGACAGTTCATATGTTTTAGATTGGCAGGTATTTATCAAGTGTCTAAAATTTTGCAACTTGACCTTCCCTAACATTAGATTAATCATGTGAAATCATGGTATAATGAAAGATCTTTTTTTTATTTCATATTTTTTTCTCAATTTCTAAATATCCACAGAATTTGACAAAAGAGGAACTTGGTCAACTTCACCGCTTCAGCATCATACTAATTAGTTGACGTGACAATAAGAAGTTACTTCTTGCAACTAAAGGAGAAAATTTGCAATCTAGGAGGGATTCTATTACCATTGAACAAAAATGGTTCAGAATGCAACTAAAAGACTACAAATAAACCCATATTCAGTATTCACAGTGTTAGAGCATCCAACCCAAAGCTTAAGTTCATAATTGGCGAGGCCACTATACCTTATAAAACATCAGAAGGTCCAAACTTCCCTGAAGTGGGATTTACTCATACTAGGATCCCCTCTCATGTCTAGGCCCAAAAGGTAAATAATGCAAATCACTAAATCAATTTTAGTCCAGCTATCAAGAACAACAGAGAGATAACTCCTCTCTGATACAGCAGTACCTGGCTTTGATAAAAATACACCAAACAGTGGCAAGCTTTGGTACTGTGTATAAAAGCATCCAATCCAGAAGTTTAAGCTAGTAGATAGTGGCTCTGTTTGACCTTATTGTGATTATAAATTAAGCAGATTTGGTCCAAATTTTAATAGTAGAAGCGTTTGGCCTTTAAAAGTAGAAGAGTTTGGTATAGAACTTGCATTTAAAAAAAAAGCAGGCAGACTGTCTCTGAAAAAAAGGTAAAAGCTGATTAAGAGATAAGCATGTCTTCCCCTTTAATCATCTAAGGGGGTTGCTATTTTTACAAGCACAACAAGGTCAAAACAATGTATCACTCATAAACTGCATATCAACCATCATATATAATCAATATGGGGGTTTTTCGACATAGGATTCTACTACAATTATTCTGTTGATTATCATGTGACTCGGTACATTCTCATTCACTGACATGTAGCAAATAAGCAACAACTTTCAATGGTTTCTTCGATGCAAAAAGTTAATAATAAAGAAGAAACAAAATGAATCCTTGAAAGATAGCCAATCACATGCTAGTTTGGCTTGCAGATCTAATGATTCTTTTTGTGGCTAATTTCTGTAAGTGAAGATCCAAGAAGATAACTTACCAAGCATGTATAAGAAAAGGAGCAAAAGATAGTACAAGACTGCAAGTAACTATAGAAAAACATTTTAGCTACATAGCTATTAAAGAAATTTTCTAATAAAAAGAGAGACATTCAGAAGGGAAAAAAATTGAGAGACAAAATTATTTACCTTCAGAATATTGACAAGATGTGTCATAGTGTGATCTTGTAAACGGTCAGGACGGTGAAGTCTAGCAGGATCAAGTCCGCATAGTGCTAGCTTATCAGGTTGCTCAAGGCACTAAAACATTATAACAGCGACATAATATTATGTACAGAGTAAAAGGTCCCAGCCAGAACCAGTAAAGCCAGAATGGAAGAGATGTAAGAACCTACTTGTGAGTCAAAGCCATGGCATGTCAACAATACTCTGGTACCTCCAAGCCCCTGTGGGTATGACAAACAAAAGCTATGATGGCACAGATTTTAACAGAATAATGTTTATGTTCCCTCTTCAACTGCAATAAGTACTGGAAAAAGGGATAAAGTAAAACAGGAATACAAGGTGACATTTAAAAATTCCAGGTCAGAAGAAGAATGCTTATAGCCAAGTCTGGCCTTTCGCATCCTGAAGAAAAGGAGAAGGTGCACAGAAATTACTTATAGTGTAATGAAATCAAAGTTCCATGGTCTGAACCCTGGGGTTATTTGATGCAAATTCCAAACACTCCACTTAGTTCTACCTCTAGTCCGTCCATAAGTCCACTGGATCTCTCAGGCTTAACAATGAAATCCATGCTCAGTAATACAAATCAACAATAGTAAAGGATATGGCCACGTCTCATCTTTATCTCTCTCGTTCATACTCCAAGTTGCTTGATGGTTATTTTGAACAAGATGTCCAATATTATGTCTTAAATATTAACAGTAGCAAATTACTGTTTTAAGATGCATGAACCTTTCTTTCTAGGCAAGTACACTCATGCACACAATAGAGATTCAGCCAACTTCCTCATCCTCCACCTCTATTCTTATATGGACAGGAGATACCATCTGACTCAAAGGCCAGTAGAAACTTTGAAGTTTCAACGTACTTTGCTTCTTTTCATGAATATGCACGTAGAAAGAAAGATCGAGAAATGACAAGTGTCATGAGGCAAACATCTGCACGCCAAATCAAATAAATCATTAAGCTGAAAAGAAAGCCGATCAAGTTGCACCTGTTTAACAAAAATATCCCAAAAGAGTGGCCCGACGATAGCAGTTTCCCAATTGTGTATGTGCAACACATCAGGCTGCTTTCCAGATTTTGCTATATAATCCAATGAAGCACGAGAGAAATAGGTAAATCTGAAAGCATCAAACAAAAAAAAAAGACCCAACAAAACAAATTGTTATCTACTGATTATAACAAACAAGCAAGGAACAAGTTGAAAGAAATAGCATAAGGAAACTAAAAATATGTTAGTTCTTTTGTGCACAGTTCAAAATAGAATCATATGAGAAAAGGTCTCACACAACATTCTGAAATGTAAAATAATTCAAACTGCCAACTGCTCATTCTCTCATTACTGATTTGAAAATATCTGTTTATATATGCTTTATTCCCTCAGAAAAAGATGTACAAGCCAGTCTTTCAGTCTTCATAAAAAAAAATATCATTGTATAAGAGTATAGGGTTTCCTTGTGAAAATCATAAGTTAATATCACTATTAAATTCTTCAACATTATTTCAAAAATTATTTAATTTGACAGAAATTGACCAGAACTCAAAAGGCAGGATCCATATCACTAAAAAAATCTACTACCAGCTCAGCATAAATTGGATGTCTCAGTTTCAAAGAGAATGCACATGTCAACTAATTTATTTTTGAACTATGATGGATGGCTGATTTTTACATACAGAAATTTGACTGGTGTGCAGGTTGAGAGATGCAGTGCAGTTGTTAAATGATCAGGATGCTTAAAGACTGAGAACTACTTGGAGGCTACTAACAGCACAGCTTTTAGTTAAGGGTATGGATGGCTATTAGAAGAGAGACTGGGACTAAGGAACTGTTGGATAGACATAAATCTTTTCACACCAAAGAAGATCATTTTGAAACTCATCCAAACAACATTCTCTCTCTACTGTCTTTTGACCATAAGATTCATCAACTTTGCAGTTGACTGGAAGTTGTAATATAACTCCTTTCTGTACTAAATGAAAACACCTCTCCCTACAGATACCTATATCAACAAGAATTGAAATAGGAATTTCTTTCCAATGTCATTGGGTTGGAAAGGTGCCACACCAGTACTAGAGTAATGGTTAATGAATCTAAAAGTCATTGGCACATGCATTAAACACTTTCTTTACACCATCCATTACTTATGTTGAACATGGGGATTTCCTACAACCCTATAGGATATACATATTATCACAAGTGAAGAGAATTTGAAAAGCGTTAAATAAGTAATTTGTAAAATAAGCAGTAACAGGAATAATTTTTACCAACCGTTCAAAGTCATCTGAGTAGCCATATACCCGTTCACGATCGAAAAAGGATGAATAGTACAAAGGTTGAATGAGAGTGACTCCAATGCCATGGACGATGCTGAACAAACAGCATTAACAATAAGATCGAGGTAAAGAGCTTAAACAGCAAAGGCAATATCTCAGTTGCTTGTTGAAAAAAAATTTCCTGGGTAACAATCGACTGAAATGGAGGTTAATCATGAAAATAACAGCATAATCTTCCTGTATCAAGGAAACAGCCGAAACTCACCCAGTCCAAATTCTGTTTCCATGCAATTGACCATTAAAATATGAATACAACTCTGCCTCAATTTCTCGCAGTCCTTGCATTTCAGTGAGGTCCAGACATGCATACCTTCAGGGAGATGACATAAAATTTTCAGGCTTGCAATCTAGATTCTAGTGTATAATCAAAAAAATACCTGGAACAGCAAACATTCAATGAAATCTTTTCATGCTGCCGTCAATTATAAAATGACAAACAAGTTCAAGTTCACTTCCTACTACAGATAAACTCGTTTTCTTAATTCAATAACTAAGTAAAGTTCAGATATGGGGAGGGGGAGGGGGGGGGGAGTCTGTAACAATTATATCACAGCACGTGGCCCGTTACATTTTCTACCAATATTTGGCATCTCATACAAAGTTTGATTGTGTGAAAGAAGCCCTATGTTCCCTCACAGTCCCAAGGGTTTTTGTCCTCGGTGCAACTCAACTATATCAATAAACAAAGAGTGATAATGTCCTACAAACTTGGAGGATGCATGGTTAACTTCTCATTTTCGCACACACCTCTAGACTATTCCGGTTTAGAAATTCCAAATCAGTGGTATATAATAATAGCACGCTCAAAAGAGGTGGTGACACCTTGCTGTGCAGAATCAAAATTGGGAAGACATAGAACCCAATGTGAGAGGAATTTGATTATCATACTCTGATAGAAACATTTTAGCGTAATCATGGCTGTACTGCTAGAGCACCCCCTCCCTCTCTTAAAAAAAAATACAATAATTAAGATGAACACACTTGGACAAACTGTAAGTTAAACAGTTCTAGTGAACACGCATCTTTATACAAAAATGTCCCTAACAAGAGATTGAAATAAACATAAAACACAAAAGATGAGGTACATCAATTACTTTGGCAAAATAACCTCCACTATGTGTCCTTTTTTCTGCAGTGCCTTTGATAAGCCTGTCACATATGATGACAAGGATCCAACCGATACCAGTGGTTCCATTTCAGTGCAAATTTGGATTATGTGAAAACCATTCCTGAATTTAAATTATAATTAATTAGCATCAAAATAATTTACAGTGTGAATGTGATAAAAAGCATCAAGATCCGGTACACCAACTCATGTAAGTTTATACATTGAGAATATAAAAAAAAAAAAAAAATAGTAGCAAGTCAACACGCACACATGCATTTGAAAGTGCTTTTCAAAATGCATTTGGGCTGAAAAAAGCAACAAAATAATTGATTTTATGTGTTTCTAGATAGTTTTGATATAAACATCAAAAGACACCTATCAAAGCTTTTTCAATAAAGAATCTACACCACATTACCAAACACATGCTCACACATGCATTTGAAAGTGCGTTTGGATTGAAAAAGCATCAAAATAATTAATGCATTTTTAGGTTTTTTTGAATGGTTTTTATATAATGATGCTAAAAGTATCACAAAACACCAATTGATGCTTTTTCAGTTCAAAAGGCACTTTTGCAAAAGCGCACACAGGCGTTTGAAAGTGCTTTTCAAAGCAGGTTTAAAAAAAACTAGTAGCAATTCAATTCACACATGCGTTTGAAAGTGTTTTTCAAAGTGCGTTTAGGCTGAAAAAACATCAAAATAATTGATGATGCTGAAAACATCAAAAACACCTATAGATGCCTTTTCAGTCCAAAAAAAACACTTTTAGATGAAGTAATCATTACTTTCTGCTTCCAACGGAGAAGTGACGGAGTTGTGCCAGAAGCTCAGCATCAGTTTTCTGCCGGATGTCGAAGAAAACAAGAGCTACACTAAACTTGTTACCCATTACTGCTTTTCTCATACCAGAAGCCTCAGCAGAATCAATCAAGCCAGTTAGGACCATTGAGTCAATCCGAAGCAGCAATTCCCGCCACAATGATTGCTCATTTCCTTCAGAAAGCGCAGTCATTAAAATAAATAAAGTTGTAATCAATTATTTATTAAATAATTTAACCACAAAAAAAAAAAAAACAAAAATTCAATCACCAAACCTAATTTGTTGACAGCCTCCAATTGCTGGATTTTATCAAGCAACAACTGCTTCTCTCTGTTTGCTTTATTGAGCTCTTCAACAGCCACAAGGCGTAGTTTGTTTAAGTAAAGAATATCTAAAACGAAAATCATTAATTACTCATTTATTTATAAACAAAATAAATAGAAAAAAAATGTATTACTTACTCTGCTGAGCTTCTTTAAAAAGCAGCCAAATGTCATTATATTTCTCTTCCTCCTCTTCTTTAAGTAAGCCATTAGCGTCTCCTCCACTGTTACTATTCTTGCTGCTGCTGCTGCAGACGAGACAAGATTATCAAATAACTCATTTGAAATTTGAAAACAGAATTGGTATTAATTAATTACCTGAGGGAGCAACAAACTGTTCGTCGAGCTTTGACGGTTTTTTGGTGGTGGATTGATGGGTTGGATTTTGGGAAGCATGCGAGTGAGAGGATGGTAGAGTTTATTACAGACTCCATTTTCATTTACAGTTTATTTATTCGTTTGAGTCACTAACCCCCGATGCTCCGCCCTAGGCAAGGGCCATTTTACGAGGACAAAACAAAAGGAGGTAGCAGGCATGAAACATGTGACTAGAGCACCTACTCTCATCACTGGCTTCAAGCCTTCAACTCAGTTCAAGCTAGTTTATTAAACATAATTATAAAACTTAGTCCGACTTAACCGATGAATCAAAAACTCTTGGGCCGAAATCATGTTTTTTTTTTAAATCAACTCAAAAATAATAAAAATAAATTAAATCGATATATATATAAACTAGATTTTAAACCAGATTTAATTATAGTTAATGTGTTTTTGATACAAATTACTTGCAAGATGTAATTATGTTGTGTAAAAATCAATTAGAAACCATCTAGGTGGTGGTCCAGTGGTAAGAACTTGGGATCAAGAGGTTTGCTCCTTCTGTGGTCTCAGGTTCGAGCCCTGTGGTTGCTCATATGATGGCCACTGGAGACTTACATGGTCGTTAACTTCAGGGCCCGTGGGATTAGTCGAGGTGCGCGCAAGCTGGTCCGGACACCTACGTTAAACTAAAAAAAAAAATCAATTAGATATAATATGTTGATAAAAATTTTATGATATTATAAAAGTTTTCCTTTAAAACTTCTTTTTTTTTTAATTAATTCTAGGTTTCAATGCGTGGTTCTGATTGATAATAGTTTCTTTACCTATTCATTAGGCGTAGGTTAAATATCAAACTCCTGTGAAAATTAAAAGGATATTGATTATATTTTTATATTTGTCCATACAATATAAAGCATGGAAAAATATTTTGAATATAATTGTATGAGATTCCCACTATATGTAGACAATTGAAGTTCGTTTGACTGCTTCTATAATCCAATTTGTAATTAAAATAAAATCTTCTCATTTATAAAATCGAGGACTAATTCGAGACAGGTAAATAAATATTAGAGGGTGAGAATGCAAGGTTGGGTGGTGAATTGACTTTATGACAGCTATTCAAACAAGAATAAATGAAAATACATACAAACAAGAATAACTAGGAAAATCAGCTACTGAACAGAGGGATATAATTGCAAAACATAAAACAAAGAGTGACTAACATGAATCTTTACAATCTTCAACCTCCGGTCCGCTGAAGGAGAACGAATCCGTTCGTTTGACCCGGATAACAGCCCCCAGGAACAATACAATTACAAAACAAAAACCTCTCCCCAATCTCTTTTTCAATCTTCAACCTATTCAAGCCAACCATTTGGTATTATAGTAGCTTTTTACGGCAGTGATTTACAAATTATAATTTTTTTTAATAAAAAGTTCATAATGATAAACCAAATACTTTCAAGATTATAATATTTTAATAAATAAAAAAAACAGTTTCAACCACCTTCCCACGCTACCAAACCAAACGGGCATTCAAAAGCCTACGAGGAATAGCAACTTGGGTTTTATGAACCCTATCTTCGAAATTTCTTTAGAAGAAATAAGGGAATGCAAACAAAAGCAGGAATTCAATCGAGGCACAAACAAAAGATTTAATTTCTGTAATCCAAACATTTTGCTGGTCTCCCTTAATTCTAATCTTTTTTTTTTCCTTGACTTTCAATTATCCTTCACTATTATTGATAAATTACTGACAGCATCAACAACACTGAGCATATTCGGAAACAGTGACAACAAGAATCCAAACTAAGAGCAGGAACACGTCATAAGGACATCTTCTCATCGATTACTTAGCTTGCGCTTCTTTGCCAGCTTTCTCTCCCGTTCTCGCCGCTCCTCCTCTTCTATCAATCGGAGTTGCTCTTCATCCTCCTCTCGTGCGATTCGAGCACTGCATCACCATGCACATACATGAATCAATCAAATAACTACAAGTAGGATGTGATCCAAAACATATCCCTGAGTTGGGTGTGATGGAGCAGCACATCATCTCCATTCTCCTTTGTGATTTCCTCGCCAGCCACTCAAATCAAAGCATACTTGTGAAATATATTTTAACCAAAACATGCTCAAGGAAAAGGAACAAATAAAGATCTTGATTAAAAAAGTTGACAGGGATGTTAAAAAAAAAGGGGGAAAAAAGAGAGGCAAGTTGATTAAGAGCTGCGATGGGGATGTTAAAAAACAGAAAAAGCAAGTTGAGAACAAAATCAAGAGTCAATACAGAAAACAGTGGATAACAACATTCAATAACATTCTCGTCTACGATTATTTAATGATCCTAACCTTCTCCTCTCTTCCTTCATGATGTCATCGAAATTTGCCTCCATGTCACTATCATCATCATCATCATCATAGTTACCACGGTTTTTATTTCTGCAAAGAAACAGCAGTAGCTCATAAAAAAGAAATTACCTCAAACCATCTATCAAGATCACATAAAAGCATCAACAAAAATCCAGGCACACAAGTTGACAAATCAAATCCAATTTAATTGTGAATCCAAAAGTAGGTCACCCAAAACCATATCACAGCTTGATAATTCTTACAACACAACTGATAAATTAGAGGGCATGATATTGACTGAGAAGCTCTCTAAGTCAAGAGATCATTACTTGAGAAAAATATGAATCAGGCAGATTGATTGTTCAACAAAATAACAGCAAGAAAGTTTTTGAAGGGAAATGAAACATAGTATGTGAAAGGGCAGAAGCAGCAGTAGCAGCTTTACCCAATTAATTTTCTGAGCATACTGAAAGCATCCTCATCATCAGAGCCTGCATCAGGAAACGGTCTGACAGGCTTTTTCTTGGGGCGGTTATCTTGTAACGATGCATGAGACGAAACTTGCTTGATTGGCTTATTTATCTGCTAATGTTCCAGGCAGGAAGTGAGAGATAAAGAAACATTTAACAAAGATTATGTTGTCGTAACCATTAAAATATAAAGAATGGGCTCAAACCTGAGATTTTAAAGATGACAGTGGCTGTTTTGGTATCGGTCTAGCCTTATTGGGTTCTTGTAATCCTTTTCTCTGTTCCCAGTGTTGCTTTGGAACAGATGACTTTGAAGGGTTTGAAGGTAGAGATTTGTGCATAGCAGGCAGGATTTTCTTAGCACTTGGTGATGAAGCCTTCTTCTGCATGATGGAGGAAGCAGGTGTCTTTGAAGGCAAGAATTTTGGCCCTGCAGGCCGGCCAGGCCCAGTCCCATTGTTGCTACCTAGCTGCCTTTTGGAGTTTATCGATGTTGCATCAGGTTTATTAGCAGATGTTGGCTTTTGTGACCCTACTTTAGAATGCATTTGGCCATTCCTGAAAACTGGCTTCCTTTCTTCACGAATGCCATGAATATTTCTGCCACTATTGCTGGAAGCTTGTTTGATCTTTTGTGGAACTTGAGCAGATCTCGCCTCTTGAACATCAGCAAAAAACCTGTATAAGTTTCCTCAATAAAAATAGCATGTAAACTAATCCTGAATAACCAGATCATGAACAAAAGCAGTTACCAGAATTAGGAGCAGAGACATTTCGGGGGGCAGGCTCTTTTGTAGGAGCTGGGAGCTCTGCATCATCCGTTAACAAAAAAGAATAATCTCTCGTATCCTTGAGTTTTTGGACTTTTGTTTTTACCTGCACATTAAGTGAAAATCAATGCCATTGATCACTACAAAAGGAAGAAGAAATGAAAAGAGCTGCTCAGAATACCTCATTCTTTACTTTCGGTACAAGTCCATGTACTCTGTTTTTTAAACCTGTAGCCGTTGACGAGGAGCTCTTTTTGTTCTGCAAAAGCAAACAAGATTGTGAATGTAAGATCTCCATCTGATATATACTAGCAGATGTTTGCAGAATCTTCATTCCAACATGGCAACAAGTCATATTCATAACAGCATTTGCAGTTGCAGATCACTGAAGTAAAGCAGTCCAAAATCAACAAAACCCACAACGAAGAAGCTATAGAACCAATACAGAGTAAAGACTAGATCACACCTATACTACCAAGGCTACGAAATTTATGTCAAAATAATGATTTCACTCAATACAAAGGTCCATTTCAAGTTGCAAGTATGCCATTCCATTTACAAAAAAAAGGTAAAAACCGAAATTGACACCCCTAGAAAACTTATGGTATTATAGTGACTGAACTGGTTTAGGAAATGACAATGTAGTAATATACTAAATTTCAAGTATCAGAGCTGCCTTTTTCACATTAAAGTAGTTCCACATGGCTCCCTTTGGGAGTAGCATACTCCACCAGAAGGAAAATTATCTATTTGTAAATTGCAAAAATTAAAGCAACCACGATAAGAATTAGAAAAATTAGGCACCTATAATTTCGCAAATTTTAAATCAATGTAACAGTGCTCTACAAGAATGCATGTACAAAAATGCTTTGTAAAAAGATAATCTGCTGCATGCACTTCTCACATGATTTGGAAAAAACAAAAAGTTTATGATACATACAGTATGTTGGGCGTTTGGAACTCTGAGAGCCAAATGTTGGTTTTCTAGTATTGACTTGCTTTCTTGAATTACTCTTTGAGAAATAACTGGTTGAGAAGGGCCAAAGAATGAACCATAACTGCAGAAAAATAAAGCCGGTGATGTGAAACAAACCATTAAGAAAAATAAGCATGAGCAAACATGCACGAATTCTACAATTCCTACACCTAAACATAATTTCAGACTGTTGAAGTTAGTTTCACAGGATGAACTTAAATGAAGCGACAAAAAATAAAACTTGCCTGGTCAAGTTTTTAGTGAGATGTTCCAGATGTGAGGCCACACTTAAGTAGTTTTAGACCCTGAATTAGTGGTCTACGTCTTTTACAAATTTTATAAGAAACCAATCATGCCATCACCCTAACTATACTCACAAGGACATGTTTGGCTGATCTTTTGGCACCAAAAGATTCATGTTAGATTAGGCTTTGATGACTTGGCAGCTGGAATAAACCAGTGAAGTTATCAACATGATAATACTGTAGAACAGGCAAGGCTTGTTCATATCGATCACTTAATTCCCTGACTCTCGTGATGCCTATGACACGTGATTCTCGCATGTAATTATGACTGAAATATACACAAATAATTACAAATTGAGCTGTAAACATCCAACTGTCTCACATGAAGTATTGTGTTCAAGTGTGGGCATGCATGTCTATGTTCACCAGAGGTTTGGCATTTACAAAAGGTCTACAACATTCAGTGTCGACATTCATTTTTAGATTAAAAAAGCAGCTCATTTCCCCGTGATAACAAAAAGAAACAAGTTTGAATGCATTAAGAAAAAAGAACACATCACTCACTTATCAGACGGGAGTTTTTTCTTCTCTTGGGATTTGGAAAGAGTAGAACCACTTTCCTTCCGCATCTTCTTTCTAATTTGTTCTTTAATCCGCTCCCTTAATTCAAGATATTCCACTTCCTCTACAGTGGGCTTTCGTTCTTCTTCCTCTTCATACTCCTCCTCCGCTTGCTCTTCACCTTCCTCCTCATATTCATCATAATATTCATCTTCCTGCATGAACATGGCACTAATTAATGGGGAAAAAAATGTCTATATTCAGAAATAAAAACTTTGATATCGAACCTAGAAAAAACGGTTTACCTCTCTATCATATCCTCGCATTGTCGCTTAAAATCTTCGATTTGATCAACGGAAAGTTGCTCTAATCAAAACCAATTGTTGCTGAAAATACACAAAAATTGGGAGAAAAAAAAATACGGGCTCAATAAGAAGCCAAAATTCTCTCATAACCAAGGCGTGGCTACTCGTTACATTGTCTTAGAGCTTTTAAAAGGTCAAGAATTTCATAGAATCAAAATTCAACAATCAAAATTCACAAAAACCAGATCACTTCAATCAGCTCCGAAAACAAACAAGATTTAACACGCATAAGATAATTACCTCCAAAACCACCAGATTTGACATACTTACGAAATATTCAACCACAAAACATGGAAGATAGATCAGATCTATACACATCTTTAACTGGTTTTTTTAATTATTAATTTCACACAAAAAATTATTACAGTGAAACACAATTGAAAAAAGAACGCGAGAATCGATGAAATAGGAGCCAAATCCATGCAAAAAAAGAGACCGGTCTTAAAAATACATTAAGAAAAAAAACTGAAATCGACAAGAAAAATAACAGGAATTACCTTAAATTTTCACGAGAAAAAGATCGAAACAGCGCTATTTGTGATCGCGAAAGCAGAGGCAGAGAACGACCGAGAACCGGACAAGTCCGATTGAAAGAAGAGAGTCAAAAGACCTCTTGGATCTATATATTGCACACAAGCGTTCGAGAGAGAGAAAGAGAGGGCTTGTGGGTTCATTAGGTCTTCGGGGATAAAGAAGTGGAACCGGAAGGATCCAGGGACATAGAGGGGACTTTCACTAACATGCGCCATGTAGTGTGATGCGCACCCCATCCCAATTTTGCGGTTTCTCTTTCCTTTTGGGCTAAACGTTTACTTATGTGGTTTCTTGGTACTTGATAAAGTTTCTTTTGGGCTAAATTTATAACATTTTATTCACTCATATTTTCTTTATTTGACAGCTTGGAGATTAATTCGGATCGATTTACGTGTAAATTAAGATTATTTCACTCGTATTTGGTTAGAGATATTTTCGAATCAATTTACGTGTATAAATCATGTGATGTGATGTGATGTAAAAATATTTATTTATTTTTATTTTTATTTTTATTTTTATTTGCTAAGATATTATTACAATCCTTTATATAATTCTTTATATAGAAAAAAAATAAAAACTCTAATAATACTACATAGAAAAAAAAACTATTTATTTATTTCTCTAGATATAAAACAAAAGCTAATCATTTCAAATAGGAAAAAAAACAAAAAACATGATAATACATAATAGAAAAAAATAAAATTAATTAGAAAAAATATTTATTTCTCTAAAAAAAATATTGCATCAATCTCTCTCGATTTGAGGCAACTCGTTCTCGACTTCAAACCATTATTTTCAAACCTAGCCCGCTCTACTGAGTCAACCCGAGAAATAAAAAAGTATGTGTTGAAAAAAAATTAAAAATTAAAAAATATAGTTTAACAAGTCAAAAATTCACGTTAACTTAACGACATGGTCAACTCTGACCTAATTTAGTCAAACCCCAGCTATCAACCTACTGACTTTTTTTTAAAAAAAAAAAATCCAAGGTCGACACTCTTACCTGTGACTTGAGCTTTGCCTTTGGTTGGGTTTTAAAACTACAATTCATATATCAATCACTGACCGTCATCCACCATGAATATCCTTTTATGTGTGATCCACTCCATTATGGTCCCAGACACTTTTATGCAAGTCATCCTATAATGCAAATATGAACAACACGTTGGTTCTTTGATGTCTTTTTCATAACGGAGAACCACCTAATCTTCTTATACACAAGCACATTTTGTTTTGCAACTTCTTCAAGCCATGGTTGTTCACAACATACAACAACTAACCACTATAAAATGTTAAACTCTAATACATGTCCTTTACGATCTTTAACCAAAACCACAATAAAATTGTTAGGCTTTAATGCCAACTAATGCAAATGGGAGTAAATGATAAGGAGTTTCGATGCGGACCTCTTAATCACGTAATTAAGCAACCCCTAATGAAGTAGTTAAGGACCTAGGAAACAAAAAATCGAAGGTATTAGAAAGGACTTGAACCCAAAATATAACCTTATATCTAAGAATTCTAAGTATGTGAATGACACCACAAAACCAATTAATATTTAATAAGTCAGTGTATGATATTTGTTCTCATAAATAAAGGTTGTTTTGGAACAGACAAACCAAAAGGAAAACTCACATTTATTCCCTAACTTGCTGCTAAATTTTGCAGCTAAAAAAACATAATATATTTTCTTATAACTAATCCTAATGGATCCATTTTGGATTGCAAGCTAATGAGCATAAACTAATAATCAACCAACATAAGTTCAATAATAAAATAAATCATTAAACAATATCTAATAGGTCATAACAAACCCAATTTAAAAATAATCATTCAACATTAAATAAATAAATAAAATATGATAATGAAAACAAAGTCTTCATACTAAAATTCCTCTATATAGCTGGAATATCTATTTTCCGTATATTTTTAGCAAATGTTTAGTCCTAACTTCGAACATGTTATCCTTTCTTGTCTATATGAATTATTGCGCCTACTATATATGACTGGAAAGCTTGAGATGTCTAAATTTCAGCTCAACTTGAATCGTAACAAGATGCCACATGTAGCATGCCACATGTAGCTTCATATATGTCCCAAACAGTACACAAATGTCTAATCTGAAAGATTTGATAATATCTGTCTAGTAACTTTGACTCTTTAAAATAATATGTTATTGAACTTTATTTGACCTGAAAGTTTATCAAAATATAGTTCTATGTGTGTAATATCTCCCTGTAAAATTTCAACTCGTTCCGATATACAGTTTTGAAGATATATCCAATCTCGCAAAACTGGTCAACAAATATTTTAAAATCAAAATCAGATCTGACTTGCGAATAAGGTTTGTTAAACCTCCTAGACTAAGAACACTATAATAAAACTAACACTAGAATAACTAGAAGACTCTCGTGTCTTCACTTGTAAAAATACTATAACAATACTTTACATGGAAAAAAACCAGAAAACTCTAACAATAATAAATAAAAAATGAAATAAGAAAACTATTGACTTTAAATGGAAAACAAAAACTAGAAAAGCATAATAATAAAAAATAAAAAAATAAAATAATTGTTTTCCAAAAAAAA
>Ga0307517_10005227_pt1 | contig 19641 bp, 17 predicted proteins | sample 23_EM_MG_FD_194515 | JGI IMG/M metagenome (GOLD analysis project Ga0307517, IMG submission 194515) | Populus trichocarpa ectomycorrhiza microbial communities from riparian zone in the Pacific Northwest, United States - 23_EM | ecosystem: Host-associated > Plants > Roots > Unclassified | place... | reverse complement strand
TAGTGTTGGTGCCTTGGGGCAGGTTTCCATTGTGTCACACTCCTATCAGACCTATTTCGGCTTTCCGGGATCAGATCTCAATCTTGATTGTGGGTTGCGTGACCACGTGATCACGAGGTTCGCATCACAAGGTAGAAAAACATGTAAAACTTCTGCCCGTTCAACTGTCGGAATGAGAATTATGATTGTTGTTGTAAAAGTGGACAGTTGCACATTTTACGTCAGAATCCGAATCTGATTGTTTTTTCATTGCCCGGATGATATCATACACGTTCCAATCTAATATGATCCCAGCAAGGTCAAATTCAGATTTTGTCATAAAATTTCTTGCTGTCTAGTTTTACATGAATGAGTATAACTCTAAATGCAGTCGTTGGATCAGCTGCAACTTGACCTGAAGATCCTGGAGGTATTGGTCTATGTTGGGGTAAAGTTTCAGGTGAATTAGAGTTCGAAAGACTTGCGATATAGGTCAGAACATGTTGTACGGATATAATTATCATCACCAATTCAGTTTTGAATACGGGTTATTTCCTTTTGAACTCTAAGACTCGGCACCACATATCTTTTGAGTGAAAGAAATTTGATTCTGCCCCTAACACGACTAAGTTTCCCCATTTTTCCAATTGGTTGAATCTACCAACAGAGGTGATAGCTCGACCTTTACTCATAAATTTACCTATATTTACAGTTCTAGAGCTCCAAATTAAGTGAAGTCAGATTTGTTGGAAAGCTAATATCCCTGATTATAACTTCTATGAAGAACCCCTCCTTGCATGTTATCATTTTTAGGCCAAGGTGACGAATTTGTCTAGTTTTCGTCAATGGTTTTTAGATGAACTTTCCATTATCTTAATTTCCTTTTTCTCTCAAGACAACCATTCCTATGTTTTTTTCTCCATTTCATGACTCCTCCTAAGCCAAACCATAAGCTATACTCATGGTTAATAAATTTTGATTGTATCTCACATAACATACGCATTTGATTCACGAAGTTTTCTATTATCAAATTTTCATGCTTTTTATTATTAGTAAACTTCCTACCACACCTAATTCATACATCATCTAGTCTTGGGCGAACTTGACCTAAGGGGACTAAGGGTCCCTTTTTTCCTTTCCATGCAATAGTTTACTCCAAGTATACCTTTCTTAGTGCCTGTTTGTTTTTGCGTTTCAAAAGTGCTTTTGAAAAAAAATTAATTTTTTTATTTACTTAAAATTAATTTTTTTTTGGTGTTTCCAGATCATTTTGATTTGCTGATGTCAAAAATGATTTTAAAAAAATAAAAAATATTATTTTGATGTATTTCCGAACAAAAAACACATGAAAAAGCAACCACAACTACACTCGCAAATACTCTATTAGTAAATTAGATCACAATTTGTTGTTTCCTAGGAACCCTAGGATCCTTTCGTGGGTTGGCTCTGGAAAGTCAAGTATTACCCCCTCTTTTTTTATACACAAAATATTAGAGTTTAAAAAAAGGATCATCATGCTTATATTGTACATGAAGTGTTTGATGAAATACAAAGTTTTAGTTGTTTTTAATTTTTAACAAAGTTATAATATTATTTTGATGAAAAAGTTATAATATTAATATTTTAAAGGCTCTTTAGTCATTAAAATAAATAATTTATCAGGTACAAATTCAGAATTTCTTTTCCTTTCATTCAACCCTCACATGGTCGGCCACTCATGTTCCTTGGTCATTGATTTTCTTTGGAAATTTTTTTTTTGCATGATTTCATGTTCAAAACAACTTATAGTAATTTAATTAACCTCATTCTAACAAATTCTACAATTCCCTCAACTTCGCTCAAGAACCCTAATCTACAAATCCTGAAATTGGTGCACAATTCCTAATCAAATCTCAAATTGGTTTTGACAATTAGGTTTAGGGTTCTTACTTCATGGAAATTTGGATTTCAACTCAAATTTGGTTGAAGATTTTAACTTCTCCTTCCTTGCATGCAACCAACCCTCTCATCCTCTTTCCCTCATAATTTCTTCACCTGTTTCCTTGTTAATTCCTTTGTCATTGTTTTTTCCTCGTCTTGCATTTATAGCCGATCCATTTTTCTCTTTTTTTACGGGGATTTACAAAAAAAAGGTGACAATTCAAGACATAGATAGGAAAAGGGTGGTATTTAAAGGAGAGAGAAAAGTAGTTCCTAGTTGTTTAATTCTCGTTAGTAAAGAAAAAAGGGAAAGAAATAAAGCGTGTAGAACTAGGCAGTATTCCTATTGTAAGGGAATACCCGGATGTGTTCCTAGAGAAATTACCTAAATTGCCTCCCATTAGAGAGATTGAAGTCTCAATTGACACTTTCTAAAGAACCAGCCCTATAGCACAATCGCCCGTATAGGATGGCACATATGGAATTGGCTGAACTAAAGGTTCAGTTGCAAGAATTGTTGGATAAAGGATTCATTTGACTTAGCAATCCTCAATGGGAGCTCTAGTACTCTTCATAATGAAGAAAGATGATACCTTTCAATTGTGCACTGACTACAATCAATTGAACAGGGTAACTGTGAAGAATAAGTACCCGCTTCTATGAATAGACGATCTGTTTGATCAATTAAAGGGTGTCAGAGTCTTTTACAAGATAAATTTGAGGTTTGGGTACCACTAGTTAAGGATTAAGGATCATGATATACATAAAACTACTTTTAGGACCTGTTGTGGACATTATGAATTTTTGATGATGCCTTTTTGGTTGACAAATACCTCGACAATGTTTATGGATTTGATGAATATGGTATTTCGAGTATATATGGATATGCATATGGTAGTGTTTATCGATAATATACTATTGTATTCTAGCTCTTATATAGAACACGAGTAACATTTGAGGAGTGTGTTATAGGTTTTGACGGAGAATAAGTCGTATGGAAAACTAGATAAGTGTGAATTTTGGCTTAAAGAGGTTGTATTTTTGGGACATGTCATTTCTGTAGAAGGGATACTTATGGATCTAGGAAGGTAGAAGTTATGCGAACCTCGTGATCACATGGTTACGCAACCCATAATCAAGATTGAGATCTAATTTTGGAAAGACGAAATAGGTCTGATAGGAGTGTGACACAATGAAAAACCTGTCCAAGGCACCAATACTATTGAAATGATGTAGAATGACGCCACAAAGCCAATTAATCTTTGATAAGTCAGATTCAGTTCATTCAAAAACTTTTGAATCCAAGAATCACTCTCACATGTTAAAACTGAAAAATTCAGAAGTAATATTCATCAATTGCTATTGAAATTTAGGTTACATGAGTTTAAATTATTCTTGAAAAAATAACCCTAATGGATCCACCCTAGTGGACTGATTTGGCCAACTTACAAAACCAACCAAAAAACCTTAATCTGAAAGCCCACAACTGATCTAAACAAGCCTTGGATCCTAATTGAAAACAACGTATTAATTAAGCCCAAAAAAGCCTTGGACTCTAGCTAACAAAAATAAAGATAAATACCTAAAATCCTATGTCTTTATCTGCCCAATGATCCTTAGAAACCAATATGTCATTAAATACTACCAACCCTTCTTTCATTGTTTAGTTAGGATGAATGAGGAATCCTTGTAAAAAAGGATTCTGAAACATTAATGAATTATTGTCACACTTGGAAACTATGTTGCAGCCTATTAAAGATCCTTGTAGAACTAGGAGATTCCCAAAATAAACTGTCACATCCTTGTAGGAAAAGGATTATTGCCAAATAGGAAGCCCATAAGTCAAAATGAAGTAATTAAAAAAAAGTATACAACCGGTTCTAACCTATATCGCAAGTCTTTTCTGAATTCCAATTCAACTGAAAGTTTAATTCAACATAGACAAATACCTCTTGAATCTTTTGGTAAAGTCTCAACTCGATCCAATGGTTGGATTTGGAGTTATGATCAATAACATAAAACTGGATGGTAGCAAATTTTACGTCAAAATCTGAATTTGACCTTTCTTGGATTGTATCAAGAAGTAGTTTTGAATTAGGAAAGACCTACCAACATGACAAAAATTCATAGTTTCTTGGGATTGGCAAGGTATTATTGGAGATTTATTGAAGAATTTTCCACAATAACATCTTATCTGACCCGATTTACTTGCAAAGAAGTTAGGTTTATTTGGTCAAAAGAATGCAAGGAGAGTTTTAAGAAGCTGAAAAGAAGGCTCACATCAGCCTAATATTGGTTTTTTCCTTTAGGGACAAAAGATTTATATAGTATATAGTGATGCTTCCTAAAAGGGTTTGGGTTGTGTTATGCAACACGGACAAGTAATTGCTTATGCCTTGAGACAACTGAAGCCACATGAGGTGAATTACCCTTTACATGACCTGGAACTTGTAGCGGTAGTGTTTGCTCTTCGGGTTTAGAGGCATTATTTGTATGGGTCGCAAATTCAAATCTTTACGGATCATAAGAGTAGTATTTGATGTCACATAAGGAGTTAACCATACGACAATAGAGATGGGTGGAGTTGATAAAGGACTATGATTGTGTTATTATTGATAATCTCCTAGGAAACGCTAACATAGGTGCTGATGCTTTAAGCTAAAAAGGAAAACAATAGTAAGTAATATGGAGGAACAAGGGCGGGACAACCTAACAGAGGATGAACTTACAACTAATTGTGAGGCCGGAAGGTTCATTATTGTCTCAGATAAAATCTGATCTATACTGCGAGATAAGGTCTTGGAGGCTCGATAGATGGATGAAGAAGTAAGGAAAGTAAAGGAAAAGATGGAACAAGGTATTCAAACACCATTTCAAATGTATACATGCATGTACATACAAGCAAAAAAAGGAAACAGGCTCCTTTGAACAAGCAAAGGGAAGATGCTCCTTGATACAAAACAAACAATCTAGCAATCTAAACCAAAACAACAATCTGGCACCAAACCACAGAGGATATGGCCATCAAACACTTCTCCACAAAACAAACCACAAAATTAAAACTAGCCCAGATCACAATTGGACAAGGACAATACACAAGGTTCTGTAGGCATCAGTTGAATCAAGGCATAGGCCCTGCAATAATGGCCCTGTACAAGCACGACAGAGAGGCAATCCAGCCCAACAAAGGGGATTTCAGTAACCAACTTCAAAACAGTAGCAACAGGCTACTCGACCAGTAGACACATGCAACATCATGAGCAACTTGCAAGCATACATGCCAGAAGCACCAAACAAACATCAAATAATATGCAAAGCAGTAGAGGGAATGAAGTCTCTACACATAGCTCCATAGCAGACCATTGCACCAACTGCAGAAGCGTGGAAATCAGCAATATCCATGTCAGCAACCAAGAAACATCATTGGAGGCCATCCCATTGACAAACAGCAAGGCTGAGCCACTAAGAGCCAATCATCTATGAACCTGCATCAACAGCTGGAAACCTGCCCACAAACAGAAAGACAGGTAGCACGCAAACACTAGAGTAGTGAGCCATCAACACATCTCCAACGAAACAAACCAACTCTTCAGTCATTACTGGGACAGGCTCCATCTAGCACTCCCCGCTAAGAAGTGAGTAAACATCATCACAACAAAGCAAGCGACATAAAACACTACAGCATCATCCCAAACAAACTCTTAGGATCCATTGCGGGTACCTGGGGAGAAGTAGAGTTAGCACAATAACCCAAAGACAGCCTCTACGAGCCAGTGAAGGACAACTGAAACAGAACCACTCCAACAGAAGATGAAGTAGCAGACTAAACAACACCAAGGTGCAAAAAAGCTCTCTAGCAATGATATGAAGAAGCACAACCAATTCTACAAGAAGCAGCAACCAAACAACAGACCACAAAGCGAGACCGACTCTAGAGAACCAGCCCCTTCAGACAACATCAGCTAGCATCAGTAGGCTAGAACACAAGGACGCCAGTAAGGTGTAGAAATCTTGCCCAAAACACAGCCCATGCAAAATCAAAAGATCATTGCAGACCCAGAGGGCAACATTACCAGTGAGCAATATCTAGACTTACAACCAGATCAACTCTGCAGTAGCGGCAAAGGTGCCACTATACCATGCTCCATCAAGCTCCTCTATTGCAAGCAACCATAGGGAAAGACAAAGTTGCTAACGACAAACTACCAGTTTGAACTTTCCACCAAGAGCTAAACAACAACACAACAGAAGCTAACCAACAGAACACCTTGTAAGAGAAGACTGGACAAAACAGCTTGAACCCATATAAACCTAACTTACAGATTCAACACAAGGATGTCTTCTACTGATAAACACTCTCGCAAACACTTGCATGATAAAGACCAGCGAGTGCCCAGGGCAAGTAACCAAACACTACTGCCAGCCAACTTCAATAAGGATGAAACACAACACACCAAACTACATATGAATCCCGTTTTGCATCTCACCCTAAGAGTACCAGGATGTATATGGACTTAAAAGGGGTACTATTGGTGGCCTAACATGTAAAGGGAAATTGCAAAATTTGTATCAAATTATGAGACTTGCTTGCAGGTGAAGGTTGAACATTAGAGGCCAATAGGAAAATTACAACCTTTATCGATTCCCGAGTGGAAATGGGAACACATCACCATTGATTTTGTGTCAGAATTGCCTAGGGATAAAAAGGGTAATGAGGCTATTTGGGTGATTGTGGAGCGACTGATGAAGCTTAACTTGTTTTAACCCATGGGAAAAGTGGATCCGGTGGATAAATTAGCCAAGTTGTATGTAAATGAGGTGGTTAGGCTATATAGTGTGTTGGTGTCAATCGTTTTGGATAGGGATCTAAGGTTCACATCGAGGCTCTGGCCAAGCCTACAACGGGCTTTAGGAACTAAATTGAACTTGAGAGTAGCATTTCACCCTTAAATTGATGATTGGTCTGAAAAGACTATTTAGACTCTTGAAGATCTTCTGAGAACTTGTGTGTTGGAATTTGGAGGAAATTAGGAAGATCTTTTGCCTTTGGTGGAATTCATGTATAATAATAGCTGCCAAACCATAACTAGTATGGCCTCATACGAAGCATTGTATGGGATGGGAGGAAATGCTGCACCCTGGTCTATTGGGATGAAATGGGGGAAAGGAAATTACTAGGGTCAGAAATGGTACAAATGACACCTGATAAGGTTGTCAGAAAGTTACGCGGACAATTGGAGAAGGCCTTTAGAGTTTCAGGTGGGAGATAAGGTATTTTTGAAAGTGGCACCATGGAACGGTATTATTCAGTTTGGAATCAAAGGGAGAATAACTCTAAGATACATTGGCCCTTTTGAGATTATAGAAAGAATTAAACTTGTTGCTTACCGATTAAATTTACCCACACTGTTGGATAAGATCCATAATGTATTTCATGTATCACTGTTGCAGAAAGCAAATGCAGATCCATTAAGGGTGTTGCCACAAGTTCCTATCGAAGTCAATGGAGATTTAACCTTAGAAACCAAATCGATCAAGATTTCTGGATTTGGGTGAAAAGGTGTTAAGGAATAAGAGGATTTCATTGGTAAAGGTTATGGGAGAGCTCTCAGATAGAGGAAGAGACATGGGAAATGGAAGCAGAGATGAAGGAGAAGTATCCGTATCTATTCAAGGATGTAGGTATGAGACTAAATTTCAAGGACAAAATTTGTTTTAGGAGGAGAGAATGTAAACCCCGGGTATAAATTCAGCATAAAATTGAAAAAATGTTTTAAATTGAGTAAAGAAAATAAAATGAATGATATGTGAATTTTGATAAATAGGACACAAATATATGTATATATAAAAGGTAAGGATATGAAAATTGATCCGAAATCATTTCTTGTAAATGTTTGATTAAGAAATGTAAACCTAGTACAACTTAGGAGTTCTATAAAATTTCTAAATGAAGTGTATAAAGAAATTAAGCAAATAAAATACAAAAATTGAGGATTTGATACTTGTAGTAAGGCAATGATATGGACCTTTGAAATTCAGAAAAATGGTTAGCAAACAAATTTTTAAATATAGAAGTGCGAAAATGCCCAAAAAATAAAAAAGATTCAAAATATGAATTAAATTTTAATGGAAGTGATTTATAAGGGAAGAAAGGTAGTGGGTGTATAAATTAATGAATTTGGATATCTCCAATTGAAATCGATATTAAAAATATATCAAGAATGGGGGAAATAATACCCGATAATTATAAAAGTTACTATGTAAAGGGACATAGTGGGAATTTGATAATTTTTGCCAATAAAGGGCTTGGGCTGGTCATGGGGAGGATTAAGAGGGAATAGAGAAGAAAACTCTATTTTTGCTTGAAAAATCCTCGAAATACCTAGAGAAAAACCTAGAGAAAAACAAGAAAAATAAAAGAGTTAGTGATATTAAAGAATTTAGACAACAAAATCACTTAGATTTAAAGTGTTCTTGAAAGAAAAATTTAGGGATAAAGTGAGAAGGAAGGGGTGGCAGCAACAAACAAGGAAGAAAGGTGGGAATCCTTGATTTATTAGCACTTGAAACCTATATTACTCCTTGGTAAGGTGTCCTAACATCCATTTAACAAGTTGTTGCAATATTTGTTAAGTTGTCATTGATTTTTCATCAAATTAAGGTTAGGGTTCATGATGAGTTTTAGGGGAAATGAGAAATTAAATTGAATTGTTGTTTGTGACATGTAATAGGATTGAAATCAGCTCAAATAACGAGTAATTTGGAAAGAAAATTAGTAGTCCCTTGCTAAGTGTGTGGCGACCATTGATGTAATAAGAGGAAGAGTGTTTTATTTAAATCCTTAGCTTGATGATATGTGTTTATATGAATTAAGATGATGAAAATGCACGAAGGAATAACAATTAAAGTGTTAGAGAGGGTTGAGAAGAGTGTTGATTGATAAGTTAATGAAATTGGGAGAATTATCTACAATTGTGATAAATTGCAAAATAATGATATATTGGGTAAACTATTTCTTAGAAGGTGTCTTTGGCAACATTATAGTGTACATAACATGGCAAGGAATTGATTTTTAATGAGGATAAGTTAAATTGGTAATGTGTGAATGCTATGGGATTTGTTGACGAAACTAGATAATTTTGTCTTTTGCTCTTCTAGAGGGAATGTGAGCATAAAAATGGGGAAATTTGGACTAGGTCTTTGCATAAACATTATAGCCTTGGATGTTTGCTATCTAAGGAAGTTGACCTTGCTTAATTTAGAGTTTTAGAAATCTAGCTATGGGATAATAAACAAGAAGGGGTCGGGACAGACCCTACTGGACAGTTGGTCATCTTCTTGATAATGGGTAGTTTTGAGGGTTTTAGGAGCAGAATTGGGTTCTTCTCCCTTAATAGACTTACAGCCCCGTGTCTTAGCTTTTTGAGGGATTAAACCACACCTTAAATGGAACTCTATAATGTTAGTTATGGATGAAACACAAAATAATATTCAAATGAGAAATTACGCCTATTGTGATGTTGGTTTGCATTCTTATTTAATTACCTAAGGAAAAGGATTGGTGCGAACATGAGACATAAATTTAAGAAAAATGGGTAATAATGAATGAGATGATTAAAGAGAAATTTGTATAGATTTTGGATTTAGGAGAAATAAATGCCCATAAGTAATGATTGTATACTTGTTGATGTAGGCGGAGCCACGGGACCCAGACAGTTGCCCGAGATTACCAGTTAAGCTTTTACAATAGATAGGTTCCTTACACCTATGTTTATGGATGAGTGCTCTTAGAGTAGTTGGTCTAGCTCTGAACCTACGTGCATATGACTTCGTTTCTCAGGAAATCTGTGCCGCGAAAGATCTTGAATTTGAGACTTTTTATACCAAAATATTCTTTTAAATGAAGGCATTCATGCTTGGATGGCAGCTCAAGATCAGCCTCATGAAAACCTTATATTCCCTGAGGAGGTTCTACCCCGTGGAAACGCTCTTTAATGGAACTTTAGCTTTAGCTAGTCGTGACCAAGAAACCACAGGTTTCGCTTGGTGGGCCGGGAATGCCCGCCTTATCAATTTATCCGGTAAACTGCTGGGAGCTCATGTAGCCCATGATGGATTAATCGTATTCTGGGTCGGAGCAATGAACTTATTTGAAGTGACCTATTTCCTACTGGAGAAGCCAATGTATGAACAAGGATTAATTTTATTTCCCCACCTAGCTACTTTAGGTTGGGTGTGGGTCCTGGCGGGGAAGTCATAGACACCTTTCCATACTTTGTATCTGGCTTTCTATTTTCTGCTATTTTAATTTGTTTAGCATGTTAGTGCTTTGAACTTGGTAGTCTATGTGTATGATGTTAATAAGAGAATAAAAAGGGGATCAGTACGAATAGTAGGTTGAGATGACATTGATTAGCTATCTGGGTTTGGATAGCTAATGGTATCAATGGGGTTCCATTGGTACCGACATTTTCAAATGACTTTGATTAGCTATCCGAGTTTGGATAGCTAATGGTATCAATGAGGTTTCATTAATACCGGCATTTCAGATGATATTGATTAGTTATCCAGGTTTAGATAGCTAAAGGTATCAATAGGGTTCCATTAGAGCTGACATTCCTTAAATTGATTAATTGATCCCAGGTCATTGGGTGACGAATGATATTAGTGAAGATTTCTAACATTGTCATGGTTACTCACGGTTAAGGGAAAAAGATAAGTTGATTAACTATTCCAGGTCGGAAATAGTTAATGATATCAACAGATTGCATTAGTATCGACAATCATTTCTATTATGATTAACTACTCCAGGTAAGGAGGCTAATGATGCCAAGGGTTCTTGACATCGACAACTTTGATGGTAAACCAAATATGGATAAGAATTGATTAAATATTACTTGATGTTGTTGTGCCCCTCTTGCGGTCCCTCATGAATCCACATGCATACTACATTATTTCTTACTCAAGTTACATTTCACATAATAATAATAGCGATGGTTGACTCCTTTTTTACAATTGCTTCCTTTACATTTGTGTTTCCATTATATCCCTTAAGATTATAGTTCATTATCAAATCATAACTATCATCACAAATTTAGTTTCAAATATGGCTTACTTCCTTTCGAACACCAAGACACGGTAATACACATTTTTCAAGGGAAGGAAACCTGATTCTACCCCTAACATGACTAAATTTCTTGTTTTGACAACTTGTCAAAATTGCCAGCACAGGTTGCAACTCAACCTCCCCTTAGATATCTATCTATATCTGGAGTTCTAAAGCTCCAAATTAAGCAAGGTTAGACTTATTGGAAAGCTAGCATCCTTGGCTATAACTTCTATGAAGAAAATTTTCCAAAATTTTATCATTTTTAGACCCAAATCCTCTTTGGAATCAGGGTGATAAATCTGTCCAGTTTTCTTCAATGGTTTAAATGAACCTTCAATTATCCTCATTTCCCCCTCTTCTCTTAAGATAATTATCTCTATATTATATACATGGTAACCTTCCTAAATATGACTTCCCAAGGATTGTCTAAGCTAATATTGTTTTAGATTTTGTTAAGAATCACATATTTGACAAGTTTGGAATTCTTAAAGCTATCATTAGTGATCGTGGCACTTGTTTTTTCAATTGTTCAATGCAAGCATTACTACGTAGGTATCGTATGACTCATTGGACTTCCACAGCTTACCATCCTTAAGTGAATGGCCACACTGAAATTTCAAATCGATAAATCAAGTCCATTTTGGAGAAGACAATACAACCTAACCGGCGAGATTGGAGTCTCTGACTGGGTGATGCACTTGGGGATTATCAAACTGCTTATAAATGACCTATAAGAATGTCACCTTATAGGATGATTTACGGGAAAGCATGTATTACTAGTGGAACTTGAACACAAAGCTTTTTGGGTCATTAAGCAATGCAACTTTTGTTATGATGCCGCTTGGATTGCAAGGAAGTTGCAATTGGAAGAGTTAGAAGAGATATGGAATGATGCCTATGAGAATGCAAGGATTTACAAAGAAAAGACCATGAGTCTTCATGACCGAATGATTACAGGAAAGGAGTTTCATGTTGGAGACAAAGTCCTTCTTTATCATTCACGTTTGAAACTTTTTCTTGGAAAGTTGTGCTCTTATTGGATTGGACCCTTTGTTGCTTCTAATGTTTTTCCTTATGGTGCAGTTCAGATTACAAGTTTAGAAACAAAAAAGTGCTCAAGGTCAATGAGAATCGATTGAAAACTTTTTATGAAGGTTTGACGACATAACTCACTACTTTCGTGGAGTTAGCTGAAGCAATCTATGAGGCATGAGTATATGTGTCAAGTCAATGATATAAAACAAAAGCATGTGTCAAGTCAATGATATAAAACAAAAGCACTTATTGGGAGGCAACCAAAAAAAAAAATTCAGATTTGCTTCCTATCTTGTTGAGATTACATTCACATTACATGTATACATGAAGATGATAAAGACACTAGAAATTTTAACCACGTAAGCCAAAAAGCCAACCCAAAACATATTACCCTTAGTGAGCCCTTTTGAGTTTGTTTATCTTTTCTTTGTTATGTTGTAAGCCTGAACTTTTTATATGTTTTCATTTTCTTCTGGCCAAGGATTAGTATAGCATGTACTTGATATCTCATGATATTATGGTTGGAAATTATATGGAAAAAAAGTGATACTTGATGGAAAGAATGGGCAAAGTTGCCAAAGGTAGACCATTAAAAAAAAAAAAAAAAAAAAGCCATTCCATTGTGTTATAAAATCAAAAAAAGTTACGTATTGGTGCTTAAAGATAGTGAATTTGTGTGCTTTGATGAGATATCATGTTTCAAAATTCAATTGTTATAAAATGCTCTACTTCCATTGGTTTTAACCTTTTTCTTCTCATTTCTTTTACCTCACCTTAACCTTAGCCCCATTACAACTGAAAAGTAAGACCTTTTAATTCATGTATAGCTTGTAACATTTTAGTAATGGAGATGAGATTGAAAAGTAAGCTTATGGTAGAACATATTCACTGATTGAATTGGAGAGATTTAAACACATAAGCCCTAAATATGTGAGTGTTGGAGTGTCTATCAAAAAGATGACCTATCACTTTGACATGACATAGATTTCATTTAAATCCCAATGATTAATTGAGTTTTGAAGTTTACATGTAAATAAATTTATGAAAATTTATATTTTTATCCTTTTTTATTGCATTTTTGTTTATAATGCATGTACTCCTAGACATTGATGGGAGATTAAGAGATTAACCATTGTTATTTTATTTGTTTATTTACACTTTGGACTTCCTTAAGTTTGATTTTATCTCTCGTTTCTCGAGGATGAGTGACACGACCAAAGAGTTGATGTCTTCTCTCAAATGTAAGAGTGTCAAAGTAATAAATAACCCGGCAAGACCGGGGTCGAACCACAGGGAGGTTAACTATATAAACTACAAATAAAGAAATAGATAATAACATAAAAAGAGTTGAAGAGAGCTTTGAGATGTGATATTGATATAAGGATTAAACAAGGATAAAATAATTGTCAAGGTTAGAGAATCCACTAATAGTATTTCAAACAAGAATAATATAAATTCTTTTTATTACTCAACTGGAAACCACACATAAAGGAGGTTCCAATTGGTTTATAAATTGTTAACATGATTACATTAGTTATCTTATTCGAATAATGCTAATACTTGTAAATGTTGTCAGGTATTCATAATTATAACTTATGTTAACAACAAATCAAGTTCCTTTTATAGCACAGGTGTCTGTTATACCATACGGTTGGGCTATGAAAATGCCAAGTATATGTTGTACCAAGGGTTATACAACATAAATCTAGATTAACCATTTAACAAGCAAAGTATTAAAAGTGAACAAGATAACAAATACAAAACATGTTAGTATCAAACATTAAAGTTAATGTTGAGTTTATACTATACTTATTCTTACACCATTAGTGTAACCTTTTCACCTTGATATAATAAACTTAGTTAAATATAATGAAAGAGAGAAACATAAATAAACAAGATAAGAACATAAATAAGATACAAGTTAACTAAGTAAAGGAAAGGAAATGAAAAGCATAAACAAGAGATTAATATAAACAAAATTTATGCATTACAAAAATATAAAGAGAGAGAGCAAGAACATGATCTTGATATGAAAACCAAGATGCCTAAATGCATAGCAAATGCCTCCTTTTATAAGCCAAAATTTAAAACTATTGATTTGATGACTAATTGTTGAGTGGGTGGCCACATCTTGACTTGGTAACAATCCTTATCTTCTTGTCTGAACTATTTATTTTAACTATTGATTTGAACTTGAAAACAGCCTTTTTGAATCTTGAACTCTTCATGAAAGTTTTAGGCCTATGTCTTAGCTTTCCATCCATATAGACCAGACCTAAAACCAAGTTCTACAGCTCCAAGTATGATCAAATAACCGAATAGTGTTCCAGTTTGGACTGAACCAACATCTCTTTTCTAAGCTTGCCCCTCTCTTTGTCTTCTCAATTTTAGTAGTTAAACTCATCAATCAATCCTTTGATTTATGTGATAAGCGCAGATTTAAGATGAACATTTACCATAAATTAAAGGTATCTTATAGTATTAGACTTGTTATTATAAAACATGCTTTAGTTAAGAAGTTATTAATACTTCAAGTGCAAAATGATGATATAAAAACTTGATAAAAATGCACTTTTAAGTACTAATCACACCCCCCAACTTGCTCATTACTAGTCCCTAGTAATCAAAACGTTAAAATAGAAAAACAATTTGCAAGTTCCACAAAGGAAGGCATTCATCATTCAACTTCCATTAATCTATCCAAGTAAACAAACTCTCATTCGATTTATATGTCTGCTCCATACTGTTGAAACAAGTTATCAATAAACCTTTTTTTATGTGCTCAATGTATGAAAACATAAATGATGAGGCTTTTATTGAAAAAAAACAATATTATGTTCTAATGTTTTTCTAAGGTTACTTGCTTGGGTTGAGATTATTATCTTTTTTTTTTAATTTTTATATATATATATATATATATATATATATATATATATATATATATATATATATATATAACTTAAAACATAAATATGACCATCACATAAAAAAAATTATTGAAGGACTTCAGAACCAGGATCCAAAGACTAGTTCAAATTTAAAGGAAAAAAAAACTTTGTAGTCATAATTTCAAAATGAATAAAATCAATGAAGAGATAAAAACTCATATTATTGATTCCATTCAAGCTTAATCCCTAATAATGTATATTGAATTTTTATTTTATAAGTCTCTATTATTTATACTCACCATCATTCACCACTATCATTTTTTAAATTTAATTACATATTGCATTTATTACAACTTGAAATTAAAACTAATATTTATTTACTTTTTAAATTTTATTTTTTAATGAATCTTAAATTTTTTTAAACAAATTTAAATAACAAAATCTATTTTTTTAGAAAGTCATAAATATCTGAAACTCATTAAATTATACTATTTTTTTTAATTAATTGTTGAAATTTATAAATTTACCACATTTTTTTTTATATGTGATATGCTACTTTGAATAAAGAAACTCCAATTAATGAGGAATTATCTGTGATAAATATTACAATTTAGAATATTATTTACTTAAAAATAAAACAAAAAATATTTTTTTATTTTTAAAATTTTATTTTTTATATCAATTATAAAAAAAAAATTTAAATAAAAAAATAATTCAAGTACAACACAGTGTTTTCAACTGCCTGATGGCAAATGTCAAATTACTACGTGGTGAGCTTCTCCACCACTGAATAATTTCATTTATGCTTCATTCTCAGTGTGAACATGGTGTAATGTCAGACAGATATTTTAGGTACAGAGAAATCTCCGCCTAATAAATGCTAGGATTGTATTACAGGAAAGCACAACCTGTGTTCCAGCTACCCGCGAGGCTGCAATATATTTTCACACCCAACACCAATTCCAAATAAATACGTCCTGCATTGTCATCCACAAGTTTTCTTCCATATATATTTAAACACACACACTCGAAGAACTTTGTTCGGCTTGATATTATCGATCATGGCTAAGAGTGATGTGAAGCTTATAGGGGCATGGCCGAGCCCTTTTGTGATGAGGCCAAGAATTGCCCTTAATATTAAATCTGCGGGGTATGAGTTTCTTGAGGAAACACTGGGATCCAAAAGCCAGCTTCTTCTTGAATCAAACCCTGTCCATAAGAAAATCCCAGTTCTGATTCATGATGGCAAGCCCATTTGTGAATCTCTTGTGATAGTGGAGTACATTGATGAGGTTTGGTCTTCTGGACCTACCATCCTCCCCTCCGATCCTTATGATCGTGCCCTTGCTCGGTTTTGGGCTGCCTATCTCGATGAGAAGGTACCACCTCTCTGATCTCCATCTTTCAATTTCTAGATTCATTATTTGCGACGTTCTGATTCTGGATTTCTTTATTGTTATGTTGTCCTGATCTTTCCCTGGCCATATTGAATATACGCAGTGGTTTCCTACGATGAGAAGCATTGCAACAGCTAAAGAAGAGGAGGCTCGAAAGGCGTTGATAGAGCAAGCAGGAGAAGGGGTGATGATGCTGGAGGATGCATTTAGCAGGTGTAGCAAAGGGAAGGGTTTCTTTGGAGGAGATCAGATCGGGTACCTTGACATTGCATTTGGTTCCTTTTTGGGGTGGTTGAGAGCCATAGAGAAGATGAATGGAGTGAAGCTGATTGATGAAACTAAGACTCCTAGCCTGTTGAAATGGGCAACTAGTTTTTCTTCACATCCTGCTGTGAAGGATGTCCTTCCAGAGACACAGAAGCTTGTTGAGTTTGCCAAGGTTCTGGCCAAATTCAAAGCACCCAGCTCGAACTCCTAAATAAACCATTATTGCTTTGTGGGCAACTTGAAATACTAGAACTATGTAATTTGAATACTAGAAATTAAGCTTGTTGAGGAGAAATAAATTTAGATTACTTGCTGTGAACAATGATGGGGGCTCTAGTTACCATTTGCTTGTAATTTTGCTGCACCGTTTTGCTTGAAATTAAGAAAACTTGTTGAAATAACGGTACAAAATAATCAAACATGACTGAAAAAACCCTTTATAATTTTTTGTTTTACCGAAAAAAAATTCCATTTTTAATCTAGGGTCGTTTGTTCTTTCTTTTAGATGTTTTATATATTTAAAAAGAATTTTAAAATTTAGGATAAACCATGCAAATTAAAATTTACCTTTCTTTTTCATTTGTTCTTATGTAACTAATAGTATATAATTTCTTTTTAAGTGAAATTAACCATGCAAAAATTTGGGAATTTCATCGATATTTTACCTGTAAAATAGGATGATTTGGTTGGACTTCTTGAGGGAAGTTTAATTAAAGTGGTTTTTTCTTTTAATAATGCCAAGAAAAGTAGAGATTATAGGTAGTTTTGTCGTTATAAATGGGTTTTTAAAAGCTTCTAGGGTCTTTTTAATGTATTTTTCAAGTGAAAGAAGTTGAAACATGAGTTTTTTTAGATCCCAAAACTGAACCCTAATTCTTTGATCATCGGAGGGGACTAGAAAATATTGTAGACGATGACAAGTCATCCACCACATTGAAGTTAAAAAAAAAAATAGGGATGATGACGTTTCATCCACTCCATAAAAAAAAATTTACTCTATGTCAAGTGCGCTTGGGTAGTTGGCTAGATGCATAGATTTGCCCTACCAAACCTAACAACATATGACTGTTTTTTTTTTTAAGTTATTTTTTAAAACATTATTAAAATACCTCCTTATTTTATGTATTTTTTTTTATTTTCATTAATATTTTTGTTTAAATTTAAATTGAACCCTCTCTTTGGTTTTTAAAATTACTTAGTTTACATTTCTTAAACAGTAGTTATTTTTTAATTATTTTGTATTTTTATAATATTTCAAAGATAGTATCGTAATTTATCTTTTATATTTAATATAAATAAACTATATTTGCTTGATGTATTTATAAAAATAAAATCATTTGTTATTGGTAAGAATACATTAACCTCTATGACAATAAAAATAAAAAGAAAAGTCATGGTTACACATTTGCATACTTGATACAACCAAAAGATTGATGTCTTCTCCCAAGTGTAGGAGTATCGAAGTAATAAATAACCCGGCAGGACCGGGGTCGAACCACAAGGAGGTTAACTATATAAATTATAAATAATAATAATAATAATAATAATAATAATGATGATGATGGTGATGATGGTGATGATGGTGATGATGATGATGACGAGTTAAAGAGAACTTTGAGATGTAAGATTAATGTGAAGACTAAACAATGATAAAAACAGCTGTCAAGGTTAGAGGATTCACTAATAGTATTTCAAATAAGTATAATATAAACTTTTTTTATTACTCAACTGGAAACCACACACAAAGAAGGTTCCAATCGGATGATTTGTCATTAATTGCTCATTATAAATTATTAACATGATCATATTAATTATCTTATTTAAGTAACACCAAACTTTTAAATATTGTGAGGAATTCATGATGCTAACTTATGTTAACAACAAATCAAGTTCCTTTCATAGCCATAGCATAAGTGTAGGTTATACCATACGGTTGGCTATGAAAGTACCAAGCATTTGTTGTACCAAGTGTTATACAACACAAATCTAAATTAATCATTTAACAAGTAAGGTATTAAGAATTAATAAGATAAAAATGATAAGACATGTTAATAACAAATTGTTAAGGATATAATCATTGAAGTCTATGTTGAGTTTATATTATACTTATCCTAACACCATTAGTGAAACATTTTCACATTGACATAATAAACTTAGCTAAACATAATGAAGAAGAGAAACATAAATAAACAAGAGGAGAACATGATTATATAAGTATAGTAAAGGAAATGAAAGGCATAAACAAGAGATTAATAAAACTATAACATGAAATAAAACCAGAACATTAAAACTACAAAGAAAGAAAGCGAGTAAGGAAATGATCTTGATCTGAAAACCAAGATGCCTAAATGTATGGAAAATGCCTCCTTTTATAGGTCAAAATTCAGAACTATTGATTTGATGACTAATTGTTGAGTGGGTGGCCACATCTTGACTTGGTGACAATCCTTACCTTCTTGTCTGAACAAAATGTCATTGCTAACGTCAGAATTTGAATAGATAGTCTTCATGAAAGTTCTAGGAAATTGTCTTAGCTTTCCAACATAAAAAGAATCGGTGCATTCGGACTTCTAGAACTCGAGATATGGGCTGAACACTGAACAATGTCTGGGCTGTAGGACAGATTCCGACTTCTCCGTTGTTGCTACAATTTGAACTCGAAAATGGCACTTTAAAATCTTGGATTCCACATGAAAGTTTTAGGCCTATGTCTTAACTTTCCATACATATAAACCAGATCTAAATCCAAGTTCTATGGTTCCAGGTATGATCCAATAACCGAATGGTGTTCGAATTTGGACTAAACCAACATCTCTTTTCTAATCTTAGCCCTCTTTTTGTCTTCTCAATTTCAGTAGTTAAACTCATAAATCAATCATTTGATTTATGTGATAGGCTTGCATTTAAGATGAACATTTACCATAAATTAAAGATATTTTATATTATTAGACATGTTATTATAAAACATGCTTTAGTTAAGGAGTTATTGATACTTCAAGTGCAAAATGATGATATAAAACCTTGATAAAAATGCACTTTTAAGTAC
>Ga0307517_10005226_pt1 | contig 19648 bp, 26 predicted proteins | sample 23_EM_MG_FD_194515 | JGI IMG/M metagenome (GOLD analysis project Ga0307517, IMG submission 194515) | Populus trichocarpa ectomycorrhiza microbial communities from riparian zone in the Pacific Northwest, United States - 23_EM | ecosystem: Host-associated > Plants > Roots > Unclassified | place... | reverse complement strand
CTCGTGGACATTTGATCTAATTATAACCTGTGTGTGTGAGGTTCAACGAAAGCACGCAAGGTAAGTATTAAGAGGATAAAATTTGTTATCTAAGATAAGATAACGCTGATGCGCCCTAAAATGGGAATGACATCCAAACCCATCCATTGCCATCCATCCATTCCTGTCTCTCCAGATGCATGGGATAGGGTGTAATATGTTTGGATGCATTAAAATTACCAAAATATAAATTTTTGTGTACAAAGAACCATGGCTAACGAGCCCAGGAGCAAAACCGAGCCCGAGCAAGCCCATCTGGCACCGCTTGCCTAATTGGGACATAATTTTCAAATCTGTCACCCCATAAACGCTCTCCAGCCCCCACCCGCTCTCCCTGGGGCGCCAAAACATCCCAGATGGGTGTATCCAACCCTGCTACCCCCAAAATACAAAATTTCCCACCTAAAATCGCACCCAATCCTGCCCAATGTGCCCAACAGTGAGCACAGATGTCTGTTTACATATCCCTGCCCTAGCAGAATTACCCCTGCATGCCCCGCCCTCCCATCCGGCACCCTCGGCAAGCCAACCACCCTACCCATCTAACCAAAAGACCCTATTACTAATCCTAACCAGCCCCGGCACCACAGCAATACTCTGTTTTTTTGGGTGGTGGAATTTGTCCCATATGCATTTATGAAGTGACTTGGGTAAGACCCTAGTATTGATACATAATAGTGGCATATACAGGTGACCTACAATCTTGAGGTCTTCCAGGATGGTAATCAACACTTCTTGAATATAACCAATGCCACCACAGAGCAGCTCTTCATCGAACCCAACCTGGAATATCCACAAGTCCCTTCGCACTCCAAAGTCTACGAGAATACACTCCAGGGCATGCATATTCAATTCGAGGTGACGTTTAGCATCGCTCGCGACGAGGACTGTAATTGAACATTGGGGAGAGGCAAGAAAAGGTGTGTTGAATCACCGCAGTTTGTCCCATACAGTCTCCTGTTTCCGATGCTGTGTCTTGGAGAGGAATTGGCGCTGAGACAGGGGAATTCTTGTTGGATGGGCTAGACCGTCCGCTGCAAGAACTGGCTGTAGACTTCGTCTTGACATTTTGTGCATTTTTCAAGACATCGCCGGCTTCCACTGCACTAGGTTTCCTATCTGTAAGATCGATGTGTTTGAAGCTTGGCCTAGGGATTCCTGATTTTCCTGGGAATCCAATGTCAGCATCCGTGAAGGAAGCAAGTTCGGACACCTGCCTGGTATGGACGTCAGGATGCACTCACCTTGCTTGGGCGAATATCGTTTCGCAGTTGGCTCAGCGGTGTTCTTGGCTTTGGCCAATCTGTTGGCATACGGAAGAGTATAGAGTTGTCCATCCAAAATAGCATGGAATTGTCCACCCAAAACAGCATGGAATTGTCCACTGCTAAATGAGTTGTTTAGAAACTGTACACCACTAATTGAGTCATTTAGAAACATCCCGTTGGCACCTGGGCTTTTGACGGAGTCAGTGAATGTACACAGTAATGCAGGCGGAAGTGCCAACTTATAATCTGAATAAAAGTAGGGTCAACGAGGGTGCGGGGTGGGTGTAGAATATGTCAGACGAGGATACACACCTTGTTGAGAAGTTTTTGGTGTGTTTTTACCCTGTAGCGTGTTCGCACTCCCAGCATCGAAGTATTCCCCACCCATGATAATGAGATCTCTAGAATTCGCAAACATCTGGCTACCATCTCGAGCAGCGAAATCTCCTTCATTGATAGTGGAGGCCTCAAGCTCCTTGAACATCTCCTGTCCATCGTCTGTGTTGAGATTGCACCATGTTCATGTGATCGCGCCATGGCTATGCCACACCTATTTATCTCTTTGTTTCCTTTATCCTCCTTTCTCCTCCTTTATCTCATGACCTGGCTTTATCTCATAGAACATATAGATATACCATGGACACTGTAATTAGCACCTCAGTCCGTGTATTATCATCATGACTGAGGTGAGCACTTTTCTATCATACTTATATCATACTTATCACTAACTGTACCATAGTCTACCCTGTGTGATCTAGGTACAGTTCTAATACAGTCCATGTATTATCATCATGACTGAGTCTACCCTGTGTGATCTAGGGTCTCATTTCTACAGGTTATGGGCCTTATTCGCCACTGAATCTCGAGTGGTGTAGAAATCTTTGATCCTCACAGATCCCGTCTTATCTTATCAGCACACGCGATACCCTTGATCCTCACAGATCCCGTTTATCTTATCAGCGCGCGTCGGATAACACGCGCTCGAAACCCCTTTGTTCTTTGTGAACACGCATACAGTTTTTTTTTTCCCCCCACACCCTCTACCTACAGTCACCATGCCTGACGGAAACTCTCCTGTTGTCGATCCCTCTGCCAGTGATGCCATCCGTCCCTGCGTTACCTTAGCACGCATCAGTACCAACTTCTCTGGCAACCCTCTCAACAAAACTGTCGGGAATTGGAAAACCTGGAGCTCCAAGATACGTGATAATCTCGCCATCTGCGGGCTAGGCAACCACATCAAGGAGATCAAAGCAGGATCCACCATTATTCCGGATGTGAATGTCCAACCGATTGCTCATGACAATTGGAACACCAATGACGGGATGGCACGGGCATATATTTGCCTGAATTGCGTAACCGTCAAAAGTGAACTTCTAGACGACATTACGACCGCCTACGAATTTTTCAAAACCCTTGAAAAATACCACCTAACGAAGGACCTGTTAAACAGGTCAACCTCATTCAGAATGCACTTGCCCAACGCGTTGCCCATGACAAGGATCAAGTTTCCAACTGTCGCAAAATTCGTGAGGACATCCGCCGTGCATTCCGTATGCCAGGGGGTATCACAAAGGAAACCTTCATCAATATCACCCTCCTCATTGTCCTCGGGTGCGGCCATGAACATATGCGCACCATGATTCAGCATGACATGCAAGCCGCGACGGACGCCACGCCATTTCTATCCGAGCAGGTCATGCTGTACCTCGAGCAGGATCTCCAGCTTCTTCTGGGAGATGAGCAATGCTCTGGTACTGCTGACGCGATTGCACTCGCAGCTCAGTCCTCCCAGAAGCGCGGGGGGGCACGCTCTCCACTCGAGTGCAGCAACTGCAAGCGGACTGGTCGTACCGCCGATTTTTGCGTCCGTGCAGGAGGAGGGATGGCAGGCAAATCAATTGAAGACGCTCAGGCAGCGAAGAGGAAGGGATTGAGAGATAGGCAGGAGAAACCGAAGGATTCCAAGGATTCCAAACCGAAGGTGGCCCTTTCATTCAAGGACTCGAATGGACGGGCATTTATCACCCATGTCAACACAGATAATATCACTGCGATGAACTCCACTCCTGTGACATCTTCCACCATTCATGCCAACCTTGCTTCCATTGATCTCGACTCACCTTCACTCGACTTGCCCGTCCACTTGACTGGGATTGAGACTGTCGAATACGAAGGATTCCTCGCATGCCTTGATGATCCTGTCGTTAGCATTGACTGGAATCAATACAGCAATGACATTGAGGTTTCTCCCACCATGATTGCCGCCCCTCATCAAAACCGGCGTACAGCTGTTATCTCCCTTGATGCCTGCCCTTTTTTCCTCGATTCGGGCGTGAGCGTTCACGTATCCCCAGAGCACTCAGATTTTCTCTCCCTCCGCCCGATCTCCTCAAAGGCCGTAAAAGGCGTTGGGGGGTCATCTATTATGGCGACTGGAATTGGCAACATCAAGTTGTGCATTGCACGAGGGGCATACCTCATCCTACTCGGAGTCCTCTTTGTTCCTAACTCGACCGTCCGTCTCATTTCCATCAGCTCCCTTACCCGCGATTCTGCTTGCAATGTCCATTTTAGTGATATGTCTTGCTGGATCGACAACTCGTCCACCAAGGCTGTTATTGCGCGCGGATCTCTAGCCCCCTCGAAAGGTCTCTACACCCTCGATCTTCATTCCCCTCATGCCGAACACACACTTACTGCCTCTTTTGGTTCTTTGAGCATTGAAACCTGGCACCGCTGCCTTGGTCATGCGAATTACCAGACAATCAAAGAAATGGTGCACAATCGTTTGATCGAGGGTATGCCAGCCACCTTCTCTACTGCTCCCCCTGACTGTGACTCATGTGTTATCAGAAAACAGACAAAAACCCCTGTACCAAAGGAGCGTGAGGAAGGTCCAGGTCATAGGGCAACGCGGAAGCTAGAGAAGGTGTGGGTAGACTTAATAGGACCTATTTCTGTAACATCAGTCAATGGAAATTGATATGTGATGGACTTACTTGATGACTACACGAGCAATGGATGGTTGATACCCCTCAAGAGCAAAGATCAAGCTTTTCCCGAACTTCAGGCATGGGAACTTGCTTGGGAGAAGGAGACAGGCTTCACCGTCAGGACATATAGGGTCGATAACAGAGAACTAAAGTCCAAGAAGATGGAGTCATGGCTTAAGAGCCGTGGGGTGCAGCAGAACTTTACAGCGCCCTATACATCTGCTCATATTGGATGCATTGAACATATGCACTGCACCCTAATGGCTAAGGCTCGCACCATGCGTATATACGCTGGATGCCCACCTGAACTTTGGGATGAGTTCTATGTCACCGCTAACCATCTTCAGGACAAAACAACCACCCACTCCCTCCCCGGCACTACGCCATGGCAGGAATATTATGGCTGAAAACCTGACTACTCTTACATGCGCGAGATCGGGTGCAAAGCATTTGCTTTAATTCAAACAAGCATAATCCGAACTCTATGGTCGCTCCCTCGAATGTATCCTGATCGGATACAACGAGAATGCCAAGTCCTACTGTCTATACAACCGCGAGACCTGCAAAGTATACTCTTCCTACCATGTCCGTTTTCTGGAAAGCCAGGATGGTCATCCCCGCACTCTCCCCCAAACTCAGACATCCACCACGTCACAATCTTCACCTCCCACTGACGATACCATCACCAAACCCATTTCCTTTGACACACCAGATGATGATAAATATTTCCCCTCTGGAATATTACTGCCAGAACCTCCTTTCCCTGACCACTCTGTTCCTGACCAACCTAACCCTGCACTGGAACATGACCCCGATGCATCAGCGCCTCGGCGATCATCTCACATTGCGTCATCCCAGAACAACTTGGCAGCTGGGATCCCAAAACTGATGGCACTGGAACGTGCTGTTCAGGAGTCGAAAGCGAGTGCAGAGAGGAGAGCGGCAGATAAGGAAGAAAGGAGGAGACATATGAGAGGAATGCGGATTGAGGAAGTTGAGGAGGAAGAGAATCCGGCTATGAAGGAGACTCGTGCCACAGATGGGACACGCATTGAGGAGGAGATCCCTCCCAATCCCCCAGCTAAAACAACGACCGTGGATGAACTACAGGAGCTCCTCGTGAAGCTGAAAATCCATGAAACCCACCCCTCTAACATTGCCGAAGCTGTTCTTTCCGCTTTGGGTGACACTGAGGGGATTGATCCATGTACCATTGGTCTTGACGACGAACCGAGGACTTGGAAAGAAGCACAGGCATCCCCGGAGGCGAAAGAATGGACGAAGGGCTACCTCGATGAACTCAAGTCACTCAAGGAGATGGGCATCTATAAACTGGTTCCCCATTCGTCCATTCCTGCAGGTGCTAAGATTCGAAAAGGTCGCCCTGTATTCACTTGGAAGTGGGATGAAAATGGAAATGTCATTCACCATAAGGTCCGCCTAGTATTCAAGGGATTCGAGCAAATCTACAGCAAAGACTACACCACTACTACCTCACCGACTGCACGTATGGAGTCCTGGCGCATCCTACTTCACCTTGCGGCCACCCTTGACTGGAGTACCAAGCAGACAGATGTCAAGACAGCGTTCTTGTACAGTATCCTGCCTGATGACGAGGTCCAGTGGATGGAACAGCTGGAAGGGATGGAGGAGGAAGGGTTTGAGGACCATGTGTGGATGCTACAGCAGGGGCTCTATGGTATGAAGCAGGCAGGGCGCTTATGGAACAAGACTATGGATGCCGCCATGGTAGAATGGGGATTCACCCACCTATCCAGTGAATCCTGCATTTACTACCGCCGAAACAAGCAGAGAATCGTCATAGCAGTTGTTCATCTCAACAATTTCCTGTCCATAGCTGACTCGGAGGAGGAGAATGTGCACTTCAAATCTCAGATGAAGACCCGATGGATTACCTCCAGTCTGGGAGAGCCCAAATTCTGCATAGGAATCACTATCAAATGCAACCGAGTCGACAGGACTGTCTCTCTCTCTCAAACCGCTTTAATCGACAAAATCATCACTCAGTTTGGACAAAGCGAGGCGCATCCTATTTCTACACCTATGGATCCCGGCCTAAAGCTACGACGACCAGCTCCCAACTCCATCACTCCACTGGAATGCGAGAAGCTGTCCAAAATCCCATACAGATCCCTTGTCGGATGCCTGATCTACTTGGCCGTTGGAACCTGATTTGATATCTCTTATGCAGTACAACAACTATCACAGTTCCTAGACTGTTACACCCATACCCACTGGAACGCTGCTATATGTGTCGTACGGTACCTAAAGGGAACACGGGACCTCACTTTAACCCTCGGAGGCGAAGCAGATCTCCAACTCGTAGGTTATACAGACTCGGATTGGGCTAACTGTCTGGACACCAGGAGGAGTGTGGGAGGTTTCGGCTTTACACTAGGATTGGGATTGGTCTCTTGGAATGCAAAGAAACAGAAGACTGTCGCCAGCTCATCATACGAAGCCGAGTACACAGCTGCATTCGAAGCTTCCAAAGAAGTGATCTGGCTGCATACCCTTCTGATGGAACTAAAATTTATACACCCATCCACATCAACAACAATTCTCTGCGACAACAAGGCAGCAATATTCCTATCATCTGATCCTGCCATGCACTCACGCGTCAAGCACATAGATATCCAATACCATTTTCTACGTGAACGAGTACAGAACAAGCAATTAGCGCTGGCCTACATTAACACAAAAGACAACATCGCCGATCTATTCACTAAAGCTTTAACCCCTGGACCTTTCGCACGTCTACGAGCCTTCGGGGGTCTGCACTAATCGGACTCCAAATGAGGAGGAGCACGATCACGGTGAGGAGGAGTGTTGAGATCGCACCGTGTTCGTGTGATCGCGCCGTGGCTATGCCACATCTATTTATCTCTTTGTTTTCTTTATCCTCCTTTCTCCTCCTTTATCTCATGACCTGGCTTTATCTCATAGAACATATATATATACCATGGACACTGTAATTAGCACCTCAGTCCGTGTATTATCATCGTGACTGAGGTGAGCGCTTTTCTATCATACTTATATCAAACTTATCACTAACTGTACCATAGTCTACCCTGTGTGATCTAGGTACAGTTCTAATACAGTCTGTGTATTATCATCGTGACTGAGTCTACCCTGTGTGATCTAGGGTCTGATTTCTACAGTCTGAAAATGCTGGGGTCAGTTGGTAATGAGAAGGAGGTGTTGACATACCTTCACAATCATTCTCCTCTGAGCCCCTTCCTTTCTTTTCAGTTGAGAAAACTCCTCCATCAATATCATGCTGCTCCGATTTTTCAAAAAGCTTGGAATATCCTTTAACGACGTCCTCATTTTCGGATTCTTCAAGACCATGGAACATATTGGACATTATGTCGAATTCTCTTTCTATCGGATGTAATTGGAGAATATCAAGGGCAATGCTAAGTGGCCAAAATGACTAGCACCAGCAAGAAGCGTTTTGGAGTGTAAAGTGAAAACATTATGGTTGGTGTCTGCTTTTTATTGGATCAAGTATCCGATGCTCACAGGGGTTTCAAGCTTGACATTCTGTGGGATTCTGCCAAAAAAAGTGAGTGTTGTGTTGTTTTATCCAGAATTGGTACAAGGTGGATTGGTTGCAAGAAATTGTACAACACATCTATAGCTTCGAGTTTGGCTATGATGGCTTGCCAGTCGGGCCAGAGCGCTGTCCATGACAAGCTCCTTTGACAGTGCTCACCCCCAGTGAAAAACCTGGAAAACTAGATTGAACCAGAGAAAATCAGGTTCAATCAGTTTTATGGGGTTCCAAATTGTGAAGATAGCTTGATCTGAATGAACAATTTATTGGAGTACATCAAGCCACATCAATGCGTATCAAATCTAGTGCTACAGATAGCTATCAAACCACATCAGACCATATCGAGGGCATTTGAGGGAGGCTGATTTAACAAGGTCGAAGCATGTTGAACCGAAGTGATTGAGCGAGATAAAACCACAGAAAAAAACATAGAAATCGAAGCAAAATCACACTTCTCAAAGCCAAGTCAGCATAGCACTGAAATACATCATGAAAACACACCATTTTAAGGGACAGGAAACATCAGCGCCAAGCTTAGAGAGACTATGACTAGAGAGAAGAATGCGAAGGTTCTGCTGGAGATGTTGTGGAACCGAGATAAAGTGCGTGAGCAGCAAGCCTGGAGTCATTTGCGAACAAGAAAAGTGAGCAGGAAAATAAGGCTGTGTCGAGCAGGCTCAATTGCGTTTGAATGTGACGAAGGATAGAGACCGGACTAGCAAGAGTGAGAACGAAGCCAAAGAGAGTCAAGATGAAGATTGAGAGTTTTGGGCCTGAGGGGAGCAGGTAAGTAATGGACCTGAACCGCAAGGAATCCAGAAGGCAAACCACCAGTATTCTCGCTGGTACTCTTATTCATCAACGCCCATTAACTTTAAGGTTTTGCTCAAGGCATTCCATTTCTGGTGAAATATGGGTAACCAGAAAGTAGGTGCCATTTGGCGAATACACCAGAAAGAAAAGGTAATCAATGTACCTTTATATCGGCCTTCGAAAGCCCTTTATAATACTTGTCGAACGCAGCGCAGGTAATTGGTTCATTCTCGCAGAGAAACTCAAGATAACAGAGATTTCTAAATGAGAAATTCATCACATTAAACCCAGCATAAGCAAGAAATTAACCTACTTTGCGGAAGTACTTGCTGTTGAACGTTTCATCCCTGTGACGGGAACTTTTGCTGAAGCTTCAGAACGGGAATCTGTAGAAGGAACTGGAGAACATGTTCAATATAGTAGAGAAAAGAAGCTGATGGTAGTGCATGGTGCACACCTGTAATCGACTTTCCGGATCTCAAGACAGTGGCTCCTCACTTTGAGAGTGATTCAAGATGAGCGGAAGGGCCGACAGCCGGCCCAAATAGTAAATTTCTGAGGGTAAAATATTTAGAATGAATGCAGGGGATGGACATGAGGTATTCATACAAAGGATTAACAATCGCTGGAGGTGCAATTGCTGGAAGTGCGACTGCCAGTGGCGGAACTGTGGGAGATGCGATTGCCACTGGAGGAGGCAGGATTGCTGGTGGCGTGACCACTGGTGGTGTATTTGCTGGTGGCGCAACTACCGAAGGGATGGTTGCTGGTGGCGCAAGTGCTGGTGGTGCGGCAACTATTGGTGACGCAACGACTGGTGGTGGGACCAGTGGTGGGACCAGTGGTGGTGCAGAAGATGCAGCCTTTGCACCCACATGAGTTTTAACGCGAGGGCAAGGGCAAGGATGGAATGAAGCCACAGAGGCTGGGACCATGCTATGCTGAGGGCTCTTACGAACAGTCCCAGCCAGTTCTTCTACAGCAAGGAAAGCATCATTGGGTGGAGATGCAGTAGCCATGTTTGAATGAATTGGTGCTGGAGGAGATGAGGATGGGAGAGGACGAGTTCTGTGCAGCATTCAGTAAAAGAGATCAATAAGATGCCAGGAACAACACACCTAGAAGTTGAGGCAGGGCTGGGTTCAACACAAGTCCTCTTCGATGAACCCTGGGCAGACGCGACAGTATCGGCATCTAAAGCAGATGAAGCCTTATGCTTTGAGATTGGCGATACCGCTGAGGTGACCTTCAGCTGCTCCGGTGGTGTACTATCTCTTGTTAGATCAACTGGCATGCTGGCTCCAGAGTCATCCCTCTTCTCGATCTTGACCTTCATCCTTGCCTCTTTCGCCTGTTATGCCTTGATCCAGTTCGAATACACTCTGGTTGCAAGGTAATGCACCTTCCAATCGTTGTCGCACCAGCGCATATATGGAAACTGCTCATACACTTCCCTAATAAGAAACTTCTTGAACGTGACCAAAGCTTGACCCCAACTCTCTGGCATTTTTTCCTGCATGCGCTCGACCATCATCTTCTGTTCAGCAAAAACATTGTGAAAACGAGCTCAAATACTTTCCGCAGTTGTCCCGTCAACGATTGTCCCATCCTCAAGCTCAATAAAATTGTTCATAACATTCTCATTCTCCAATAACCTAACCTGACCCCACGGTTTTGTCCCTTGGTTCAGCCCCGTAATACCATCATTTGACTTCTTGGTATGTGTGAACTTCGTATAGTCCCATTTAAACCAGAAGCGAATGTCGGGGCTGGGGGAAGTCTTGTTGCCTGGTGCTGACTGTAGCATTGGTATCTGCTGCCATAATAACTGGCAATGGAATAGGGGCTGGGATCACAGGCGAGGACAAAACTGATACAGGGGGTCGGTTGGAAGCCTTCAACTTTCTGTAGCGCTCACTGTGATCAGGATAGTAAGCATATATTTTAGGAATACAAGACAACTCTTACTCAAATTTATTATGTTGTTGTTTCACATGGTTGTAGGCATCAAGAAGCCGAGTATATGCTACATTTCCTGCTCTCAAAAGCTCATCTTTGGTAGCTGTTGCAAGTAACAATGTTTTTGGCTTTGAAAAATGTCTGTTATGAATGCAAAGCGAATGGAAACCTACGTCGAGGTCAACTCAACCCTCCTCACTCAGCTCAGATACTGCAGATAAAGTTCGCCAAGCAGGTCATGAACAAGTGGGTAGCTGTACAGTCCCCAAGGAGTCATGGGCTCTGCTATAAGAACAAGTAAGAGGACGGTCAGTGTGCTTTGGCATGATGGAGGTTGGGAGCAAGAAGGGTGGTCACATGAAAATAGTGTTACACGCCATTTTGTTACAATTCTATTTTTGATTACAAGTACATATCATCGTCTCCATTCTCATTAAACTCTTCAACATTTCCACCCATGGACGCCACAGAGCACCCTCAATCCCAACGTAGATGGAGTGGGATCCATAGGACCTCTCTGGCTTTGGCTGTTGCCAATCATTGTAGGCTGGCTCCAACTCTCACTGCAATGTGATTCTATTCGACTCCATCAAGCGGTGGATAGAGCCAACTCCATTGCTTATGTCGCCAACCCAACTTCCGAACCAATAAAAGCCAAGAATTTCTCCAGAAAGCATGCCATTAATATTGCACGACCCAGACTCGATGAAGCGCGGTTGGATGAGCACTCTACACCTCCAATATACAATTATGCATGATTCTTTCCATGGATCCAGGCTGTCGCTGTTGTGTCCGATGCATTCGGGATTATTTGTGAGCGGGAACATCACCACGATCCACTCGACCCCAAGACTGAGTGGCGGGATCGGAATTCTGAAGGTGGTGATACTCTAACGACTTCGCAGGTCGAAAATTATTCCCTCCCAAGACCAGGGAGTGTATATCGCAGTCCGAGTCACAAATGGGGGCTGGATAGTTCAGCACTATCTCGTATGTTTATTGCCTCAGCAGTAGCGCTAACTTTGCAGTGGGGCACGACAGGTGGGGCCCTCATTATTGTTTGGTTCACATCAGCCCAGTTCGGTGAGTACATTGTAGCTTTATCATCATTTATTGATTATCTGGTGCTGAACCCTTCATTACTTAGGTCTAGGTTGCCAGTCGGCGTCATACATCGTCTATGGCGTACTCTCTACTCTCGTCTGGATGATGCTTCTTACGTCCAGTATCCTAACATATTATTCCACCAACGCTCCTACCCACTCAATTCAGGGACATCCCATCCTGGTGCTCCGGGCTCAGGTCGCTGGCTGGCTTTCCATCTTCCTTTGTCGTTTAGCAAAGCTAATAGCAGGATTAAATGCTGTATGGATCGTTGTCACTGGGTTTTTCCAGTTCAGCTGCTTCTTTGACCGGTGTTTCTGTAATAGCAACATTATGGGATTTGGTAAACACGCCGTGTACGTTGTTATCTCTTTTGCATTGAATGATATGGGGGGCATACGCGCTGCGCAGATCGGCGGCTTCTTTCTTGCTGCCGGAGCTGCGATTATCTTCGCAGGTTTTGTGGCCCTTTTCATTAACCCACCCCTCCCACCATAGCAAGGGAATCTGCCTTACATTTCCATTTTCCTAATTTCGTTGTGAGGATAATTAGTCTCATAACATCTTGTATGATATTGGATGAAGAAATCAAACTTCAAGTTCAAAAAAGCCAGAGTCCCATCGATGAAAATTTTTAGTTACTCTGCCACTAGCATCTAATAATGCACAAACCATAAATTCCTCGGACCTGCACTGGCATGAGCCCAAGATATCGCAGATGTGCACGTTCACGGTTTCGGCGTGGTGTGAAACGAGGATATTCGGAGCGATGGAGGGGGTTTTAGTAGTGCCCATTGCATAGTGCAGGGGGGGCTGCGCGCGTATTTCTGCTGCGCTGAGATTTGGAGCGATGGGGCTGGTGGATTCGAAGTCTATGAATGGGGTTTCGGGGTCAGATGCGATGGCGAGGTGTGGGATGGGTCAGAGGAGTAGCTGAGGAATGGGGTGAGTACGATGTGGCGGAAGCGTTCTGGGGAAAGGAAGATAGCTGTGAAGCAAAGCGGGGTGACTTGAGGGAGGGAACAACGTAGTTTGCGGTAAAATAGAGTGATAGCGGCCTGTTTTTTTGGCTTGTCCACTGTAGATCCAATAGGTTGGCCAACAGAACACATGGCCTCTATATCCCATATGAGACGAACTCAAGATTTTCTGAAGCAGCCATGAGCCAACACCGCATCTCCTAAACTAAATAGAAGTGCAAAACCGTCAAGCATCAAGCAACCCACAAAAAAAAAAACACACCCCCTCCTTAACCCTCACATAAATAACATATGCCCAACGCCCAACTCTGTTCCATAACACCCCGAGCCGCTTTTTGCTCCACTATTGACGAGCCATGGACGGATGGATATTCCTGTGCCAATCAAACAAATCCACGAAGAACTCATGAAATTTCTGCCTTTCATCGTCAATAACCTCGAGAAAGTCGGCAGTGTTCTTGAACCCCATGCAACCAAAGAGTTTCAGACAGTGCACGGTGGCAAGTTGGCTGAGGACAGGATGCACACATGTGATGCTGAGGTATTATAGCATTTCTGGGTTCTCGTAGTGTTTTTCGGTGCTAAATTTTGGCGTGCATTCGGCAAGGTTGGGCAAGGTGACCATTTTTTGGGTGGTAGTGGTGGTTTGGGTTGTGAAAATGAGGGAGGGGGTTTTTTTTTTTTTTGCTTCACCGAATGGGATTACATAACTCCATTTTCTGCCAACCTGTCGGATTAGATTAGATATGCACAAGATACCCGTCTTCCATCATCGTCCGCAATTCGAATCGTTGCTTGCCTCTGCCCGTCTTGTCGACGGCCGTGGACAGCAGTCGCGCCGTTGGAACCGTGGCATGAACCGATTAGATTAGATCCATACACGTGATCCTGTAGATAGCCATTTCCACGGTTACCATACGCAACCACAAACGCTCCTTGCCTCCGTCCTTCGTGTCATGCCCTGCAGATCTGCCGCCTCCACCGCCACCGCCTCCTCTGGCTGCTCACCCTCATGACCTCATTTCCAACACTTCTGTCTCTGACCCACGATATTTCTTCATTGTGTCTCGCCATACCTTACCTCTCGACTGCTTATTGTGCTGACTGCTTATTGTGCTACCTACGTCTGTCCAAGATCCCTGACTCACTGCGGTTCACCCCAATATTATACGAGTACTTGGCTTTCAACTTCCTGTTTTGAACTTGCTTCTCCGGCCAGTGGCAACTTGATATATCGCCAGAACGTATGCATAGCCTTCATCAAATTCGCCTCGAAAACCGGCTTGACGTTAATCTGAAGGCCGATTTCGAGATAGTTTGTGATAGCGAAGGAAATACCGCGGGTTATGGATGCAAGGGTAACATCATACTAGTCAAGATCATGCACCCACCCAATGAGAGTGTCAGGGGTTGGATAGTAACGATTGCGATGATGATGCACTCCCCAGTATAGCCTGGAATCCGAAAGTGAGATCCTCAGGGCACCAGCCCCGGAACGGGGGGGGAGTAGTATATTTAGGGACGGTCAGAGTAAACGACGTGATTCACGACGTGATTCACGACGTGATTCACGACGTGGTTCACGACGTGATTCACGACGTGGTTCACGACGTGGTTCAAGACGAGATTCAGGATCATAAATCCCCATGAACCACCTTTGAATCAGGTCGTGAATCACCCATGACTCGGCTACTCTGACCATCCTTATTAATACACATCTTTTGCAAAATTGAAAGGCAGTGCTGCTGGCTCTCCGCATACTGTTGGAAAAGATACCCTCGAGATCTGGATCTGGGAACGGAAGTACGAGCTCCAGATCCATTATCCTAGCCTCGTCGAGGGTATATCAAGGGAGGAGTGGTAAGTGCAATGGCAGGAAATGGGAGTACGTGTCACAGCTACAGACGGTGATTCATGAATAATTGCATCGGTGTCGACCTAACTGTCTGCCCTTGGATACAGAGGGTGGCACGACTGACGGAGCGTGACTCAGATGTTGGGCGTGCTGTTATATGGGCGTGGATTCGAACCTTCGAGAATGAATAACCCCTGTGAAAGTCGTCATGGGTAAGTGATTTCCGATCTGACTTAAGTCGCGGTGCTTTACTCATATTTTTTTTCAGAACCTGTTCAGCTATTCATCATTGCTGTCGTCGTTGCATTCGCCCCAACGTCCTTGGCAGTTAACTTCACCCAATGCCTTGTCTCTATCAACAACGACACGACCCTCACGGGGAAAATGGACAACCACGGTAACCACCTCCCTCCGACATCAAATGCGACCGCCATAACGTACGAGTTGTGCATTTCGCAGTGTGGCACTGGCCTGGAACCTTTTGAATGGATGGTATTCTCCGAGCAGTTCAGTTCGTGGCTGCTTCCTTGGCTAGCCTTACTTTCGCAATTACCATTCGGAGCGAATGACAAGCTCGATAATTTGGAAAGCATGCTGCTTACGCTGGGATCTCCGACACTCGCAGCATATTCCCTCACTTTCACAGTTCTCAACGACCGGTGGATCACCCAGTTGTTCTCAAAATACAGGTACCCAAACGCAAAAAATGCTGCGCGAATATTGAGCAACTTGCAGCAGTCCCCCCTCCGAGTCGACAAAGGCGATGTGCTCCTCGCCTCACTTATCATGCTTCCACAAAACGACAAGTGGTGGGAAGAACTGGTCGTTTGGCTGGAGTACTACCCGCATACCTGGTCCATATCCGCAGCTACGTCCATCGCATGGGTCATCATCGCATATATATTCACTATCATTCACTACTTTTCGCAAGACGCTCAGAACGCGCTCAATCCCAACGGAGACGGAGTGGGATCCATAGGGCCTCTCTGGCTTTGGCTTTTGCCAATAGTCATAGGATGGCTCCAATTCTCGCCGAATTGCGATTCCATTCGACTCCATCAGGCGGTAGATAAGGCCAACTCCATTGCTCATGTCGCCAACCCAACTTCCCAACCAATCAAAGCCGAAAACGTCTCCCGAAGGCGTGCCATTCATCTCGCACGATCCGAACTCGATGAAACGCGGTTGGACGAGCACTCTACACCTCCAATATACAATTATGCACGGTTCCTTCCATGGGTCCAATATGTCATCTCCGTGTCGGACGCATTCGGGATTATCTGTGAGCGGGACCACCACCATGATCCAGTTAACCCCGGCACCGAGTGGCGGGATCGGAATTCTGAAGGTGGTGGTGCTGTAACAGATTTGCAGGTCGGAAATTATTCCCTTCCGAGACCAGGAAGTGTATATCACCACCCAAGGCATAAGCGGTGGCCGGATAGTTCGGCAGTATGCCGTATGTTCGTTGCCTCTGCAGTAGCGCTAATTTTGCAGTGGGGAACGACGGGTGGGGCCGTTATTATTGTCTGGTTCACATCAGCCATCGGTGAGTATACTGTAACTTTATCTGGTGCTGAGAGCTGACCCGTCGTCCTTTTGTTAGGTCTAGGTTGCCAGTCAGTCTCATACATGATCTACGGCTTCCTCTCTACTGTGGCGTGGATCATGCTTCTCACCTCCAGCATCCTGACTTATTATTCGACCAACACTCCCGCCAACTCATCTCGAGGACATATCATCCTAGTTCGGGCCGCTCACTGGCTTTCCATCTTCCTTCGCCGTTTAGGAAAGCTGATAGCAATATTCAATGCTGGATGGATCATTGTCATCGGGTTTTTCCAGTTCAGCAGCTTCTACAATCGGTGTTTCTGCAATAGTAACATGATGGGATTCGGCAAGAATGCGTATGTTATTATCTCTCTCGTATCAGATGAATTAGGGGACATTCGCGCTGCTCAGATCGGCGGATTCTTTTTTTCTGCAGGAGCCGCGATGATCTTCGCAGGGCTTGTGCGCCTCATGATCGTTACCCCACCATAACAAGGAAATAGTCGTTGTACATTCGTTCCTAATCGTGTTGTGTGGATTACTAGACTCGTACGATCCTGTGCGACTTCCGGGCTTATATACTTTATATATCTTCTCGTGGTTTTGTTGAAAATGGATCGGGCGAGGAATATTCTAATTACTAATAATTACTATCTTTCCTTACTAATGTCGTACTTAGCTATTGTATTGTAGTCCTCTCCAGTTATATTGTTTCTAGGTATATAAATTCGTCTGTAGGACGAGGATATCACGGATATTCCCTGTGCCCTTTCAACAGGTTTAATTGTAGACAGTATCGTGCACTATCGTGTATCGTGCCTCCTTCAAATGTGAACGGAACACTAAGGCAATATGAAGGCGAAGTTCTGTAAATAGATCCGTAGTTACGGACCAAATACTTACACCCATTCTCATCAAGGATGGGAATCAAGTTGCTGAGCGTACGCACCGTGTCGAAAGGCTCAAACACCTGACCCTGTCACCGCATAAAACACACGGGCCCTCTTCGTACTTTGGCTCAACAATCAACTGAACCATGAACAACGAACAATACGGTTTCCTCCGAACAACGGTGGATTAAAATTGTGTTACCATCATGCACATATTACAGTGAATGAATGGCGATGGCTAGTGGCGAGGACGCGGCGGTTTGAATGCCTGGTGATTCCATGTTCGAGGCCGAACAAAAAAAGCTTTCAATCTATTAACGAAAGAGCAGGAAGTCAGAACGGAAAATAGAAATGAGATGAACTTGGAAGGCGCATGCGACGACGAATGAGGGTGGTGGTAACGACTGTAACGGGAATTTAGGAGGATTGTACCAAAACGGAACTACATAAGGTTTCCCGCAGATCAGTCAAGTAGTAGGTTGCCGGATCGACGAGATTGGTGGGAATCCTCCTCGGGTTTTCCTTAGGAGACGGAGGGTCGTCTGAGAATGGATTTTATACTATGGTGCCGGTCACCTATAGGCCGCTACTTTTGTACAGCCGAAATAACTTGCCAAAAAAAAGGTATTTTTCTTATCCCTCTAACAAAACGCTTCCTTTTCACAGTAGGAACAAAATTGTTAGAGTTATTAATTGTGACCATCTGCTCAACTTGGCCACCGTCCTAAAAAGGCAATTCAGGGTCCTAATCTAATCTAATCATAATCTTTAAGAATCAAGTTGGCCTGGCTAGAGTCTCAGGTAAACATCTGTGAGAGGTAACATATTTCTATTCCAAGCATCTAAAGTTGCAGCAGTGAGACATTTTTAGTGAGGTTAACTTTTGAAAATTTCTCCGCCGATTTGGCCACTGCCCCAAAGTAGCGGCCTATAGGTGACCGGCACCATAAAAGTAGAGTAGAGCTTACCAATGTGGAGAGTGTCTTGGCATAGTCACTGCAAAGCAGATTTCAAAATTCATTAAGTAGACGATCTGCGCTCCTTACACTATCTCTTGATCCCCAACCTTTTCCTCTACGGAATTATACTGGTACATTCTTCCCGTCGTTGTCATGTTGTTTCTCTGGGTATCTCTATTCCTTTGGATCAGGAGTCCCTATTTTCTTTTACTCCAGAGTCAATCAATCATTTATGGTTAAAATTGAATAGAATTCACACCTCTCGCCAGATTGTATAAGAGGGCTTTCTAAACATACATGGCATGTAAGTACTGCCGATCAAGATCTCTCAGATATAACTGAGCAATGTCGAAACCTCCTTTGGACAAACTTCGAAGGCTCCAAAAACAACAGGACAAAAGCTGCTTTGGTGCGTAGAAAGATGGTGCCGGAAGAGAACGATCCTCCTGTCATATTTCGCCGGTATTTGCCGATCCCCATCTCCGTCATCCATAGGCGTTGGCGGCGGATGCTCAAGGCAGGAACAAACTCTTGTTCGTCACCCCAAGTCCGTAAAGACAATAGGACTGAATTGGGAGCGGAGAGATGACTAATAAGTATGATGAAGAAATGGAAGATGAGTAGAAATGGTTTTGACGACGTACAGGGCGGCTAGGAGTTACATAAAGGTTCAGTGGAAAGGTCCACGTCTGCAATGCGAAAACCACTTACCTTTAGCATAGGACACGCCGAGCTGGACGCGACGGTCAGCCACTACCATGAAGAGCGAAAGAAACATTCAGAGCCACGGCGAGATCTGCAGACATGAACGACATGGTTCCTATTATCCGTCCACCGAAATTCCCAGTTGGAAAACATGCTTTTGCGCCACATATTCCGCACTCATAATCCAGTCAAATAAAAAATGATTTCAATATGTGAGGGCATCCAAGAAATAGAAAATACAACATCTATAGCTTCGGGCGGAGAACGATACTGCAAAAGAACGAAGTCATAAAATCCTCCTATCATACTTCGCAGATACTAGTCAATCAATTCCCGTCGTCGTGCCCTTGTTCTTGGTTCTTCATACCCCTCTCTTATCATATGCGTTCGTGGCTGCGCATTGTCAGTCATACACTCGTTCCAGCTGCGACGTATATATTCCAAGTTCGCAACGACACCCACTGTGCAGTTAGGAGTAGGGAGGATTAACGAGTGTGTAGAGATAGGACGTGGTGGTGGTGGTTTCGACGATGTGCTCGCGACTAGAAGTTAAAGGTTCAGAGGCGGGATCCGGGTCCTTAACGAGAAAACTCACCACCCTCATCATAGGACACCGCGAGTTGGATACAATTGTAAACGATTACGGCGAGTGTAAGAAATGTTCAGAGTGACTACGGCCACAGAAGCGAGATCCAAGACCATGAATGTCAATGGAGAAGGGAGGTATTTCCCAGTCGGTTGCCCGAGTTACTCGCTACCTAGCCCGCTCGAACATCCTGTATTGTAGACGTTTCTCTTTCGTAACGTCAGGTATGTCAGATGTTTCGCACCACTTCAACGAACGAGCGGTTGAACCGAGTCGGTTGAAATATGTGCCAAATTCACTGACGACGGAGTGTCATGGGAGTGGGGAGTTGGTACCCTGGATAATGAGCGCGATGAGGGAGAT
>Ga0307517_10005225_pt1 | contig 19650 bp, 25 predicted proteins | sample 23_EM_MG_FD_194515 | JGI IMG/M metagenome (GOLD analysis project Ga0307517, IMG submission 194515) | Populus trichocarpa ectomycorrhiza microbial communities from riparian zone in the Pacific Northwest, United States - 23_EM | ecosystem: Host-associated > Plants > Roots > Unclassified | place... | reverse complement strand
GGCCTGGAAGAACCTTAGCCAAGTCAAGGAGAGTCTGGTCGCTCTCTTCACGACCCATACTAAACGTCCGCCAATCAAGAAACCGAATGTGGAGTTGCACGAAACCGCAGGGGATGGGCATCCACGTGGTCTCAGCTCGGATTCTCCAGATATCGACCGTTCGAGTCCGGAGGAACTGGTGAACGTCGTTGATGCTATGATGAATGCTGCTTTCAGAAATGTCACTGAAGAGGTCAGTGTCGCTGATTGCAACGCTAATGACCGGTCAGCTGACATGATTTCAGGACATCCTCGCCACCTCCGACCTTCTCGAGATTCAGTCTACGGATCGTACTGGCTGGTTTATCGCTCGTGAACCTGTGACCAACGCCGATGAGGTCGAAGTCCAGACCTTCCATTCGTTGGTTTGCGAAGTGGAAACCACACCGTTGGTCGCTGGCGGTGGCCAAGATTCCCTATACGGTCTCCTTCCAGCGTCCATCCGGTCGTGTATCAAGGCCTTTGCCATTGTGCGAAAATGGTTCATCTCGAAGATCGCCTTCCCAAAGTTGGGCCCCCGTCTTAGGCAGTCGAGGCTCGAAAGGCTCCTTCAGGCGGTTGAAATTAGCAGGATCAGAAACTCCGATTCCACTTCATCGACGCCTATTTCTGAGAAGCCTTGCGTTCGTTCTTTCGTGGAGGCCGTGCTTACTTCCGCTCTCCTCAGTCCTGAGTCGAGGATGTACGCAAGAGCCTGGCTGAACGTTGCCAACGCCCGCAGGACCACCGCTGATAGCCTATCCGCGCTGTTGGATTCATCGAACGCCCAGACCTCCGCAGGCGATTCCTTGCTCGTTGATATAGGCTGGTTTTTCGAGAGGATTTTGGAAGTCATCGCGATGCCGAATGTAGTCACTCCACCGGTGGACGAGGGACAAGGGCTAGTGAACTTTGAGAAAAGAAGGTACGGTGCCTCCCTCGTGGGATTTGTGCGAGGTTAACTTTGTTCGAAGGTTCTTGTGTCACCTGGCTGCGAGTGCCGGTTCCCTTGGTCCAGTTGCCCGCAAAAGGCGACGCCAGGTTGGCTTGCAGGACCTTGCTCGACTTGGTAAAATCGAACAAGAAGCGAGTTACATTCAATTCGATCACCGTCTTATCCGCGAGGACGCTGCCCGTGAAGCCGGGAGCGATGGGACCCATCCGAACAAGCGGCTCCCTCGACCGTTCAACCTCTTGGTTCTTGCTCAACAGGAAAAGTACAAGCGAGACAAGTACGCTCGCGACCGGCTGAGCAAGGAGAAAAGGCACGAGCAACACCGTCACGAGAAGAAGGAGGATTATCTGAATAAGGCGATGCACGGCGGCAAACCGAACCCGGGTGTTCCTAAAGCTCATCGAAACAAGAAGAGCATGTCTTCTGCTTTCTTCCAGTTCATGCGACCTATCTCCAGCGCTTTCATATCCGATACCGCCATCCCCTCTGGAACGAAACGTACCGCGGAGGAATTGGACTTCGTCCCCACCGGAAAGCCCGCTCTCGTGTTGAGTCTTGCAGATTGCCGCGTTGCCCAGTTTATCAACAACGAACGGTCATTTACGTTCCAATTGGATACTGAGGACGGCGGTCACTATTTGCTTCAAGCGACGGGAAAGAAGGATATGACGAAGTGGATGAACAAGATCAGCCACGTTGCCAAAACTGCGGCTAAGAGGCGTCTCACGTATTTGGGAAGCAACGCGAACCTCGCTGAACAGCTCGCGGCGTTGGACTCGAATACCCGTGGTCATGCATGTGGGTGTCGCTCGTTTTTTCACCTGGTTCCACGTGTTGAGAGTTGCTCCCCCGCAGTCCTTGGTGTAGATTTGAAGGTTCTCATTCAAAGGGAATTCGGAGATGACCCTCCTCCGGGAGCCATTCCTTCTATGCTGGAGACATGCTTCAGGGAAGTCGAGTCCCGGGGCTTAACCGAAGTTGGAATCTGTGAGTTGAGTCCCTGACGAGCGGCTATCCCTTCTCTGAGAAACTTTGGCAGACCGTATCGCCGGATCGACTTTGGAGATCAATGGTATCAAAGATGCGCTCAATCACGGTTAGTTCGGCCAACTTGCGGGCAACTTCTTCACTGATTCTTGGGGTGACAGGGCGTACACCCATTGACGATGGCACGGATATCTATGCTATCTGCGATGTGATCAAATCTTTCTTCCGGACTCTCCCTGAACCTGTTGTTCCCTCTTCGATGTACTTCACGTTCATCGACTCCGCTAGTGCGTTTCAGCTTTCTTTTGTGGGGCGGGGGTCTAACCCATCTCACGTCGTGTTTCAGGAATCGAAAGTCTTGAGCCTCGTTTGGCGAACATCCGGCGCCTCCTCCGCGAGCTCCCCCCCGCGAATTTCGATCTTTTGAAGCGGTTGTTCGAGCACTTGGACAAGGTTACCGATTTCGAGGAGCTCAACCAAATGACTTCTCACTCACTCTCCATCGTCATCGGTCCAAACATCCTCCGAGCTCCCCGGAATGATTTCGCAGTTACCATGTCAAACATGGGGCACGCTCATAGCGTTACAAGAGCTATGATCAGCCACGTACGCATGATCCACACGCAGTTGCGCCACATCACACTTACCAGCGTCCCGTACAGTGCCACGTCCTCTTTGGCGAGGTTGACATCGAGGCGGAAAATGAGGATGGCGATGATTATGACGAACGATATGACGAAGATATGATACCAGAAGGCAGTGGGGATGAAGGGGATGGTGTGGCGACCCCTGCCTTCAATGTGATACCAGCTTCTACGGAAGGCCATTCGGATGAGGGAAGGCCGGGCTATTAGTTTGGTGTGCTTGTTCCACGTGTCGCTCACTATGAGTAGTACGCCCTCCCCCTTTCCTCGTGTTTGTCTCACCTGTTGCATACAAACCTCCGGGCATACCCCACGGTTTGCCCCCTATGTTATTAATTTGGAAAGTAATATGGACTTTTCTAGTGTAATAAAAGCAGATGATGGGTTTCAAGGGTTACAATAATTGGAAACAGCAGGGATTATCGAGAGCAGTGCGTGGTACCGTAATAGCAAATAAACAGAAAGGTGAGGAATGAGAGTTACAAGTGTCCATTTGGTGAATGATGAATAATGAGTGGAGCGAATGTGTGTTGAAACGTAGTTAAGAATCATTGAACCTCCTCAGGTTCGCATACCTCGTAGAAATGGGTCCTGCTTTCCCGTAGTTCATACAACTTCAGCCGTAGAGTGTCCACTTCCTCATCTGTTGACCAAGACGAGAACGCACGAAGTTTCTCTTCCAGACGTGTTTCTTCGGCATTGAGTAGAAGTAGAAGGAAGTCCTCGACGTGAGGGTACTGAGCAACAGCTCTGGTGGTGGCATCGACCACTTGTTCCTGGATCCTGGCGTCCAATTTCGTGACCCCCCTCCACAAAATGGCCAACCAAAGCAGCAGGGGCTTCTGGTCTTTCGTCCTCCTCAGCGCGGGGATTATGTCCGGGTTATCCCTACACCTTCGCAAAGGGCGCGAACCGTCTTTCAGTTCGTGAATGAATTCCAGGTGCTCCCACATGTGAAGGGGGATATGAAGTCGGAAAGTCGTCGCATCTGCCATGGACAGCAAAATCGAAGTCGCAGCCCTCTTGACTTCGAGTTCGTCCACGAAAACCTCGTTAACCGCAGAAACCAAATCCTCGCAAAAGTCCTGAACCTTGTCCGGTGACACGTGTTCGGAGAAGACGGGGAACCAACGAGCTTCGATGTGCGATAGGAAGCAAACTGCGGCCTTCTTGAGTTCGTGAGGTTTTTCGGGATGGAAAAGAGAGCGGATGCCATCGAAGAATGGGTGGACTGTCGGATCGAATTGGACCAGGGCTTCGAGGCACGTTGGACTGGCACCGAGGGCGAGCGCGCGGATGGCGTACTGTATCGCCTCGTCTTGGTTTTCTCCTTTCGATTGGAGGTCAAAGTGATAATCCAAAAACGAGAGAACCTCCTGAGGGCTTGAAACCGTCGGATAATACCCGTCCCACTTAAACGCCCCGTGCATCGCCAGTCGGGCAGCTTCCCATTTCAGATCAGCGGGGAGGTGGGAAGCGGTCGTCATGATCGTGGTGAAGAGCTCGAAACACCTCCGCGGGACGACGTTGTAGGTGAGTAACCCGATGCACCGGAGAGCGTCCAGAACCGCGTCGATCTCTGCTTTCGTCGACGTCTTGTTCTGGATGGTAGAGCTGAGTTTGGCGAATAGCCTTTCGGTTATCGGAGCGAACCTTGAACTGGGAAAAAGTTAGAATCTTCTAGTTACAATACGCCTTGAGAAGGACCACTCACCTCTTCTTCTCGCCAGATACTAGCAGGTCATCCGGATGCACGGGGATGTCAACGAGAAGGCCAACCATGAGCACACAATTTGTGTCGACAGATAGTGCGGCAGGAGGCTCCAGTGAGAATGTATCTTGCACGAACATTGCAACCTCGTCGTAAACCTTTTGTTGCTTTCCGGCAGCGACAAGGTTGTACGTGTGATAGAGGAGGATGTCGCTGACCCAAAGGTGGTGGGCAGAGGAGAGCTGGAACGATGACCACTCAATCTCTTGGTCGATTCCCAGTAGACGGTCGGTAAGTCCAAGGACGGACTGTAGATTAGAGTCGTTCTCGTGATTTCCCAGCGACAGACCGACGTGTCGCTTTCTGAGGGAAGCCATGACTTTGTCGTTCCCTTGAGCGTCGCTTCCGGATTGGATAAAAATGTGGCAGAATGCTCGGGCAGAGAGATACGCGAGGTTTCGTGATCGCGGAATGAGAATTGGCTGGCCGTCAACCATATCGAAGGACTGGAGGAGAATTTCGTAGCACCGTTTCAGGAGAAGTGAATGGTTTCCCGAGCGCCAGGCCATTCTGAGAATAGCCCTGAGGACCACAGAGGTAGTCTCATCGTCGAGAGGACGGTCGAGTATCCACTGGATTATTTCTGCCTTTAGTGGAGATTGATCCTGTCGCAGGGCGCTCGTAAAAAGTGGCTCCTTTGCATCGTGGTCGGTTATCGGCTCCCCGTTACTGTGTGTACGAGAGTGTTTGCCAACGTGCTTGCGATCCGGCAGGGGTGATGGGGGGGATGCCTGCTCTTGGCTAGACTCAAGCCTTGTCAACGGCGGTCGCGGTTGTAGACCCGGGAGGGCCAGGAGTATCGTAAGCAGTGAAACCGACCAGAAGACGTTCATCGAGAATGTGGGGGTGTTGAGGGGGAGGTTATCGAGGACTTCGTAGAGGAAGAGGAGGAGAGAACCGTAAGGAACGGCGTGAACTATCTTGTCCATGCATGATGCGCTGTGATCTATGGATGTGGCAGAAAGTTGTTCGATATGTGATCGGAGTTCGGGTGAGATGGAACGTGTGGTGGTGCCTTGCGACCACCTCGTGACAGAGGCGACGGAAAGAATGGAAAGAAATACGACGAGACACCAGGTCTCAATAAGTTCTATGTCAGAACCGGCTGAGAAAGTGCACCGATATTAAGATCGGTGCCGAATTAAAGGCGAATCCGGAGCGCACCTCTGATGTCATTACAGCGACCAACGAACCCCAGGCATCGATCCAACCGTAAAGAAAAAAACGTCGCCAAACAGCAAATAGTAGCCTAGGCAATCAGTAATGGGGCCATCAGTAATCTGCCCAAGATCTGCCCAACGCAAATCGGGTCCCACTCACATAAATAATCGCAATATCGAGTCTCCGTACACGTTGTTTCACCTCCTTATGGTACATTTGAACTTCGCGCTTCCACGCCTCTTCGAAGTTCGCTTCAGCATCGGTGATTGTCTTGGTGGCGTGGACAGAGATTCGGTTCTCGAGCGTCGCATGCCTGCTATGGGTGCCCCGCGGGACCAGAAGAAGCCCATGGGTTCAGTACGTAAGGCCCACTCCGAGATGGAGAAGCGAATAAGAAGACGTACCCCGTATTATCATGTTCGGGCTCCATCGCTCTGGAGGCTTTCGGAGTGTGAGAAAGGAGTGGGGTGGTTGTAGGGATGCGGCGCACGAAAGCAGGGACGACTTATAGTAAACCCTCCACCCCATCAAAATGGGTCATGAAATCGCTCATTGCCACTTACACCCGACACGGGCATGGCGGACCCAATGGGGCACAGGATAGGCTCCCCCTCCACTTTCCGGGGAGACTGAAAACCGATGGAACGTTGAAACAACGTGTAGATACACGTTTCCACTGTGTGACTCTTGCCACGCGCGAAAATTTTCAAGCCCACGCCCCCCAACACGCCCAGGACGGTGTCTTCCCGCTCCTCGCGGAGCTCCTGTGACCCGACACCCAAGCCATGATGGTGGTTCGGGTGTATAATTGGAGATCTACGGATTTCGATCATAACCGCGCAACATATACTCCAAAAACGCAAAAAAGCGTCGGGACTCAATCAATCTCAAGACACAGACATACCCGGACTCTTGGGGTCGAGTTCCTTAATCCGACCTAGCACTGACTGCATGCGTGGCTGATGAGAGATAGAAAAAAATGGACACGTCCGGGATTGAACCGGACCCCTCTCGCAAGTTTTCTCTTGAAATGCTAAGCGAGCGTGATAACCAACTACACCACGTGCCCTTATGGACAAATTTTGAAAGGTCTAATACATGAGTTCAGAGGCGGGGACGATTTCAACGGCCTCCACCGTGACCCTGACTACAGTGAGGAACTCTGGTCCTTGAGTATAATGTATTTACGCGAATCGATTAAGTGGTTTAAAAGGTGATACCGGGAATACGTTACATTATTGATCACTTTCGTATGTGTCCTGGGTCTCGGGTGGGGGGAAGGCTTGGGTGATGAGCCAGCTCATCCCATCCCCATTCGTTTGACTCTGGGAACCGGGAGCACTGACTTGGCTGCTATCAGGAGACCGTAACGTCTGACTTGCAGGTAGTCGACCCTGACTCTGCGGCGTGGTTATCCCGAACTCGAAACGAAGAGGCGCCTGGGCAGGAGACGGAATCCGGAACGTCCCGCGTCTAAACCTGTTGATGTTGACCGACGGGAATTGACTTTGGGTCTGCACAGGCGATGGATGAGAAAGGAGGTATTGAGAACTCTCTTGATTCGAGCTCGCGTTTTGAGACGCGTTGGTGGAGGGTGTTGGCGATACTGGTATGAGTTCGGCCTCTACATCATCTGCTGAGCCGGATGTTTGATGTGATAAGGCGCGTTCGAGTTCACTTGGGGAGCGTAAGAGACGAAGGGGTTCGACCGTGTGAATCAGAGAGGCAGATGGGCCGTTGATCTTCTCAGAGAGGTCCGGGGAATCCGGGAGCCCTGCTTGCGGAGGTGTGCTTGCGGGCGAAGATAAGGCGTTTATTTGGGAAAAGGCACGGTCATCGTCGTCGTCCTCGCCATCTGATCGGTCGTCTGTCAAGGGTGTTAATTTTCACTGTCTGGTACCGAGTCACATGAAAGTTGTGTAAAGAACATACCATCGACGACGGAGACGCATCGTTGGTCGGGGTCCAGTTCCGGTGGCCCAAGCCACGGCGTTCTTTCGTTAGGTTTCAGAGTAAACACGTGTATCGAGACATGTTTAATCCAGTTTGGTTCGTCATAGAATTCCTCTGGACACCCGGCCCAACCGCACTGGAGTCCTTCCTCTGTCGTGTCCATGGTGATCGAGGGAGCGGAGGAAGGTGTCATGTCCGTCGATCAACGGAGGACGCGAAAGCTTTCACACTTTAGACCGGAAGCTCGGGCTCGGACAGCAGAACAGGAAACCAGCGACGCACGACTGGGTTTCAAACTCAAACGATGGCATATGGTATATAGGTACACGTATATATGACTACACTGCTGTATGTACAAACGAACGAAGAAAGGATTAGCAAGGAGGATTAAAAGCGCCGACGGGCAAAAGAAGTCAGACGAGTGATTGTGCGGTCCCAGCGAGTTGATCGCTTCGCTCGTGTGATGGGGGCGGGAGAGTAGTGTATCGAATCGTAAGGATCAGGAATGGTCATGGCTGACGGTGAGTCGCCGTACAAGAAGGGGAAGGCATATCCGAAATCATTCAACTCAGATGTACAACTGCTCGACGAGAAATCGTCGATGGCGGGACTATCCGGTTTGGCATGAGGGTCAATGTTCAACGGACGATCCTACAAATTCATTAGCGCACACGAACAAGAAGAACAATAGACGTGGGTGACAAACCAGGAAACCAAATTCGTCGGTCTCAGGTTCACGCACGGCGTTGTCGTTGCGATCCCAATTCATGCGCCGCGGAGTATTGACAAAAACGCACCAGTCGGGATCGTTGGCGGGGTTGGTGTCCACAGCGTCCGAATAGCAAAGATCGGCAAACGACTCCCTGGGGCAAGTCAACAGTTGCTCTTCCAGATCCTCAAAGCACGAAACATCAATCTTAGTATCGAAGATACTCAGCGACCTATCAATGTCGGACTGTAGGCTCAGCCATGAAGAAGGGCTGGTTGAGGACGAAGTAAAGGTTCGGGGGGAGGAATGTGGGTTGAGAGAGGGACAAGAGTCCTATCGCCGCCGCATCAGCATCACGGTTGTGGCGCAACGGAGAAGTTAAGCTCACGCTATCACTATAGTAGCAAGTCATAGGTGCCGGGTATTTTGGGATGGGGTGGGCAAGTCGTTCAAACTGCGGACGGCGAACAAACGGTCTGTGAGCTTGGAAGCGAGACCGAACAGAGCAAAGGAAGCTCACCAGGTGTGTGCTTTTATTAAAGGACATTAATACAGTCAATCAAGTGATCCGACGAGCGAACGAGCGTAAGTGGTATCGGACGCCAGTGGAACCGACCAAGATGAGTGGATAAAAGCACAGATGAAAGGCGACGCCGTCCTAGTTCGCCGTCAGTTAAATATCGGGCTGGTCTTCATTCAAAACGTAAACCCTCCGGAGCCTCATGTTTTAGACGGCCGTTTGACACCGATCTAGTGAACAATTGGGAAGGTCAGGAGGGCGGGCTTCTCTTACGACTGATGGTCGATAACCCGTGACGGCCATAGAAACGCGTCGGTGGCAGAGACATCGAGATACTCCAATGAAAACAATGAATTCTGCAGTGGAGACAAAGCGTAAGTCTCATCAGTTCAAGGCCGCGGGCCCACTGGAAAAATACGGCCGGAATTTCGGCTTCGACCCGCCTCCCTCCGCCCAGGCATCGAAAAGCCTCCGTCGCGCCCATTTCAGCGACGACCCATCCCTCCCTTCACCGACTGAATTCCCGTTGACTCTCGCACCCTCTAGGGTCATCGAATAGAACCCTCGCAGCCCTTTAATCTTCATCAACACCTCTTGCCCATCCTTCCCGTTTCTTGCCACAGCTGACCCATGCAACTTGCAATCCCGATACGGATAAAGCTGTCCTTGGGTTTTCCAGTGATGAACGCACTGAAAGAAAACCTGCTTGCCGGTATCGGGTTTTCCCGAGGCATTCACAATGGGGGAAGGGTTGGCTGCCGCAGGGATGATCCACGCCTTGTGAATGATACGGCTTCGACCGACAATAAGCATGAACGCGAGGTAAGAACCAGCACATCCCAGCCCAACCACGGTTGAGACGCGCTGCCAAAGCGGTCGGAGAACGTGTTGCGTTTGAGTGGGTGGTTGTTCTGAACTGGTGGGATTCGATACGACTGTCACTTCCTCGGCCCGTGTCCAGCGATTCCACAACATGTCAGCCATGGAGATACTTCCTTATCATGCATCGCGTCAGTGTCCAGCATTAAATTCCAACTGTCTTGCCTTTGCAGAATGCGAACGGGTGAGACGTACGTGATCATTGCGTCGGCAGTGACGAAAAAATAAGTCCAGCCTTTCTTGGACCACCATGGCAGCGGGTCAAGCTCGTAAAATGGCACCTCAGGAAGTGCAAGATGTGCTTTTCTCTGGAGTTTTGGTCTCCCAGACCCAAACGCGGCCTGTTTGAGCTGGCGGAACAGAGACATTTTCCCGGCGCGACCCCACGGAACGGAACGAGAGTAAAGTGTGGAGCCTTAGACGCGCGTTGCTTCCGCCGAACGCTTGGGTCTTCGGCAGGTCTTCGGGTCTTGGCATCGGCGATTCATCCGATCCCGGCTAGTCTGTCACCATCGAACGCTTTTCCATGTTACTTACCTGCACCAGCAATGTGGCCTTCAGTTTCTTTCCCATCAGCCAAAAACCACCGGGATTCCATGCAGCGAACATCGGTCAACTTTTAATACTTAACAAGTATTAAGTCGCCGAAAAGGCGGGAAACGCAGCAACAAGTGAAGTTCAGCAATCTTGTTCGGATGACCGTCGAGTTTCATCGCGCGCCATCCGGTAACCACCAATAAATCCCTGACAATCAAAAAGCCTGGGAGGAGAGGTGCTTGGTCCCCGATGAAACGACTTCCTCCATGCTCGGTGTTCATAATCGTTGCTTAGGCAAAACCAGATAAATAAACAAACAATGGATAGTACGTATTCAACAGTTAATGGCCGTCCTATAGGTCAACTCCTATGCCCCTCATCTCAGTTGCCCAGAGACGATGGGAAGCAAAGCGCATTATATGATTGGAATGCCTGCTTCAATAAGGCAATATGCCCGAGCAAACACCCCTTCATGTTACAGATGTGTGGAGCCATAGGATCGTAACCTGTTCCCGTTGTGATCCCATGTTTCACAATCAACTCCGACATCTCCCTTCGGCACATACTGAGCGCCTTCACCCAGCATATCTGTATGGGGACGAGATCAGAAGCCGGGAGGCGGGGAAAGAACGGGTTGCGGATACATACTCCGGTATACATATGAACACGACGCATGGAGCCCTCAATTCGCAACTCTTGTGTCACTGCCGCAAGGTGACTGATCATGTCAGCGCATAGGGTTTGGTCATCAACGGTGGCGGTGTTCGTCGAGTGTTTGCCGAGGAGGTTGTAGTTGAGGGCCAGATGAGCCAACGTGATCACGGTGCAGCATTTCAAGGAGAGACATCCGTCCGCATCTCCAGCTTGGGAAACCTGAGTGTGCAAGTCGGTCAAGGCATCGAGATGAGAACGGAGTTTGGAGACGAGGCTCCTCGTCCTCTCGAGCCAGAGCGCTAAATCAAATTATGTTCAGCATACGCGTTGATGGGCTGTGCGACGGGGATCCCGTACATTGATGCTGGAACGATCCCTCGAGGAGGCTGGAATCGAAGGCAAGAAGCATCGTCGCAGCTTTGATCATCGGAGGGCACATCTTGAACAACTGAGGATAATGGCCCTACGGAAAAACAAATCGTGAGCCAAAGTGACTTGCACCGCAACTGCGCGCGGTTGCCACTGACGGAGAGTTCGGGGCTGAACTGAGTGTCCAGGTGGTTCATGATCCCATCGCCGCTTCCTTCCAATATGCGAAGCTGCCGCTCGGCGTTGTGAGGCTGCAGGGATACGATATCAGCGCTCGGTCGGCCTCCACGGAAAAAAAAATACAGAAACGGACATCAAGCACGTTCGCTGCTTCCTCCGGCGGCACCCCGGACTTGGCATCCTGAACTCGAACGCGAAGCAACGCCCGGTAAGAGATGAGAGAAGCGAGGAATGCCATTCGATCCTGAGACTGCTCAGAGATCTCAGCGTCCTCTGCGCCCTCCGTGCGAACCAAGTGAGGGAGGAAGGCCACAGGATTCCCTTCGACAGCCCGGACGCATGACCCGATGTATTTCTCCGCCAAGGGATAGCGTAGCTGAGTCAGATACCCGTAAGCCATGAGCCAGTGGGCCTGCGCATAAGTGAATGCGTCTTCGGATTCCCTCACGGTTGCGAGGGATTCCGAAACCATCGCGAAGAACCCGGCTTCAAGATGTTGGAAGGACTGGTTGGGCGTCCTGCGCTGGCAGATGAGGCACCCAAAAAGGTGGGCGAAGTCGATATAGAATGGATGAACGAAGGTCCCGGATTTGTCCCCGAGAATTATGGCCTGTTGCTTGGAGAAAGGTCCACACATCCCAAACTTGTAACGGTAAGAGATAAAAATGAGACGGCTGGATGTGGGTTGACATGAGCAAAAGGAAGGTTTAGTATGTCAGAGATAAGAACAGTCACGAGAGCAGACAAAAAGGAGACATACAATCTGAGATGCAAATCGTCCTTGGACTGTGTCGTAGCGTCGAATGCGAAAGGGTCTTCAAAGTCAGTGGTGCTGAGTTCCATACTGGCACTTCGGTTGAGGAATTCAAGAACTGTAGGTGAAGGCGGTACAACGGTGACTTCTTCAGCCGGAACGCCGAGGCCCCCGAACGAGACCAGTCCCACGTCCTCATATACGCATTCCGATCTTCCTCGGGAGTTCTGACATTTCCCACACACGGGGCGGATTCCATCGCACCTCTGTGATACGCGTGATGAGAAACAATTGATTACACATTCAAACTGACTTTGGAACCTTCTTCTTGCGACTGCATCGCATAGGGGGGTTCACAAAGGGGTGATGATCAATGGACGATCGGCGATCGACGCGGGTCGGTCGGGAGACGCTCACCGGCATGCTAAACAGGCTTCGCCTTTGGGCAGGGGTTCGTTTGGTTGACGACTGACGATGCGATATGCATGGGACATCGTAGTACGCTTCGTCTCTGGCTCCCACACCTAGAAAATTGGGGGATTGGGATGGGTTCAGGGTCGCGTACTATATCCATCCGACCGTCGGAGACGGACGAACCATGATTCTCCGGGCACTGTCAGGGGCGGGCGCAGAGGACGCAGAGGACGCGCACAGTCACGCGTTAGACAGCCGACAACAGCGAGAGTGGGACAGAAAGGCTCACCCGTGACTCATGTCTGACTCCCCCGGGTGATGTTTGGCAGGCCCACCGAACGTTCCCTCTCCTTCTTAAACCTTTTCCAAACCATCGGAATGCGGACGAGTTTGTGACGCGGAGCCAGTGGTTCACGGAGTGCGAAGAGTGAAAAAAAAAACTTGTGAGACAGGACGCCACAACCATCACCCCCGGGCGGTGCAAACGATAGATCGGATACTGGGTCTTCGCCGAAGGCACAATAGTTTGGACCCAAGGGCCCGCGGGTGAGCGTCAGTAATGAGTGAAATCGCGCAACGGAATCGAACGCCCACGACGCGGAAGCGGGGGTACTGCTTAATTTGGCCACGGGGGAATGTGGGGCGATCAAGGAATCTCTCTTCCAGGTAGATCAACAAGCATACCAGCGCGGTCTGTGACTTGATCCATCTTCGGCGATTGAGATACCGAAGCGTCAATGCCTCCATTCTCCGCCAATCATCACGATACGTGTGCCACCGGTCCTTGCCCCCGAAGGTGCGTTGAAAAAATAAAAAACAGTTCGCACACCGCTCTTGCCCACCCATAGGAAACGCGGTTTTGGATAGATTCTCTGGACCTATTTCCTGGCGCCATCGGGGCGGGGCTAATTGCACGCATATGCGTTGACAGTAGAGTCATCTTTCTTACAGTTCAACAGCTCGACGACCGCTGGGCTAGCTCTCAATTAGTAGCTTTATGGGTTGTCACACAGACCCAGGTCCAACCTTGGGCGGAAGCGGCGTGCACTTCACGGGGGTCTTCGCAGTGGCGGGCGACACTGGAAGGGGCCGGCGATCAAGAGACAATCAGAGCGGGAACGATGGCCAAGGATGCGCGTCACCTGCAATAAATTTGACATGTGCCTGGAGCGCGGACGTGTTCCCCAGGCGTTATTAATGCGCCTACAGGCGTACAATTGCTCGAAGTTGCACAGGTCAATAAAGATGGTTAAAGTGGATACGAACGTCTCCGATCAGGCTTGGCTGGGACCCTGAGGGCCCCGTCCACTTCGAACGTTGAGGCCAGCCGAAGGGTGTAAAATAATAACACCTCTTGGCAACAATGAGCATGGATCAGAGGTGCGGTCGCACCTTCATTAAAAAATCACTGAGAGGAACCCGAGGATTTGGTTTCGCTTTGGCCGCGCAAACTTCAGGGTGAACTTGAGGAACCACAGTCTAGCACAACCTGGAGTGAGAGAACTTGTATCAAGTCTGTCAGATCATCCCTCGGCAGCGAGAACGTGTGACAACCCGTAGAGGATCTTGGACCCACCCCGGTGTTCCGGTGTTGTATACGATGACGATCAGGTGTAGTAGCCTTGCGTTCCCGTGAACGTTGTGGCCCGCCTCACCAGATGCGGACAGTGGCGGCCCAAGCGGAAGCCTAAACCTTCCTCCGAACCTGTTCCAGCTCCTCGAAATCGGGAGTCTAGATGGGGGCGTGTGAGGCGGCGAAGACGTATTTAACGGCAGCCTCATCATCTCCCAGCATTCATAAGATCGCTGCCGATGGAGGATCAAAATTTATCAGTCCCGGGGTCCATGCACACCGAGGGCTGGAAGCCAAAACTGTGAACACAGCATCACGCGCCGGCGGAGTAAAGGCAAACGGTCCTAGTCAATTCCGAGTGACTGTATCCCAATATCAAGAGACGGCAGATGGAGGTCCACAGAGAAGCGACCAAAGGAGGACCTACATTTTGCCCCGCCGTACCACCCAGTGGGATAAATGACAACTCGCGGTCACCTGATTCGGTCCCGAGCACATGTGGGCCGAGCGCCTGGCAAGACTTATTGAACGACCGCCACCTGCACTTAGACTGAGTCTGACTCTACCTGCTCGAGTCAAATCTGTATGTTCCAACGCCATTGGCACGGCCATAAATCTTCTCTGAATATTTGGATCACTCAGAATAATCTCTCCGCCATCACCGATTTCGATCCTACGCAAGCATGAAGGATACTTCCAAACCAGAAGGGTCGAAACCACACAAAACCAAAGGCCCAGGAGATGCCGGTCGAATCCACCGACGCACTATCGCCAAGTCGACACTCGAGATCGTCGAAGCCGGCCAGTACACCATCGGAGGAGTCATGCACGACATTCGACCTCGGTTGGACTCTATGCTCTCCGGGACCCGTTATTACGCCCCAGATTCCCTCCTCTCACTCTGGCCGCGACCAACGTCCACGAGCAACCTCGCAAGGGAGAGGGCAACGGAAATCTCGATCGTCGAGATTTCCACTTTGGAGGGCGCTAACCTTCTGGCATCGATCCCATACGCATCACCAGACGAACCGAGACGGAGGTTTGGTGTGCTGAACTTCGCGTCAGCTAAAAACCCTGGCGGTGGGTTCCAGAGTGGTGCACAGGCCCAAGAAGAATCCATCGCACGTTCATCTACACTATACCCATCCCTCGTATGCTCCACGGGAGAGAAGTTCTACGGTCCTCACAAAAAGGATCCCAAGAATGGTTACTACTCCCACGCCATGATATTCTCCCCGGACGTCACCGTCTTCCGCACGGACTCCGGGGAGCTCATAGAACCAATCCAAATCGATGTGGTTACGAGCGCGGCCGTAAATGCAGGCGTCGCGCGTCGAACGTTGAACGGACAGGTCGCTAGAGAAGCGGAGGAAGTGAAGATAGGAAAGGTTATGAAGGAGCGGATGGGCCGTACCCTCTTCTTGTTCGAGAAATATGGCATCAAGGACGTTGTCTTGGGTAGTTTCGGGACGGGCGTGTTTCAAAACAAAGTTTCTCTCGTCGCAGCCATTTGGGCGGAGCTATTGGTCGCCCCAGATGCGCGGTTCGCAAACTCATTTGACCGGGTCGTGTTTGCGATCCTCGGTCGCCCGACCTTTGTGGAGTTCAGGGACACTTTCGAGGAACGTCAAACTGCGAATTAATGATATCGTATCTCTCAGCCGGTAAATGTTGGTGAGCAATTATCTGCACAGCCATTTGGCATTCACGTGGTTCACACTGGTATGTCAGATCCACGTCGGTGATCAACCGTTGGGTGGGCAGTTTCACCCCTGGCGCGCTCGGCGGGGAAGCAAGCGGAAGAGCAGACATTTGATCCGGAGTAAATGTAATTCTAAATGGGATGGAGAGCCGCAGACAAATTGTTGACCATCAATCCTCGACACGGCGTAGATATCGCGAAAGAGTGAATGTGCGGCGAGCAAGGGAGGTAGTCTCCCCGCAAGGCGCGACGCTGTGAACGCGGCGTGAACACCTCTTGTATCGTGAGAGTGTGCCTAGGCCTGAGCACATCAAGGAATGTCAATCAGACAGGGCGGGCCATAGCCGGCTCGGCAATCTGAGTGCTCACCGGTCTCATTTCGAGGAACGAACTTCCGCCTCGACTGGACGCGTCAGGCCAGATGATGAGCTATTTGAATGCGGACGACGACGACGACGACGACGACGGGGATCACCTACGTTTGTCCCAGTCCCCTTGATCCCGCAAGGCCAACCCATTCAAGGTTTGTTCCGAGAGTGGTTTTCCCAGCAACACCTCCTTCCATCCAATCTTGGGCTGGTTCCTGTTGGTCTCCGGGACGTGCGGTGAGGAAACACCTGCCAGTTTCCGTAGTCTATCGACCTCCTGGGGGTCCACCGTCTGACCCTGTTCCAGGTTCCGGACCAGTGTCTCTAAAATTGATATTTTGCCCGAGTAATGGGCACGGTCCTCCTCCGTCGCTCGACGCTCATACAGGAGGTGCATCGAGAAGGAGGTTAACGCCAGCGAATAAATAATGTGGGGCATAAACCGGAGAGACATGGGAAGATGAAAGACTGGTCGAAGTCCCTTCGTCAGATGCCGAGGCCCGGATATCAATGTGATCGTCAAGGGTTTCTGAAACTCTACTGCCGCTCAAAGAGTATTCTGTTCTTTCCCAGAGACATCGCCCCCACCTTCCCTTCTCTCTGTCCACGTTGCGCCGCGCAGCCTTTACCTCCCTTCATTTTTTCCCTATTATTCTTCCAAATGGCGGTCCCAAAACAGTCAATCGACTTGGGTGCTCGTTCGGACACATTGGAACAGGTCCGTTGCCCTCAAAGCGGTCGTGTAAAGCGTTACACTCAGGCGATTCCCGTGTCATAGATGTTCCTAAGGGTTGAAGAGGAGAGTGAGAGGAGAGCCCAGCTGGAAGAGATGGCAGAGGTTACCGCACAGCGACAAGCGACCCCGTTGCCACTGGCGGACATCATCCCGGTCTTCCAGCAGCCAGGGGATGGTGATGAAGACACCACTGCGAGCACGGCCAAGTCGGAGAAATCCCGACGGAGGGGCAGTCTGTCGGTCTCGCGATTTGGACAGGTAAGACGCAGCTGGTCGCCGTTGATCGACATTGTGGTTCTCAATGGCCTCCATCCTTTGTAGATCCCAGAAAACTCCGTCGATATTACCCTCAGCAAGAGTGGTGTTTCTGGGACAGCATCCGCTGTATCATCGCTCGCTCTTAAATCCCCGTTATATGCTCAACCTCCGGTGAGTTTTGCGGACTTGCGGGCTCCGATCACGGTCCATTCATCCATTCATCACCCTGGTCCTCACAGGCCCCGAGCGTCGACTCGTTTGGGTCTGGGGAGGAGACCCACGAGGTCGTTCCTATCGATGACCATGTTACTCAGATGCGTCACATCTCCGGAAAACCCTCAATCTCCAAGGCGGTTGGTGGGATGATTTCCAGGACAATTTCTACCCGGAGATCGAAGAACAACCTCAAGGTGGTCAACCCCCAGAACCTCTTCATTGGGGTGTCAGTCACCGAGCACGAGCAAGAGCTGGAGGCCAGCGAGCTCGAAAACGAGTCCGAAGCAGCCAAAAAATTGGTTGTAACCACGGTACATGCTCCTTTGAAGAAGCCGCCATCGAAACGAAACTTGGGGGATTCCGCTCTCGAGGAAGAATCCGATTGGATGAGTCGAGCCCGCAAGTTCGGGCAGAAGATTCGGCGGAAAAGTCAGGCCTGGCTGACTGGTCCCGGTCAGGGACCAAAAGCGGTCACCCCCGCTAGCTCGACGACAACAGTAACAAACTAATTTTTGGGCCCCCGTTACCTGCCCCTGTACCTATCATTCCTCCCATTCTCCACCTCGTCTTGTCGGGCTCTCAAGCAGATCACACCCGTATTCCCTCTTGCATCACACACTCTCCTTGCGTCCCCGCTCTTTCTCTTGCTGCTCTAGAGTACTTATCATTATCACTTACCGTATCATTCACTCTATCACCGCGGTCGCATCCCTGGGTTGGTGCGCTTGTACATGGCACATAGTCCAAACATAACTTCCTTGCTCTCGTGCTACGACTCGATAATAAAACCGTTCGTTCTTGCCTATCCCCTTCTTTGTCTGACCTCATCTTCCTCTGGCCTTGCACATAACGCGTTTCAACGACGGTAACCTCGTTAATCTTCGGTGGGGCTTGACGGAGAACGTGGCACCCATGCATTACGTCAAGCTGCCTGCCCGAAGCCACGAGTCGGCAGACTGTGGCTTATCAATGGACGAAACAGTTCTTCAATGGCGTACTGTACTGTATGCCCAGAGCCCAGAGCCGGTTCGTAGCGAACATGAGGCGACACGTGTAGCGGAAGCACTTGCCCCATTTATGAGCTGACAATGCCGTCTCTCGAGAATCATCATCCCCCCTTCATCTGCTCCTCCCTCCTCCCTTTCTTCTCCGGACCTACTAGGATATACCCGTAAAATCTTCAAAAAAAAACGAACACGTTAACGGCACACGGCGCACATTTCCGCTACTACTCATCTCCATCGGACCCTCCGTATCATACCCTTCTACGACACCACGCAACATGTCGAGCTTCCAAATCCCACACTTCGGTTTCTCCATGAACAACCAGCAAAGCTATGGCTCTCCAAAGCCCTATCACTCCCCGGTGTATCAGCCGATGCCAGCGGTCGGGACACCCTCGTTTGGTGGGTTGGGGCGACCAAACACCCCCAAGGAGCTCAGTCGCCATTCAAGCTATTCGACCAAGGAGACTGAGCCCACGATCCAGTCCATCCAACCCTCCGTCGAGCGGGTCCGCCGCCACAGAGACTATTACCTCGAGGGTGGTGACATTTATTTTCTGGTGCGTTTCCGGGATTTCCCGTACCGACTCGCGTATCATTCTCAAATCTCCCCCTCACAGGTTGAAAATTACTTGTTCCGTGTGCATAGGTATGCAGGATATCTAGTGATCGATGAGTGTGGCGGGGGTGGAAGCTAATGTCAAAACCTAGGTATTTCTTCGAGCGCGAATCGCCCGTGTTCAGGAAACAGTTTGCCGACATCGCTCTGAACGGCCATCACCGTGTTGGGGCGTCCGATAACGATCCCCTTGTGTTGCACGATGTCAGGACAGACGACTTTTCCCGCTTTCTCTGGGTGTTCTATAACCCGTGCGTCTATTTCATTTCCACCCTCCCCCTTTGCCCAGATTCCATATCTGATGGATCAATGATATCCTGTGCAGCATATATTCGATTTACGACGCCACCACTGAGGACTGGGCCGCCATCCTGGGTCTCGCGCATCACTGGCAATTTTCAGAGGTCAAGTCTCTCGTCGTTCGAGAGCTCGAGAAGCAGATTATCCCCTCCATTTACAAGATCGTCATCTACCATCGTTACAGTGTCGACCGCGGACTGCTCCTCCCCTCCTACATGGATCTCGTCTCTAGGGACGAGACGCTGGGTTTCGAGGAGGCAAAAGATCTTGGATTGGAAACTTCGTTGATGATCATGACCGCACGTGAAGTCGTCAGGAAGGGCGAAGTCCCAACGTCCACCCTGGGCGTCTCGCAGGAGGAGTTGAAGA
>Ga0307517_10005224_pt1 | contig 19654 bp, 19 predicted proteins | sample 23_EM_MG_FD_194515 | JGI IMG/M metagenome (GOLD analysis project Ga0307517, IMG submission 194515) | Populus trichocarpa ectomycorrhiza microbial communities from riparian zone in the Pacific Northwest, United States - 23_EM | ecosystem: Host-associated > Plants > Roots > Unclassified | place... | reverse complement strand
GACAACACCTTCCGCGATTTCTATTTCGCGACCGCCGAACTCATTTTTTGTAACTACAGGTACTTTTGAAAGCCGTCGAAACATATGGTTTCGACGCCCACATCCCCTCTCCCTCCCGACAACCACCTAAGCCGGCGAAACATGTCGAAACATGTCGTTTCGCCGCCTACATCCATCCTCGCTTATGACGACTGCCACGACACCCGTACCTTACACCGTACCGTCAAATTTGCGACCATGCAGTTAGTCGAACACACTGCCCAAACCCCCGCTTGTCTTGAACGAGCTTTCGGGGGTTCGTGTCGTCCTCGGCGTGTCTACGCTGGAGGTACGAACTGGTGGGTGGTTCGTAGACGTGCGAATGGAGGAGTTAACGCTCCTCCTTTGCTCGAACCTCCCGCGGTAGCGTAAAACGCCACACCACCGCCATGCGCTGTCTCTATGACGAACATCCGCCTCCGTGTTGAACCGCAACACGGTGTGCAAAGACAACGCCTAACCGCACCCACCTCCTGAAGCAGACGACGTCGTTTGTTAAGGGCTAATGTCCTATACAGCTTGGGTGGCTCATCCAATGGGAGAGTGTCTGGAAATCGCTTGACATCTCTGAAATCCATTGAGTAGTGGTCAACGAGAATTGAGTAGCAAGTCAGCGTATCTCTACAGCACATCGCGAGGTCCGAATCGAAAGCGTGGATGTTTCGCTCCTTGAATTGAAACGCCCCCCTCCCAGACATCTTGGCAGTGTCTTGTCATTGCTCAGACAAGTTATTAAATCATTAAGGAATGGTCAACAGCAAGCAATGCAACAAGCTCATTGTCTTTTCTCCTCGCCAAAATATGCCAAGCAAAACAGCGTCATGCTTATCGCTGCAGCAGGAGAGTGGTGGACCTTCTATCAGCGGTCTCGGAAAGATGTCCGCTATCATGGAGCATTCGAGATGCCAATCGGGGGACCCCCTGGCGATGATGACGAACCTGATGATCTTCCTGATGATCTAGCAATAATTGAAGCAGCATTGGTAGCAGCATTGGACATTGACAAGGACTCAGACAAGCGCCAAGAATGGTTAGAGAAGGCCAAGAACGATGAAAAGGCTCGGAGGGAGGTTCTTCGTCACGAGGAGAAAACCGCAAGAATGGATAGGTGGGCTAGGGATATGGCAGAAATCAAAGTCGAAAGGCAGGAAACAGCAGACCGCAAGCAGAAGCAGGGCCAAGAGCATCAAAAGCGTTACGAAAGGCGGTTAGAAGCGCAAAAGGAGAAAGAAATACATTTTTCCATTCTGGAAAAGATGATTGAGGAGGCGCAAGATATGGACAAACAGTATGATGACGCGTTCTTGGAGAAGGTGTGGGGACACTATATTCACTCTGGCCTATCCTCCTGCTCTGAAGAAGGCGCCTATTTCCGGCCGCATTTGACCATGGTCGATGCATGGACCAAGCCGATGCGTCTGGGCTCTGCAGTTTCGAGTGCGTATTTGGAGTACATCTCCAAGCAGCTCTATATCATTGGAGACGAGGAAAAAACGCGTCGTTTACAACACACTGCCAACATGGTTTAAGCAGGGCAAACGTGATACAAGAGCCGGGCCTCTTTCCAAGCCTCGAAAGCATCTTACTTACCTCTTACCTCGTATGTGTTTTTGACATTCTTCTCTTTCTGGCATTTTACCACAAATATTATTACCATGTATGTACGAGTAGCAGACGATAAGCTTATATTTATTTCGTGGAGATTCTCCCGTCTCCCTCAGCCGTTTGTCTTCCCAAAGTGAGATGAGACCTTAGACACCTTTACAATGGGCTTATTGTCTACTCGCCAATCAGGAAAATATATGGGTTATCTTTGGGCGGCTTTGGGGTCTTTGGAAAGACCTAAAGATCTCAAATACGTTATGAGCACACATCTTTTGGGAGACAGGTACAAATTCTTCCAGAGGCCAAGTCACCTTTGGGATCATTTCCCGCACTCCCCGCTTACCTTCTCGCTGCTTTGCTTGTCTTACCTGGAAACCTGGTCAGTCCCGTTACCATTCCTAAACTATATATATTAATTATCAAAGAAGGCCCTTGATCGACAATTAATATTGTTAGATCACCGGGCAGATGGCGGGCATAACTCGTTTTAAATCCCTTCCTCCCGTTCCTAGAGGAAAAAAAACATGTTTTGGGTACTTTCGATGTCGAGGAATCCGTATCCACAGTCAGATGTTCGAGTTCCAATGGCAATAGTGATTTTCCACGAAGAAAGTTGGAATTGTTGGAATAGGGCTAGACGCATGAAACGAAGTTACAAAATCATAGGATAGGTGAACAGTAAATCAAAGGAAAGCATACCCAGTCGGCTCGTACCCTCCAAGCAAATCCCAAGTATCAGGCCATCGTTCTCCCCTCTCGATCGCTCGGCCCAGACTCCTTCATTTGGGCGCACATTTTTGAATTTTACCAGGCTGGGAATCCCTGTACAGGTCTTCAATTCGTGATGCATCCATGATCCACCGCTTGCGCATCTTGTATCTTATCCTATCCGATCTTTTGCGATAGCTAATCCCCCTTGTTCTTGATGCAGGAGAGAGGATCTGGGGGCTGCAGCTCCGAGAAAAACCACGCTCTTGACTTGAGGGAGAGATTGTGTAGGGCGTGAAGACGAAGTGGGTGATGGGGGTATATAAGTGTTGCTAAGCCGCAATTTCGATGGTCCTGTAAAAAAAATAGAGGCATGGGACGAGTATCCCTGGTGGTCCAAAGTGTTGGAGGTGGCATGGCCGCAACCGCTACAACCTTCAGGGCAGCCAACCGGGTTCGTTGAAATAACTCAATCCAATATTTCAACTGAACTAACCTTGACGCAACACCAGGGCGCTAACATCATGCTACTAGTAGGAGGTATTGCGTTCCAACTAGGTTCGTCTATCATCCTCATGATCGCATTCGAGAACATCGCTTACTTGATTCAACCAGCAGGTATTATCCTTTACTCTGTCCTTGATGTGGAGTACTACCTTCGATACCAAGAGCAATCTCCGATAGGAGACAGGAACAAGGAAAATGGGGTCCAACCTCGCGGAGAGTATACCGGGAACTTGAAACTAATGCTGATGACCTACACTCTGGCCTTCAGCATGACACTTCTATTTATCCGGCAAATTATCAGTTCATGCCGTTTCTATGACTTACGCCAATTCAAGGGCAATATACCGTACGATCAAGCTCTCGGAAGGTTGGAATGGAAGAATTATCAGTAACGAGCTTTATTTCAGTACGTCACATATCTTTCTTCTCTGCTCATTAGCCCTCGTAACTACTGACGGATAACCCGGTAGACGTTCTGGACGGCGCTATGGTCACGATTGCGATGTACACGATTAATATAGGTCATCCTGGGTTGCTCCTGGGTACTTACATTCTGGAATAAGCCACTTGATGCAGACGTTACAGCCTGATGCAAGTGATAAAAGCTTTTTAGACAAGTAATTAACGTTATATGGGACTTATGGCTTTAAGGATGTTGATACCCAAGAGTTTGGACGTTAATTTTTTGTTTGCGTGTATATAACTGGGACTCATGTTGGAGTGTTAAATGTGCGCCATGCGCTGCTATTACTGAATATAGGTGTATTTCTCTTTCTTCCAGGCTGCAGGCCCTACCGTTTGAAGGACTGTTGATATGTACCCATCTATTTTACTAATTCGATTCAGTTCGATTGACCGCAATATTTTCTTGAACTCAGTTCATCATTCGTTGTTAGTACCGCATAAGAGGATTCCCAACACAGACTGGTTCTTCAGAAGTGCGAGGACCCTCCGAGTGGAGTTCGATTTCGTTGTAACAAAGGCAGCAGTTTATTATTCATTTCTCCCCAACCTCAAATAATAGCGTAATTCTGGGAGGAGATGAGGAACAAAACACGACCGACTATGTGCAAGCAAACCAAGGGGAAACGAAAATCAATGATCAAAAGTCATCAATCAGTTAGTTGACAGTGACCGCCTGCGCGGTTTGTTGGTCCGTTTCCGCAGAGGGGGCGCCTTGTTGGCCTCAACGCGCCATGGCGACACCCAAGGCCCGTGTGCGTACGGCCAGCTGGCAGGTTTTTTCGATGACATTTTGGTATACCAGTTGAGGGGGTCGGTTTATCTTGATCGATAATGTTCTGATTATAGGATATGAGCATAAAAAAAAGTGAAAAATAAATAGATGACGAACCTTCTCCAAATCGATCTTGGCATCCGCACCCATCCTCGCCTCCCGAAACAAGTTGACAATCCATTTCTCGCCTTCCTCCTGCGAAAGATTCAATCGCTCTGATAAATTCGCAATGTTGATCTTTTGATGAATCCGACAATACGCCTCGCTGATCAAGTACCGCGCATTGTCCAAAAACTTGTCTTCGAACTCGCTGAGGAAGAAATCATTCCCAACCACTTCCTCTGTGAGCGTCAACTCACGGTGGGCGGCTTCGAAATCGAATTTGATGTAGAGTTCTTTGAGGAATGACGTTATGGGGTCGGTGTACTGGTATTCTTCCATTTGGATAACCTTGACGACTTTTTTGATTGCGTGTCGGACGTGGGAGGATAGGGACGTTGCAGCAGCTGCACTCGCGACGCCGGCGGCGGCTTTACGCGATAAAATGGCAGCAGCGGCGAGGTATCGTAGTACCCACGGGCAAGAGGTTTGGATGGTGTTGAGGTAGCTTGGGAATAGGAACGTCTCGAGGAGGAGAGTCCTATCTCTATTTCTCTCGCTATCGAGCCTCAATATCGACGACCGCCTCCGTTCGGCTCGGTTTTTTTTTTTTCGGTCCCTATCATTATGTTCGTTAGGGATCTAGTTTTGGAGATGCGATGCGCAGGTATACCCTGGAAAGGTGGGTCACACTCGAAAACAGAACATATAGTGTGGATGGGTAGATACACGACGCGAGTCAAAGAGAACGGAACCCAAAACGGAAAAGATTTATGACGACGTCAGCCACGAAGCCACCATCCCAAGAAGCTTGAAGAACCCCAGTATATATGCCAGAAATGATTGGCAACGTCAAGTTGTCATCCGGCGATCCAAGATCTAGAAGGAATATAAATATCAGTGCGAACGCTAGCGTCAATCAAAGGAGAAATCTACCAAGAGCCTCCGTGACACCATTGCTCACGAGACTTGCCGCGACCAAAATTACCAACAAACCCAACAAACCACCTGCGCCCATACTCGTCGGCTGACCACTGGTAACCTGTCTAATACTGCTTTGCTAACGTCATAGCCTCCATTGCGGATGGGCGCGATGAAACCCCAGCATCTGAGAGCGACGGCAGCAGCAGTGACAGTGGCGGCTGCGAAGCCAGTGAGAGACTTGAGGGGTGTTAGCGAACGACGTAGGAAGGGGAGGCGAGCAGGGTGTTTACGGGTGTTAGAGCCGTAAAGGCGACTAGAGGTTGATGCTGCGCTGTCCGCCCAGGAAAGACTGAGGATGATGGGGTTAGAATCTAAATCTGAAACAAAACTTAACTAGAATAGACCTACATCAAAATGACGATGGTGGCGATATCTTGGGGGTACAAGGATAGCACAAAGCTGACTCCTAGAATATACCACGCGACGCTATTCAAGGAATCATGTATTGAAGATGAGTCATGTGGAATGTGATAACTGGGAATCACGCACCTGCTCGCTTTCGCGCATTAGCAACCCCCGATAAACACTGTGTTGTAGCCACCAGGTACGTAAAGGCTGATTTCGATGGTTCGTTGGACCACAACCTTTGCGTCTGTGATGTCAAGTTGGTAACACCAAAGGAGAGCGTGGCAATCATCACCAAGGGTGTGGAGTGGGGAGAGGGGGGGGCTTGGGGTACAAGCTGGCGAGCCTGGCCACCACCACCGCAGTGCCTATGGGTGAGACTCCGCAGGCGGGGGCATATGGAGGTAGAAGCTGCGTCAGTGCCTTTGGGTGAGACTCCGCACGCAACTTCACCACCGCAGGCTCAAGCTTGCCCGAATTCCACAAGGTGAAGGCCTGCATTAAATCACACTGGTGCCTGTGGGTAAGACTCCGCGTGCAATTTTCTGGCTGACGGCCCGCCGGGTGGGGGAGGAGTCACATACGTGGCCGGGCGAAGGGGGGAGCGAGGCAGTGGCTGCGGAGGGTGTACAGTAGGAATTCTCGCCCCGCAAGGCAGGCGGTGTTTTGGGTGAGAGAGTTGTTTATTGATCGTGTTTGTTGAGAATGAGAATGATGTATTAGCTAACTACGTTACATAAGTAACTCAGGTAACCGTAGCGACCTCGTTAGCTACTGGGTGAAAATGATTAGGAAAAGGAAAGGAAAGGATTTAGGAAAATGTGAGCGTGAAGGGGGGAAAAGAAAGGTTATGAAACAAAGTAGATAGGTGAGATGGATTGTTGACGCGTCGATGACACGTGACCTCATTTCTATTTTTGGATCAACATTATCTCCAAGATTATCTCTTAGACGGTTCGGGTGCTCCTCGGAAGCTGGGATGCCAGAACCATGCATATAGGGGGGGAGAACGGAGGTATTTAGGTCAGTTGGCTGCCAGATGACCTCCTAATATAGATAGTTTCCAGTGACCATCAACCGGTCCTTCGCAGACGCGGGGATGAAGGATCATGTAGTGATTTGCGTTCAAGGTCGAGAAAGAGCGCTTGAAATTCTGTACTTAATCACAATTTTACTGACACTTTAAACAATATAATCCCTTAGAATTACTCCAACAAGAATTGCTGGGAAATATAACTGGACCAGCCAGCGACATCCGTGCGCTGAAATCGTCGAACGCCAACCTCACATCGAAAGTCAGCGGGCTCACATCCTTGAACGCCGAGCTCGCATATTGACCCATATTGTAGATATTCTCGACAAAGAGAACAGCGTGCTCGTTCTAACGCTTTCAATATTTCAGAAGAAGATTTGAAGAAGATCGGAGTTCTCAGGAAAATTTTACTTTGACAGCATCTCGGAGGACGAGTAGGAACGAAAGAATTTGGACCTTCAGGAATCCTCCACAGAAACCGGAGGGCTCATCTGTGGAGGGGAAAATAAAGTCCAGTCGTTGAAGCTGGAGTGGACTGGGAAACAAACATCAAAAGGACAGCTATCGCCAAACAGGCCGGTCCGTCTAATATGAGTACTAGCCAAAGATATAAAGTCATTGTTTCAGTTTCAAAATTGGCACAGTAACAAAGGACGCACCAGTGTTATTTGAACTTTTCGGAAGGAATTAACCTGACCATAGGAATATATCGTCCTGGGCACTAAAGTGACAGTGGCTGACGCGGTGCTTAATCAAGATGAATCAATAAATGATTCTATGTACAGAGAATATGTGTACAGTTCAAAGTATATGATATATGGAGAACTTGCACATAATATCGATGAAAATATCGTGTACGAACTCTCTCCACCGTCCTCCCAGCGGGAACTATCAATCGGCTCCGCAACATAGGTAGAAAGTTGGATAGCTGGAGGATCTTAGACTTGGGTTTTACTGGAACGAATGGCACTGATGCCTGACCTTCATGTCCAACTGATTTTCCCTATCCCGCCCAAAGGTAGCAGTCAAGGGCGGCATATGACGTTTCCAGCTCCGGGAATTGTGTTGAACGACCTCGGCATTTTTAACAACAAAGCCCGTCCGTATCTTTGTCATCTGGCATCGCTGTACTCTGTGTCAACAAAGTTGAAACGCAGCTCGCATTTATTTAGAACCAATCTAGAGAGGTGTCTGGAAGTTATTGTCGATACATAAGAACTCGCCATATAGACGCGTGCTGACCTGCGAATGTGAAAGACTATGGCGAACCCAAGTTACCCAACTGCCCACTACCCCCCGTCGTTTACAGATATGATTTGGTGTTTTATGAGGGGTGCCCTGTGTCGAAATAAGGTTCAGACGATGCAGGGTCCTTGGTATTGTTTGCACAAAATGAGTGCTGGGCGCGGATAAAAATGCTCTAAGGTGTAGTAGCATTCTACCGGTGTTTCTTCCGGTGGTTTACAATGGGAGAGAGGGGGGTGTTTGTGGGGGAAAAAGAGTCGATTCGTTTCGGCATGATTCCCGAGATGCCGAGAGCGATGCGTATCAAGTTCTATCAACGATAAGTCGTTTTTGTGGGATATGGGGTGACGGCTTTGGAGTTCTGGATCAGAGCAAAGTTATTAGGGAGTATATGATTGAGAAGTGTGTTGCGATGTGCCAGTTAGGGTTCGCGTCAAGGTTAGGCTCTAGCGGTTAGGATTCAGGAATATCTATCCCTCCGCATGAGAGGGCGTTCTTTATTCCGCTTTTTTTTGGGGTTTTATTCATGAGAATATAAATAGGCCTTTAGGATGATTCCACTCACCTCTCTGCGGGTCATTATGGTACTTTGTTTTCAGAGTGCCCTCTGGACAAGCCGCCAAAAAAATCCTGGCGATATTGCACCACCTACACATACTATACTGCAGACAAACAGATCTGGTCAGTAGTGCCAAACTTCCCCCCTAATTCACAGATCAGTGTCAAGACCCCGTACGCATCGTATCTCATATCATTATCCCATATGCTGATGGTGGGCTTTTTTAATGTGACTTCTGTAGACCATCAAAACTCGATCAGGCAATTCCTTGATAAGGAACATGAAGAGGCAATGTTCGAATACATCGTTACACAAGCAAAACAAGTGGCGATCGGGCCACTTGAATACTGTGGCAACGCCAAGGTTATGGAAACATCCCATGGAAAGAAACGGTATGTTTAATATATTTTCTTGTAACTCAGGCTTGTTTCGCTTCAATGGAGATGATACTACATATGTACAATGTATAACACCAGTCAAACACTGGTCGAGGTGGGCACTATCGACGATGGTGGGTATGAGATATGATGAGTCTGGACATCACCCCAATCGGCGAGCGAACTCTTACCATTTCCAAAACTGCAGCTTGTCCTGCGTACACACCAACGAGGAGTGGGGGCCTATGATCAGCGAGTCAGGACGGCGGCGTGAAAATGGAAAGTAAATTTATTCACTCTCTTCGTCGTAGGACACAGCACCCAAGTAGAAGACTTAGAGGGATTAAAATCAGCAAATATGAGAATGAGAATGTCAACCACTTACCCAGCATTGTTTTGGATGACCTCAATTTCCACCCATTCCACAAGCGGATGCTTACCCTAGCTGATCCTGAGTGAGGAAACATTTCAATCGTACCCTTGGGCAAGTCAGGACTGCGGTGCGCAAATGAATAGTTATTACTCACCCTCTTCGTCGTAGGATACGGCGCCAAGTTGAAGAGCTAGAAGGACGACGACAAGCAAAAGACGAGAAAAATGAAAACGCCTAACAATATTAATTGTCGACAAAGGGCCTACTTTAATGATTAATATTATTAGATGCCAGCGCTGCCTACCAACGTAGCTGCGGTCCATTTCCCTGATGTATGTCTGGCGACCGCTACTTCGATCGAGGTGATTAATCAAAAAACTGGGATTCGCGCGTTTCTCTTCCCTTTCTTCGGATTTTTCGAACGATATTAATCATGACATATTTTCTTAATTACAGAACATGTAGATCTCCTTGAAAAGATATCGGTGATTTGAGTGGGTAGCGTCCACGATCGCTTGAGAATTATACCACTCATATCCGCCGATTTCCGGGACATTGAAACCAGAGATCAACTCTTTTTTATTTGAATTTTCTAGAAAGTACGCGAAAGCATGGTTCACATAACTGTTCCTCTAGCATGAAATAATGTGATTCGTAGAGATCCCACTTTATTCCTCAATCAAGCGTTCGTTTATAGAAATCGCCAAATATACGAGCACGGGAATATCCGAATACCATCCCATCGCGAATTCTACATTCAATATCGTGTTATTCAAAACCCGCACTCCAAGCCGGAACATCTTGCTCGGTTTTATTCTTATCCCACACCGTCCCCTGAGATAAAATATGTCATGTAGTAGAGGAACAATAGTTCAAATTGCATAATGAATGAGGAATGAGCGATCCCTAAGTACTAAGTAGATAAGGGCCCAACATTCTCGGAAGAGGGCACATCTGTTGAGGTGATTCTTCTTCGTACCTTAATGTCTAAAATTAGATGAATCAACCATTTCTACTTTAATCCGTGCCTGTACAATTCGAAACTGGCATTTTGGAAGCGCCTTATGAGAGATCATGTATGGAGTGGTTGCGATCGGATCAACTTATTTTCAATGGAAGGCAGGAAAATGTTCTTAAGATCTTAAAACAAATAGGGGTGGTATGTATATGTATGTACGACGTATGAATAGTTCGCCTAAGACCGCTTAAGCACAGTATTGGAAATGTGAGATCAACTCCATTCCTAATCTACAACGCAACGCCCTTGTGTTTGATTCTCTGTCAGTGCATATAAATCAATTATGTGACCCATGTATATTGTCCTTTACAAATATTTTGAAAGGCGAGTGGACTTGAACGCAGGGAGTTGTTGAGGGATAGAGAATAAGTCGACCTACCGGGCCCGATTCCCCCATGGCCATTCCGACTCGTCCCACAATTTCAACAAAAAACCTATAGAAACCTCCATCTATGATCAAGGGTCTCATTATTCGCAGAAATCTAGCCGAATTACAGAAATACAAGAGCTGAAGGTATGTATTTCAACTCGATACATGATCTCCATGTGATCATGTATTCTCTATGTTTGAGAATGCCATTGGGTTGCGCTGTATACCTATTCTTCGAAATAGAAATATACGCCATTTAAAATAATGCCTAACCCGGTAAAGCGAGGGGAGAGTTGAACGGAGGCGAAGAGTTCTCGAGTAATGTGACCCACCCGGCCCCATTCCTCAATCCGCATCCACAATTCCAACCTATAAAATGCTGGAATTCCTCATCAAGGGTCCCTGAATTGGGCTGAGTTCTCCTCCTCCATTGGGCGCCTCCCGCTTTCTTGGAAAATGCCTAGTAATTACGTTGGACATTGTATTGTATGCAGGAAATGCGCTTGAAAATTAAGCAAAAACATCTTTCTGGGGCAGTTTTATTTGGCCCAACACTCAGATATTCGCAGTGCTTGGTATTCCGTCGGATCCAGGTTCTACAAAGCAGTTGCGAGGGTCAGAAAAAAAAACGAAATTGACAGCGGCGAGTTGCGGAATGCCTACCTTATTCTACCGAGTGCCTACCTTATTTGATTTTTTATTCAACTGTCGACTGAGATTAGGAATACGGGGAATTCAGATTAAAAAGACTAGGGACGTACGAATATCTATCAATATCCACTTGCTGTCAAATATTGAGGTCGTTGAGTTGCTCAGCGATGTATTCCTTTCACTAATTCTTCGAAATCTTGAAAGGTTCTGTATTGAATACCTTCGCGAGCCGGCGAAAAGCGCGCTTGCCAATCCCACTATGCCAGTTTCTGATTGCGGAAAAAACTTCTAGTCGTTGCAAACAGGCGCTGTATTGCGGCAATGGCCAAATGTTGGAAGCTTAAAGAAATTCTGACTTGATACCTGTTTGCGATGGGATGATCCGTCTTTGGTGGAATAAAAATGCGGTTTCGATGGAATGAATTATGAGCGTCTATACTTAATTAGTCTGTCAGGAAGCAGTCGAATAACAAGCCAATTAAGGTAGGCCCAGGCGAAGACCTTGAGGCAAATTTACCGGGCATACTTAATGTATTTGACTCCATCACATGCGCCAAGGGAGATGATTTCTCCTGATCTGAATACGAAGTTGAAGTGTTTTGCTCGCTTTCCACTGCTGAATCCCCGCGCACTGAACTCTTGCTCAGACTTATGGGGATCGACGTCGCATTCTTCGGAGACTTGAAACGAATGGCCGTCAAAACGCAAGCGGCGACCGCGGCGTTCGACATAAAGTCGCTCCGAGGAGTCGAGATGAACCTTTCGCGACATTCGCTCATTCATTTTCATAGGTACGACAGAAGACGACGTTGATGGGGTCCCAACAGCCCTCAGCAACGACCCGCTATTTCCTCCGAGTCGCCTCTTCACCTTTGACGAAGATGATTCCAGTCCCGATCCACCGTCAGTCGACTGCGGCCTTTTGGAATTTGAACTTGGCCGAGAGGTCGCCGCCACTGCCCTATCCACCCTCTTCAAAAATGCGCCGGGAAAATTCGCCCCATCCGCAAAATCATACTCTGACAAAGGATGGCTTGGCACAGAAATCGGTAGTGACCTGGCGATAGCTGCAGCCACAGCGAGATTGGAGCTATTGCCCGACGGTTGTAAATGCGGATTTGGAAGCAGTACGGCCCGACAACGCCCATTAGATGTCGACGCGCCGTTGCCATTGACATTCAACCCAGCAGGATCCAAGGCAGATGTACGTAGTGTCATGGGTTGACTCCACGATGCGTGACGGGAAGAGCGTATCGAAGGTCGACGAATCCTCGTCGGTGGAGGTGCCGGTGCAGCAGTTTGTTGATTTCTTGTGTTTGCTGCGCTCATACCAGACGAAGAAGTCGAATTCTCCGACGATGCGTCGTCCTTATCCTTCCCTTTCTCCGCCTCCTTCCTCGAGCTCGGGTTGGGGGGCAGAGTAGCAGTGTCGTCCTCATGTCGTTCGCTATCGTCCTCCTCAAAGGCAAATGTCTTGAACAATTTTAGCCTAACCTTGGGAGAACGGTTGAGCGGGTTGATGAGTTCAGCAGGTGAAGATGCGGCAAGTACTTCGCCTGTCAAGGTGAAAACGACGCCCTTCATCGTGAAGGGTATGTAATCCAGTTAAATGAGGCGAGAGATTTCCATTGAAGTGGTATGATACGCGGAAGGGGGTTGGCCGGGATATGGGTTAAGGCTCAAGTTTTCGTCTGCCTTGTTGAAGAGGAGTAGCCTGCGCCGTCCCGGTCGTCGTTTGTTCGAGTAGGTTCTTTACCTTTTCAAGAGGGCTGTTTTCCTTCCGGCCTATAGGGTAACCGATGAATAGACACAAATCACAAATGGTAGACCTCAACGAACCTTTCGCCGTTGTCGCGGCCACTTCACTTTCTTCGCACTCTCCTCCAACTCCCTCTTCATCTCCTCCAGTCCTGTTTCCTCCGCCTTCAGCTCGTTCTCCTGTGCGAGGGTCCGCTGGATCCATTTGTCAACCTCCTTTTTGATTAGCTCTTCGTGATGAACGCAAGCAGCATGCACCTTCCCCTCGCAGCTGCGTACAGCCTCCGCGGTCTCCTCATGCTTCACGATAGCAATGGTGGCCTCCTCCCTTTCATCTCCAATACACGTAGCTCCTCGTGCTGTCAAGCAACGGCATTCTTGACTGCGAACTGGGAGAATTGCCGTTGCTACTGGTGGAGCTGCCTGCGATACGAGTTGTGGGAAATAAATTCCCGGCCCTTCTGGTTGAGGAGGGATGTTAACCGCCATTCGTTCTGGATAAGCGCCTGTTTCTGTGCAATATTTTCGCATTGTTTGGCTGTTACGGCGGTGCGATGAGCCCCGACAGCCGAGAACCTGCAAGAAAATAGATTAACACTAAGCTCCGATGCGGTTTGATTGAACTTGAATCTTCTCAGCGCACCGGTGAGTTGGTTGAATAAATCGAGTCATTTGTTTTGGAGTTGAGCAGCGGATGGGCGTATGGCAGACTACGTGCGCAATTAGTAGCTAGAATCAGTAAGACGCGGGGTAAAACTCACGCTGAGGCTCGGCATGGATTTGACGGCCAATGTAAGCACTTGTGAGTATCTTAGAGGGACAGTGGTACGCAGCCATTCCTTGGACAAATAAAAAAAGAAAGAAAACATGCCGAATAAAATTTCTCAAATTCGGAGCTGTCTTTGGTTCGTGGAATGGAGGTTTGAGAGTGCAGAGTTCGTAAATGAGGCAGCCCAAGGACCGCCTGTCCAATTTGGAGTCGTACACCTTTTCTTGAATCATCTCAGAGCGACTGTAGTCTGGAGTTTTTCATAAATGGATGAGCATATACAGGAATCGAACCTTGACAGCGGCATACCCCAACGTAGGTGCTCGCAAAACTCACCTATGCGAGTACTTTTGAGGCCAAAATCCCTAATGCGCTAGAATCATCGCTCGTCCATGCAGCAGTGCCCTGGAAATGCGCAAAAAATTGGCCGCACAAGTTCGAATTCATTATCCTTGACTTGGAGCATCACAGCCGCATCTTGTGGTGGGTGACTGATCTGGCTTCCCGCGATGGACGCAGAAGAAATGAGGCCTTTGTCGGGATTGTTTCGACTTTGTTTCTAGCATAAGTTGGGTAGGAAGAGTTTCAAACGGAGGGGGCGCTGGCGCTGAATAGACGGCGGAGAGACGGCTTGCAAATGCGAGTTGTTGAGTTGTTCATCATAGAAACAGCATCGCGCTCTGCCTTTTGTTAATGCGAAGACGGGGAAGATGTTCTCGGATTTCCTACTTGAAGTGAGGATCTACGACCTGGCGAAATCCCCCCGAGTAGAGACAATGTAGAAGGTGATGATCAGCCGCGGTGCGCGCAATCGGGACGGCAGTCGATATGAATCGCATTCAAACCAAACGCAGAACTGCAAGATTTGCCAAGCCAAAACCGAGGGTGGAAGTGATGAGCTACTATCTCCTGAACTGAGAGTGCCTTCCTTCCTTTCTGATGTATCTGGCGCTGGTGCTATAAGCGCGGACTGGGCGAACAGACTACTAGGTAATTTGAGCCCAGGAGAGAATATCGAGGGCTTTAAGCCTCCGCCTAGACCAGCAGTGATGGACAACAATAACAGCGAAGGACGACAGCAATGATCAGCTAAAAAAGATAAACAAAAGATACGAACCTCTTCCCTTTCTGAACCTTAGACAGCGGAACCTCTGAACTTGTCGTATCAAACCCTGAAAAATTCCTCGATCGCGGACGAAGACCAAGAGCCCGGAAGAAGAAATTCGCACCGGGGATTATCCTTCCTCCTGGCGATTGCTGTTGTTCAGGCGCAGAAACCGACGGGCAGGTACTTGCACCTACCCAGGCCTCCTCAACGAGATAGCTGGCGAGAGGCTCTGACTCAGGTCCATTCCTTTCTTCCCTGAGTCTACAATCGCGTTCCCACCCAAAGCCAAAGAACCTGGCCTGATCGACATACTCTGCGCTTGCCGCCCTGGTTTCACCATCGCCATTGGTACGCGAAGCGGCGAACCCATCGTCGATGGTTTCGAGTTCGGAGCGTCACCAGCATTCGGAGTTCGGAGGCGCCGTAGCGCGGAGAGGAGGAGGTGGATCGATACTCCGCATCATGGGTACAGGACCGCTTGCGGCACTCAAATCACTTTCTGTCCGCTGTATGTCGTTGGCCCTTGGGCAAAATGTGGCGGCTGTTGTAGCGGCGGCTGCCCTGGGTGAGGAGGATGTCGAAATTGGGGAGGAGGCGGGTGTGGAGGCATCGAAGGGGCCATGCGGATCACGCCAAAGAGATGTGGACTAGGAGGCAGGCCGCTCTAGCCCGTACGTTGTTGTGGCGGCAGGTGAAGGCCAAAAGGTCCCATCTGACCTTGCACACCGTGCGCCAAGCCAAGTGATTTTGGTGCAATTGAAAGATACTGCAGCTCCTTTTTTGCTCTGGGAGGCTGGTTCCATTTGCGCTCAGCTTTGGAAGGTATGTTGGCGGTTGTGTAGGAGCGGTCGAGGAGGAAGCAATGGGCAATATCTGCACTGAGGTGATGCTGGGGAAGGGCCAGAAGAAAATGGCTTCAACGGAACAAGGACTAGGAAACTCCTTAGGGAACATCTCGGCGACCGAGGGCGATGGTAAAAGTGTCCGATTCATGACAATAAGCGGCACCAACCGGCGTTGGAGAATAGGTTCAGGTGATAGAGAAGGACTGCTATCAGTGTGACACAAGTGCATCGAAAATGAAGGCGACGATAAATGAGAAGCTTCCGGTGCACATTCTGAGGAGGAAGAGTATGTGTTGTAGTTGAACGTTGAGTGTTCTATGATACGCGAGGAAGGCTCGGAGTCCTCATCCTTGATGACGATGCGGTTGCCGAGTCCTGATGAGTCTTGATTGGTATCAAAGCTTTTGTCATCTTGTACGCTTGCGTTGGGCCATTGCTTCATTGTATTCGCAAAGCCAGCGCCAGAGCCATTTTCAGAAACCCGGGAAATGACCGACCACACTCGCGCTGGTTGGGTTCTAAACTCCCACCGGCATCAAATTCCCCCCACCCAATTCCCAATACCTCGTGCATACAGCACATCCAACTGGGGTCACACCAGAGTAAGGAGCGCATGTTTGCACCGCGTATGAGAGAGTGGGGAATCCAGAGTTGGCAACTGAATTCAACATGCTAAATATGTCACGTGTATCATGTAAGGTGCCGGCCCGACATGCGTGTTCAAACATCGACCTGCACTTATGGGCGCATTGGAAATTGCGGAAGGCTTGAAAACCACTGCGTTCTCATCCCAGCATGTCGCAACTATTGACTCCGCTATCGTTCTCGGCATCTTTGGTCAGAAAAAGAAGAAAAAGCTCCACCGGTCTCATGATGTTCAGGCGATCGCTGTGGACTTCGACTTCAAAGCAGAGGATCGCCAGACAATCTGCAAACTCTTTGAAAGTGTAAAAAAGCAGTTCGACTTAGAGCTCCCTTACTTTGAATACAAATCCATCGCCACAAGTCTTGGATCCAAGATCTATAGATCATCTTCCCAACTTCGTGAGCTAGGACCGGAGGCTCGGCAACTTATCGTCTGGTAACTACCAACACAAATCCTCCCAGAGTTATCTCACACGATCAATAGGTGTCTCGAAGCATATAACATGGTCATAAGTTCCAAATCCTGTATCAAATTATCTACCATTGTGGTGGGATGCAGTGGGGAAAGGGGCTTCGCCATTCATGCAAGACGCGCTATTCAGGAGAATGAAGTAATTCATGAGCTTATTGGTATGATGCCACTGGACAATGACGCTCCTCACTCTCGCCTCTCCGAGATCACACCCCATCCAGCGCACAACCAATCCACTCAAGATCCTCGCATTCTCTTTGGACCGATTCGTTTTATCAATCATTTGTGCGTCCATTTCAATGCAGAGGTGTGTATCTAAAATTTCTTGCAAGGAAACCCAATCCAACTGACCCACTGGTATCCTCAATTAGTACATGGCCGTGGGTGGAACATCCGCATTCTATGTATCTGCCAGGTCCGATATTGCTGCCGGTGATGAGATAACAGTTGACTACGGGCGAAGTTACTTCGATGATGGGATATGTCCATGCCACACCTGCGCACAGTCATCAGCCGCTGATAAGCCTACAACTGCTGAGAAGGAAGCAGACCTTAGAAATGAGTCAAATGACCTCAAGAGGAAGAAGAGTGAAAAGAGATTTAAACGGAAGCAGAGGACAAGATTGAGGGTAGCAGAGTCAGTCGACAGAGAAAAGAGGAGCAAGTCTGAATAAGATTGCACTACAGCAGAGGCTGAATCTAGCAGTGTACTTCATTGAAAGATACCAAGTCCTTTGCCAAGTACGCCCCTTAGCTTGTTATTAATAACATTTAGACTTTCGTGAGTATTTTTTGGAGGATAGTCCTCGCCTTGCTTAACTTTTTTCGCCGTATCGTTATGCTATAATTTACAGCTGCTACACGTCGAACCAAAAGGGCGCTATGCGCAATGCGATATGCTGTGCAGTGCTTGCCTACATTTTCCCATTTTGTCCCGTGAGGTCGATGAATGAAAAGCGGCCAAATAAAAAGCATTATCATGCACCAGCGATGATTTCTCCCCTCTTGGAGTTCTATAGTCCTGCGCTTACACAAAATTAAAGCGTCTCTTGTTAGTCCATTTCCACAGTGGCATTCTTACTGTATAAATCAGCCTCTTATTCGAGATGGGCACCATTGCATCCAACTAAGAGCTTCCAGTAGATAAAATTCGATCGCTGTATGAGGCGTTAGCCCAGAATCCCGAGATTGACTGTGCTTACATATTTATGGTATCCATAAACTCGTCTATTGGACCAGGTTCAGACAATCGCCCGTCATTTTAGTCATTTTTACTTTCATTTTGAGTCCAAATGACTTTCTATACGTAGCGCAATGCTTCTTCGATGCAGACAATACTGGCTTGCCTTTGGACGGAATTAAATGGCTCCAAAATACGTGGGTACTCGTCATGGAGCGGGCATAATCATTCACTACAAAGGGGTGTGTGGAAAATTATGAGGTGTGAATCTGGGACCAGGAACGGCAAATCCAACGGCTGGAAGAGGCAAACGCATGAAAAAAACGAAACAGACTTGAGAATGAAATCGTTTTGGGCGCTAAGTGTTGTCACTAAGAGTGAATGAGCGTTTACAATTTCCGCTTATCTTTCTCCAGCACCGAGCGGTACCGCTTTCTTTGCATCTCAGTTAAGCCGGCATTGGTGTTGATCTCCTTCTCCGTCTAACCAGGGTAAGTAACCAATACAAAAGAAAAGAAGACGAAGAGCGGTAGCGTACTTGGTAACAAACTCTCCTCCACTTCAGCCGTCACCCGCCGCAGTAAAGATGGTCGAAGGATCTTATGCAGAGTCAAGATGGCCCCCCTCTTCTTTTCCTCCTCAATTCCATCGCTTTCCGTGCCTTTATGCAATAACTATCCAAGTTATGCGCAAATAACGAAAATTTCCAGGGCAGGTGAAGTTGAGCAGCAAGAGCAGCGCCTTCAAGTTATTCTGCAGCGGCGCCCCATAATCAACAGCCGCCCCCACAAGATAAAGTTGTCTGATAAACATACAAACAACCTGCAAAAGCATGGAATAGAGGTTCTTGATCTGATGCGCCTCGTCGAGTATGGTAAACTCGAATGAGAACTTCTTGAGCGAGAGCTGCTCGACGAGGTAGATATTGCGCAAGTCTCGAAAACACGCAAGATAAGGCGTGTCGCGATGAGCTCTGCGTGCTCTTCCTTTGTAGGGTGACTGTGTCGAAATATGAGTCAGTACAAAGTCGACATCAATGGAAAAAGAGTGCCACGTACAACTTGGAGAACTCTCGGACGCGGAAGGTTGGTCGTCCCCCCGAGCCCAGCTCGCCGTCCTTCAGTAGCTCCTCTTCCTCTTCCTTCTAGGATTTTTGTGTCAGGCATTGCTGTCACTGCTAGACAAACTGACATAAGTTTATTTCGCATTTTTTGGGAGAAAGGGCGTGCTTACGCTGCCTTCTTGCAAGCTCGCCCTTTGGGCTTCAGCTGTGCATCCGTCATGGCAGCGTGTTCCAGACCGGAAACTTTTTACAGAGTGCCAAAAGGACATAAGACCAATAGAGCCACAAAAGCTGAGCGGAGCCAGACACTCAGTTCTTCCTGGCAGTCATCACTCGTGATAGACATTTGGTCAAGATGTTCGGTTCCAGATCCATCCTATGCCCCGCTTACTTTCTGCGCGTTACGCCGCTTTCGAAGACATTGACCTATGTTGGTTGTCCACTACATATCCAATAAAGATAGGCAGTAATAATTATGCGCGATGCGAGGCTCAATCGCAGCTCAGGGCTCTTGTGGAGCTGGAGAGAGAATGTCTCCGTTAGTTTCTTCTGTTTCTGAGCCAGAACTCAGACTTTCATTTTATTAACAATTTGATTCGGATGGTCTTGAAGGGTGTCATATGCTGTATTATATATTAATTGCTAAAATGCATGAAGTCTCAAG
>Ga0307517_10005223_pt1 | contig 19656 bp, 4 predicted proteins | sample 23_EM_MG_FD_194515 | JGI IMG/M metagenome (GOLD analysis project Ga0307517, IMG submission 194515) | Populus trichocarpa ectomycorrhiza microbial communities from riparian zone in the Pacific Northwest, United States - 23_EM | ecosystem: Host-associated > Plants > Roots > Unclassified | place... | reverse complement strand
TTCAATAATTAAAAGTATTAACCAATCTTCAATCATGAACAAAGACACTCAAAAAACAACATTAGCTTTGTCAGTTCCATCTGATTCATATATTTTGATTACCATTAATGCATCATAAATTGAAGAAAAAAAAAAGGAACTTTAATAGATTGACTTCCACAAGATTTGAACTTTAGTTTTCTGCTAATTCACAAGCACAATTTCCACACAAGATTTTATGAACTTTCCAAAAAATGAAACAAAACAGTATTTTTTTGCCTACTAATTAAGCATGGAGGACTGGTCGAACCAAATAATCAAGAACAAATATCAGCCAAACAAAATGAACTAAGACAACAGAAACAAAAACAGCAACAACAGCACTACCATCTCAAATGGGAAGAAAAAAAAATGAGAGCTTGATTACCATAGCCAAGAAGAACAGAATTGAGGGATGCAAAAATGGCACAAGCAAGAACATATTTTCTAGTACTGCTACTCCTCTTTTCTTGATGATGATGATGTGAGCCATCATCAAAATCCTCTGTAACTTCAGAATCCATTCTCCTGTACTTATTCTTGGTTCCAATAGACAAACCAACCTCTCCATTCCCATTTTCTTGGACACCAACCAATCCCATCTCTTTTTTCTTTACCTCTTCTGAGTCAAAGTAACACAAAAACTACACAGACCCAGAAGTTCTCTAACAGGAAAAGATGTCAGACTCAAGCTGAACTTAGGCTTTAGATCTGAAACTTTAAAGAGAGGAAGACATGTCCTGAGCAAGTGGGCCTTACTTTTTGCCAAGCAAGGAAGGTAGGAAACCACTTGAAGGTGATGTAAATTATTCTTTACATTAAATGGCGGTAAGCATCACAAGATATTGACTTCCTACTTTTAAAATAGGGTTTAATGGCAATTTCAAGGTTACACTACAGCTACAAGCTTTTTTATTCCCACTATTTTTGTTCAAGTAAAGAAAATGTTTTTCTCAAGTCCCATACTTTGTGTTTTCCTTTTTTGAATCCCTGAGATTGATTAAAGAATAAAGAATGGATGATGCAAAGGATAATTAAATTTCTTACACAAACGTTTTTACTAAATGACATGGCAAAAGCTTTTACTAAATTTATTGGAAATAGTACAAGATTTTGTCTGAACTTGGGCAGCCATAATCGCGCATGAACACTGCGTTGGAATTAACTACCAACCAATCAATGCAAGATTTGCGACGATGGAATTTCCACAGCACACCAATCGGATGGAAGATAAGTTAGTTTCGAGTGTGAAAGCTAAAGTGTTAAACCCACTCTCCTAACCCCCCACCGATAAGAGTTGTGATAGGTTATTGGACCCTTGGGCATAACTTCACAGAGATGAATATTGATTTAAATGATTTGGTTTGGATAAAAAAAAAACAATCAAACTGAATTTATTTTCCAAAATTTTAAATGGTTTTAATTCAGTTCAATTTGGTTTTACATTTATTAAAATCATATGAGTCCAATTTAAATTAATGAGTCTTTAATTTGATTATTTTAATGAGCTTTAATTAATAACCTAAAACTTATAAATATTTAGAATTAATTATAATAATCAAGCGTAGCAGTAGTAGTAATAATAGTAATAATAATAATAATAATAATAATAATAGTAACAGCAATTATGATATTAAAAAAATAAATTAGTTAACACGATGGATATAACTCAACTGGTCAGGCTCTAGGTTTACTCCCTAGAGATCATCAGTTTGAGTCTCACAAACCTCAGGGTCACTGGAGGCTTACATGGTCGTTAACTTCAGGACCCGTGGGATTAGTCGAGATGCGCGCAAACTAACCCGGACATCCACGTTAATAAATAAATAAATAAATTAGTTATACAATGAATGATATACTAGTTTTAGTAGCTGCAATATTAGCAAAAACGGTGGTAGTTTAGTGAAAATTGATTTTTCTAGAATAAATAATTTTTAAGGTTGATCTTGAAAATATTTTTCCTTAACTCATTCAAAACAAAAAATTGAAGAAATCATGTCATTAAAAAATATTATATGGAAAATAATTACACAAATGTAATTTTCTTTCATAAAATTTTGAAAAAAAACTTCTAAAATATATCAAATTCTAATTATAAAACTTGAATTAACCCGATAAATTAATTTGTGATGCTACTGATTTAAGGATTGGACCAATCTAGGTTGAAGAAGAAAAAAAATTACCTGGCCAAACCCCCTCAAAAACCAAGTCGACTTGATTCCTAGTTGAATCAAGATAAAACTCGACTTTTAATTCATTGGTTTTTTTAAGAAATATCTTTTTTATCAAAATAAAATTATTTTTATTATTTTTTTAATAAAAAACATTTTAATTTATTTTAAAGATCTCAACCCATAATCTCGGTTGGATTTTATAACTATATCCAAAACTTGAAAATTTTCATTCTATAATTGAGGGCTAACGGCCCAATAATAGTTCATTGTTACATTACAACCGTGACCTATCCCACCAAAACATTAACACGAAAAATAAAATGGCTAAGCCCAATTCTATAATGCATCATAGGAAAAGATTTTATTGGGCCGGAGGTTAGTCGGTGTCAGCCCAATTTATCAGGACTATCAATTAAAAAACTTTAAAAAACCTAAATTTAGTTCCAAATCTATATACTCATTTTTAATTGAGTCCCAAATCCATAAATTTTGTCAAATTGATTACAAAGGTTTCAAAGATTATCAATTCAGTTTTTTCATTTTCTAATTTTCATCAATTTTAAAAAAAATTGTCAATTTTTTCATAAAATATATTAAAATTAAAATTAAAAAAATTCACAAAAGAAAGCAATTGAAAATGTAGGAACTATTTATTCTCAAAACAAAAAAATGTAGAAACTATTGGGAACTTAATTGAAATGAACTATAAGCTTGAGATGTAATTGAAAAAAAACATATACATGTGGGACTAAATTGAGTTTTTCTAAGAAAATAAACCGACTTTGTGTAAAAATAAAAGAAAAGGAAATGCGAGAAAAATCTCTCCATCGTCTTCGAAACCAGACCGTCCTCCATTAAAGCTATTTCTGTTTCCTTCACAAAATCAAACCCTAGAAATCCTAGTAAAGGGGATAAAAAACCCCATCAAAATGGTTTTCATAAGAACCCCAACAAGCACCAACAAAACCCTATACATTCACACAAACCCTACCAGCACAACCCTTCATGCCCTCAAACACCAAATTCAACTCCAAACCCAAATCCCAATCTCTCAACAAAACCTTCTTCTTCCGAAGATTTGCCAAAATCCAAATACCCTTTTGCTGTCTCAACTTGACATTACCAATAACACAACCCTAACCCTTCACATCCCTTTACTTGGGGGGATGCAAGCTCCGGTCGCCCCGAAATCCCGACTGGATTTTTTAAATTCAAAGCCTCCAGCTAATTATGTTGCGGGGTTAGGGCGTGGTGCTACTGGTTTTACTACTCGTTCTGATATTGGTCCGGCACGGGCTGCACCGGATTTGCCTGATAGGAATGCCGGGGCGGCAGCTGCGGGGCCAGGGGGTGGTGCGGGGCGGGGGAAAGGGGGGAAAGGAGGGGAGGACGAGGATGAGGACGAGAGTGAGGAAAAAGGTTATGATGAGAATCAGAAATTTGATGAGTTTGAAGGAAATGATGTGGGGTTGTTTGCTTCTGCGGAGTATGATGAGGACGATAGGGAGGCAGATGCAGTGTGGGAGGAGATTGATAAGAGGATGGATTCGAGGAGGAAGGATAGAAGGGAAGCTAGGTTAAAGGAGGAAATTGAAAAGTATAGGGCTTCGAATCCGAAGATTACTGAGCAGTTTGCTGATTTGAAGAGGAAGTTAGTAACATTGTCTGCTGAAGAGTGGGAGACTATTCCAGATATCGGTGATTATTCATTGAGGAATAAGAAGAAGAGGTTTGAGAGTTTTGTGCCGGTTCCGGATACTTTGTTGGAGAAAGCTAGACAGGAGCAGGAACATGTTACTGCATTGGATCCTAAAAGTAGGGCGGCTGGCGGAGCTGAGACGCCATGGGGGCAGACGCCAGTCACAGATTTGACTGCTGTTGGAGAAGGAAGAGGGACTGTTTTGTCATTGAAGTTGGATAGGTTGTCAGATTCGGTTTCTGGGTTGACTGTTGTTGATCCTAAAGGGTATTTGACTGATTTGAAGAGTATGAAGATTACTAGTGATGCAGAGATTTCGGATATTAAGAAGGCTAGGCTGTTGTTGAAGAGTGTTACACAGACGAATCCAAAACATCCCCCTGGTTGGATTGCTGCGGCAAGGTTAGAAGAGGTCGCAGGGAAGATTCAGGCGGCTAGGCTGTTGATACAAAAAGGGTGCGAGGAATGTCCTACGAATGAGGATGTCTGGTTGGAGGCTTGCAGGTTGTCGAATCCTGATGAAGCGAAGGGGGTTATTGCTAAGGGAGTTAAGCGGATTCCCAATTCCGTCAAGTTGTGGATGCAGGCTGCGAAATTGGAGAATGATGATTTTACTAAGCGGAAGGTTTTGTTGAAGGGTTTAGAGCATATCCCGGATTCTGTGAGGCTGTGGAAAGCAGCGGTGGAGTTGTGTAATGAGGAGGATGCTAGGACTCTACTTGGTAGGGCAGTGGAATGCTGTCCTTTGCATGTTGAGTTGTGGTTAGCATTTGCAAGGTTGGAGACGTATGAAAATGCGAGGAAGGTGTTGAATAGGGCGAGAGAAAAGTTGCCCAAGGAGCCAGCTATATGGATTACTGCTGCCAAGTTGGAGGAGGCAAATGGGAATACACCAATGGTTGGGAAGCTTATTGAGAGAGGTATTAGGGCTTTGCAGAGAGAAGGGGTGGTGATTGATAGGGAGGAATGGATGAAGGAGGCTGAGGCAGCGGAGAGGGCTGGTTCTGTGGCAACTTGTCAAGCGATTATTAAGAATACAATTGGAATTGGAGTCGAAGAAGAGGATAGAAAGCGAACATGGGTGGCGGATGCAGAGGAGTGTAAGAAGAGAGGGTCTATTGAGACTGCTAGAGCAATTTATGCGCATGCATTGACGGTGTTTTTGACTAAGAAGAGTATTTGGCTTAAGGCAGCACAGCTTGAGAAGAGTCATGGCACAAGAGAATCCCTCGATGCATTGCTACGGAAGGCAGTTACTTACAGGCCACAGGCTGAAGTTCTATGGCTTATGGGCGCTAAAGAGAAGTGGCTTGCTGGAGATGTACCTTCTGCCCGAGCCATTCTTCAAGAAGCTTATGCTGCTATACCGAACTCTGAGGAGATTTGGCTTGCAGCTTTTAAGCTTGAATTTGAGAATCATGAGCCAGAAAGAGCTAGAATGTTGCTAGCTAAGGCAAGAGAAAGAGGTGGTACAGAAAGAGTCTGGATGAAGTCTGCAATTGTAGAAAGAGAATTAGGCAATATCGAGGAGGAGAGGAAACTGCTGGATGAAGGGTTGCAGCGTTTCCCTTCATTCTTCAAACTGTGGTTGATGCTTGGGCAGCTCGAGGAGCGTCTTGGTAATTTGGATAAAGCCAAGGAAATTTATGAGGCGGGTTTGAAGTCCTGCCCAAGTCATGTGCCTCTTTGGCTTTCTCTTGCTAACCTCGAGGAGAAAACAAATGGGCTCAGTAAAGCTCGAGCAGTGCTTACCATGGCAAGGAAGAAGAATCCTAAGAACCCTGAACTTTGGCTGGCTGCAATCCGTGCTGAATCAAGGCATGGGAATAATAAGGAAGCTGATAACTTGATGGCAAAAGCATTGCAGGAATGTCCTACCAGTGGCATACTTTGGGCAGCATCTATTGAGATGGCTCCTCGTGCTCAACATAAAAGCAAGAGCGCGGATGCAATTAAGAAATGTAGTCCTCATGATCCACATGTTACAACTGCTGTGGCCAAGTTGTTCTGGCGGGAAAGGAAGGTTGACAAAGCTAGGAGTTGGCTGAACAGGGCAGTTACCCTTGCCCCAGATATTGGAGATTTCTGGGCATATTACTACAAATTTGAACTTCAGCATGGGAATGAGGAAGACCAGAAGGATGTCTTGAAGAGGTGCATTGCTGCAGAACCAAAGCATGGTGAAAAATGGCAAACGATTTCAAAGGCTGTGGAGAACTCTCACCAGCCTACTGAAGCCATCTTGAAGAAAGTGGTGGTTGTTCTTGGGAAGGAAGAGAGTGCTTCCGAAAATAATGACCATTAGTTCCTTGTAAGCCCGTACCTTGAAATTATTTGTGTTTTGGTTGTTTGGTAGACGATGAGCATTTACCCTTTTCAAGTATCGTTGTAGTGTTGTAGTCACCTATTCCTTTACATGTCTTTTATTAAATGCGTGTGAAGAACAAGTAGATGTTTAAGTGCCCATTTGACTTGCTGAAGCATCGTGACAGAACTTTTACCAAGTATTATTTTAATGTTTTATTATGTCACGTTCCTGTCCTTGATGCTTTCTTTGGCCTATCTCACTTTCGCAATTCTCAGTTAATTAATTGATGTTCAGTTGTGATTTCACTTTCAAGGAATGTAGGAAAGGAATGGAGTTTCTTTTAAATCTGTTTGTTACTCAAATTGCTAGCCCTCTGCTCTTAATTTACAGGACCTGTGAATTTCCTACCAAGATACTGAAAACATTCACTTTAAAGAAGATCCAAGCTGCTAATCTCAGCATTTTCCTCAACTTTTAGCCCTAAATTTTAGATGTTAAAATTCCATCATTTGAAGTTTCTGCTTACTGTATGATGATTGGATGTTAATGAAATCTAATTTGAGCATATGTTGCTGGACGCTCATGATTGGATAAAATGGCTCTGTAATTCTCTTGTGCTAACAAATTTGAATTCTTTCCTCTGTTTCAGATGCAATATTTGTATTTTTTGTTTATGTTTTTTTTTTTCCTCTGATAATCATTTGAAGTCATTTCATGTTTATTATTATTATTATTTTAAATGGTTAGACTAGCATGTGTACAAAATTATGCCTGGAAGCTGCAACAAGTTCAGGAATCACACGAGTCCTGGATCTGGCATTAGAGGGATAGGAAGTAGTAGGATGCTGATTTGTCTAAAGTGAACGAGTTCAGTTGAGTGTCGAAGGTTGAAGATGGAAAAACTTTGGAATGGTATGTTGTCAGTGGATATTGCAGTCTGTCCATTATGTGATTATATTTAATCTTTATACCCAAACCTTTTGGCAGCAACTCCATTAGATGGAATTAATGTTTCAGCTTTTGAGTGCTGAATGCCACTGCCCAAAAAATCTCTATATTATCCGTGGTCTGCCTGTACTGCTGCTATTTTGTAATTACAAGCTTCTGGTGCTGCTGGTGCTCAGATGGATCTTCCCGTGTGGTTTATTTATTTCAAGTCATTGTTTTTTTTTTTTTTTTTAATAACTCATTAATAGTTCTGTGCTAATTTGTCAAAAATTTGGCTTCTGCTGCAAATGGCATGTATTCAGTCCAGATATCTCTCATTGGTTCTTGATCATCTGCCGGAACTATTTTCTTATACTGGCACCTTCAAGACTTTCGCTTGCTGTTTGTTTCATAAACTATCATCCTCTTGTTATGTGTTGTTTGGTAGCCCTTTTGACCCTCAGGCCTCAAGGGATGTGTACGCTGCTGCTGCTGTGGCGAATTGCTCAATGTGACTGGATCTGCTCTTGCTGCGTGGATGTAATGGTGGTTGTCTTTTCGGTATTTTAGCCCAAGTGGCTTAATTTTTCTTTTTGGCTGCTGCTGGCCTCGTTTTGGGATGAATTTTGTTCCGGCTGCTGATACGTGATGTTTCTGGGCTGTTTGCTGAAGCTTCTGTACTGTTCCTTTTCCCTTCATGGCTCAATAATAATAATAATAAAAGAGCTTTTGAGAGTTGAAGCCTGACACAATTCTTTGATTTCATTTCTTTCCTGTGGTGCTCTGTGGTGACAAATTTGCAGTTATCTTGATACTGAAATGCTTTTATTTGGTAAGCTTGTACATGGGATAGCTGAATGGGCATTAACAAGACACTATGCCTCAAGGGTCCGATATTTATTGTGATTTAAGCTATGCTTCTGGCTTTTCTTCATTCCATCTGCGGTATTTATAACCTTTTGTTACTGGTTCAGTACTCCAAATTATGATTCTACATGCAACAATGTTGATTTTAACCATTCCTTCCCAGAAACAAAGCACCCCAACCTATATTTTGCACGATCCAAGAACGATCTACAGACAGTTTGATAGACGAAGTTTTGAGGTCCAGGCCCTTTACATGAGCACAGTGATGCAAATTGAGCTAGCCAGGGCTCAACCATGGACCAGCGAGGGGATGGTTCTTTCTGCTCACTTTTCCCATCTTAAGCCCTAGCCGATTTCTAGAAAAAGTAGAGTCTCTCCTCACATTCATGTGGAAGGGATGAAGTATGCTCAAGAGGTATTTTCTTTCTTGCATATGCAGAAATTAATCAATAATGTATGGTGAATAAGGCCGCCTCCTCCTGAAACCAATCCATTGACCTCGCATTAAGAGAGCCGAGTAATGCTTAGACCACAAGATTGATGCCTGTCTAACAGCAAAAGGGCAGTGTCCACTAAAGGAGAAAGGAAAAGAACAAAGAATCTCATAAAACGGGAACTTGTTAACCTCTGATATAGATTGTTCAAAATTGACAAAAACTTAAATGTACACAGTTTTTCACCGTAGCATGTGAGAAGAAATACTATTCATTGGAACAATGGTTCTCTCTTTTTTGGTCCTTGGGATTCTTTACATTTTGGTCTTTTAATTTTATTTTATTTTGGTCCTTTAACATTGTTTTGATTTATGATTGGTCTGATTTATTTTTCTTGCATGCATATTAGTATCTTGAGGTGTCACGAAAATATTATGTCACTCGGTTGATACTCGGTTTTGCAAACTAAAATTCAATTTCATTGATTTAAAAAAATTAAAGTTTAGAAGAGTTGATTTGAGACTTAGACAAATATCCAATCCCTTTTTTGCTAATATCAAGGACTTATTTGTATGCTAAAGGGAATAGTTTAGTTTTTTTTTTTATATATCATTCACCATTTTTTTTTTTAATTTTAACTATTCACTTTGACTTTATTTGTGATTTAACTTTGTAATTTGTTTTGTTTGTCTAAATATGGATCTATTGCAAAGTCTTGGAAAAACTCTAACACTTTATTGATGTTTGATTTGACAAAATAAAATAAAATTATGTTGATGTAAAACAATTAAGTTATAAAGGACTAAAATTTAAATTGAAAAAAAAATAATGGACTAAGCTGGACGAGTAAGTAAACTATGCAAACATGTAGACCACAAGCGCTAGGGTGTCGAGGAGGCTCTTCGCATTCAAGGCCAAAAATGATCGTTCATTAAATCATTTATAGCGTCGCACTAAACTCTATCCAATGGGCTAATAGTTAGATAGTAGATGAAGATAATATTGTTTTTCTTTTTTTTCTCCTATTTTCTCTCTCCATTACTCACTAATTGTGTTGGCCCAGCTAAAATTTAAATATGTCTTGTTATTTTGTTTTTTTTTGTCAATTTTAGTTTATATTTTTTTTAATTTTTTTTTGTTTTGGGTTTTTTTAAATTGTTTTTTTTTAATTTTTTCCTTCAATATTAGGTTTATTTAGAATTGAGCTTTGTGATTTTTTACCTTGGAGTGATCCCGGTCTCATGACCCAAATCACGAGTTTGGAAAATTAACCTAGGTTGATATTGGTTTTTGTTTTTTTTTAATCTTTTTTCTATACTAATTTTTTTTTTTGATTTCATCATTTAAATTTATATTTGTTGGAAATTGAGTTTCATGATTTTATTTGTTTTTCTTTTTTATAAGGTTAATTTGGTCTCATGACCTAGGTTGCGGGTTTAGTGGGTTGCCCAAAGTTGACTCGGGTCTATTTTGGTCGTTTTTTTTTTCAATTTCGTCCTTCAACACTTGATTGGTTTGAGAATTGAGTTTTATAATTTCTTTTTTATTTTTTCTTCTATTAGGTTATTCTTTTTGCATGATCAAGCCCATAGGATTTAGCAAACATCCTGACCTCATAACCTGGTCACGAGTTTGACATGTCATCTCCGATCGACATCAGACACTTTTGTTGTCCTTTTTATAATTTTATTTTTTTAATTTTATCATTCAACAATGAGTTGTTTAGAAATTGAACTTCATTATATTTTTTTAATAAGTGTTTTTTACATGTTATGATGGAATTTTTTATAAAAATATAGCCAGTCTATTTATTGTCAATTTTTTTTATTATATAAAAATTTAATTGTATATATAAACCAAGAAACAAATTTTCTTTTTACTTTTTTAAACACGAGAATAATGTACAAATATTTTTTTAGCATTAACAAAAACTTTTGGTCCGGCCGTGGCGTATCATGTACCATCCATGTAGCAATATCGAAACTGTTCCATAGACTCGTTTGAGAGAAGCCATTTAAAGGCCAAAGCCTTTAGATTTGTCTGAAAGAGCAGGAGAAAGTACCTATAAGTGCACTGCATTCTGAGAGCGTAGTTCTGATCTTATCAATTATACATACTAGGTGGTTTGGGTTCGTTTGGATGTTTGTGTGCTCTTGATATGCTTATAGGATCTTCTTTCGTCAGGCTGTTCAAATGGATACATTACAATTGCCTCATCTCATTCAAAGTATATGGCATCTGCATTTACCAAAAAGAGGTAACTAGAACATTCAAGGAGTTCATTATCTTCAGGACTAATTGTTCACAGTATTGCCTTGTTTAAGAAGTTTGCGTTCTACTCGGCCAGTTTTAGGGCTCAATTAAGCCAGGCCAACTAGCTTTTCACTTATCTCCCACAACTTCAATGCCTTCTCTGCGTTGCTGGCTTCTTTAGAGAGCTGGTTTTCGAATGAAGATGAGTTCTTATTCCAGCTCCAGTAAACACCAGATTTCGTCAGGCTCGGATCACTCACAACCTGAATCACAGAAAGTAGAATTTTAGGCTATTGTATGTGATGCAAACTTGTGTATGGATGCACTGCATAGACAACAGCAATCCTGTAGTAACAGACCTGTGCAAGTCTTTTTCCTGCTTCCTCTTCTGAAACATAGCCTTTAGTAATGTACTTCTGGAAGGGTGGGAACAGAGTCCTGAACAAAGGAATATGGTTCCTGAATAAGCCTGTTTCGGCTATGCAGCCAGGGTAGAGGGAAGCAAAGGTGATGCCCGTCTCTTCATGGTACCGCCTGTGTAATTCTTGCATTGTGAGCATGTTGCAGACTTTGCTGTCTTTATAGGCCTTGGCACCATCAAATTCTCCTCCATCTATCATGGGTGAGCTGTTTAGGTCATTCAACCCACCCACAAGACCTCGCAAATCTCCAAGGTTAGCCTTTGGAGGCACATTCCCAGCCAATGTGTTTGTGTTTCCTAGAATCATAAATATGAAAATATTCTGTCAGATTACCGATCTTCATCATGACTAGTTTGTTTACACCAATTCCTTTGTAAGTTACAGATTCCTGGAAGGCTATACCATCAAAATCAATTTTCTGAGCTTCTAAGATGTTCATTGGTTCATGATATTGTTTATGAATTCTGATACTTGCAAAACTGCTGGAAAAGCCAAGTGGCACTAGCATGAACACCTTTTTTTCCTTCCTAAAGTTAATCAGTACCTGTTATGGAGCCAACGATGATGAGACGTTTGGTTGGATAATCTGATTTCTTCAAGTCATCAAGCAGCAGCCGTGCAAGCAAGAAGTGACCAAGATGGTTTGTCCCAACACTGAGCTCAAATCCTTCAGCAGTATAAGTGGGCTCCTTGGCAGTGGGTAAGTAGACTGCAGCATTGCACACCAGCACATCAAGCGGCATACCTGAACGACGAAACGTATCCACAAATTGACGGACACTTTCAAGAGACGCAAGGTCAAGATGCATGACAGTGTAGTTCTCTTTTGGAATGCCAGCTGTTTTAGCTGCTCTCTCTGCCTTAAGAAAGTTCCTACATGCCATAATCACATGACATTGCCCTGTCTCAGACAAAGCTTTGGCCGTGGCCAAACCCAAACCTGATGATGTTCCGGTAATTACCACAACACACTTTCTTAAAGTTTTCTTTGCTTCTGGTGCTGCCTCAGTGATTGCTGGAGTTGTAGTAGCTGTTTGAGCCCTAATTGTTCTAACTGGTAATTCCCTTTTCCTGAATTCCTGCATGCAAATGATTGACATTCACTATACACATCCAATACAAGTCTCATGTATACCAAATTACAGAAGCACAATATTTGTTGAGGTTCATGATTTCACAAAAAAGCTCAATGTTTTTGTCGAATACCATTAGCTATTAGTACGTGGCATTCAAAAGGTGTTTCTGACACCACTTTTAGCCATGACTCTGACTAATTTTTTCGTTGACAGACTCTCAAAATGTTTTCACTATTTCTTTGCATGAATGGTGATCTATTATTATCCTACAAGATAAACCCCTATTTAATTTCTATGTCCCTCCTTTACATAAACAGAATCCAACTTGGGCTAGCTTTCATGCATCGAGACTATACAAGTCCATGCCAAAACTAGCATACCCATGGGAATTTTACTCGCATGGAGATTAATTGAACCCTGTTGGCCAAAGAGGGATTTAGAATCTCAAATAACTTTCTAGCTATTGAATTCCTTCTTGTTTTCTTAAGGTTGCATTCAACACATTCAACATTATACATTCAGTTCATCACACCAGTGCAGAGAAAGTGGAAAAATCTGAACATTTCTTTTATGCCATTAAACCCTTTTCACAGAAGCTCCTGTTGTGCCATGCAATAGTGTTAGGATTTGTCATCCTCAACCAAATCTTAAGCAGTTCTTCATCTACAGTTTTCGAAGATTAAATTGAGCAAGTAAGATATTTGACTTACCTTGCTTTTTATTAGAGAACAGTCGAATTGAGCTTTGAGGTGATTATTTGGAACTGAAACTCCAAAAAAGCCTGTCTCCTTAAGAGAAGCATTGGACTTTCCCTGTCAACAGACCACATCAAATGAATCAAAAGATAATAATTATATTAAAAAAAAAGCCATTTATAAATGTATTGAAGGAACCCAAATAATATTTTGCTTAAAGGAAAGTGCTGACCTCTTTGTAGATGGAGACAGTAGAAGGGAGTATAGAGGCTGCTTGAAGAGCCATGAGAGAGTGATAGGGTAATTTGGTGAAGCTTTCTTGAAGTTATATTTTGTGACGAGTGGATCAGTTTCACTGTTCTTAGAAGGCTAAGTTGAAGGATTTTGTTTCTGTTAATGTTGTGGAGGGAGATAAGACTGTGTCTTGAGCCGGGGACAAATTTTGCCACGTGGATTTCTCTTGTCCAATCAGGTTTTGAGTTTCAGATTTTCTATCACATAGATGTCCAATTTGACAATGCAATTTCGACATGGTTATGGATTATTGTACTAGATAACGTATATTTTTGTTTTTTAAAAATGATTTTGAAAAAAACTAATTTATTTTTATTTGTTTTAAATTAATTTTTTTAATATTTTCAGATTATTTTAATATACTGATATTTTTAAAATATATATATTATTTAATTTATTTCTAAATAAAAAATATTTTAAAAAATAATTATTATTATAATTTCAAACACATTTATAAAAGTGTATGAGATGTATCCTATAAAAATATCATGGGGTGTTGATACTTGGAAATTGGAATGCTACTTCCCTTCGTGTACAATTAATGGGACAATTTGCATAAACTATAGAGAAAACGCTTTTAACATTATTTTTCTAAATGATATTTAGTTTTGTTGGATTTGATAAATTAACTTAAAACATGCTTAATTTATTCTTGACTTGGGTTGATTATAGAGAAAATCAACTTAAAATTAATTCATTTAATTAGAGGAGATTAACTAGTAATTTGGTTGGTTCAATCAAAATCTAGTTTGATTTGTTTTTTAAAAAAACAATATTATTTTAATTTTTTATTTTCTCCAATCAACCAATCACTTGCACTAGGTAAATCCCAAATTTAATAACTATTTTTTTTCCTTTCAAATACAACAAATTGGTGATTTTTTATTTTACAACATTTTATGTTTGAAAACAAAAGGAGAGAGCATTGTTAGGGCACCCATGATGGGTTGGGACCATAACCTAGAGGTGGAGACTTGATCCATTTAGCTATGGGCTTGCAAGTTGAAAGTTTTCTGAAATTTAAGGTAAGGTTTTGATCCATTTAGCAGCCCACATTGAACAAAGCCATAATGCATCATGGCCCAGCCCATTTGCAACCAGCTAACTTCAGCAAGATCCAACTCTAAGCATACCTTTTCCCCTTTGGAAGAGAACGGAGCAGAGAAACTATTCTAGACCCATTATTGAGCTTGAAGATTTTGATCACATGAATGGAAAAAATGCAATTGTAAGAAACTAATTTTTGAAAAAAAAAAAAAAAAATAAGATTCTTTCATGGTCAGGTAGACAAAATTGCAATCCTTAATAATCAATAGGATTAAACCTATGTTTATTTAAAACAAATCATCAAAACACACATAAAACACCATTTATCTTAAAAAATAAAATGGATTTTATCTTAATGTTAATTGATCTTCGAAAAAAAAAATTAAGTCCTACTTGCCTCCCAAAAAAGAAGAAGAATTAAGAGCATTCAGAAACAAAAGAGAAGGCATCAGTCACCTTTTTTTAAATTACCAAATGTTGACCAAAAAGTCAACTTTTACTTTATTAAACTCATCTCTAATTTTCTAAACTTTGTTTTAGAAATAATTGCTCAATTATCTAAATGATCAATACCACAATCTTTATATTTACCAATGAAATTTTTCATCGATATTTATACTATCATTCCGTCGGTAATTAATTTACCGATAGAATCACAGATGAAAATGTTCCATTGGTGAATCTTTCGTCGGTAATTTTTTATTCGTTGGTAATAATAAAATATTATTACTAATAGATTTATTGACAGAAAAAGCGCAAAAAAAAATTACCTGCTTTATTCTGTTGGCATTTTCCTTGGAAAAATACCGTATGTAATTGCGTCGGTAATTATTTAAAAATATTTTTTTAAAAAAAATTATTTTTCAAAACTATAAAATAATTAAATTAATATAAATCAACACTTTATAGTACTCAAAACTGAGTTGCTTGGAATAAAGAAGAAGAAAATCAACTCAAACAAATTTGCAACAAATAAATAACACAAAAAAATAAATTCAACTAAAAAAATCATATGAAAAAAATGAAGTTGCAATTGCTAAAAATTGATCTCATATGAAAAAAAAATCCTACAACAACATTTATACAATTATTAAGAACAAAACAATTTAAAAATAAAATAAAAAAACAAATATAGTGATAAAAAAGAAGAAAAAAGAAAAATCTTACCTTAATGTAGTTACAAGTGAAGCTGAGAAGAAAAAAAAATTCGTAAAGTATATTAATTAAAAAAAAAAACTAAGAAGAGAAAAGAAAAAAGGAGAAGAAGACATACCTGAGCATAAAGGAGAAAAGAAAGAGTTGAAGAGAGAAGAGAAGAGAAGAGAAAGAAAGGGATGTTGATTTTTTTACATATGAGGAAGAAGAAGAAGAAAGGAGGTTTGTCTGTTGTGAAATTAGGGATTCTAGGCTTTTTATTGGAGCGTTTTACAGACAAATAATTAAATATTAATATTTGCAATCATTCAGTCGGTGATTCTGCTTGTAATATTTAATTTAAATCTTCAATTTAATAAAAAAAATTTCAGAAACCGTCAAATATCACCGATGACTTTTCAATCCATCGGTGATTCTGTCTTTAATATTTAATTTAAATTTTCAATTAAATCAAAATTTTTCAGAAACCCATCAAAGAACACCGATGACTTTTCAATCCATTGGTGATTTTGTTTGTAAAAAATAATAATTAACAGTGCAATTGGAAAGTGAACAGTTCCAGAGCTCTCTGGAAAATACCGACAGAATTTTCCGTTGATGATTCTCTTTGTAATTGACATGATGAACAATGTTAACAGTTTCCCAACGATTTTACCAACGAAATTTATTTCGTCGGTAATTCCGTTGGTATAAATGACACGTCATCGTATTTTTTGGCTTTGTTTTAATTATTTGTTCCCACTGTAATTCCCTCGGTATATACTGAGAGAATATTTCTGTTGATAAAATTCACTGCAATTTACCGATAGAATATTTCTGTCAGTATTTTCGTTTGTATTTATCAATTTTTTTGGTAGTGAATTCTCCCATAATTTCTAGAACCGGCTGAAACATAAAATATAGTTTTTTTATTTCACGATAAAGATATTCTCAAACCAGATTGTTTGTGATCATATCTCTTTTTAGAGTAATTTTAAAAATACGTTTCTCATATTTATCTAGTATATTAAAAAAATATTATTTTTAGATATTAGTCTGACCTGGTAAAATCAATAAGAGAACATATCTTGAGTATTGTAGAGTGTTTTTCAAAAGTGTTTTTTTAATTAAAATTACATTGAAATTATGTTTTTTTCAGATTTTTTTTAATTTTTTTTTAACATCAGCATATTAAAACCATCATAAAATACTTAAAAAATCTTTAATTTAATACTTTTTCGAACAAAAAATAATTTACAAATATTTAAAAAAAACAAATTGAAACGCAAAAACAAACACATACTTAGTCACCAAGTTAATAACCAGTTAAAATTACAAACAATACAATATAATTAAACTAGATATACATGTAGTCCTATTCATGCATCCATACCAATTCCAAATTTGTCTTTACTTGTTAATAAATACAATAATGGAGGCTTCATGCACAAACAAAGCCAAAATTATTATATATTAAAAAAAGAATAATAATGCTTGTTCTTCATAGACAATGACAGAAGCCACACCTTGACATCAAAATGTTGGATTTGGTGTGCAGAAAGGAACATCAACATCTTAATCCGTAGCTGCCTCTCCACTATTGCTAGATATTCCCAATTAATTCCTTATTAACCTCATGATTAGTAACTAAATAATATTTTATCAACGACATCGTTTTCATAATTTAGCATCTTCTCATTACTAATCCATCCTCATCCTGCTGGTTGAAAATAAGAGATGTAGATGATCTCATAGGACGGCAAAAATGGCCCCCACAATCTCATTATCATTAACACACTCAATGCAATAACTTAATCTTAAAGGTATAATGCCATAAATAATAAGTAAAGTTGTTTGGACGGTATTTGTCAAACCCTATTTAATTCAGTGATTAATTCGAAAACTCCATGATTACGATATAATTGGATTAAATTTAAAGTTAAATTAGATTAAAAAATAATAATTTAATCCAATAAAATATTGATTTTAAACAAAACTGCTGACACTCAAACTCGAAGCGTGAAAGTTTTTTTTTTTTATATAGTTATAACTTGTTTTTAAAATTGTTTTTTCTTGAAAAATATCAAATTAATGTTTTTAAGTTATTTTTGAATGATTTTGATGTGTTGGTATCAAAAATAAAATATAAAAAAATGATTTTGATGCATTTCCAATTGAAAATCACTCGACTCTAAAATATCAAACACATAACTTACAATAGTTTTTTAAATTAAAGAAAATGAAAAATATACAAATGACCTGCGAAATTTAAACTTGTGACATCTACTCTCTTCATATAAACCCTATAGATATGCATGTTATATACACACACCAATAAACTAACTCGATAATCAAAGATCTTGGTCGGGTCATGCTTTAAGTTTAGGTTAACAATTATGGTTTATATAAATCCCTAAAATTCTAGAATTTTATAGACATGTGATGATGTGATAAACAATTCTTGAATTGGGTGAGATTCCCATATAAGAAATATTTTCTACATTAAAGATAAAATAAAATAAAAAATCCATATTTTGTTCACATTTTCAGATTTCAGATTCCCTATAGCAGAATATGCCAATTCAGCTTTGAATTCCATAAGTTGTGTAAATTTTTATGGTTCCACTCATTGTCATATAGGCGTATTCTCTTTGCTCAAGATGACTTCTTCTTCTTCTTCTAGCAGCTAAATCTTTCTTTTATGGCTTGCGATATCGTCACCTGAACTTTCAATGAAGTCTCTCTCGACAGTAGGTCTTAGACCGGCCATATTTCCTTAAAAAACTCTCAATATTTCCATTACATATGGATTCAAGATGACAAAATAGAGAACAAACCTACTTGCCATCCCAACCAAGCTTGTAAACCATTACGAAACTACAGAAACTAATAATGGTATATATATATATACGCATTCCAGCATGCATCTTGACAATGACTTTAGTACTCTGTGGTTCTTTTCTTTGTCCCATCTTCTTAATTTGTTCATTAAACCATTACGAAATAATGCATAAAAATCATTTGGAGCCATGCAAATTAGTATATTTTGTACGTTACTGGCCTGTACATTTGAATCTCTCTGTTGATTTCATGTCTGGGACAGATTCACAAACCTCAGATCTTTCAAAGAACTCTAAATATGAAGGATTTTGACGAAATGTCCTAGCTAGCAAAGAACTCCAAGATCCTTTATTGGACAACAAAATTATTGTAGTTTGTGGCTAATAGATAGATGGTACGGTAAATGAATATTAGAAAAAAAATATTAATACTTCTTAGATAAGTGGCTGGGTACAAAGGGGGCAATTGCCCTCTTAAATTTTTTTTAAATTATTTTTTATATTAGGATATTAATATAATAATTTGGGGAGGGTTTGATACATGATAAGTGGAAAATTATTGTTTACTTATATTAAAATATAATATATAATATATATTTCCAGCTCATTTACTTTAATTTTTTCCTTTTTTTTTTCACTAATTAACAGAGCTTTTTTTTTTTTCTTTTGAGTTGTTGTTGTGTGCCTCTTTCTCTTATGCAAATTTCTTTTCAAGTTCAGATAAGCAAGTAATTTCTTTTGCTTTATGCTTAAGGTAATTTTTTATTTATTTATTTCATTATCTAATTTTAGTTTTATTCTTTTATAATTAGTTATTAAAAATATTAGGGTTTATGATAATTTAGGGGTTTTGATATGAATGTGTTCAAATATGTTCAAAATAAATATTTGAATTTCCTAATTTAATCAATTAAATGTTTCTTTTCTTATTATAAATGAATAAATTAATGTTCATGCAAAACCACTATTCTTGGCATCTCTTGTATTAACAGAGTAGATTATTGAAACTATTTAACTAAAGTCTCTTAGTTCACTATAATTATGGATTAATTATTTAATTGAAGTCTCTTAATTTACAATGTACATATAGTGATTGTCATTTTATATCACAAATTTATTTGTAATTAATTGTTAACGAGATGCTTGGAGTTAGGAGAGGGCATAGGTTTAAATCCCATAAGTTACACTTTCTCTCTCTCGGTATTTTCTCTTATTTGAAACTAGAGTATAGTATTAAAATTTGTTCCACATATTTGACTTAGTGAGTTCATACAACTTTTTTTGCGTGTCTAGAAATAATTTAAATGTCTAGAAATGATTAAGTATAATTTAATCAACATACTTATTATATACATATAGATATAAATTGAAATGAGTTTTGATGAATTGATGTGTATTTTGCTATTAATATCATATGAAAGATTTAGAATTATTATGTAACTCAATTGAATTTATTATTGTGTAGTTG
>Ga0307517_10005222_pt1 | contig 19659 bp, 29 predicted proteins | sample 23_EM_MG_FD_194515 | JGI IMG/M metagenome (GOLD analysis project Ga0307517, IMG submission 194515) | Populus trichocarpa ectomycorrhiza microbial communities from riparian zone in the Pacific Northwest, United States - 23_EM | ecosystem: Host-associated > Plants > Roots > Unclassified | place... | reverse complement strand
TGAAACTGGGAAGTGGAATAGAGAAGTATTCGAGTTCCAGTCAGAAGTGTTTGAGTTCCAGGCAGAAATGTTCGAGTCAAGTTCGAGTTCCAGGCGGAAGTGGGACAGCCGGGCCGTTCACGGCATTCTTTCAAGACGGCCCAAAGAATCCCCAATACACAAACTGCAGAGCAACCATGGATCGTAATGATGCGGGAACTCTATAACAGGATTTTATTTTTACATTTTGCACCCGACATTCAAATTTCCCATTCCCACTAAGGGGTCAACTTCGTCGCCAACGCTTTGCATGATAAAAAGGAAGTGGAACTGGGAAGTAGTATTCGAGTTTCAGGCAGAAGTGTCCGAGTTCCAGGACGGCCGGGCCGTTGCAAGGCCTTGTTGCCCCAATGCACAAACTGCAGGGCAAAAGGGAGGTCATGGATCGTAATGACGGTAGTAAGCGAGACAGATTACAGGGCTTTGGGAATTAGTCAGAGCAGTAAATTGACCAGCAATCAATGAGAATTGTTCGATGTCATAGCCCCAAGCAAAAATTGACCCCGTCCAAAGTATGGAGCAAGGATGTTGCCATCCGACAAAGTTTCCCATATTCGTTTATGTTTGACCAATATGTGCCCGTCGCGACTTGCGCGTAAGTTACATAGAAGGGGTGAGCTGTGATTTCGGAATGCTGCTTGCAAGTCTTCGTGTTTGATGACATAATATGTGCAGAAAGGACGGGTCTTTTCAGTTCTGCTGCCTGTTCGAGTTGAACAGCGAATCCTCCGAGCCCATCTTCCGATCATGCCCGCTGAGTACACATCACGGAAGGGCGTGGTGAAGATAGCAGTCACGGACCGTATACGGGTAATGGTGGTAAGCGGCACGGATGCTGCACGAAGTCCTCCAGAAAAGGTTATCGTCCTAGTCACTAGGAGTCCTGTATGAGCCGGAGATGCCAGTTACATCCAAGTTGAATCACTTTACTGACACATATACCCTATCACCCGGGAATCAGATAAGCCTCCGAGTCCTGGAGCTACTAAGAATAGGTACCTCTGCCGGTTCGCCACAAACGCAGTTCCATGAGATACCGGCGCGCTCGACCGACGACCGACGATGTACGACCGACCGCGTGACCCCACGAGAAGAACCTTTTTAGCTTTCCAGTTCCAGTTTTGCATTTATCCAGGCGTCTAGTAGGTAGAGAAAAGCGATACACAAGGGATACAGAGACAGACTTTTAGGATAACCTCCCGTACAGGCAAAAGAAGAACTCAGCAAGATTATAAGCCAAGAATAAAGAAGGAAATGAAAAGATAGGGTCCCAGAACGGTGAAAGGAAGAGGTAAGTAGCGCTGCTGTGGTAGAAAAAGCGAAACAATAAAAGAAAGTATGCTTGATGCTTGATGCCGAATTAAGAAGGGATGGATGTGGAGAAAAAAAGAATGAATGTGGGTTGGTGCCAGGATAATAACAATGACGATGAGGGGAGGGAGAAAATAAAACAAAAAAGAATGATTACATTATGCGCCGTCAGTCAGGGTATGTGGGAGTGGGAAGGATCCTTGATTGGTTCGATTGGTGATTGTCAGACAAGAGATCAACCGTGGGGAATGTTCAGAAGAAAAAGTCTCACCGAAACACGAGTCGTTAGAATGTTGAGGGGAGGTCGTAAGCGAGCGAGCGAGGCTTGATGAGGAAGTACACGCCATAACAGCAGGAGAGCAATAGGACGTTTAATAAAACCAGAAAACTTCCTTGATGTTGCTGTAGAGTACTAAAAAGACATGGGAGAGAGATGGGTTGTGTGGTGGTACAATTGAGCTTTGTATGAGAGAGAAAGAGAAAGAAAATATGTGCTGCAGAAGATGGGAGAGAGGCAAATTACGACGCCCCGTCTAGTGACATAGTGATTAACGGGAGCAGATCACGAAATCAAATTTCAGGTGGAATGGTCAATGAGAAATAAGGATGTTGTAGGGCCTCCCGCACTGTTATCCGTTGAGCAGGGTCAAAAGCAAGAAGTTTCCGGACAAGATCCAAAAATTGTCGGTTGACATTATCCGTTGGTGGTATCACATCCTAGAGGGACGAAGATGAGTTATCGTAGGCCATCAAAATAGACGGAAGAACTTGTACTGACCTGTAGTGGACGTGTCGCTTTAACGTCTTTTTTACTCTGCCGCGTCGCTTTAGGTTTAGGCCAATCTAGCTTGCCACCTTCCTTGAAGAAGTCAGGTTTCGATCTAGCGCCTGCTCGCGCGAAGCGTTCTGGGATCTTGCCCATAACCACCTCCATCATGGCGAGATGCTCGAGGTTGTCGTGCGTTTGATAAAGCGCAAGACCAGTAAAGAACTCGACGAGGATGCAACCTAATGAATATGCATCACAAGGAAAAGACCAGCCGAGACCTGGCAGGGAGGGTTCTTGATGAGGACAGATCGCCAGAATGGTGCGGCCTGGAACTCACCCAGGATGATTTCCGGCGCACGATAATGCCGGGTTGATACCACAGATGAATGATATTCTTGCTCAAAAGTGGCGGAGCCAAAGTCAATCAATCGAATTTCTGTCGACTCCAAGATCTTCTTGGGCTTAGGGGGCGCATTTCGCTGATAGGTGGCATTTTTAGTATTGTCATCAACAAGACCTAGAAGAACCAATTTCACCTTTCCAGGGACAGCGACGTGGACTGTACGAAAGTCGTTTTTGACCAGTAGTATATTCTCTGGCTTGAGATCAGTGTGAATCAGCCGGAGTTCGTGGAGGACTAATAATAAGGTCATGGGGATGAGCTGGTGCCGAGTTTTTGATGATTAATGAAAGGCTTACAGGCAACGCTGCCGAGGAGTTGACGGGCAAACTTTTGAATATGGTGACGAGGAAACGGCGCAAAATCGTTTTCCTTGATGAAATCATAGACACACATTCCCAGCAGTTCTGAAACCAGACAGATGTGGTTTCGATGGTCAAACCAACTTAACAGGTGGATGCAATTGCTGGATTTCATAAATCAGGACCAGAGTGAGAATTACGATTGTAGAAATCGTACTTTCGGTTGGTAGGGTCCCGTTCCCGGAGCTTTTGAAGTACCCGTACTTCAATCTTGCTGGCGTCTCGGTACTTTGGGATGGCTCGAATGATCTTGATGGCCACACGAGTATTATTTTCGGTGTCAATGGCCTCGACCACCTTGCCAAAGGTGCCTTGACCCAACAACCGAACGGTACGATCTGTCAAGTCATTGTTAGGAACGTTGAGCATAAAACCAGAAAATGAGGGGCTTACAGCGTCGATGGATCATATCGTCGGGTACAATAATATAATGCCCCTCCTTGTCGTCGCAGGAGACGGGGCCTTTGGATGTCTAGAAGGGAAATGGCTATTGTTTAGAAAGACGTCACCCAAGCATGGAAGTCAAAAGTACGTACATCGTCGGTCGCAGCTGCGCTGCGGCTGTCCCATGAGTTGGCGGGAACCAGCGCCTGGGATTGTTGATTGCTGGTGGTTGCGGGCTTCTTAGCCGCTGGCGCACGGACCTCTTCATTGTGATCCCGTTTTCGCTTTTTTGGAGCTGGGGCCGTGATAATGGACGAGGAGCTGCTGGATTGGGCCTGTGCTTCTGCGGCTGCCCTGGCTCTGGTCCGGATGGGTGCTGTGTACAAGGGGGGCTGGTATGAGGCCGAGTAAGCAGGGTTATGGGTGGTCGATGGTGAGATAGTGGGTGGTGGGGGAGTGTCCTCGATTACGATGACTTCTCGGAGACGACCGTTACTGTCGACCTCTTGGACCTCGCTGTAGCTGACGGTGTATTGATGGGCGCGTTTCCGCTTCCTCGTCGCCACGGAAGGAGTAGGGATGGAGCTGGGACCACTCTGGTTGATGCCATTGAGGGCCTGGTGGGTGTATTGTGCGAGGAGCTGGGACGGCAGTGTGTGGACTGCCGCCATTGTCTGTGTGGCTGTATAAGACGTGGTGGAAGACGACAAGGGTTGAAACGGGGGCAAAAATGGGTGTGCTTGCAAAGCCAAATGGGGTCCTTAACAGGTCACCACTGCCGCAACTTGACGGAGAACAGCGTTTTTGTTGGTCCCTATTTGGCGCTCGCTATGTGCCACACTTCTGAAATATTATCTATCATAATACAACTCTGGGTAGTATAGTAAAACTTGACTCGACAATTCCACGCGCACGTTTGCACCATTAGGACGGTTATCCCTTCACATGACACCCCACTATCTACGCTCGTCCGCCTCCCATTTCGTATCGATGATCCATCAGCGCATCAACTTGACTCGACCCATTGTGTGAACATTCATGTCCCTTGTGGCTCGCAGTTGTATGCATTAGTTCGCGATCAGAGAGCGGGATTCTAATTGGTTCGTCAGAAACGCGCCAACAAGGGCGAGGGTAAACAAACCACAACAACCCTGTTCACCGTCTCCGTCGACGAGCTGGGTCTATTTCTCCCTCTACCGCCTCCCTTTTCCGTAGACAAGTTCTCTTTATTTTATTTTACATGCGTAATGAGGGGCTTGGCTTTTCCTCCAAACGCCCCCGGTGATCGCGAAGCCTCATATGAGTACGGCACACCCATCAGCAATGTCGACGTCGACATACCCATCGACCCCGCCCTCGGCGGCGCTCCCATCGACCCTGCATTGATAATGGGACCCCACCCTATCAACGTCGTTTTCCCCAACGCACCACAAGTCGGTGTTCAACGCGACGCGTCGTGGTCACCCCATCCGAAACTGGGCTCCCATCACTCACTTCCTCCTTTGCTGCCACAACAGACCCAGCCGGAAAATCCTTATCTCCACCAGCAACTACACCCGCTGGACGATTACCAGATCCGGCAGTATTCGCAAGGTCCGCAGGGCGACCCATTCGCTCCGCAGATTCCCTCGCCCTATTTTCCAATCCAAGAACAACCACCCCCGCCTCCGCAGCCTCCGAGGCCTAAGCGGAAGCGCAAGTTCTTGCGAGAAGAAGAATGCAGTTTCTGTCAAGGGAACGAAAAGATGAATAAAGCAGGCGAACCTGAAAATATGGTCACTTGCGTCGAATGTGGCCGTAGTGGTATATTTAATTCTTTGTGCCGTACAACCAACCCACTAAATCCCACGCACGCATAGGTCATCCGAGCTGCATGTCTTTGGAGACTCTGGGAGAGGTAGTTCGCTCGTACCCATGGAAGTGCCTCGAATGCAAAAATTGTGAAGTGTGCCAGGAGAAAGGCGACGATGTGGGTTTCTCCAATCTCTTGATACCTTAATCACTCCCTCAACGTCTACTAGGCCCGAATCTTGTTCTGCGACTGGTGTGATCGAGGTAAGCTCCTTATCATATCTCTCTTAGTTCGTAATACCAATCTCGCGCGTTCAAGGCTGGCACATGGATTGCGTCGACCCCCCATTCCAAGACCCACCCGAGGGCAAATGGCACTGTCCAATATGCCCTCCCGTCCCACTTGATGGCCGCATGAACCCACATTTCCCTGACTCCCAGTTCCCTGATCAGTCGCAAGATACCCAGCACACCCCCGCGACTGATCGAGAACCTTCGATTGCCTCGTCCTCGCGCTCCGTCGCGGTCGCAGACGTTGAGACTCCCGCACCACCTAGGGGCAAGAAGAATAGAAAAAGTACAGGGAGGAAGAAAAGAGCACCGAAACACCTTGCCATGTCAGAGGGATCTGACAATGACGACGCTATAGACGTAGAGACGATGACGCCTGTCGCGACCTCGACGAGAACGCGCGTGCGGGGCCAGACGACAAAGTCGGCTGCTGCGAAAGGAAAGGCACGGGCTATCAGCCCCGATGATGCGGTGGTGCCCACACCTACTCGGGCCCTGAAACGCAAACGCGCGAGAGAATCGTCGCCGCCGCCTCCAACTAAAGTGCGCCTTCGGATTCCTGCACAACGTGGGAAGAAAGGCAAAGAACGCGAAGAGGACGATACGCCACGGGGGATGTTTGACGATATCCTCACTCCGGATGAGCGCAGTACGAGCATGACGACACCTATGAACGCGGACAAGATCATGTTCGAACGGAGTCGACTGATCGCCGAGGTGAGCGAAATGTTGATCTGAGATGCACGAAAACGAAAACTAATATTTTAATACAAACCAAAGAGCAAACTCGCGCCCCCACCACCACCGCCCCCACCGACCGCCTCCTCCTCGCGTAGCACTCGCGGGGACACAACCGAGACGCCGCCCGTACACTCGCGCCCTCTCCGTTCATCCACATTACAACAACAGACACCCAAAACCCTCGACTTTAATTTCACGCACCTAAACTCCCCAGGGCCGTCGACGCCCGGCGGGGCGGGCAGTTCGTCTTTCCAAGCTGCGAAATTCGAACCTGGGGTGCTTCGAATACGAACGATCCGGTTCGGGCCGTATGACATCAAGACGTGGTATGATGCCCCTTTCCCGGAAGAGTATGCGTCGATCCCTGATGGGAGGTTGTGGATATGCGAGTTCTGCTTGAAGTATATGAAGAGTCGGTTCAAGGCGATACGGCATCAGGTGTGTGTGGTTGGTGTTGGCCGAAGGTTGAGGCTGATTTTTTTTGTAGATGAAGTGCAAGTCGCGACATCCACCTGGGGATGAGATTTATAGGGACGGAAGCTTGTCGATATTCGAAGTCGATGGGCGGAGGAACAAGGTTCGTTTCTCTTGACCGACGGTGATCGTTCTTCTCATTGTCTCCCCCTTAGATCTACTGCCAAAACCTCTGTCTCCTCTCCAAGATGTTTCTAGACCACAAATCGTTGTTTTACGACGTCGAGCCGTTTTTATTCTACGTTATCACCCTCGTTGATGATTTTGGAGCGCGGTTCGTTGGGTATTTCAGCAAGGAGAAGCGATGCCCGAAAGATTACAATTTGAGTTGTATTATGACGCTGCCGGTGAGACAGCGGCAGGGATGGGGGAATTTCTTGATTGATTTTAGTATGTTTCTCCGTTGAGATGTTTTCTCTTCTCTGATCTTGGAATTTTCAGGTTATCTTTTGTCTAAAATTGAACAACGACAGGGGTCGCCTGAGAAGCCCCTGTCGGGTCTTGGAGCATTGGGATACAAGAATTATTGGACATTGGCGATCATGCGGTATTTGGAAAAGGCGCCTGACAAGGTACGATTGGAAGGTACGGTTCAACGACTTTATTTTTCATTTGAGAAATGAACACTTTTTCTATATTAGACATCAGCACCGCAACGTCCATGACAGTTGAGGACGTGTGTAACACGCTCATCCAGCAAAATATGATCTTCATCCGGGAACCCACGCCACCCATCATCCGGCCTTCCCCCGGGCAGAGCATCAAGTTCCCAAAGGGGCGTAAGAACGGGGTGGGGCGGCGGCAGTTGCAGAGACTACAGTCGTCGCACACGCCTACGTACGACGGTAGCTCGCATTCGCCCACACCGAAAACGAACGGACATAGCAACGGGAGTCATGAGCTGCACGACACGAATAAAGGGCCGTTCGTTGCACCGAAGCACTATGAGATCCGGTTTGAACGGGAAAAGGTGGAGGGGTATTTGAGGAAGTGGGAGAGTAAGGGGTATGTGCGGTTGAAGCCGGAGAAGCTGCAGTGGACGCCGTACCTTGTTACGAGGAGCACGCAGGAGGTTCCCAAGGTTGATTTGCCGGCGATGGATACGCTGCCGGTGGTGGATGAGGGGAGCAAGGAGGGAGAGGTGGTGACACCTGCGACAGAGTCGGTTGTTGTGGTCGTTTCGGAGCCACCGACGGAACCTGTTACGCCTGCGGCGACGACTGTGGCGGCGAGGAGTGGGGAAGACTTGCCTCAAGAGGAAGAGAAGGACGATGTGATGCCGATGGTGGTGGATACGGTGATAGTGGAGGAACGGCGGGCGAGGACGCGATCAGCCGGGAAGGAGAAGGAACCATCGGCACCGAAGAGTCGTTCGTGTTCTTCTCCACCTGGGCGAAGTCTGCGGATGAGGGGAGCTGTGGTGGAAGAGGCCATGGTGACACGATCTGGACGACGGCGGCCGAGCAAGGAGGAGGAAGAGCGACCTGGGGTGACGCCGAGTCGACCGGGACGAAAGCGGAGGCGGATTGACAGTTCGCCAGAGGATGAAGAGGTGATAGAGACAGAGACAGCGACGGCCGTTGAAGAGGTGGTGGTTGTAAAGTGGGAAGAGGACCCGGCGTTGTTGGGAGACTCGGATGCGGATGGGGAATATGAACTGGATGAGCCGGATACCGAGTTTGTGATGTAACGATAGTTTACAATTTATAATAATGACAAACACGAGCTGATCCAAGTTGGCTCGCTCGTTCGTTCGTTTGTTGTTGTGGATGGAGGTACAAAAGTGAGTCGTTTGCTCGTCTTTTCCATCGCCATCCATCCCTCACCATGTCAGCGAGCAACACATGCAGTACGACAATCCTTCCGTCAGTCTTCCCTTCTGCTTTTTTCTCTTCTCGCCTCTCACATCATCCTAGGCCTCCTTCCACCAGAACGGTTTGGGTCAGGCCCTCGGCACTCATCTCCCCGCCTACAATCGCACTACCGACTACCGACATCCCTCCAACTCGCCACCCACCATATCCCAGCAACCCCATGCCACCGCCTCCACCTCCCTCACCTACACAGTTCAGCAGGGCGCAGCCACCTCCCCCGCCATGAAGCGCAAGCAGGTCGACCCCATCGTCTCCACCAACAAGCGTCGCCGCGAAACAGGAGCAGACGAGGGCGATTCGTACGATATGGACGGCAACCAGCAAGGCGCAAAGCACTGGACAGACGAAGAAAAATCAAGGCTCTTCAACTGGCTAATGGGCCCGGGCCAGGAAGATCACTGGAACGCTCTCCGTGCAACCAAGAATTCATGTTTACGAGAGGTCCCTTCCCTTCCATCCCTCTCCTCTTTTTTCTTATCCCTTTTCATTTCAGTGCGCCGTCGAGGTGTTCGGTGGGAAAAAGACTTATCAGGCCCTCAAAGGATGCTACGAACGCAACTTTAATCTCTTCAAGCAGATCTACGCATTCGAGACCGCCCACGGCCAGCCCAGCTCCAGCGCCAACCTCTCCGCCCTCAGCGAGGCCGATCGCATCCGCGAGTTTGAGCGTCGTCTCTCCATCGTGCGCAAAACCGGAACCGACATAGGAAGCGTAACCGCCCGCACTATCGACCACTGGCATCGCGTGGGATGGTACGAGCTATTCTACCGACGGTCTGTGTTTGCTTCCTTTTTCCATCTCTTTCAACATGTATCCTCACCTCGTTGCATCATCAAGGTGGCACGGCGACCCAGCAACCACCCGTCCCATCCAAGGACGCACCTCCGTTGTCGGTGCCTCCAACAGCATCGGCGGCGGCGATGACGCGGAGGACGACGACCCCACCTCGGCCATGGACGGAACGCACTTTAATGTCGACCCATCCGCCATGAACGGACTCAACGGCATGGCACACGATCGCCAGCAGCAACAGCAACAGCAACAACAGCACGTGTACATCAACCCGCAAGATCTCCGGGAAAACAACCCCCCACCCCCTCCGGCGCCACCGGGTATCCCACCCACTGCCCAGCAGCAACAGCAGCAACAGTCGACCAGCGCAGGTCTCCGGTCGCAAACCCAACAACACGCCCAACAACAACAACAACAGCAGCAGCAGCACCCGCAGCAGCCCCCCGCGCACCTCCCCCCGGACCTCACCAACACCCCCATCTTGAATTTCCCGCTCACGCAAGACCTCACGGCTCGTCTGTTCCACTACCTCAACCTCCAAGCGCAGATCGCACAAGAAAAGCTGGATTACCTCCGCCGAAGGGAGGCGAGAGAGCTCAAGGAGCTCAATGCGCGGAAAGAGCTGGAGAAGACGCAGAGTAATAGGAATAAGAGCGAAAAGGCATTCGTGGGTGTTGTTTCTCCTTGGTCCGAGTCGGAGGACTGAACTGACGCGTCTTGGGGATAGGATCTGATCAATAACCCCAACGCAGATGCAGCGCTCAAGCAAGCCGCCGCGGAATATCTTAGGAAAATGTTCCTCAGCTCCGAGTGATAACCCGAAACAAGAAAAAGAAATCGATATCGAACCCCCCGCCCCCTGTTGACCTGGTGCCTCCCCCGATTGCTATTATTTTTTTATTTTTTGTTCTCCACATTTTATGACCCTCTCATGACCCCCCTTCATGAAACCCCCACCACCATCCATGTAGCCAGCTAATATTCTCATTTTTACTTCGCTCTCCGATCTATTTTTTTTTTTTTTGTTGCAACCCCTACAGTCAATTATATCTTGCGTGTGTTCAATTCGGCCCAAGTTCTATGCAATGCCATCTATTAAGTGTATCCATTATAACCCCTCTTGTTCCCCTTTAAACTCTATCTTCCCAAGTAAGTAAAACAAGTAACTGAAAGTTCCCAAAGCATCAAACGTGAGGAGACCCCAGTCCGTCACAAGTAGCAAAGCGTTAAAACCATAAGCAAACATCATGAGGCAGTCAGTCGTTCAAGCATCCGCAAGCGTCTTCCGCGCAAGCTTGACATCGTCCAGCGTAATCGCCGACCGCTCGCACATCCCGCGGAATATCCCATCGGGCGATTCGTACAACTTGGCTGGGGTGTCGAATTCCTGTAAAGGTCAGTCAGCAAGACGAGGGAGAGCAAGTTTATCCAGGAAAACGTACAGCGATCTCGCCAGCGTCGAGAACGCATATTCGGTCGTACCCAATAATAGTGCGCAGCCGGTCTGTGAGAAGGGATGTCAATGTTAGCGCGTCGGATTCAGAAGGACAAAAAAAAAAGGCGAGAAGCGTACGGGCAATGCACAGAATGGTACGATCTTTGAATTCGTACGCGATTGTATCTTGGATTTTCCGGTCTGTTTCATAATCAACAGATGCTGAGAGACGAGATTTAGCATGAGAAAAACTCGAGGAGATCTAGGATAAACATCCATTACCTGTCGCTTCGTCCAGAATGATAACCTTTGCATTCTTCACCAGCGCCCGAGCCAACGAAACCAGAGACCGCTGTACGACAAAAAAAACATCAGTCCAAGTTCCTCAACACCGAATAATAATAAACCCTCCAGCGTTGCTGAAAATTCTGCTTACCTGCCCAACGGACAAATTGCCGCCCTCATCCTCAATGACCGTGTCCAGCGTGAACCGATTCACAGGCGTATGCGCTCCACTCGGGGTTTCATCGTCGTCGCCGCCGTTGGTGATCAGCGAATCGCGTTTCGACGGCTCGACGAGATAGGCGCGCTTCAGTGCGTCCCAAAGCGTGGCATCGTCGTGTAAATTGAACGGGTCAAGGTTGGAGCGCAGTGTACCGGAGACTGAACGGGGAGAAATTAACGATGGGCTCGTACGTGATTCAGTTCGTGAGAGGTAAAGATCACTTACATAAAAGCTGATAGAAAAAAAATTACAAGGCATCAGAAATACAGAAACCACAATTATAAAATAAAACTGACAGGATCCTGAGGAATAATGGCCAGGCCCTTTCGCAGATCAGTTAGCCCAATAGTAGATACGTCGACGCCGTCGAGCACGATGGAACCAGATGAAAGTTCAACGAGGCGGTACAGCGCTAATTCGGGGATCAACACCCACGGTTCTCTTCGAAGAGTTAGTTCGACAACATACCTGTCATTATTGAACTCTTCCCAGCCCCAGTCCTACATATTAATATCATCGTCAGATATGCTAACAGCAATCAAGATCCATTCGAAATACTTACCTTCCAACGATACCAATCTTCTCCCCAGCATTGACCGTCATGGAGACGCCTTTTAACACAGCAGGAAGTTCCGGTCGATACTTGAACACGACATTCCTCAGCTCAACACGACCATCCGCAGGCCACGAAGCTGGGGGCTTATTATCCGGCAGCTCATGAGGCGCTTCTTGCTCAACGCCCGTCGCATAAAACACTACGCGCTCCACCGAGTTCATGTTGTTCTCAACTTCGGCGCTCTGCCGAACGATCCAGCCAAATCTTGAAAAGGGATCAACAGAAGGTAAGCAATTGCAATTAGAAAACAAACAAATAAATAAAAATGGTACACACGCTTGTTGTACACTCAGAATATACGAAAGAACCAAACCTGTTTGCGCGGGCGAAATAGTGAAGCGAGCCGCAACAGTCAAGATCGCCACGATGAATGTCAAAATAGCTCCAAGGAAATCAAGTCGGACACCGAGCCAACGCTGAAAAACATCAAGTCAGTTATGAGAGAAAAAAATATAAATAGACAAACAGCGAAATTAAATCACCTGGTTCGTAACGGTTATCCAATAAGCCCGGTTCTCGATGTCTATCCGAGTTTCATTGTCGAGCCGGAACCGGTCTGATTCTCCATATGCCCGAATAGTAGCCAATCCAGATAAACTTTCTGAGAAATGGGAATATAATGAAGACCTCAACACCGAATCTAAGGGGCAGAATTAATATGCTTTGAAAACCCAGAAGTTATATTTTTGAAGGTTTACCAAGGCGCTAGAAAGGAATAAAATCGTCAGGTCAACATATAACTGTACGTAGCCGCAAAAATGCACCTTGAGTTCTCGAGCACTGGCACGATAGAAGGCAGCCGCGTATATATAGACCACGAGAATAGCGAACACGCCAATTAAGAACCAGGGGAGGACGATGGAAATCAGGATGATGGCTCCAAGGATGGAGGAGAAGGTGCCCATAAACATGCGGAGGGCGTCTGCAATGTGAGAGGTCATTACTTTGCAGCGAAAAAAAGGGAGGCGCTAATAAACTGACCTCCTAATAAATTATCGATGGTATCGATATCTTTTTGAGAAAGAAGTCAAATTCCAAATACATGTTAACGAAGAAAAAATGAGGTTTACCTTTAGAGAAACGATTCATAATACGACCAAGTGGCTACAAGTGGGAATAAGGAGCGTTAAGAGTGTTAAGATACCAAACGCAGAATGATACGTACTGTGGTCTCAAAAAATGACATTGGAGCATGCATGACTCGCTTGATTGCAACTTTATGCAATCTCTGCGACGCAAAGTAGGTCAACAAAGCGAAGGTTGCACCCATCAGGAAGGCAGATACGGCCTGTCCAAGGCCCAGAGCGGCATAAACGCCCATCTGGATGATGCGAGATAAAAAAAAGCAGGAGTAAGATGAATAAGCGCGACCTACATAAAATCCTTGAGGCTTGTGCCATTGCCTACAAGAAATATTTCAGGAAAAGAGTAATATCGATGAAGGCCATGGAAACTCACAGGTTCTGCCACCAAACCAACCTAAACACATTTACCGAAGTCAGCCGACACGAAAAAAGAGAGCGCAAAGCAGAATGGCGCACCAATAGGAAGAAAGCACAGTTGCACCCTGCATGAGTACCAACGAAAGTACCAACAGTGGGATCATCACCTCCCCATATCCTGCCTTAAGATACGCCTTATACACGCCCCACTCAATTGCACCCGTGTTCCTTTCCTCCATTTGCATGAGCGCCGCACCCGCCGTCGCTTTCTTCATCTTATCTAACTTATCCTTCTCTTTCATCAGCCCTGCGGCCTTACCGCCCTCGGTCTCAGCAGCCAAATTCTCAGTGGCTTCCGCTTCATCTTCATTCTTCTCCTCCTCCTCTTCTTGAGCGGAACCAAACTCGTTAATGAACGCAGAGAACTCGCCGCCACGCGCCATGAGCTCCGCGTACGTGCCTTGCTCAGCAATGCGTCCATCGGAGACGACGTAGACATAATCGACTTGTGGCAAGAAATGGAGAGCGTGTGTAACAAGGATCCGAGTCTTTCCCGAAAGACTATTCTGCAACACATTCTGGAAGACAGCCTTCCCCACATGCGCATCAAGCGCAGAGAGTGGGTCCTAATGGATTTTGTAAGTCTTGGTTTTTTGAGAAATAAAGAAAATACTGACATCAAATATCTGGATCTCAGTATCACAGTAAATAGCACGGCAGATGTTCAACCTCTGCTTCTGCCCGCCTGATAATGAGATACCCTTTTCTCCAACCTCTGTCATATCGCCATTGGGCAACATCTCGAGATCAGGCTGTAAGCATGAGTCGGTAACCGCTTTCCAGTATCTATCCTCTTCAAATGGGCGTCCGAAACAAATGTTTTCGCGAATGGTCGCATTCTGAGCAAAGATGGAATTCAAAATTTCCTTCGGCCAAGTAAACCATATCTGAGAATAGAACGCACCTGTATCCATGCAGTCTGCGGACAGTACCCGACACTCCCACCAAACACGATACTCCCGTCTGTCTTCCTCATCTCCCCAATCAAACCTTGGAGCAAGCTCGTCTTCCCACTCCCCACCGGACCTACAATCGCCGCCAACTGACCCCTCGGCACGCTCATACTAATCTCTTGTACCTTAAACACCCTTTCCTCCTCATTCTTCGCCTTCTCATCGATATCGTCTGTTCGCTTCTTCTCGGCGGCAGCGGCGAAGGCTTTAGCCTTGGCTCTAGATTTGGAAGACTGCATCATGCGCCCACCGGAGGTGCTTTTCTTGCCGGGTTTACCCTCGTCTGCGTCCGGTGGGGGGGAGTCCCAAGTAAATGAGGCACCTTTAACTTCAATGGCAACGTCCAGGGTTGGGTCTACTGTATGTGTCTTCTCCAGCAGCTCGGCTTCAAACACGCCGTACAGACGGCTTGTAGCATTGGCTGCATCGGCGATGGAGCTGAAGGAAAGAGCTGTTAACATTAACATTAGATTGGTCAAGGTCGATAAATGAATGTAGATCGACTTACGCAAGAGCATGAGTGGCAAACGAAGAAGGTTGAATAGAGTCAATGAGGTGAAAATAACGCCGGGTTCAAGGGTATGGCCAGTCGCCGAATACGTGATAAATGCCAGAACGGAGGCCAGAACGGGCATGCTCATAGCCACAGCGTTATTCGCCGCACGAATGAGCAACAGTGAACGGATGTACCTAAAACATAAAGACACGGTCAATTCCAAAACTTGAAGAACAAGAGGAGGCAAAGACGTACCCCATTTCCCGCCTCCTGTAATCTGATATCCTCTCTAGAAATGGTATCTCCCAGGCAAAGAACTTGATCACCTTCATTCCTCCCAGTAATTCTTGTAGTAGTTTGGCCCTCTTATCTGTCCAGTCCATGCTCTTTCTCCGAAGGGCAAAGAGGCGCTTCATGACAAACGTTTGAACCGGTGTCGCCAGAATGAAAAACGCGAAACCAGCCAAGGCAGAAGGTCCAAGCTGTAAAAGGAGGAGAACAAGGCAAATGATCATCTGAATTGGGGCAGTCCACGCCTATGCGTTAAAAGTAAGCGAGGTTAAAGGAAACCTACGACGTGCACACCATATGGAAGAACCCAGCACAGAAATCAATACGTGAAACATCGGTTGAGATATGATTCACGAGCTTCCCGTTCGTCAATGTCGATCGTGCGCGAGATGTTAATCTCAGAGAGCGGTTATAGATTGCATTGATGAGGCCTCCTCGCAGCAAGACCCCAGTCGAGGTGCTTCGATAAAAGAAGTGGTTGGTACAAAGCGACGCGATAATTTGCATGACGAGGAGGACGAAAGTCAGGCCAACGCCTAAACCAATGGCCGGTATATTTTGTCCGGTTCGGTGTCCAGCATAAGATTCAGTAGCAAATTTGATGATTGCCTGGCAAAAGAGGGTGAGGCAGGATTTACGTAGACCGAAAGCCAACACACCTTGACAACAAGAGGACTGGTCACTTGTGCAACATCTCCGACGACCTTAAGCATACCACCCGACCAGAACCACCACTTGACGCTGTCATTCATTGCCCATACAAGACTAGCCTTCTTCTTTCCCGTCTTCTCTCTCCATTCTCTTTCCTTTGCCTGTCTCTTCCCCGTAATAGACCACCAAACACCTTTGATCCCCGGGCCAATTTCCCCATTCGCAAGACGTTCATTGTACTCTTCTGCACGCTGGACGCGACGGAGGAAAGAGTCGGTAATTAGATCCGATATATGCGATGCACCGCGGTCTGGCGACAATTTGTAGAGATCAGTGGCTTCAAGAGGACGGGCATAGCCAAGACCAAGGAGAGGAGTAATCCATCCAAAGGTAATAAGGCTATAAATATTTGCGGTCGTCTCTGGAAGATATGTGGCATCATCGAGGGATCGAGGTGGCGATGGAGGGGGTTTTGTTGATATAAAAGGTACACGTTGCCACCTAAAGAAGTTAGTATAACGGCATGAATGACGTCGTTAGTACTAACCAAGGCCGATTATGTGATAAGTTAGCAGGCTCTAGGGAATCCTCAGGAGCGACGCTACGATCGCTATCGGTTGTTGTGCTCGTAGTGAGCGATTTTTTGGACATGACGGGCGTGGCATGGATGGAATGAGAGGCAGGGGGTATATAAGCATGAAGGGGAAACCGGAAGACCAGCCGCAGCTTGGCGTAAGCGGGCTGACTGGATCATGTCTTATAAGTAAGCAAAAGTATAAGTAAACCTCTCTGACTTATGTCGTCTATGTAACCCCATCGGCTTACGGCAATGTCCGAGATACCCGCCAACCCGCCAATCCGCGTCAAGGTACGCCACACAGAAATGGACGTCAACGGCACCTCTTACGATCTTCGGCTGGTATTCTATAGTGTCAATGTGGAGGTCAACCAGCTCCTGGGGGGAGATCGACCTGTTGGAATATCAATGCGCCGCTATCCCCGGAATCTCGGTACATTCCTCTTTCTTATTCATTCTTCAGGCTGTAGGCCCTATTTTATCTTTCTCTCCTTTTATTCTGTAGTCCACAGCATATAGCCGAGATCTTGTATTGTAGCTACTCATCCGTTTGTCCTGTGGAGACAACCGGAAATCTTATCTTTTGTTGATTTGATTTCAACACGACCAGCCGAACCACACACTGGGTTACCGACCCAAAAAACTGACGGCCGATCGGCACGCGAGAAAATTCACTTTATTGACATCTAGTGCTTGGATAACTTCCTTCTAGCACGGATATTGGTATAACCCAGGGCTCGCAGGCCGTGGTATCATCGCCGCGTTATCTCGCAAAAGCATGATCCATACTAGGTAGGAATTGCTTAAAGGAGTAACCCACTACTGGTACCTGCTGTAATGAAGCCGTCCTTGAATCTTCAGCATCTCGGCACGCATTGACTCTGGCAGGCCGCGTAGGAACGTGTCCATGGGGTTGTACGAGTCAGGGTATACCGACATGTGCTGAGCATGGCTCATAAGGGTGTCATAGAACCCTTGCACGCCATACTGTGGGTTGTAGCGAGCGGTGCAGTATGCGTCCCGCGCTTCTTGCATTGTGGTCGAATGGATGAAACGATCATACAGGCCCGTGATGACCCGCTCAAATATCCAAATCTCCTTGGATCGGTTGACATGGACAAGATGTCGACAGAACCATTTTTCGGCCTCCCCCTCCAAGAACTCGGGTATGACTAGAACGCGCTCCAAGTCACGATCATCACCGCCATACTGCATCGCCTGGGGCATCACGGCGAACTTTTTGGGCCAAAGTCCGAGCTTCTGAAAGCGCCGTGGGGATCCCTTATATCGTCCCATGGAACTAGTGTCCTTACGTCGAAGTTTGGTACCCTAGTGACTGCTTCGGCTAGCGCGCTGCCCGACCCGCTGGCTGGCGTGCCCGAGGAGTGCCATGACTTCGCCGATGTGGCTAGCGAGAAGAAAGCACAGGTATTTTCCGAGCGTCGTCCGTATGACTTGAAGATCGAGCTCGACGAAGGAGCTACACCCCCATCTCCTAGTCATCTGTATTCGCTCTCCGCGATCGAGCAGGAGACGCTGCAGAAATTTATTCAGGAAAATCTCAATTTCGATTTCATCCCCCCTCGAAGTCCGGCCAGGGGCCGCCTTATTCGCGAAAAAGAAAGATAGATCTCTGCGCTTGTGCTGTGTTTGAACAAAGTACTCGACACGTCTCGCAAAGGACCAATCATCTCCGTCACGCTTACCACCTCGTGCGTCTCGCGGATAGAGAGGAGTGGAAGACGGCTTTCCTCATGAAGTATAATTCGTTCGAATTGTTAGTCATTCCAGAGGGACTCACTAATACCCCGTCCGTGTTTCAACGTTTCATGAACGATATCTTCAGTGATATGCTTGACGGTTCCGCAATCATATACCTCGACGACATCCCGATCTACAGTATCATCATCTACTCCAACGGCGACCTTTCCAAACATCGCGCGCTCTTCTCGAGGTGTTGCATAAACTATTCGCGAAAGCGGAAAAGTGTGCTTTTCATACCGACAGGTGGAATATCTGGGGATGACGCCTAACCAGCACAATGAGATGGCAAACGACGAGACAACGGTGACGACGAGGGGATGGCCAACGAGACAACAGCGGCGACTAGACAACGGGACGACAGGGGCAACAAAACAACGGGGTTGATGGGGGCGACGGAGCACTGCCAGAGGTAGGTAAATTTCATTTTCAGGATGTTTGCGTTTCAAAGTGTCACCACCTCAATTCATGGGGTTTGTCTAACTGGAACCCTAAGGAACAAGCATAATTGTACTACTATGAGATAAATGTATGTCATGCAAAAAAGGAAAGGAGTATGAGGTATGCAAATGTGGATTGGTGTTGATGGCAAAATAAGGAACAAGTAGTGCATGCAGGCGTGTAGTGTTATAATGATCTGCAACCAATAGCGATCTTGACAAGCCGACGGCGTTCAGCAGCATTGGCATGGCCGGGTGCATGTGGGACGCCATAACCGGTGAGATAGCGGTTGCAATTGGCCGCTGAAAGTGCGTCGATGGCTGCAACGCTGGTGAGGGGGGGGAGGTTATGCTACGGGGTGAAATCATGAGCAATGAAGGTAGCTGAAGGTGGATACTACACGAACAGGTTCAGCTGTAGGGTCAGTCCCATCCTTAAAAATGACGATTGTAAAAGGGTAGGTGTTCCCGTCGCCAATACGTGCATTTTTTAACTATTGTAAATTGGCATATGAGAACGAACACTCTTGAACAGATTGACGATACTCACTTTTGCTGACATGGCTTCAATACGGTTTAGTTGTTGTTGCACCGGTGCAAACCAGGGTGGTGCTGCAGTTGCTGACACTTCGTTATCAACGCAAGCGTCCATCGCTATCACTTACGGCCAGTGTTGGTTTCAGAAAGTTCCAGATTTCGAATTTTCGCCCCTCCAGAAAGTCCGGAAATTGGAAAAGGCGGCTGGCCTGGAACGGCGGAACTTGCCGCCGCCCAACCCACGGTGCACGTGAACCTCAACGTGACCACACCGCGCGTCGCGTACAAATCCCCTCTCAGTTTATATCGTTTATAACTGGCTGTTGAGTACACCGCCCAGCTCGAAAACACATCCTCCCATTGAAGAAATTATGATACAGGGCGTAATGTTAATATTAATGATTTTATTTGATGACAATCGACCCAAAACAACACATACTGTGCCGGATTCGAGAAACCATTTCGGCAGAAAGGAAAAATTGGCCATCTCTTAACATTTTGCAGCCCTGTGTCGTCAAAGCTATGCAGCTGATGGTGTGAGAGTACATACCAATGACTGCGGGTGACTGACCATTGAGTATACTTATGGTGAAAATAAAACCTAATGACATGCTTGTTGTGCAAGGAGAGGCCTTCATGGATATTGAGCAAAAGAATGAATCGTCA
>Ga0307517_10005221_pt1 | contig 19662 bp, 22 predicted proteins | sample 23_EM_MG_FD_194515 | JGI IMG/M metagenome (GOLD analysis project Ga0307517, IMG submission 194515) | Populus trichocarpa ectomycorrhiza microbial communities from riparian zone in the Pacific Northwest, United States - 23_EM | ecosystem: Host-associated > Plants > Roots > Unclassified | place... | reverse complement strand
CCCCATGGGCCTTTAGAAAAGGACGGAAAAATGAGAGGCATGGGGGGTATAGGGGGAGATGGTATTACCAGGTGATACAGGGAGATATGTATGTAATACATGAGGGAGAATATTTTTTGCTGATGTCCTGAACCCTCCAGTTGAGGAGGATATTTATATATCTATGCCTGAAGGGATTGAATGGCTGGAACTCTTGTTCTCGATGCAGAATGGCTTGATTTGCAAGTTGAAGAAATCACACTATGGATTAAAAAAAGCCCCCCGTCTTTGGTACAAGCATATTGATGCTTTTCTTCGAACTTTAGAATTTCTACCTACTGATTTCAATTCCAATATCTACATTTCTTACACTGGTAATATGATTATCCGCTCTACATCAATGATCTTTTAATCCTCACACCGTCTACTGCCAAGATGGCTAAAGTCAAAACTCGTCTCTCACCACAGTACCGAATGACTGACCTTAGACCCATCAAACAGTTTCTTGCAATCAAAATAAAACAGACTCATCACTCTGGTACCCACTACTGAGCGATAAATCACTCACGGTTTATTTCTACAATTCTTGCATGATTCAGGATGACTTCTTGTCGTGGTGTCGGTACTCCCTTGGATAAGTGAAAGTTATTGGTCAAGGTCACTTGCGAACTGAGCTCTCCACCATCCCTCCAGAAAGAATATCAGGCCGTTATTAGCACCCTAATATACCTCAAAATGGGTACCCTTCCAGATCTCACTTACACACTCTACACTTAGCAAATTCAGTTCGAACCCATCAAGCAATCACTTCTGAGCAGCAAAACCAGTCCTCCGCTATCTGCAAACCACAGCCACTCATTCTCTGACATTTATTATGAATCAGGAATCACATTCGGAGGGTTATTCTGATTCTGACTAGGCCAGAGATCAAGACAATAGTAACTTGAAATCAATATCTAGCTATATGTTTACGCTTTCTGGGGTGGCTATATGTTGGAAATCAAGGAAGCAAAAGCTAATTGCATTATCTAGTACAGAAGCTGAGTATATCGCACTAACTGAAGGGGCAAAAGAAGTGAGCTGGTTAAGGAATCTTTTTGCTGAAATCAGTTCATGTTTTAATATAGAGAAAAGTTCTCTACAAGTTACTAGTATTCCCATATATGCTGACAATCAAGCCTCAATATACATGGCCAAGATTCCCCGATTTCATGAATGAACTAAACATATTGGAATTGGGTATCACTACAATCGAACCTCAATCGAGAACTCTCTCATTAATCTCAGCTCTATACCTACTACTGAGAACCCTGCAGATATTCTTACAAAAGTGTTATCACCAGACCCACATCAACAACATGTTAGTCACCTTGCGCTTCACAACTTTGTATGATATTTCTCAGTGTAACCTTCGCTTATCGGTTCTCCATACACTGAGAACCTTTAAGAAACCGTCCCAGGTTGTGCACTTGAAATCCTAGCCAAAGAGTGGCCTAGGGGGATTGATCAAGCGGAGGCTCCAAAAGGTTGTTAGATAAAACCCTTTACTATATCGCTAAGATCTTGAAGTATTTGGGAGCTTCTCACTATCGTGGCGAACTGAAAAGGTAACTATCCAACCAAGCATACCGAAAACTCTGTCTGTCGAAGGCTGCTCTTTCTAAGTCCGAAAGATACAGCCTTTAAATACATGGCCGGCTTTTCCTAAAGCCTTACTCCTACGAGCACAGCTCGTATCCTAAAACAACTATGGTATCAAATCAATACCATCAAACAATACATAAAACATATCAAGGTATCAAACGATCTCTTGAAACAAAACTTCAAAACAACCAGAGTATAAAATGATACCTCCGAAATACAAACAGGGAGAGGCACAACCTCGTATCCTGAAACCAAACATAAAACTAACTAGGTATCAAACGATACCTCCTGCATACCAAGGCTACAGCCACAAGGCTCGTATCCTAAAACCAAACTAATCCTAAAGGAAATCCATGAGTAACCATAGCACCTGTACCGGTTATGTAACGGGGTCTTGGCACTGGACGTTAGTCCAAGGCACACAACGACAGGAAGGTCCTAAACTATAACACTCGTTTAGCGTGAGGGTTCGGAGATGACAATCTCAGGTCAAGGCTGATCGTGTAATGATAGATCAGGGTCAGGGTTCGTGGGTTCTTGGCGTAGAACTTGGATATCAGAATAGAAGACGTTATATTCTGAAGTACAAGAGTCGTGAAAGAAATACCAGATAGCGTAAAGAATCAAGGAAATAGGGGGCGAAGCCACCCTTATATAGAAGGAAATCCTAGCACAGCCTTTGCCGCCCGACTCATACCCCAGTATGAGTCGCATATCCGCGTAACCAAGGAAACAATACAATTTGTCGTAAACCTTACAAAGGAAATCCCTCATAGCAACCGTATAACAAAGGAAAGAACACCAAAGTTATCCCAACACGTATCTCATCAGGGGACCGTGAGAGCAGGGCCCTCCCCAGGGCCGAAGTCCCCTGAGGCCTATTCCGGATCTTCCGGTAATGGTCCAGGCTTAAGTGGGTACCGTTCGTCGAACTCGTCAACTGTTTTTAGTTTGTTGATCGATTCAGCTGGCTCCCATGTCGTTTCGTCGTAGCCTTCCCATTTCACCAGATATCGTAGTCGGTTCCTGACGAACTTGGAATCCAAAACCTCCTGAACCTGCCATTCTTCTTCTCCTTCAACTTCCACAGGCGGAGGTGGTGGGATTATCTGGCCTTCGAGTGGATCGTTGGCTGCCAGGTCCAACAGTGACACATGGAAGACGTTATGTATCTTCATGGTATTCGGCAATTCCAGACGGTAAGCGTGTGTTCCGACCCTGGCTTTGACCTCGTAGGGTCCATGACGCTTGTTGTCCAACTTCCGTGAAGGTCGTCGTGTCCTAATGTTTTTGGCGTTCAGCCATACTTTATCACCGATTTGGAAGGAGGGAGCTGGGATTCTATGTCGGTCAGCGTTCTCCTGTTGCCTTTCTTGAGCATAACCCATTTCAGTTCTAAGATGTGCATGAAGTTCTGTCATAGTGACAACGAAAGATCGTGCCTCTTGGTCGTCAGAGGGGAGGGTTTGTTCATCGAGAAAGTCCATACGAGGATCATAGCCGTAGTTGGCAAAGAAGGGAGAGGTGCCGGTAGTCTCAGATGCATGGTTGTTTCCCATAAACTCCGCCATTGGTAACCATTGACACCAGTCATCCTGTTGGTAGTTCACATATGACCGTAGATACTGTTCCATGATACCGTTAACTCGTTCTGTTTGACCGTCAGTTTCAGGATGGAATGCAGTAGATAAACGTCGGTCAATCTTTAGTCTGCGGCAGACCGTTCCCCAGAATTCAGCAGCGAACTGAGGTCCTCGATCGGATATAATCGTCAGTGGTAGCCCATGGTGTTTCCAGATGTTATCCAGGAATAGGTCGGCCAGAGACGGTGCATCAATAGTTGTACGACAAGGGACAAGATGACGCATCTTGGTTAGCCGGTCTACCACCACCCAAATCGCATCATTACCGTTACTCCAAGGCAGGCCGGTTACAAAGTCCATTGATATATCTTGCCATGGTCGATATGGAATGGAGAGTGGTCGAAGGATACCAAACGGAGCGTGACGAGTCGTTCGACTTCGTTGACAGATATGACAATTGGCCACGTATCGTGCGATCTCTTTTCGCATACTCGGCCAATGGTATCGTCGCGTGATTAGCTCATGCGTTTTGGATCTGCCGGGGTGACCAGCAGCAGGGGCGTCGTGATTTTCCCGAATGATAGCCAGTTTCAAAGGTTCGTGAGCGGGGACATAAAGACGGTCTCGAAACCGTAGTCGATTACCATCTTTGGTACATTCGGCTAGGGATATCAGGCGGCTATGTCGTACCCCTTGTGCCAGCATCGTGAGTATCTGGTTTGGGAGGGGGTCAGCTTGATAGGCTTCTGTCCATAGTTCATTCAAAGGGGACGCTCCAAAGTGAAGCGGGATATCCGCCAACAAACCCAGGGACTGGGACTTGAGAACCACTTGTGTCCTATGCGTTTCGTCCTCCAATACCTCTTCCTCTGTTTGTCCCGCCATCCTTGTCAATGCATCCGCCTTCCCATGTGCTTTGCCGGGTACAAATTCAATCGTATAGTTGAATTGTGACAGGAATTCCGACCATCGGGCTTGTCGTTGATTGAGTAACCTTTTCGTGGTAAAGTATCGCAAGTTCTGATGATCCGACCGTACGGTAACAGGCCGTCCAACTAGATAAGCCCTCCATTCTTCAAAAGCCCGTACCACGGCCATCAACTCTTTGTCATAAATGTCGTAGTTGCATTCGGCTGGTGTGTGTTTCTTTGAGAAGAAGGCGATGGGATGCAAAAGCCCGTCAGATCCGGGTTGGGATAGTATACCGGCAGAGGCGATGTCAGAGGCATCGGTTTCCACTACTATCTCCTTATCAAAATCAAAGTGGATCAGGATGGGGGCCGTTGTAAAGGCTTCCTTCAATCTTTCGAATGCGGCTTGACAAAGATCCGACCACACAAATGGTGTACCCTTTTTGGTTAGCTGGGTTAGTGGCCTGGCCAGATGAGAATAGTCTTGGATAAAGCGCCGGTAGAAATTTCCAAATCCTAAGAAGGAGCGGACATCGCGTAATTTCTTAGGGATGGGCCACTCAATGATCGTGGTGATCTTCGCGGGATCCATTCGTAGGCCTTCCGTCGTGATGATGAAACCAAGATACTCGACATTGTTGGTGTGGAATTCGCATTTCTGAGGTTTTACCTGGAGTCCAGCTTTCGTTAAAGCTTCCAGGATTTGTTTGACGTGTTCGATATGTTGTTCCTCATTCTCAGAGTATATCAAGATATCGTCAAGGTATGCTGTACAAAACCGATCCAGAAATGGGCGTAGGGCGTCATTAATGTATGCTTGAAAGGTAGCGGGGGCATTGGTAAGCCCAAAGGGCATGACGAGGGATTCAAAGAGCCCATAGCGTGTACGAAAAGCTATTTTCCACTCTTCACCTGCTCTCATGCGGATTAAGTTATAGGCTCCGCGAATATCCAGTTTAGTGAATATCTTTGCTCGTGAAAGTTGCATGAAGGTTTCTTTGACCAAGGGTAAAGGGTAACGGTTTTTGATTGTTCCCTCGTTAAGTCCTCTATAGTCAACACATAAGCGTAGAGAACCTTCCTTTTTCTTAACAAACAAAATCGGAGAAGCAGCAGGGGAGGATGATTCGCGGATGAATTTCTTATCCAGGTTTTCGTCTAGCCATTCGTATAAGGCTGATAATTCAGGGGGGCTAAGACCGTATATTGGTCCGAAAGGAGGGACAAATCCCGGGCGCAGTGGTATCTCGTGATCAAATCTTCCGTGAGGTGGTAGTTGATCTTCTGTCTTCTCGAGAAATAATGGAAGGAATTCGTGGTATTGTTTGGGGAGTATCTGAAGCACTTCGTTCTTGTCGAGGACCTTATGTCCGAGAGCACATTGTGCAGCATAAGCCCGTAGGAAATGTGGTAACTCCTCCTCAATTCCATAGGCCATTGTAACGTCGTTAACGCAGTTCTTCAAACAATATTCAGATTCAAAAGTAAGGGAGTTAGAGGCGAAGTCAATCTTGACATCGTGGTGTTTTAACCAGGGTATACCGAGTGTTAGATGGTATCCCCCAAGCGTGGTAACAAAAGCAGGAATCATTTCATGGTGGTTGTCAATTGACAACCCGATCTTGGTGATGTGAGTAATTGCTCCGGAACTCACAGGCCGTCCGTCGATGACCGTCAAAGGTCGTGGTTCTTTAAGTTCAAATAAAGGAAAGTTATGGCGCTCGGCGAAAGCCTTGTCGATGAATGCGTATCCAGTTGCTCCCGAGTCTATTAGAGCATGGGATCTAATCTCGTTATGGTTGTCAACAATCGTACATGCCATTACCAGATGATTAGCTTCAACCCCATTCTCCATGTCGTCAAGAGATAAACCGGATAAAGAAAGTAACGAAGAAGGCGATTCTTGTCCCATGACAGTGCCTTGGACTGTACATGGGACAGTTAGTTTTCCGAATGTTCGGACTCGGGACGAGAATCCTCAGGAACCACTGGCGGAGGTGCACGGATGGCAGCAGCGTTGGCTCTGAGGTGACTTTGTCTGTTTGGACATTGTCGAGCCATGTGGTTTGCTCCCCCGCAGTAGAAGCATTGGCCGCGTCGCATGCGATCTTCACGTTGCGCTTGTGACAGACGGCGTCGTCCAGCCGAAAGGTCCATGGGGCCCGCTTGAGTACCTGTGGCGGTGGTAGTAGTCGTAGGAGGGGCAGCCAGTTTTGGTGTCGTGGTCGTGGTCGTGGTAGGTGACCTCCATGTGGAAGATGACCCCTTTCGTTCCGCTGCGCGGGCACGGATTTTGTTGTCCACACGTTTGAGCAATATGATATATTGGTCAAGTTCGTCGGGGGTGTCCAGGGTTACTAGAGCGTCCTTGAGTTCGGTACTTAATCCTTCGTACAATGACGTTCGCTTAGCAGCGTCGTTCCAGGATACCTCGGCAGCATATCGCTGAAAATCCGCTAAGTAGTCGGAGAAGTTACGATTCTTTTGACGTAGGTTTTGTAGGTTCCGTTCGGCGGTACGGACCCTATCGGGGTCACCGAAAGCGTTCTCGAGAAGGGTGATCAGGGCTTCCACACTAGCTATATTAATGTTTCCTTCATTGATAAGTGGAAGGATTTGTTCGTAAGCTTTTCCTTTCAGGAACCCAACAGCATATGCCAACCGATGTTGGACATCCACAAACTTGTGGGCATCTCCGAGGAATTTGGTACGTAATTGTGCGATGAATGGACGAAGTTGATCTTGCGATCCGTCGAACTCCTGTGGTTTGGGGATTGATTCTCGCTTAGGGGGTCGGTCGCCTGCTGGCGGAGCAGGTCCCCCTGCGTTTGCAAGTGCAGCAGTTGCAGTTGCCAGGGCAGTGTTCGTGTTGGTCAACGCGGTGTTGAGGGTAACTATGGTGGCTCTGTCGCGCTCTAGGTCAGTCTCGATGGCTCTGTACCTTGCCTCCAGTCCTTGTCCCTCGGTAAGTAACGCATCGCGCTCTTCGGTAAGTGCATCTCGTTCTTCAGCAAGCGCTTCCCTTTCGTTGGTTAGGTTTTGAACGCGTTGTTGCAGCTGCTGGAAACGAGGGTTTTGTTCGAGGGGTGCAGGGGTACCTTGTCGTGAAATGGGAGGGAGCGCAGGGAGCCCATTGAGTGAAGTGGCAAGATCGCGCGCAGTGCGGAGTTGTTGTCTAATTCGGTTTTCGGGTAGTTGATCAAACTCATCATTCGTAACCGCCGACAACTCGGTCAAGGCGGTCAACGCAGCGGTCGGAAGTTCGACACGTCGAGACATGGTGTTGTGTGGGTTGGATCCTCGTTAGACGCTACCTTGTGTAACGGGGTCTTGGCACTGGACGTTAGTCCAAGGCACACAACGACAGGAAGGTCCTAAACGATAACACTCGTTTAGCGTGAGGGTTCGGAGATGACAATCTCAGGTCAAGGCTGATCGTGTAACGATAGATCAGGGTCAGGGTTCGTGGGTTCTTGGCGTGGAACTTGGATATCAGAATAGAAGACGTTATATTCTGAAGTACAAGAGTCGTGAAAGAAATACCAGGTAGCGTAAAGAATCAAGGAAATAGGGGGCGGAGCCCCCCCTTATATAGAAGGAAATCCTAGCACAGCCTTTGCCGCCCGACTCATACCCCAGTATGAGTCGCATATCCGCGTAACCAAGGAAACAATACAATTTGTCGTAAACCTTACAAAGGAAATCCCTCATAGCAACTGTGTAACAAAAGAAAGAACACCAAAGTTATCCCAACACGTATCTCATCAGGGGACCGTGAGAGGTTACACTCAGGCTCAGCGGGGGATATTTTTTCTTTTCTTTTCATTTTTCATTTTGCTTTTGTTTTCTCTATGTGAAAGTGCTCTTTTCTCTTTCCGTATTTTTCCCTCACATCCTGAGGTTTTTAGTAGAATGAGTTTTTAATAAGGCTTTCTATCTACTGTATATGCTTTTACTTTTACTTTTATTTATTTTAATTTTTACAACTAAACCTACAGGGATTGAACGCTAGTCTACTTTTATACAATAGGGAGATTATGCCCCTTGACTATTTCACTATCATTTAAGGTAAAGTGGACCTTGGTATCTTGAGTTCATATTTGCGAGAGTGAGGGTGTTCGTATATGATTTCTTAGTCCTCTCAAATATGGTTTCTTTCACCTCTCAAATTCTTCTTCTCCGTCTTTGTATTCTTCTCAAGCAAGGTACAAGTCCGGATATCGTTTTACTTTCTTTATTATTTCTTTTGTTCTTATATGTGTTTTCTTTCAATGTCTTTGTTCTTTGTTACGGAGACTTGGTGGAAGTGGAACCAAGTCATCTCACTATATAGCTTGTCTATATCGTTCCTGTCATTCAAACTAGTAGTTCACGGTAATCTATTATCTTGCCTCTTTTGCTATTGTCACTTCTTCGTTTGAGTTCCGTTCGAATATTACAACACAGAACATGACTGGTTTTCGAGTGATATACCGTGATGGCTAAAAGAAAAGTAAATCTTTCGTAGAATCTTGATAAGTTGTACAAAGAACTGAGTAGAGAGTATGAATTCAAATAAGAGAGTGCAGCCAAGGCCCAAGGCAGCCATAGCTAAAGACTATTTTCCACTGTGGGGCATGATAAAAAACTACTTTTGCTAGAATTAAGGTCCGTGGAATGTCCTGGAATTGGAAACTATAAGAGGTAGAGAATTTCGGAGGGATTTCCCATATGTCAAATGTCGTGACTCTGCAAATGCTGGAATTACTGGAGGGTTGGAAGTCTTGGATGTGGGAAATATCGGAGGTTTCACTATGCATCGTTTGCACCAAGTCAGAGCCCCATATATCTACCTGGGGTGCTATGAGAACTTTGCGGAAGCCAGTGTACACTACAACATTGCCTTCGTCTCCCAACATCCGAGATCTCAGTCCAATTGAGGATGCCTGTCCACTTACCAAGGGAGTACTCTGGAAGTGATTCTCAAGCGAGGAAAGTAGGCCCCATAGTGCTGATGAAATATTTCAGGCAGTAAAAGATAAGTGGGGGCTGCAGCCCTGGGGCTATTTTATTGGTGGATTGAGATGCCCAAAGGACCTCAGGCTCTACCGGATGCAAATGGAGGCCATGCAAAATGGTAACAATATAAAATTGCCACTCTTAATTCTGTTCATTTCATATATATTTTTGTGGTTACCGGTGGTGTTCGTTGTGGTGATGCCCTTGTCCGGCACCGAAGGAGGACGTTCCAGACACGGTTGTACAGGCGATGTGCTCTTGGCACAAATTTTGGACAGTCTTGAGGAATTAAGGAGGTTCCACAAAAGACCCCGCTTTCCTTCTTCTGCCTCCATGAACACTCTCAGTCAACTAACTCCACCACCGATCATCCACAATCTCCTAACCTGCGAACCAGGGGATATGTCGCTGTCTTTCAGTCATAACATCAACTCTTTAAACAGCTACACAACGGTTCACGTGTCGAATAACTTTCCAGTTGAAGATGACCGATCTCAGATCCTAGCCTGGTTCTCACCACTAGATCCCAAGTCTCGCCATAAGGATATCCAGGGCCGCCGCGTCGAAAATATAGGGACGGCTGTTACAAACCCAGGAGTTTAGAAGCTGGCACGCCGGTAATGGGACAGGCGGAACAGGTGACGCAGTTTTGTTTTGCTATGGGAACCCGGGGGTCGGCAAGACATATATTAGGTAAAAAGGGCGAGCCGAGTGGAATAGAAGAAAACAGCAAGCACTAACCAGCCGTGGCGTTAGCTCGTTGGTGATAGATAGCTTGTGCGACCAGGCCAGAGGACAAAATATCGCCGTTGCATGCTTCTACTTTGACTTCGCCGCCCAAGAGCAGTCATCCACGACTATGCTAGGCGCCCTGCTCAAACAGCTGGTGGTCGGGCTAGTAGATGTACCGCGAGAAATGGCGCAGGCCTACGAGGAGGAGAAACATTTCATTGGTGGACGGAGGCCGCGAGATACCGATATTGTGAAGATGCTGCAGGTTGCCTCTTCTCAAAAGCCCACGTTTATCTGCCTTGACGCTCTAGACGAATGTGTGCCAGAGGATCGAGTCAAGCTTCTCGATTCGCTGAACCAGGTTCTCCAAAACTCTCCAGGCACTAGAATATTCGTGACTGGAAGACCACATCCGACCCGAGATCGAAAGCCGGCTTGCTGGAAGAGTGACAAGTCTATCCATAAGTACCAGGAGAGATGATATTATCAGATATCTTCATAACAGGCTAGCAAAGGACACAACTCCAGATGCGATGGACAGTAGCCTTGTGGCAGACATCCTAAAGAAAATTCCAGAAGACGTTTCTGATATGTAGGTAGAGGCAACCGCACTGCAGAAACTACTTCAAGCATCCACTGATAGATACTTACCTAGATTTCTGCTTGTCTCACTAAATATCGATGCGATCCTACAGGAAACAACTATCTATCGCAGGCGACTGAAGCTCGGTACAATGACAGATGGATTAGGGTTAGGGAATGCTTACGGCGCAACGATGGATCGGATAAAGGGGCAGGGTGGGGAGAAAGCGAGGCTTGGCATGGCTGCTTTGATGTGGATATCTCATACGGAGCGGCCCTTAAAGGCCCATGAACTGTGCCATGCTCTTGCGGTTGAAATAGGATCGCCGAATCTCAGTACCGACAATGTTCCTTCGATAGGTACATGGCTCGCCTGTTGTCAAGGACTGGTTGTAGTAGAAAAGGAGGGTTCCACAGTCCGGCTAGTCCACTTCACTCTTCAAGAGTACCTCCGGGCTTATCCCGAGCTTTTCGGTACGGCTCATTCAAAACTCTCAGAAATCTGCTTAAGTTATCTGAATTCCGAGCAAGTCAAGGCCCTTCCGACCAACCTCTCCTCCAACCTCCATGATGCACCATTTCTTGAATATTCTTCAGTCTATTGGGGAGTGCACGCAAAAAGAGACCTTTCGGATTGCACGAAACAGCTTGCACTCAGGCTATTTGAGGGCTGCGGTCACCACATATCCACTAAAATTCTCTTGAAATCACAGAGGATGTATTGGTATGCTGTTGATTTCGATAAACCTTCCATGTTTAATGGTCTACATTGTGCATCCTTCTTCGGGATTGTTGAGATTGTAGCTCGTCTTGTTGAGATGGAAGGTTGTGATATTAACCAAATGGACTTCATGGGAAATACACCACTCCATTGGGCTGCCTGGAATGGGCACGAAGGGGTAGTAAGAGTGCTACTCGGACGGGACGGCGTTAGTCCCGACACACCAGACAATTGTGGTCGAATTCCACTCCATCATGCTGCTGGGAGAGGGTGCGAAGGAGTTGTGAAAATATTGCTCGGACGGCACGGTGTCAACCTTGATAAACCTGATAACAACGGCCAAACACCGCTCTGGTGGGCTGCTGCGAATGGGTGCATGGGGGTCATGAAAATCTTACTTGGATGCCACGACGTCAACCCCGACAGACCAGATAACAAAGGTCGAACACCACTCTGGTATGCTGCTGCCATTGGGTGCGAGGGAGTGGCGAAGATACTACTCGGACGAGACGACGTCTGTTGGGATGTGTGTGTGGTACGTTGTATGAGGTGAGATGTTCGTTATAGACTAGTCGTACAAGAAAGAAACTACTTAAAGGAAAACACCTATGCCAAGCCCACTCCCGCACAACCAGTGATAGACCTAGCCCACACACAGTAGGCAGTCACTAAGCTAACCCCTAGACATGACCTAAGTGGGTAGCCGTACCTCAACATTATCGTACTTCTATTCTCATCGTGTATTCGGAATGCGGTCACTATAAAAGTTCTGGCAGGTATGTCAGGATTATGAGAAATATTGGGGATATGACAGGCGGAACATAAAGAGGAGAATGTAGCCGATGCTAAGTGATGGTGATGATGACGACTATAAGAGTTACAAGAGCTGTGACGATAATATGAGGGAGATGGGTTCGCTACTATTTGTAAAGTGCCTTCAACATACAAGTATAGCTAAAGAGCTAACAACGTCAACCCCGACAGACCAGATAACCAAGGCCGAACCCCACTCTGGGGTGCTGCTATGACTAGGCACGAGGGAATGGTGGAAACGCTACTCAGACGGGACGACGTCAACCCCGACAAACCAGATAACGACGGCCGGACACCACTCTCGATTGCTGCTTCCATGGGGTGCCAGGGAGTTGTCAAAATTCTACTCGGACGAGACGACGTTAACCCCGACAGACCAGATAACCAAGGCCGGACACCACTCTGGGGTGCTGCTTGGAAAGGTCCTGAGGGAGTGGTGGAAATGCTTCTCGGACGAGACGGCGTCGACCCCAACAAATCGGACAACCAAGGCCGAACACCACTCTGGCTTGCTGCCTCCGAAGGGCGTGAGGGAGTGGTGAAATACTGGTGGGACGGGGCGACGTCACTCCCGACAAAGCAGATAACAACGGTCAAGCGCCACTCTGGTGGGCTGCTTTGAGCGGACACGATGGAGTGGTGAATATACTGCTTGGACGGGGCGACCTCAACCCCGACAAACCAGATAACATAGGACGAACACCACTCTGGGCCGCCACCTCTGAGGGGCACGAGGCAGTGGTGAAAATACTACTCGCACGAGACAACGTCAACCCCGACAGACCGGATAACAAAGGCCAAACACCACTCTGGGCCGCCGCCTCCGAAGGGCACGATGGAGTGGCGGATATACTGCTCGGACGAGACGACGTCAATCCCGACAATCCGGATAACAAGGGCCGAACACCGCTCTGGACTGCTGCCTCCGAGGGGCACGAGGGAGTTGTCCAAATACTACTCAGACGAGACGACGTCAACCCCGACAGACCAAATATCAACGGTCGGACACCAATCTGGTGGGCTGCTCGGGATGGACACGAGGGAGTGATTCAACTGCTACTATCGCGGGAGGACGTCACCCCAAACAAACCAGATAAATACGGCCAAACGCCACTATTTTGGGCTTTTGAGAATGGGCACCTGGGAGCGATAGCGCTTCTCCAGCCTCCAGAATCCGCAGGCCCGAACCCCCCATGAGAGCGAGGAATTGCTCCCTGGCTGCCTTCGAAGGTTGATAATCTGTGTGCCATCCCCCTATGGACCGCCACAGCTCCACAACACGCCCATTATCACCACTGCCTTTTCCCTCTTAAGCTCGCCTAACCTCCTATGGTTCAGGTGCCCGCCTTGGGCTAATTCCCGTTTCCCCCTTCCTCCCAGAGTAAGCCCTCAGACAGAACCCCAAGTTAAAAATTTGTCTTACTGTCCAAGGAACTAACCGTCGAATCCTCGCGATGATTTGCTTGTGTAGTCAAGCCAGGATTTATCACTTTCCGTTCAAGGTCAAGAGTTTGAGCCTTAGTGGGGGAAATTTCTATTTGACTAAAATAAGCAAGTATAACCCCAGTATCCACTATATTTACTTTCCTTTCCATGTTATCTAGTTGAGTATTCTCTCCGCCGATCGATTCTCTCATTAATTTGCCCACAATTCCCTATTTACCCCTCTCTCGCCACACAATCTAAAGTACAGAGGCAGGAGTTATTCAGATACAAATGGAGAAAAAAATAAAGCTCAAGTATTTCTAGCCACCCGTGAAGGGGAATGGAGAGCTATAATAGATAACTGTTGTATAGCCGTGATTTGTTTGAACCAAAGACCCGGTTTAATAAACAGTATGGTTATGCACCAGTATCCCCCCCGGTGGGTGCCAAAGCCCAATCCTAAAGACCGCCCACAAATCCTACTCTCACCCCCCCCATTTGCGATAATCAGGTTACGGCACCGAATGGCAGCTGGAGCGGGTAGCGTGCAACTACTTCTCTTCCACTTGCTTGCTAAAATGAGGCTAAGTCAGGTGTATATAGGAAAAACATAACTATATCGTTCGCACCCCTTCAACAATCACCCTCTTCATGTCTGCTTTCTTCCGCAAATGCCCATATTCTTGAATTTTTAGTTCAATGCCTGTACCTTGTATTCCCTATATCTAGATAGAGTCGATGTATTCTTTTCACAGTCCATACTTCTACGTGTATGTGAAAAGAAAAGTTTTTTCCATTGTTACAGGTTGAGAGCAGTGTTCTGAACAGTTCCAGTCCGTCCGTCTTGGGGGTATGACCGGACGGACCGCCGGTGGTAGTCCGTCTTTTTTCGAGTCCATGGATGGACTAGGGCAGATGGAGGTAGGACCGGACGCCCTACTGGGCCCGGCAGGTTGTGGTGTTTTGCTGTTACATCTCTTTGGCCTGTATTCTCAGAAACTTCAAGCTCACGATTTGATCCCGCTCATAGTTTATGATCAGGCGAGTCATATGCCATATGCGTAAACTAATAAGGAAGGAAGAATACATCTTTAAGAAATAAAAAAGCCAAAAGTGTTCGCCAAATTAGAACTCAAAAACCACCGGCCTGAATCCGCAGCAGTGCAGTGGGCATATCCCCGCTGAATAAGTCACTAGCAGCATCGCCGTCGGAAAGTTCTAATATTGGTTGGAGATATCCGGATCCAAGAGGGTCATCTAAGTCTCCCGGTAACTCTTCTGGGAAATCCCAGGCAGTATGCTGCTAGTCAACTTCGGCTGCATCCTTTCTTTCACATTGTTGCGACATCACCGTGACTATTGTTAAAGCGACTTATGGAAGTCTTTAAAAGAAAAAAATAAGGCTTATAGCAGAATGGCTGGTTTTAGTCTTATCTTAATACTTGTAGCACTTGATGATTTATCTCACCTTCTCTTTCTTGAAGTCATAATATACCGTTTATTGTTGTCGGTTACATGGCATCACCGTATATCACCCATAATTTGTCTGCAGCCCCTGGCCGTCCTCAGCCATCCCCGGCGGTCCCAGCCTTGCCTGGCAGTCCCCGGAGTAATTTGCATTACACAGGACCACGGCTAGCGGTCCCGTCCCGGCCCGTCTTCTTGGTACTATCCCCGCCGTCCCTGTGGGGCCCCTAGTGTTGGATATCTTGGGTTGTTCGCCGAAGCTTAGTCATACGGTTGACTTGGTTGCCATCGGTTATGGGGCCCACTCGTCTTCTTCGCGCTTTGTTTCCTTTCGCTTCTCTCATCTTCTCTCCACTCAATAAGTTCTTTCTACACAGTGAACCAAAACCAGCGAAACTGCTCTTCACGCAACTCTCATTTTGACCTTGAATCTCTCTCTTGTTCTTCACCTTCAGTAAAGTTCTGTCCGCACTATCTCTACCCATCAAGCGGTCTGCAAACACTTTATTCTGCCCACCGCTTAAAGAACCGTAAAAACTAAAATGAACGAAAAATGTGCTATGTAGTTCAGAATTCCCTACTTTGGAAAAGGGGCGAAAAACACTGCAAAAAAAATGGCTGCTCAGCCGCGCTGAAAGATGTATAAAAGCAAAAAAATGCCAGACCTTACCAGAGGAGGCAAGTCCAACGACATAGCACATTTTTCGTTTACGGTACTCAGCCGACCACGGATCATTTCCAACACCTAGACAGTTTAGAACACTGATGCGAAGGATAAAAGATAGAAACCACAGGCCTAACAAGTATTGCACATAGGACTTGCAGAAGCAACTACAGGGTGCAACCGTGCAAAGTGCCCCTTCCACGTTTTAGACGCTTCGGACCATAAGCAATAAGGAAAATTCGACCCAAGCCTCACAGTAAATCACTCGCACCCTAAAATGACTGTTAGCCGGCCAATCAGTTTCCCCTCCTGCCCACCCGGACAATTTCATGCTATGACCCGACCCACCACGCTGACATCTTAATATATAGTACTAGCGATTATCCCCTAAAGGGCTGAAACATTCGGGCCCATTTAAAATGTTAAACACGACTATACAGGTAACCAAGAGCAAACCGATATGGACAATCTCTCTGTCACCATTGTCATCTAGAGCAGTGACGACCCCGCCCTTTCCTGAGCACTGCACCCCTTCTACAGCACGAGGTCTCTCATATCACCATTTCAAGAATATATTAGTGATCAACATTTTAAATGGGGCCGAATGTTTCAGCCCTTTAGGGGATATCGACTGCGGTCGATACCCATGGAGTCCAAAAACCTTTTGCCACTATACCGCAGCCTGGGGGGCGCAGAAGTGGGGGAGCAGGGATGGAGGGGTTTCACCTTGTTTAATGATATGATTTGCTCTCCTGACCTTCTGTTGTGTGACACACCTCAGTGATTATATGGCTCCTCAATTTTTCCTTTGGTCGGAGGGTGTGTATCATGTAACATTGGAAGGGTATATATAGCGGGGCACCCTCCCTCAGTTTACCGTATAGTTCGATGAAGGCCACTTGCACTGATTTTCGGCGAAGGAAAACAGCCGGTCGAACTCTCGGCCAAATGGGTGGAGCAAGTAGTGTTCTCTGAGCGGTTGAGAGGGCCTCGAGGCAGCCGGAGGATTTTTTCGACAGATTCACTCTTCATGCCCAGTACAATACGAAATTCAGGTCGGGTAATTTAAGCCACTCTTGTTGCCGTGGGGCGCCTGGCACCTTGCTAAACTTCTCCCATAGTTCTACCCAAGATTGACTGACACTGAAAATAGAAAAGAATCGGAAAAAATAAAACAATTCCCCACGTTAGAGCGATTTCTTAGATCTGAGAAAAGGGAATCCTTCTGTTCTACAAGCCCCATCTCTCTTTCGCACTCCTCGTCAATATGTGCCCAATGCACTCCCTATTTCCGTCCCCCCGACCTGCTAACTACAAGACCTCGCTCACTGCACAAGATATAGCACTGATATTATGTTTTACACACTATGCGCAATTAACCCTCACTAAATACGAAGAATTGCCGGTTACCCATCCTAGTAGGAGTACTGGGTTTACACTGGTAGTGTACTCCTTCCAACATGTGAGTGGTGCCAGCCACCCCGATATTAAACATAGTTTGAACGATCTTCGCAGAAGTCGCGTGGAAAGAAAGGGGTTTAGATTGGAAAAAGACCTCGATCCCGAAGATATTCGACTTGAACTCTTCATGGTCAGATATGTCGAAGAGCAACTAGCCTCCAGGGTATTACTTACAAACCTACCTGCGGCATCGTGGCAGTGGACCCAAGTGCCCAGCCGATCCGTCCTTGGGCCGTCCCTGGACCGTCCATGGGCCCGGACGGGACGGGTGGCGGTACCGGAAAGGACACCAAGGAAGGATGGGTGCCATGGCGCCAGTCCGGATGACCACCTGGAACAGACAGGCGGGGACTGCAGGTGGCCCAAGTTGTGAAACCTTCTAGGTTTCTCTCCGAGCGGCGGGTGGATCGTACATAGTGTGGGGCCTTTCACGTTGTGTCCGGGGACGACTAGGACCTGCCTTTTCTGTCTCCGCCGCATGCGACCCTTCCAATAATCTCCGTTCAGCTTCGGCCTTCTTGAGCCTCCCCCGAGTCCTTGCTTGCTCCCCCGTAAGAATCCGGCTCATTTCACCATCTTTTGCCCTTATGGCCTCCCGAAAGTGCTGCTCTAGAGATTCCAGTTCCTGCCTAAATCTCTTCTCTTGGGCGGCCAATGCCTCGTTAAGGAATTTTCCTGCATCGGTCTGAGGTAGAGTCATATGTTGCTTGACAATCTCATCCTGGATACGGAGGGGTTTCCGTTCCTGCGACATCAACCCGCGGATAAGCTCTAATCCGGATTCCCTGGTGCCGTGGAATCTCTGAAGAGTGGCGCCCCTGCTAATAAGCCCGCCCCAAAAACCCTCATCCCGGAGGTTATCTTCGCGAGCTTGCCCCTCTGCCGGATCAACGTTCGACCACTGTGTTGTTGTGAGAAGCACGTTCCCTAGTGCTTCCTGACCGCACAAACTTTGGAACATCCGAAGGTTCCTCATGGCAGAGCCTTCCATGCGGGTATGGGTGATCGGGTGAAGGTATATGATACCGGAGAGGAGTTGCTTCTTCTTGTAGGTTGCCGAGGCCCAATTAGCGATCTCTTCCAGGACCTCGGTATCGGTCCTCTCCGTATCATTGAAGCCAGGAGTGTCGACCAGCGTGATTTTTGCACCTGCATAGTGAAAAGTGTAAGGTTGGACCTTGCTGGTGTCTTCCTCTTGTCAGCATTCGAGTCCAACCCCAGCAGGGGACTATCTTACGAGAATAAAGACTAGCGCTCACTTTGACCTCCGGGTTGCCAGTGACCGCCCTGATGAAGTAGCTTTTACCCGCGCCTATCACTTATCTTAGCCAATCAATGCAGGTTTTGAATGGGCTTTGGATTTTACCTGTGATTCCCATTACGGCTATGACAATTCCTCTGTCGGAGTGGTTATGCCCCGATAGTCTTCTAGACACTCGTCGTGGGTCGGGTATTCGGGGCTGGTCAGGTTCTTGGGGTTGATCGGATTCTCGAGACTGGTGGACTTGAGGCTGGCTCCGCACCCGGCGCGGGCCGCGGTCTCGAGGTGGTTGTGAACTGTATCCAGCTGTGTTTATAGCAGGTACTGGCGGCCTGTCTATGAAGTCCTGCTCTTGAGAAATGGGGAAGTTGACCCCTGATAGTCTTCTTGACGCTCGCCGGCTGGATGGTCGGTGCTGGCTAGGTGGTCGGGACTGGCTGGCTTGAGGCGGGCTGCGCGTCCGACGCGGGGCGGGGTCGTCCTGTGTGCCGGCACTCGCCTGCGGTTTCTCTTTCTTCCCGATGCACATTGGAGTAAACTATGATCGGCTTTGGTGTAGAGGAGAGGAAGCTTTAGGATTTCAGTGTGGTTGTAGTAGTTGTCCCAGGAGCAAGGCAAGGAGCCTCCTATATCAACATCCAGCCCAAGTACCATTGGATAAGCTAGTTTCCAGTTAGGTTGGCCCATCCGACAAGCCAACGCTCTTGGGGGAACACTGCTTTGTACTTGCATCAAGCAGAGGTCCAGCGTCAATTGCATGGATTTAGCTGCCGGATGCCCATCGGTACGATACAGTCCCCGATGGGTCTTGACAAAATACCAGCGGGTGACGAGCAGGGATCCGTGGCAGGTGCGCCCCCGTTACCCTACTTTGACGAATTGGGTTTTTCCCTCGGGTGATACAAGTCCCCCGCATGTGCGGAGCGAACACGATTCAGTGTCCTTCGCAACGGAAACTCAGCCCCACGATCCCCCTGTGTTCGCTCTGCACATGAGGGGGACTTGTACTCGAGTACAAAATACCGTAAAAATTGGGAAAACACAGAATACGCTAGCAAGGGTAAGAAAGGGCCGCTGGAAGCGAAATTGCTTCAAGGGGTAATAATACTTTTCATGATCGCCAGCCAAGCCCCAGAATTTCGTCTCTTTTGACAGTTTAATTTCCTCTAAAAGGTATCGCGATTTGCCACACCTTATTTACCCTTGCTAGCGTATTCTGTGTTTTCCCAATTTTTACGGTACTCGTATCTGGCAAGTACTCGGGGGTGTCCTTAAAAATCGGAAACTACTCGAGTACCCGTGCTGAATCAGGGCCAAAACGATCGAGCGATCACAATGTCTGGAAAACTTAACCTTGTAACTCCATGTAACTAGGCATCTTAAACAAGGTATGTTGAACTGAATTAATACTTGTACTTAGC
>Ga0307517_10005220_pt1 | contig 19664 bp, 23 predicted proteins | sample 23_EM_MG_FD_194515 | JGI IMG/M metagenome (GOLD analysis project Ga0307517, IMG submission 194515) | Populus trichocarpa ectomycorrhiza microbial communities from riparian zone in the Pacific Northwest, United States - 23_EM | ecosystem: Host-associated > Plants > Roots > Unclassified | place... | reverse complement strand
TCCTTCTCCATTTACTTTGCTCTCTTGGTTTTGATTCTAGAAACCCGAGAGAGATGGGAAACGTGACGCAAGAAACTCAATTGGAGTACCGATGGACTCTGCATTCAGAGGCCAGATCGTCGGCTCCGTATAGCATTGTTTGTAATGGACAAAGCCAGCTGAGTGGTTTCATTACGGCGGTGCCTTGCTCCTCAAGGCCTCAAGGCCTCAACCGCGACCTCTCATCAGGTACTTTCGCGAGCGTGCATTTGAGAAAAGAATTGGTTCGAGCGGACAACTGCTCTCCTAACGTATATATCAACATGAGATTCCATATTCCATCCCGTTCATGACGTGGCTTTGACCTACTCCTTTACATCTGACATGAGTTTGGTATCAAGGCGCATGTCACATGTCGGATTGAAAAATGGATATATGCCATGGCACTGACCCACAGGTTTGACGGGGTTTCGTGGTACTGTACTCCAGATTTGTCGGTGCCTCATGCCCCCCGCACTCTTTTTGAGTGTGATCGCTCCTGGTCGGGTTTTCTGTGTTCCACTGAATGCGGAAGGATTTTTGTTGAACTCGCGTGCCACGAGCTGAGGGGGGTCAGGCGACGGCTGCGTGTCGATATGAATTTGATATTGATCTTGCATGCAGTGACGTGATTATATTTAGCTGCGCCACTGTGAGATCTAGGTATTTGTCCTTCCGTGGGTCTACGATAGGCATCTCCGGCGGGACGATAATCCCGGTTCTTTCACCAGATCCCGATCCTCGAGGCTTTGCGGCTGATGCAGATGTGCCAGATTCTTTCCACCTCTGTGTTGGATAGTATGGGAGGGAACGATTAACGATCACTGTCACGGTCTGAACTCAATTTGCACCGTTGTGGGTCCGGTGGGGGTCCCAACGGAGATTTCGATCCCGTCCGGCCCCGTGCTCTGGGGATTATTTGGTTGGCTCGTGTGTGCCCAAAGTTGGTTAGACCAATGTGGCGTTCGAACCTGACGAGAGGGCGCCCACGGGATCTATAATGCACCACTGGGTACATAATGCCTCCCGTCTGCAGCGTGCATTCATCTTCCATCCCCTGTGTTCGCCCGCTAGGGTCGTCTCACTTGAGTACTTCGTCGGATTATGGCGTCCACACTTGCTGCGACGAATGGCGATGAGATTCCCCCGCTCCCACCGCACTGGATCTTCGATGGAGAACAAGACTCCCCGAATTACACTGGGTCCCTTGCGCAAAAAGTGGTGCTAAACTTCCACCGCACTCTCTGCCTCGTATCTTTTGGAGGGACGGGCCTCCGTCAGATATGGGAGCGAAGCCACACGATGGATTCTGGAACTTGGGAAGAAGGAAGGAACTCGTTGAGAGAACGTATCCAACACACCAACATTGTGGTATGATTTTCCTGTTTCGGCGTTGGAGAGCATTTCCTCGATTTCTGCAGGCAGGTCTACTTCTTACTACAATTGCAGCCTTCTGCAGCACCGACCCGCCCGAGGATTCTAGATTCCTTCCGTACACCAAAGAGGGTCCCACTTCTCTCTTGCTCCTCGCCTTCGGATTATCCTTCGCCGGGCTCATCGTCGGGTCCACAATCGTGCTGGTTGTCGGGAAATCAACATCCACCTGGTTCTGTTATGTGAGTTGTGGGTTTTCTTACGGTTTCAGGGATGTTGACCCTACGGGGAACCTATGGGTCAGGTCATGATGGGGACGAGGGCGAGAATCTGGTTGACTATGATCTTGCTTGGGTATCCGTTCTGGGCGATCGGAGCTTCGACGTGCTGTTTTGCTGCTGGTGAGGGATCCACCGCCATCCCCGTCCGCGGCCTTCGCCTCACTCAGTACTAGGGCTGTTGGTGGCCGCATCGTATTCCGAGTCATCTTTGATCAGGTACGGGGGGTATTCATTGGTGGTCTCGCCCTTGTCGTGCGCTTTTGCGTTCGCGTGGATTCTCACCATAAAGCCGAGGGCCAGGGCGGGGGCCGATTTCGACATGGAGAAGGTATAAAGAAATGGCGTGGCTGTGGAGCACTTCAATGGTCTGATGTCAATGCTATTTGATTTTCTGAGAGGGGGGAAGGCATAAGATGTTCAAAGATATAGATTTTTACCGAAGTTGCATGGACGGCTGCCTTCGCCGGTGTGACTGGATTTCGGCACCTCTCGGCATCCTAGGCACATGGTCGGACCTTGGAACACGAGGAATTGTGGGTAAATGCGGTCGTCGTAAGTGAACTACAATGGACTGCTAGCTTAGAAGTCCCGTTTACTTGCCTCGTACCGAAAAAGCGGACGCGCGAACTTCTGCTGAGGTACTTGGGTCCGTTTGCTATCACCGGGGCTTTGAAAGGCGGACGTGTCAATTAGAGTTGAGGGAAGGATTCCTCAAACAGGGAACAAACCGTTCATTCCACGCGTGGTTGCTTGAATCGCATGTCCCGCACGATGATAGGGAGTTCTTGGAGGTTTGTCGTCACAGATGTTGGGGTCTGACGAGAAAGCTGACGAGCGGAAGCAGATCACTGAGGTTCTCATCGTATACCACTTGAGTTTGGGCTAGTACGGTGGAAAGCATGCCATTGCAGTTGGGCGCCGTGTCGCGGGGTAGCTCGCACCATCGCGTGGATCCCCTTTGTAAACCGGCCAAATCTGGGTCCGCGTGTAGTTCTTTTTTACGCGAGTCGATGTCAACGGTGAGGGTACCACGGCTGAGCGATAGGTGGATCTGGTCAACACGATGGCGGAGGGTCGTAGACTTGGAATAGTGGATCCCCACGCACAATGAAATCTGCAGAATTCCGGACGGAAGAGTGATCAACGCGCCAGTTTGGTTTTCTACGGCCCTACGAACAGGACTTACACAACCTTTTCTAGAGCTTGAAGTTGGCATAGGCAAGGCGTCCTCGTTTGTAAGTAAGAGATTAAGGATCTCGCCCGAGCGTAGGCGCCCCGGGCGATCGATGTTTTCCCTGAGTTCCTTCGCCATTGGCGCTAAACATAACTTGATCACGAACTTGTCCGCCCCCTAACGTCATGTCCGCGGTGGCACTCGGCTTAGTTGGGCTGCCTGCAGAGATACTGGAGCATGTACTTCTGCATCTTCTTGTCCAGGATATCATCAAGATGGAAGTGGTGCGGAGATCATTCAATTGCCGACCACGCAAATCCTTGTTGACTTTCGTGCACAACCCAGGTCAGCCGACACTTCCGAGCTCTCATTCATGATTCTCCCACCCTTCAGTACCGATGCGAGCTCTTCGCTGCCGGTCTGATCGACAACCCCTCCAATTCTTGCGATTTGGTTGAGCGTCGAAAGCTCTGCGAAGAATATGTGCATAAATGGTCCGATGCGGCGACCGTTGTAAAGAGAATCCACAAGCTTCCACCGAACCAACCGACATTCTTTAGTCATCCTGTCGGCAGGAATACGATACTCTTGCGTTCTAGACCGGATAACGGCCTCAATCTTTTCTATATCCCACCAGTGGCGAGCCGAAAGCCGATTAATGGATGGAACATCCCTCCATTTTCTTTCAATCTACTGGATACTTGCGCGTATCATCCAGACAACGTGCTCTGCGGCATTGAGCCTCAGGAGGAGTGAGTAGTGACCCCCTCCTTGCCCAATGAATAACATTCGGTAGGTGATTATATGCAGCTTGCTTCGTATCCACCTTTTCAACCTTCAGGATGGTTCTCCCTATCACGCGCCCCCCTCAAACCCCATGACGTGTGCCATCCCACGGGGCATGCTCGGTCGGATAAGACGCTTGAAGTTAGCTATCACGGGTTCCAGAGTCGCGTTATGTCTTTCCCACCCCGATGCGGCCCTGCCAAACTGGGAAGCATGGACGGTACTTGTTTGGGACCGAAAGACTGGGGATCTGGTAAGGACGTCGTGACCAGGGAGTGGCCATATTTTCCTGACCTCACACCAGATACTCGACGTTTCCCCCAAAGACCGGAATGGATTCGTCGGCTCCGAGGTCGTTTTCCTCGACGAGTTCCGAATCATGGTTTCGGCTCGCTACACCGATACTCATCCTCCAGAATTGATCGTGTTCGACACACTCATTCCACAGGGCTGTCCAGGGAATTCGCGGCGATTCAGTCTCCCACCACGGTACGGCAGTGAATACTACTCTGTCGTACACGTAGACAGGGATAGGTATTTGGGGAAACTGGACAAGGATGTGCCCTTCATCACCGATCCAACCCAAGCGATCCTCGTCGTAGAGGTTTTAAGACCCATGCGCCGAAGTGTTTCGCTCGTCGTGCGGATGCAGGCTTTGATTGAGAACGTGTGTTCAACATGCACAGATGATCATATACCTTGGGATGAGTGGGGGAGAGGTGCGGCAATTATGGAAAGCCCACGTGGCCCTCGGTCCCCTATTCACGTTCACGGTACCCATGTGGTTGTGTTGGCAATGCGGTCTCTGTATGACTGTCGCGTCCACGTCTTTGACTTCGGCCGGCGTAGGCGTGGCTCACTGCCGCTTCTGGATAGGGGGGACGGCGGAGCAAAGAGGAGAGTCTTGTTTGAGGACGGAAGGGAATTCATACTTGAAGCAGATCAAATCTCATGGGATGGCGTGCAGTCGCTGGGCAACGGGGCCTTCTTCCATTCCGTGAGTTATCTCCCCCGCTCCTGTAGCGACGATGCTGTAGACTGACATTATAGCAAGCCGTCGCCGAGTGCCCCCGATTCGGATATGGCTTTGCATGTTTGGGAACTGATTTATTATAAGAATATCTTTCGACTCGGTTATTTCCTCCTACTCTCCTGTACTACTGGATGACTTTTCGTAAGGATTTAGGATATTAGAAACTCGTTTAGAACCCATTTCAAACACAGGGGGCTGCCTGAACTAGGAATATCTCTGGGGGATCGCTCCGGAAATCGGCCGTGCCGCCAGGGGTCACTCATCGCCTCTCACGGACACCCTTGGCCCCGTTCTCGCGTCCGACGATGACTTCGAGGGAACAGTTGTGATGACTCTTTTAGTGACTACCTTAGCCTGCGGTTACCAATCTCAGCTGCCCCGAGATGAAGGACGCCGGAGGCACCGGATATATCTGTGTTGGCCAGAACCTATTCCGACTAACCCCTGGCGCGGACCAGGGGCACATTGGTTCTCCTGTGACGGATTTCCCTTCCGTTTATTCGTAGTGGGACCAGGAGCATCTTAATTCTTCTGCGACGGCCAGGTTGGTCCCAATAGTTTATAACGGCCCAGACACCCATTTTCCTATTCGAACATGCCATCCCAAGTGTTGGTTGTGTCTTGTATTGGCTTTCCGGGTCATAAAGCGCGGTTCGTGAGAGCGGAGAGGACAGTAGAAGGGACTCCCCTTGCCTCGCGTACACCCTCTCTTCTAGAATCTAGCACATGTAGCAATCTCCCCCTCCAAAATTTAGCATCTAGGTCCTCTCCGGCAAAATGTGATTGGATGATCGACAACAAAAGATCTAAGCCCATGACAAAACCTATTCTTTTTCGCCTTCGGCGCACCTCCGGCCGGTCTTTTTGGCTGTGTTTCTCTAGTTTCTAGTTTCTAAACCCTTACGGAAAGTCATCCACTATCCATACATTTATCAATGGGATTGCTGCGGATCCCGAGGGCCGGATACCTGTGCCAGATTTTCCGAAACGCAAGCAACTGGAATACTGTCCGTGTTCCTTAACACTGATACTTTACTTAGTGGGTGGGGTGAAACGATATCCTGACTCGTTTTCGAAATTGGGAACGGAACTAGCTGCTTCGCGTAGGACGTACACGAATCTGTCAGGAGTAGTGGAAGAGGTATCCAGGATGAAATCCCGCAGAAATCTCTTCTGGATGGCCGTTTGTTCCTGTTTTATTCAGGTCGGCGATTGATGATGCCGCGGAGGTCGCCCGCCAGGAAATTGTTCTCTTCTCACCCTCAGCCACGCGCTGACTCACTCCGCTCTCCATGTTCCTATCAGGTACTAGTGTGCCAGTAGCGAAGTACACCAAGGTTGGCCTTGCTTTACTACAGGGAGTGGTGGAAGGGTGAAACGAAACGAACGGACGACATGAGAGAGGCGAGGAGGTGGATATATTGTCGAAGGAGCGGCGCGTGTTATCCTCCGCCTAGGCTGGGGCCAACCTCTCGCTTTTTGGTGGGGGTTGTTAGGGGGCTGTATTCGGCGATGACCGAAGCCTAAATGCTGATATCCGCGGCTGGGTTTGAACGCGAGAGAACGGATAAAACTAGACGTAGGATAAAAAGAGGCAGGCTGCAGCCTTAGAGACGACACCTTTCCTACAACCTCCCTTCCTCTGAATTTAAGGCTGGATTCCAGCCTATCCTCCGCCCTGCCCTCTCCACCGGCGCCAAACCGCACTTGACCGTAACCTGGACTCATCCACCCCCTAACTTCATGTCTGCGTCGGTACTCGACCTAGCTGGTCTCCCTGCAGAGATCCTGGAACATGTATTTCTGCATCTTCCTGGCCAGGATATCATCAAGATGGAAGCGGTGCGGAGACCACTCGCCAACCCACGCAAACCGTCGCTGACCCCTGTTGCACGATCCAGGTTAGCCGACACTTCCGGACCCTCATCCACAATTCCCCCACTCTCCAGTACCGGCGTGAGCTCTTCGCCGCCGGTCTGATTGATAATTCCTTCAATCATTGTGATTTGGTCGAACGTCGAAAGCTATGCGAAAAGTATGCACACAAGTGGTCCGATACATCGATCATCGTAGCAGGCACCCACAAAATGCCCCCCAACCAATCTTCACGCTGGAGTAAACCCACGGTTCTCGGCAGGAACATGATAGTCTCAGATTCCCCACCCGATGGGGGCCTTGATATCCTGTCTATCCCACCAGTGGCGAGCGGGAAGCCGATTGACGGATGGACCATCCCCCCGTTTCCTTTCAAGGTGTCGAGTTTTGCTGTATATCACCCCGAAAATCTGCTCGCCGTTGTTGAGCGTCAAGAAGAGTGAGTGATGTCCCCACGCCCAATGGATGGCATTTGGTTGCTAACTATATGCAGCTTGCTGCGTATCCACCTTCTTAACCTGCGGGACGGTTCTCCTTATTGCGCGCCCCCCTTCGATGCCATTACATGGTCCACCACGCGGGGTATGCCACAGACAGGAGGCGAGACGTTGAGCATCACGGGCTCCAGAATAATGCTGTGTCTTCCCAACTACGATTTGACCCCGCCAAACCAGGCGCTTGTCTGGGACCGAAAAACCGGGGACCTGGTAATGATTCTACGGCTACGGGGTAGCCATGTCTTGCTAACTTCACCTTAGGTGCTCCACATCCCCTCTGGAGGGTCCACGACACTTGAGAAACCCAGGGTTTTTTTCCTCGACGAATTTCGGGTCGTGGTTCCGGCTCTCTCCCTTACTAATGATCCTCTCGAGCTGATCGTGTTCAACACGTTACTTCCACAAGGCCACCCAAGGAACTCACGACGATTCCGTCTCCCATCTGGGCGCCACGGCGGGCACCCCGCTTTCGTATACGTCGATCCGGATAGGTATTTGGGAACACCGGACAGAGATGTGCCCCTCATCACCGATCCCACCCAGACAATACTCGTCGTACAAGTTTTGAGGCCCGTGGAGCTGAAACGTGCTTTACTCGTCGTGCAGATACAGGACCTGATGAAATATGTGCTTTCAACACACACAGATGTCTGTATACCTTGGGATGAGTGGGGAAGAGGTGCTGTGACCATGGAGATACCAGTACACAACCCCTTCTCCGTTAATGTTCACGGCATCCATGTGCTCCTGTTACATTCGGAATGGCAGGCCCGCACGACGTATGCCATCCGCAGCTATGACTTTAGCCGGCATGGGTGCGGCGCGCTGCCGTTTCGGGATGAGGGGGGCCGGGTTGGGAGGAGTGCTTCATTTTGGAATGAAAGGGGATTCACATTTCAAGTGGCTGAGGAAAACACGTCCTCACAGAGTGGTATGAAATCACTGGGAGACGGCACCTTTCTTCTGGTGAGCCATTTCACCCACTCTCGTAGCAACGGCGTCATAGGCTGACACTTCGGTAAGGTGTCACAAGAAGATTCTCCCGAATCAGACATCACTTTACACGTTTTGGAACTGACTTGAGAATTGGTGCCTATCCGTAAGGTTAGTGATATCTCTAACCGTCGCAGAAGGGAGGTGCTAACCCGAGATTCGCGTTGCCCACGACTCAGCAAAACGGCCGGGGACTCTGCACCTTCCTTAAAAGTTTCTGGATATTCGTCCCGACTCGTGTGCACATGGTGTAAACCTTACGGACAGTCACCCAACTCTTCTGTATTCCACTGGGAGCTCGTTTGCACAATTACATAGGCTGTTCTACAATTTCCGTTTATGCCAATCACAATCCTTATCCACCGCCCCGCTCCTCGATATCAAAACCGTGGTTTACCCTCCACAAGACATCCTGCACATACCAACTAAACGTGCTATGGGGGGTGCCGACCACCCGATCAGCCCTCGCAACCACCATCGCGTCCAAGAACGGCACCAACATGTTCCCAATCTCCATTCCACTAATTGGATCGCGAACGCCGGCAATTTGTTCCTCCTCCTGGGGAAAATCCCCAAGGAAGAATACACAAGGAAAGGTTTGACGGAATAAGCGGAGGTACTCGTCCGTGTGGGGGCCTTTCGAATCGGTCGCAATGAAAAGGGGTACATTGAGACGTCCCAAGTCTGAGTCCGTGTGCAGCTCTCCTTTACATTTCCTCATCGAGTGAACGTCAACAGTGGGAATATCATGGTCGAATGGGAGGTGGACGGGGAAGGTGGACGGTGAGATGTACCGTTCGGGGGGGAGAGACCAAGAGCTATTTCCCGTGATGGAACAGTCCAGCTCCAGCTGGCGCGTGCGTTCGATAGATAGTCCCAAAATCCCATGAACCAACTTCCACCAGAGCATTCTGGAATGTTCCATAGCAGTTTCGAGAAAGTAGCCGTCGTTGCATCGCAGGTGCGCCCCGAGGAAACGGTCAGACCCAGGACCGGTGATCTTCGTTGCGATATCGGCAGAAAGTTTTTGCAGGAGAGGGTGTTTTAGGTTCATATGTCGCCGAATCTGTTTCCGTATCGCTCTGTGAGCAGGATCTGAGAGCTTTAGACGACGCGAACCGAAGAGAGATCCGAGTTGGATGAGCTTTGCAGGGTGATCCATTAGGGAATTCAAGGCGATGTCTTCCGAACGTGTCGCGCTTGTAAAAGTCCTTGGACCTGAGGAGGGACCCGGTATGACCTCATCGGTGAAATAGTACTGATATTGAGACGCGTCTGGGATGACTAGGACATCATCTGCGCGTCGATCAAGCCGTGAAGAGAGCCATAAATGTGCGCTGCCAAGAGTTTGGATGGTGGGTTGCAGTTGTCCGATTGAGTCAAAGTCGGTGATCCAGCCCCAGGGAAGGTAGGTGTAAGTGATAGATTTTCGATTCTTTTCGACCGCACAACGTTTGGGAAGGTCTGAGAAATTCAGTAAACCTCCTCGCGCGACAGCTGTATTATCTCGGTTCGCCCAGTTTTCCGAAAGCTGACACAGATAAGCCGCGTAGTTTGCGTCCAAGGCGCGTTGAAGAACGGTGAAGTTGCGATACGGGATGGTCCTACGACCGAGTCGAACGGGTGGGACGAGCAGCGTTCGATTCAGCAGACGGGCGAGTACCAGGGCGTTCTCAAGGGCAATACGTTGGTTATGGAATCCGCTGTGAGGAAGATAGGCCAAGAGCTTTTCGTCGGGTCGGACTTGAGTTTCGGGATTTGGTTGAAACATTTGAGTAGTGTCAGATCGTGAAGGGGGAAAGGAAGTTGCGACCGGGGGCCTGAAGAAATGTATATTAGACATGGGTATGCTATTGAGGGTATCGTCTTGGTTGTGGAGCGGAATTCGAGGTTTATCAGCGACAAGCCCGGGCGCGATACCCATCTTGGAGGAAAATGGAGCCCACCTCGACGCGGTAAAGAGATAATACGCGGTCCCAAAACAGCATAAGGTCGCAAACACTAGGAACATGACAAGCAGAACAAGTCGCTTCTCCTGCAATATCAGACTGGCTGATATGGCTTGCGATTCTGTCCGTGCGGTCTGTCCAGGGGTGCTGATGTCTTGGAGGCGTGGGGTACGTTTGTTGGAGGGGAAGGTGATGTTTTCCGGATTTCGCAAGAGAGGGCCCCTGCGGATCCGATATGCTCCTTTCTCCATGGTGATGGAGGGGGAGTTCTGAGCAGCGCGGTGGTTGAGAAAGCTGGTCATCGGAGAGAGGTAGGTGAGGTGGCGGAGTGCGCGACCGCAAAGTGCCAGTGGTTCAACAAATTCAAACGTCCCGAGTTCACGTGACCAGCCCAACCTCGGAGGATGCAATTCTGGATTCAATTATCTTTTTACAGGATGTGTGATACGGTCAGCTTGAGGTCCACATAACCTCCCAGTTCCTTCTCAAGGCTCGCTTTGAAAAAAGGGACCCTTCCATTGAAAACCTCGCGTGCCTCCTCGTACCTGTAGAGTCCAAGTCTGGCCCGCAACCGAGTTTTCGACCCGGGATGGTGGTCGGAAAATCTCTGGGCTATCTTCCGAATGGAAGCACCCATGTGCATGAACTCCGTCAGTACACGGTGTTTTTCAAGGTACGAAAGGTACCCTTCGAATTCCTCGAAAGACTTCCAGGGCCAGGAGTTGTCGTAAGCCATGGGGGCATGACCCAGGCTGAACGGGTTTGCAAGGTTTATGAGGGAGATGGAGTTACTGGGGATCGAACCCATGAACCGTGTGATGCCCCGTGACAGGCTAAAGCCGAGCACTTGGAGCGTATGGCAGGTCTCCAAGAGCGTTTTGAAGACCTCACGGTCACCTGTGAGAAAAGTCGCGATCGGCACATGTGTTATACCACAACCAATGGGAGATGGCTGACGTTTATCACGGAACTCAAGGCCTCTGAAATCAAGGACCTGAAGGCGGGGTCCACAGGGCTCGAAAAAGTGTGGAGAACTACGGATGAGCTCGAAAATCTCGAGTTCACGGAACTCGAAACGTTCGAACGCGAATGGACGTCCCCCGTCGGTCAATCGAATTTTGATAAAGGGTACACTCGGCTCGACGCCGTACAACTCATCTGGCAAAGTTGGGTCGCGGTCGTCCCAACGGCCTGACAGGTCGAAATATTCGAGGTTCGGCAAACGGCCGGCGAGAGCCCTTATGACCTCCCAGGTTCTGCCGATACCGGTGTCCTGGTCCCACAGAAGATGCTTGAGAGTGCCGGCGAACGAGGAGAAGACCGGGACGAGAAAATCGAGAGATGTATGTTTGGGGCCGATGTGGCATAGCTCCAGCTTCTGGAGGTTTGGAAATGAAATAAGGTGGGGAAGCGCCGTCTCGAGGATGTCGGTATCCAATGGTGACGGATCATGATGGAATGGTAAATCGCGGCGGATGGTGAGGACGCGCACATGTCTCGAAACCCCGCAAGGGTCAGGTCTAATTCTGGAGCACCACTTCTGGATGTACCCGATGCAGGAGAATTCAACGGTGGAGAAGAGGTAATGTTGGCTTCGATTGACCCAGGCGGTTGATACCAATGAAGCGGCCTGGAGACACCTGTGGGTGCGGGTGCTCCAATCCTGGTACGGCAACCGAACTAGTTGGTCAATGATGAAGTCGACAACATCTTGGGGGATGTGCATCGTGCTGGAGTTTGAGTCGTAAAGGTTCTGGTTAGAGTGTTCAACAGTGTTGCCCCTGTAGAGGGGGTCGGAGAAGCGCCACTCGGTTTTTCCCGTTCCTATCGACCGGTCAGGTCAGATCACAAACACCAATCGCTGGGTTATATGTACAGCATCATCTCAGTCATGCGACCGAGTACCGTTGTCAATTATACTTCAGCATCACCAATCTACCCGAGTTACACCCCATCCGCGATCATCCTCTGTGGGTTCTCGACCCATCCCCTCCAGGTCTCCACAAAGGCAGCAAGCTCAGCACCCTCCACGACTCGGTGATCCGCGCTCCAGCTCACACCAACCTTCAGCCTCCTCTCTCCCTGTCCGTTCTTGTTCCTGTTCACGTCCCATACCCACTTCGCTCGTCCAATTGCCACGATGGCAACTCCACCTCCTGGTACGAGGACGGGGCTAGCGAAATCTCCGTCTCCGATAGCGCCGACGTTGGATACCGTGATCGTTCCTCCTCGTTTCGGCATCTCAGTGGGGGTAAGACCACACGGTACCTGCCGACCGAGATGGGAGAGGTGTTTAAGCGTCGACGCCAATGAATACACAGAGTGTGTAGAGACATTCCGGATCGTAGGGGTATACAGACCGGTCGGAGTTGACAAGGCGATTGAAATATCCGCCCCTGGCCGTATTGTTAGCGTGGGTTTTGGGGGTGGGGATGAGGAAGACGGGGATATTTGGGGCGTGATTGAAGAGCGGAACAAAGGCCACTCTGCCATCGCTCTCGAGAGTGTCTTGAGCAGGATAGGAAGGTAAGTCAGTTTAGTGTACTGGCCGGAGCTTGGGGTTGGGGTGCTGAAAGGCGAGTTTGGAAGGATTGCAGTCGGTGAAAGGGGAGGAACGTTGTTAGATTGTGAGGAAGCTGGTAGATATTGTTGTGGAATGTGTCCATTCAGCGATGGCAATAGTGCATGCAACTCGGTTAAGTCCAGAGTCGTCGAATATCTGAATGGTCATCGTTAGAAACGGACAAATGAAGCGTGGCGTGGCAAAGCGAAGCGGGAAACTTACCCAAAATGAGGTATTTCGAGGCTCTGAAGCGCATATAGTCAGCGAATTCGTCAATTACCAACGCGGCTTCAAATCCTCACCTTGACCATAGCCTTCCACATGCCATACCTTGTCCTTCCCAATTCCACAATCAAATCCTCCCCTTCCGGTGTGATGCTTGGTTGTGAAAAAGTTGGCTGGGGGGTAGAAGTGTTCGCCCCTGCGAGGTAGGCCTCTACATCAGACTTTTCGATTCTCCCATTCTTTCCGCTACCAGGCATGAGCTTGGATAAATCGAGGATTCCGCTCTTCATTGCGAAGTGTCGGACGGAGGGGACCGCCAAGGCATCGTCCGAGCTAGAACGAACTGGTTCTCCTGGTTTGTTGGGATCGAGGGGGTGGTGACGACGTGGGGTCGTGGATTGAGATAGGCCGTCTGTCGGTAGTACTGTCGCGGGTCCAGCGGGTGGAGAGGTAACCGGAGCCGCTCCTGGTTGACCTTCAGAGGGAGATGTCTCGACGGAATCCGCTTCTTCACCGTCCTCCGTCTCGATGAGACAAAGGGGTTCTCCCACTTTGGCAACTTCACCCTCCTTGACAAGGATTTCTTTCAAGACACCGTCAAACGGACTGGTGATTTCGACGCTAGCCTTGTCGCTCTGGACCTCACAGAGAACATCGAAAGCTTGAAGCGTTCCCTGAGCCTTGACGCTCCTACCACACGGAACGAGAACGGTCAAGCCTCGCCTTCAGTTACACGACGATTTCAACGCACCAGCTAATAACTTCGCATTCCGTGATTCCTTCTCCGATGTCCGCGAGCCTGAACTTTTCGAGCTTGGGGGCTAACCAGGCCGGACAACTGTGAAATCGAGCTGACTTTAGGAATCTGCCAGAGGGGATGCGGCCATGGAATCTTGCGAGGAACATGGAAGAGGATTGAGGAAAACGAGAAGGCGACCCAGTTCCGGATCTTGCAACTTGATGCTACCGGGAAAACGGGCGCCTGGGTAGAAGGCGTCGCCAAACACTAACAAACAAACGTCTCCCGAACGTGACGTCAACTTGGCCGAAGCCCGTCCATCACCGTCCCCAGTCTACTGTCAGAGTCGTCGCCGGTGCTGCAGGGACCATTAACTTCCAGGACTAACTCCTTTTGGTTGCCGGTTTCTAATTTAAACTTTCAACCTTTCTCACAAGAAGCATACGGTCATTTTGTACGGCACGAGTCTCTGGTCACACACCAGAAGCTGTTGTCCTACAATCCCAGCATGTGGGCCCACCCGGGTTGTGTCTACACGAGACGTGGAATCCGCAGTTCCGGTGACCAACGGTGCCGAATGCTTTTCAGAAGATACACTTGGCGTCGACGTCCGTCTAGATATCACGGTCGTCGGGGACACCAACGTCAGATGGTCAGCCGTTTCACTCACCAACTCAAAATTCCGACAGCATGGCTAACGGTGCATTTAGCCACGCTTATGCCGTTGATTGAAAAGACCAAGAGCCTCCTGGAGTTCCTGGTCATGATTGGGCAGGCTTTGCAATGAATGCGAGAACGTCCGGATGCACGGCTTGAAAACCGGATGTGGAACTCGGCGTACACTTCTCTGAGTTGATATTTCTTTGCCCCATCCAGGTGTGCACGTCTTCGGGACTTCACGCAGGAGTTGGTATTGAGAGTCCCCTTTCAAGCCCTCTTAAACAACAGCTGTGCTCCTTCTATAGTAGGACTTTAAGCTTCTTCGAAGAGATACCTTCAGGAGTTAGATCATGTCCCCTCCACATTTAGGGTGTACCTGACCCCCTCTGGTCACATAAATATTAGCGAACAAACGTAGCCGACACATGAATTATTACGATAAAACTCTCTGCCTGAAACACTTATACTTCTGCTTCCGACAGCAGTTTACAAGGAGCGCGAAGGTTGAAAACATTAGAGCTTCCGACCACCGGCCAAGTTCATAACCCCCGGAGGATTGTCCTTTTCTTCAACTTCCGGAGAACAGACAAGTTCTCGCCGTACACGCTGGCCAAGGAGGTATCAAACACCGCGTAGTCGTCGTACCTCGCCCCAATCTGGAGTGTAAATCGACGGGAGCTCATTATGCGAGAGGTAGTCGTACAGGGACGGCTCGATATTGGAGGAGAAAAAAATACCGAGTTTAGAGGTGAGGGTCGTCTCCCAGTATTATGTGGATTTATCAGCATTCCAGGCGACGAAGGGGGCCCCCCATGTAGAATGTTTATTTGAGCTTCCTCTTCGACAAGCTTGATCAAAGATGGCGTCCAATATCGAACGGAGGCGAGGTTGAAGTATGTCCTACGGAACAAGTAAAACCAACAATTTGTCATGGGAGACTGAGATGGCGGTCCGGACTCGAGAGGCTGATCTATGGTCGCCGGCAGGCCACGTGCGACCGGGTTTTGCGAGCCCTTCCACCGCCACGCTCTTGAAGGGGAGGAGAACACCGGAGGGGGTCAGTATGTGTCCGAGGAGTAGCGAACACAGCATTCAGACGGTAGGGTCTTCAACGTCGAACAAAATCTGTACATGCAGGAAAGGCGATCAACCGCAGGGACCTACCTTCACTGGGAGGCTGAGAACGGTTTCTGGGGGGCATGTTCTCACATACTCGGTTGGCCCAGGTCGGTGGGTGAACTAGAGCAGTAAGCTATCACCAGACAATCATCTCGAGGTTTCAGTGACGAACCCACATACCTTGAATAACTGGAAGCGGAGTTCACTCGTCAGGTACCTCCTTCCCTCATACGCCACAGAGCTGGCTGAAAGGCTCGCGAACCCGTAGCGAGGCTCGTGCCTATGACAAAAACAAGATCCTGGGGCGTTGGTAGGCATTCACGGGAGTTCTTGTAGAGGGGATTTGGAAAACGTACCGTAATCGCTATGGATGGGGTCATTAGGTATTGCGAACGACACCAGACGGTCCGACCAGGAAGCAGGCCGAGAGAGAAGTTGATTTTTTCCTTATCGATTCGGGAGTGTGCGTGTTATCCGACGACAAAGAAACAGGATTATAAACTGTGTGAATTCGTTGTGATTACTGAGGCGTGCAGTGTGATGGTTGAACGGAGCTTTGTGGCCAGACACCGGCCCCCGGCCACGGCAAAGAACGGAGGCGACTCAAGGCTGGCCGTGCCGGCCGCCGATTGTTGTGTGGCAAACAGGCGCACGTTCCGCTGCAGGGCATCCGGGATTCCCACCAAAACCGTTCTTGCGGGTGCATCCCTGGGGACGAAAGGAAGAATTTTGTTCATGACATAGGAGGTGTGGGCCCGGTGAAAATGGTATACCCAGGAGATCCCACAAGGCACTGACTGTGTTACTGTGAGTAGACGCTGGGCATCATCTCTCTACAGCGGGGGGGAGACGTATTGCGTGGTGGGTCCAAGAGTGCAAAGGAAGGGACTATGGGGCAAGATTTCCCCTCAATCCTTCTTCTGCAGTGTCGCGAACAGGAACCGGCGGCACGGGAGGATTTGAAGAGTTGAGCCACATGTTCAGGGGTGTGTCATGCTGCGTGTAATGTACTTATGTCCAGCTTAACTTTGCCATTGTCGATCCCACACAACCCCGCTCCCTGGGGTGCTTCCGTTGGATGGTGATCTCATTCCCATGATGTAGTACATGCTGCAGTGCTCAGTGGCGATCATTTCAATTGAGAAAATTTCCGAGGGCGCGTCACAACTCTTCGAATCCGGTATCGATCCCGTCGGCTCTGTGGGCCGCTGGTGCGAGGCGAAATTTTCGTTCAGGGTGGTTTGTACCTGAAACCAATGCCGTTAACTGTTCCACGCGTCACAGTCTGTCATCCGACCAATTATTGCCGATCCCAATTATTCCCACGATTCAATTGAATGGGGGGGCTTTTACATACTAATCGATTGCGTAGATGATGTGAAGTCCCTGAAATTGCACTTCAAGTTGTTTTTAAAATCGTTCTCCTGGCAGGTGACCGGTGACTTGTGGCTTGCTTGTTTTGGGTGACTTCGATATGCAAAGGACCTCGAAACGGCGGCCGGAAGAATTGAGAAAGGAGCCCAGTTGTCTCATGCCAGAAGCGAGGACGGTGTAAGGAAGCAAAGCGAAAGAACGCGCAATTGTAGCATAAAACACAACAAAGGGACCGAAACGGGCATTGGAAAAAGCAATGAGCGCGAGGGGCGATGGAAGAAAGCGAGGTTGCCCGGTGTTCATTTGATGAGAGGTGGGGGGGATGATGGGGCCTCAAGGCCTCATTGTCTGCGATTCGGTTGCGGGCTATGCTGCTTGTTGGCGGTACTACTTGTCTTATTCCCATTGGGGTGCGAACCCCTGTGCCCAAAGCTGATTCGGCGGACTGCGTTTTCATTTCCACCTGTATCGCCCCATCAATGGCTACACCAGAAAAATACATTATTCCCATTATCACGTCACTCACAAAAACTGGGGACGTGCCCCCGACGCGAATAGCGAATGGCAGACAGAAAACCGAGGGGGGAAACCAGATTATCGACCTGCTGATTTCGAGGTACGAATCGGCTGACATCAACGCGACATATCTCCCTTCTCGTTTTCTGCGATCGGCGGACGCAAATGATTGAATACACTCCTTAGCATAGACGGGCGATACAATATCATACTACGAATTCATCCAGCACAAGGATCTGAAGCACGAACCACTGATCATAGGGGACCTGTGGCCGGGGTTGGCCGGAACGCGATGTTCATTCTCTCGTTGGGGTGCTCAATCCTTCGGTATTGGAATGTGCCATCTTGAACCTGCCTGCCACTTTCGAGACTGGTGACTTGACCACACGAGAGCGTTATCCCGGTGCGCGTCTGCACCTTTTCGTGTAACGTCGAAGTACGGTCTCGTAATCTGAGTCGGAGATTTTCTCCGGTGTCTCGCTCGTGCTGGTGAGCCCACCAGAGATCGCTGCCTTGATCTGATGCATATCTTTGCGTGTCACTTCGGGAGCCTCCAGTTTATCCCGCAGGTGGTCAACTTTTCGGTTCCGCGAGCTCCTAGCTAATCCTCACGGGCAATAATAAGGGTTGTCCACTTTTGGCTACGGTCTTCCTCTCTTGTTCTCGACGCTTCGGGTCACGTCGGGTTGGGTGAAGGGTCCTATGGTGAAGTTTTAGTGCGTCAGGAGTTCCATTCGGGCGCATGGGGTGGTGTGGATGTGGATGGCACAAGAGGGATGTTTCATTCCACTCCGGGGGTGGAATCAAAATGGCCCTCGATCTCATGTGCCTCGCCTCTGCACCGATAGACGCAAACGTATACGAAACCCAAAAGCCATTTAAAAGTGCATCGCGGCACGTCCTGCCCTAGAATGTGCTTCAACCAGTAAATTTTTCAGCTAATCGCCGGTCCGCATGCCCAGGAAGTATGTCACGCCGTGATGCCGGGTTCCAATATGATCAAAAGAGCGCCGCTCTCAGCCGTATTTCGCACCCACCAGCGCTCAACTCCAGACCTGTCTGTTTGACTATCTACATAATGTGTTGGTCTAGGCCACGAGCGATCCCCCTCCAAAGCTGGGCGGTGCACTTGGCTAACCAGGTTGGTAAGGTTATGTTGTACGGAAATCCGTCCCGCCTTTTGCATTCTTCGCTCCGGTGATTGCTCTCCCCGGTGAAAAGGGAGTGCACTCAATTGGGTGGCTACCAAGTGACCACGGGATTTCCCGGGAAGAAGGTTCATAGTAAGTATGATTCAAACTTGATATTGATAATGATCGCTGCTGTTTCGAAACCACCGACACGTGCACGGAGTTGTGATGGTGCATGCTCCGGACGTCGTCCGTGCGGACCTCTTGTGACTGGATGATTGTCCGTAAGACTGCACCGCGTACAAACGAGTCCGGGCGAATACCCAGGAACCTCTAAGGAAGGTGCAGAGACCCCGACCACTCTCTCGGGTCATGCGCAGCCCGAGTCCCGGCTAAGTGGCACCGACACCCCTCTACGGTCATATCTGATCTTGTGGATAGCCTCTCATTCTCGTATCCCCGCCCCATCCATACCCTGGAGGCAATTGAGGTTTGTTGGATAAGTGAATGACTTTCGTAAGGGGTTAGATGCCTAAAATCTAGGAATCCGGGACTGCCGCTAGAATGTAAGATCGGGGAAGAGACCACCCGTCTTCAATCACAGCCTCTGGTTCCAAAGCAACCATGACGCTGCGCGACGAGCGTCAGCGGTGACCCACTCTTCCGTCGCTTCCCCAATGGGTTCTAGATCTAAAATTCAAACCCTTATGGAAAAATCTGTATCAAATCGGGAAAGGCTCCACAGTACCTCGGTCCCCGTTCTACTTAACTAGGGCCCGCGTCGTTTCCCCCGGCCTGGTCACGGTCACGCAGATCGGTTCGATTCCAAAACTCCAATGATGAGCAAAGTCGTTTTCAAATCCCACCTCCTCCTCCCTATTCTCTCTCGCATTCCCCGTCCGCCGAAAACGTCCTGTACAGCATGAGGAGACCACGTTCCATCACAACCCACCACAATGACAGCCACCTTGCTCCCTTCGGTCCCCATTTCAGATATATTGTTCATCCCGACGCTAGGAGCCGGGAACGTCCGGAGAGTCGGATAATGCAGAGAGGGTAGTGCGAGGTGCACAGCGCAGGTTTCATTTCGTAAAAACGCCGCCTCAATCCGTTTATCGATTATTTTTGATCTCGTAAAATTCTCTGGTGGCGGGTAAGCCTTGGTCATTTAAATATGTGGATTCATCGTAGCTGTATCTCTGCTCACGACCTCTCACAACCTCCCATTCCCAATGAGCCCGGATCGTTCGGAGCCACGCTACCAGAGATACGAAGTCCTCGACCCCCTCGACCTCCACATGACAGGCTTCACCTCTGAGCTGCACCGACCATTCGACCAGTATGAGCGCAGTCTTTGG